>OCVV011359256.1_pt1 | contig 20957 bp, 1 predicted proteins | sample 1539721 | NCBI WGS metagenome assembly OCVV01 (sample SAMN02144230, study PRJEB22623) | gut metagenome | biome: sheep rumen | host: Ovis aries | place: New Zealand
TGCTCGAGTGGTTGAAGAGGCCCGCCTGGAAAGCGAGTAAGCGTTAAAAGCGCTTCAAGGGTTCGAATCCCTTCCTTTCCGCCAAAAGAAGTTGCAGACGATTGATTTGCAACTTCTTTTTATTTTCTTGGTTTTCTGCTGTTTCCCGCTCTTTGTAAAAGTTAAATAATGTTAAATTGGATTTGCCTTGTAGACTTTTGGGATTTTTCATGTTATAATAGTATATGGAAAAAACAATTTTTTGGGGATAATTACGTTATGGAATACAAACATATTGTTATGAAAGGCAGAAGGTTTTTTGCATTGGCTGTGTTCGTCGTTTCGGCGTTCTCTGTCTATGGGCAGAAGGACTTTGGCGGCAGCCGCCTGGACACCCTTATTGGCAATGGGCAGTATGCCACGGCCTACCCCTTGGCGCAGGAACAGTATCGGCAGGCGTTGCAGAAGGGCGGGAGCGACCTGCTTTCGTCGGCCTTCTACCTGACGGCCCTCGACTATGCCTACAGCAAGAGTCCCGAGGACTCGGCCTTGGCGCGCTACAGCCGGCTGACGCGCAGCCTGCGGGGGGCGGACCGTGCGGTGGCCTACGTGTTCCTCTACCAGACGTACCAGAAGCTGTACGAGCGTTTTTCCTACCGTATGCGGAATGACAGAATGGTCTCCGACGACCCTGCGCGGAATCCCCGCCTTTGGCATTGGCGGCGCATGGAGGACACGCTGAGGGTTTGCGTGGACAGCGTTTTGGCACAGGCCGAAGCCCTGCTGACGGCCGATGTGCGGAACTACAGCTGGATAGGGGTTGGCGAGAACGGCGTGCCCGTGGCCGACAGCAGCCTGCTGGGCACGCTGGTGCAGGCCTTGCTCAGCCCGTGCCATGCTTTTTCGGATTCTCTGGAGCAGTCGCTCCAGCAGCGTGTGTCGGCGTTGTATGCCGACGGCAGCGACGAGATGCGTCTGTGGCTCGACCTCTATCGCCTCGAGGGCAACTATCACGATTCGGTCCTTGCAGTCCTCGACAGCCTCAAGCAACACTATATGCCCCGCCTCCAGAGCCTCGAGATGAAGGCCTGGATGGACTACCGGCGGGCCTTGTGCCTCTCCCGTGCCGAACGCAAGGTGGAGGCCGAGCGGCTGTGCCTGGAGGTGGAACGCACCTATGCGGGCACCTGCGGCGCCCGTTGGTGCCGCGAGTTGAGACGTGAGATTTGTGCCCCCGGCTTCGAGGTGAGTTACGATGTCACAGAGTCGTCGCGCCGCAGCCGTCTGGCCATGGTAGAGGGGCGCAATATGCGGTGGGTGGATTTCCGCCTCGTGCCCCGCGACAGCGTCCCCGACAGCCTGCGGCGTGCCAATAGGTTGGACACCCTGCGCACCCTGCCCGCCACGAAGGAGTGGCGGCAGGAGCTGCCCGATGCCGCCGACCACCTGACGCACCGCCACCTGGTGGCCCTGCCGCCGGTGCCGCAGGGCGACTACTACCTTGTGGCCATGACCGACAGCCTCTTCTGCTACAACGACTACCAGTCGGCCGATGCCGTCTTCATCGCCTATAATTTCGACCGTGCTGCCGGCAAGATGACGCGCCTGCAACCCTCGTCGGGCTACCTGGTGGACCGCGTGACGGGCCAGCCGTTGGTGGGTCGCCGTGTGACGCTGCACCTCGAGGGCTCGCTGACCGACCGCGACTACACCCGTCGTCGCCGCACCGACAAGGAGGGCTATTTCCAATTCCCCGTCTCCTCGTCGCGCTATCTGTTTCAGGTGGCCCGCGGCCTTTCGGCCGATGTGGACGGCTACGAGTACAATTATAGTGATGATCTATACTACAGTTCTGTCAGGTCGAGATTTTCTGGGACTGAAAAGCGGTCGAAACACTTGGAGATTATCATGGCCGACCGCCCCATCTACCGCCTGGGCGACACGGTGCGTTTCAGCTGTGTGGCCTACAAGGAGAAGAACAGCGGCGAGGCGTGGGAGAAGAGGCTGAAGCCTGCCTCGAAGGTGAAGCTCTTGGCAACCTTTGGCGATACCGACTACGATGCGATAGACACCCTGCTCCTCACCACCGACAAGCATGGCTGCTGCTGGGGCGAGTTCGTCATTCCGCCCGACGGGAAGAACGGCACCTACACCCTGCGGGTGGTGGAGCCGGACTATGAAAGCACCCTGCGGGAGACCTACTACGGCTACTGCGGGGTGGAGGTGGAGGCCTACAAGGCGCCGCGTTTTGCCGTGACGCTCTCCACCACCGCCGAAGGGGCCGCCGACACGGGTTCGGCGCGCCGTTTCGGCCAGCCTATCACCGTCTACGGTGCCGCCATGAGCTTCAGCGGTGCACCCATGACCGGGGCGAAGGTGAAGTGGGAGGTGTCGTGCGAGCGGATGGTCGATCCGTGGCAGAGTACCTCCATAGCTAACGATTTCCCCTATGCCGACAGCCTGGCGGTGGACGACGACGGATTGTTCCAGTTTACCTTCACCCCCCAGCGCGACGATATTGCCGCCGGGACGCCGGCGCTCCGGACCTATATCTATACCGCCTACGTGCGTGTCATGGATGCCGACGGCGAACTGCACGAGCAGCGCCTGGCGTTCCATGTGAGCGATGCCGACGGCTACTGCGTGGTTACCACCGACGACCTGAGCCACCTGACGTTCGTCTACAACAACTTCGACCATCAGCCCCTGAAAGGCGATGTGCACGTGGAACTCTACCAGCTGCGGCAGCCCGACACGCTGCGTGTGCTCCATCGCCTGATGCGGGAGCATCCCGATGCGCGGTGGGTGGGCAGTCGCGCGGCTTTCCGTGAGGCCTTCCCCCATCTGGCCTTCAGCCCCGAGGAGGGCGACCGGCACCTGTGGCCCGTGGTGGCCAAGCGCTATGAGGGCACCACGGGCGAGCGCCGTCTGGACATCGACGGCTTGCCGTCGGGCCTCTACCGCGTCAGCATCAGCACCCCCGACGGCGAGCGGCACGACACGCTGATCAACCACGTGGCCCGCGGCGAGAGGGTGACGGGCAACGACATAGTGTGGTTGCGCTCCACGCCGGATATGAAGAACCCTTACGCGGCTGTCAGCGTCCGCGTGGGCGACACCGTGCGCTTCGAGCTGGGCAGCCCCTTTGGCGAGCAGCCGCTCTACTACTGCGTCAGCCATGCCGCCAAGGTCTACCGCCGCGGCATGATGGTGCTCGACAGCAGCCGTGCCACCGAGTTTGTCATCCCCGTGACGAGCGATATGAAGGACGGTTTCGTGGTGAACCTGACGGCTGTGCGCGACGGCCGGACCTTTAATTATCAATACAAGGCGTTTGTCGTCAGGCCCGACCTGCGGCTGACGGTGGACATAGAGACCTTCCGCGACCGCCTGCAGCCCGGCGAGCAGGAGCGGTGGCGTCTGCGCATCGCCAGCGGCGACACCCTGGACGGGCAGGCGCTGAAGACCCCTCAGTCCTCCGGACAGCTCCCCTTGGCAAGGGGAGCAGGTGTGGAGGCGAACCTCTGCCTGACGATGTACGACAAGGCGTTGGACGAGCTCCGGGGCCACCGCTATGGTTTCTGGCCATGGTTCATCGAGTCGCAGGATGTCAGGGTGTATGAGATGGGTACGCGTACCGGCACGATGACAGGAAAAGGGAATTTGCTGCCCTTCAGCGGCCGGCAGATTGCCAGCATGAATCGGCCGATGTTCGGACTTGCCCTGCCGTCGTCGGACGACTATTGCCGTCAGGTGGCCCTGCGTTTCTATCCCGGTGTTGTCAGGGGAACCATCGTCGATGCCAAGACCGGCGAGGCGTTGCCGTTTGTGGCTGTCGTGCTGAAGAGGAACGGCAAGAAGGAGGCAGTCGCCACCACGGATTTCGACGGAAATTTTGTCATAAATAAGATTCCCGCAGGCGAATACGAATTGGAGGTGTCTTTTGTGGGTTACAAGCGCTTGAATCAACGGGTGACCATCGGCGCAGGCGTTGGCCAACGCTGGAACATCGCGTTGTCGTCCACGGCAACCTCCCTGGAGTGTGTGGAGATAGTGGCAGACAAGGTGCCGGTCATCGGGGTCGGCGCCCCCGAGAGCGGCGCACGCATGTCGGCAGATGACATCGCCCGCATGCCGGGAAACAGCGTCGAGGAGATTGTGGCCGCCGTGGGCGGCATGGGCTACAGCGACGCCCGAGGAGAGGTGACCATGCAGGGCGGCGTGCGCAAGCGCACGGGGGTGAATGTGCCCAAGGAGGCCATTGCGGAGATTCTGCCCCTGCTGCAGTTCGATGGCCGCGCTGGCGAGGCCCCGGCGTTGAGGAAGAACCTGTCGGCCGTGGCCCTGTTCGAGCCTGCCATGCGCAGCGACAAAGAGGGCAGGGTGGAGGTGTCGTTCACCATGCCCGACGGCCTCACACAATGGCGGCTGCACGGCTTCGCCTGGACCGACAACTTCCAGGTGGGCGTCCTCGACCGCACGCTCTACACGCAGAAGGACCTGATGGTGCAGCCCCTCATGCCCCGCTTCCTGCGTCAAGGCGACACCACGGAGATCCGCGCCAAGGTCTCCAACCTCACCGACAGCGCCATGACCGTGGAGGTGAAGCTTGAAGTGGAAAGCGTGGAGAGTGGCCGAGTGACTGAGTGGCAGAGTGGCTGGGAGGCTGAGTGTCGGGTAGAGGCACACAGCAGTTCCGTTGTCTCCTTCCGGGTTCCGGTGGAGAACGACTGGCACATGGCCGACTACAAAATCTCAGCCACTCAGTCACTCTGTCACTCTGCCACTCGCCGTCACACCGACGGTGAGCAGGGGCGGCTGCCCGTGCTCTCGAACCGCGAGCGCGTCACCACAAGCCACCTGCTCTACATTGCCGGTACCACCGACCCTGCGCGTCCGAATACGGCCAGCTACAGCTTCAGTTTTTCTCCCCTCGACTCGGTCTCCGTGGCGTTCAACGCCAGCCCGATGGACTATGCCGTGCAGGCGTTGCCGCAGTTCAAGCGCCATCGTATGCCGGGCAACCTCTATCTGGCCAACAGCATCTATGTCAACCACCTCTCTTCGACCCTCTTGCCGCTCAGCGACAAGGAGCGCAAGCGCAAGGTCAAGCAGGTGCGCGACGATATGCACAGCCTCCTGCAGGAGCAGACTTCGCAGGGCGGATGGAGCTGGATGCCTGGAGGCAAGGAGACAAGTCTCCACATCACCGCTGCCATCCTCGAACGCCTCGCCCGCTGTACCTCGCTCATGTCGGGCGACTACTACAAGCGCTATTGGAAGACCGCCGTCGCGGCCCTCGACAAAGAGGTGGTAGGGTGCTATCAGCAGTCAGCCCAGCCACTTAGCCACTCAGTCACTCAGCCACTCTCCACCCTCTTCGCCCGCAGTTTCTACCTCGATATGTTCCCCCTCGCTGGGTGCGACAGCATTACCCGCGAGGCCTACGACTACTACTACCGCCGCCTCAGGGTGCAGGCAGACCCGGAGCTCTCCCTCATGAGTCAGGGACAGCTTGCGCTCCTCATGCTGCGCATGGGCGATACGGCTGAGGCCGTCGCCATGGCCAACCGCATCAAAGAGATGGCCCATACGGACGAACAACAGGGCATGTACTGGGTGGGGAACGTCGGCGGCTACGGCTGGTACCAGCGCCCGGTGGAGACGGCATCGCTGCTGGTGGATGTCTTCGCCGATGTGCTGAAGGACTGGGAGTCTGTGAACCGCATACAGCAATGGATCCTCTCCGCCAAGCAGGGCACCACGTGGAAGACCGATATGGCCACGGCCAGCGCCGTCGCCGCCCTCCTGAAGCAGCCTGCCGACACCGTCCGCTCCCTCCCTGCCACCCTCACTGTCAACGGCCAGTCCTATGAGGAGTTCAAACAGAGCCATGCCGGCGAGGACGCCGGCGCTCCAAAGAACGCGTCAGCCAACTCTCAATTTTCAACTTTCAATTTTCAATTGGAAAACCCCTCCCCATATCCCGCCTGGGGGGCAGTCTTCTGCAGCCGTGAGCTGCCGCTGGACAGCATCCGTTACGACGGCACCGCCATCAGCCTCCGCAAGACCCTCAGCCTGGTCGCTGCCGACGGCAGCCTCCGCCTCCTCGGCCCCGATGCCGTGCTGCATGTCGGCGACCGAGTGCGTGTGCATATTGACATATACTGCGAGCGCGACATGGACAACACGGTCCTCGTCGACCAGCGTGCCGCCGCCTTCGAGCCGGTGAGCACTGCCAGCGGATGGCAGTGGAATGATGGTCTGCGCTACTATGTCGACGTGCGCGACGAAAGCCACAACTGCTACATCGACCGCCTCAACGAGGGTCGCTACTACGTGGAGTATGACCTATGGGTCCGCCACGCCGGCACATTCGAGTGCGGCATCGGTGTGCTCCGCAGCGTCTACGCCCCCGAATTCCGCGCCAACACTCCGTCCGTCAAACTCCGGGTAGCGGATTGATTTTATCAATTTTATCAACAATTTGTTGAAAAATATTTTGTTTTTTGCGTTTTTTTGCGTACATTTGCAAAAGGACATTTGGTATAGTTGTGAATTTATAATATTGATACTGAGTTGTATGGGAGGGATTAAGGGTTGCTTTGGACCCGAAGATCAAGCCTGCCTGTATTCATATTCTCTATCCGCGCGTATACGGATGTCCACCAATGAACAGGAATGTGTAACAAAAAATAACAACCATGAAACAGAAGTATTTCTTCAGCGTAATCATCATGATGACAGCCATGCTGCTATCAGCGGTGCCTATGAGGGCGCAGAGCCAGGTGACGTCGTGTCCGGTGACGCTAACGATGTACGACTCGTACGGTGACGGCTGGAACGATGCCGCGCTTGAGGTCTATCAGTATGACTCCCTCATAGGGAGTTTCACGTTCAACGCAGGACGTGAATCGGTGCAGACGCTTACTTTGGCGGCTGCTGAAGTGCGTTTGGTGTGGCGTCGCGGCCAGTACGACAGCGAGTGTACGTTTACGTTCACCGATGTTGACGGTAGCGAACTTTTTGCCTTCGATGTCGGCACTTTGCCCTATGGTGAGATGGGCGATACGCTCGGTCTGGGTTCCTTTGTCAGCAGTTGCCCCTCTTGTTATAGGCCAACGGGGTTGCGGTTGGCCAATGTGACTCCGAGCAGTATGGGGGTGACGTGGACTCCGCGTGAGGGGACGCAGTGGCAGGCCCTCTGTGTGCCCCACGGTATGTCTTCTGCAACGATGAATCCTGTGACGCTGAGCGCCAATACATTCACCGCTGAAGGTCTGCAGCCCAACACGGCTTACGACTTCTATGTGCGGGCTCTCTGCGGCGACGATGGTGCCAGCCGCTATGCGACGTGTAGCGGTGTCACCGCCGACACAGCGGCGGGATGCTCTTACACGGTGACGCTCACCGACCAAAACAACTCTGCCTTTTCGGGATGGGTGGTGCTGGTGTGCCATGAGTCGGGTGTGGCATTGGACACGCTGCGTTTCCCCAATTCTGCGCTCGACTACAGCCGTTACGAACAGACTATCAGACACAGCGCACAGAAGCTCTACCTGAAGGTCGTGCCCGACAATACCAATATTTGGTATGGTGCGCTGGGGATGACGGTTGTCGATGCCAATGGCGACACGGTGCTGATGTACAATTTTGACAATTTGAACCTCAACGACGAATACTTCGACAGCATAGACTATTTCTGCCCCTCCTGCTTGGCTCCGGCGGTGACCGCCCAGGCCCTCGACTCCACCAATGTGCGCCTGAGCTGGAACAGCACCGGTGCTGACAGATACCTGATTGAATACGGTACGTTCTCCAATGATACCGCAAGCAGCACGAGGCTTTCGACGACCGACACTTTCCTGGTGATTTCGAACCTTGTCTCCGGCACTCGTTATGCGGCCTTCGTGGCTGGCGTGTGCGACGGGACTGACACTTCCGCTTTCCGCCGTGTGGAGTTCGCTCCCGCCCAGGGTATCCTCCAGAGGATATATGTCAACATGGGCAAGAACGACACCACCGACGGCCGCTCGTGGAGCACTGCCTACCACACTGTGGGCGCAGCGCAGCGCTGCGCCTATGAGCAGGGGCTCCTCTATGGTAACTACCCCGATATCTGGGTGGCTGAAGGATACTATTCCGAGAGCCTGCAAGTATACCCCTCGCAGCATATCTATGGTGGCTTTGCGGGTGACGAGACAGACCTCAGTCAGCGCCAATGGCAGCAAAATCATACCGTCATAGACGGTGGTTGGAACGGCTTCTGCCTGACTCAGGCTGAACCCTTCACCGCCGCCACGCAGACCGTTTTCGACGGCTTGCACTTCGGCAATGGTCGGACGATGAACGGCTCGGCTCCTGTCAGCCTCAAGGCGCACACCGTGCTCCGCAACTGTGGCATTGAGAACTGCAGCAGCAACGACCAGACGGGACATGGCCTGCTGAGCATTGTCGGCGACCCCGACCATGTGATTACCGCTGTCGAGAATTGCATCTTGCAGGACGGCAGGAGCTTTGGCAGCGTCATCTATGTGGAGAATGCCCGCATAGACAACAGCCTCATCATACACAACACTACGGCGACCGCCGTCGCTGAACTGGGAGAGGGCGGTGCCCTGCGCCACTGCGACGTGGTGGCCAATATGTTGTTCGACTACGGCAACACCCACGTCGTGTCGCTCGCCTCCGGAGCTGCGCTAACGAACAGCATCGTGGCCCAAAACACCCTGCAGGACAACACGAGCGGTATGGTCCACTACATGACCGCCAACCTGGTCAACACCTTCGACGGCGTCAGCTATAGCGCCCTCAACGGTGCGGTCAGCGGTACGGGCAATATCGGTGTGGACACCCTCAATGCCGGCAGCGACCCCCAGCAGCACTACCTCAACTTCATCGACCCCGGCAATGGCGACTACCGCCTCAACCCCGGCTCGGCAGCCATCGACGCCGCCATTCCCCTTACCGGATTGTCCTCCACCGACCTGACCTCCGGTGTCCGCGTCTATGGCACTGCTCCCGACATGGGCTGCTATGAGAATACCGGCTACTTTGTCTGTCTCGCCCCGACGGGGTTTGCGGCCCGCGTTGTCGAACCCGCCAGCGTACAGCTCAGTTGGTCCGGTGCCATCGTCGACGGCTACGAGGTCAGCTACTGCCCTGTCGACGGCCAGCTGTGGACCTCCGTCAGCATCCCCTCTGCCAGCGGCTACACCCTCACCGGGCTGGAAGAATATAAAAATTATATGGTACGTGTGCGCGCGATATGCAGCGGCACCCCCACGGACTACAGCGATACACTCTACTTCAATAGCGGTTGCCGCAATCCCATCGCCTCGTTGGTGGTGGGCAGCAGGGATGGCTACAACAGCACCCGCTCCGACCTCCCCATCAACATGCGCTACCCCTACAGCGGCAGCTACATCCTGCTGCGTGCCTCCGAGCTGGGCGGCGAGCCTCGCACCATCGACACCCTCGGCTTCCGCTACACCAGCGGTAGCACCATGACTCGCCATCTCCGCCTCGGCCTCGCCGCTACCCGCCTCGATGAGTTGACCGATGCCACGGTGCCCTCCGTCGACAGCCTGCCTGTGCAGGAGGTCTTCGACGGCGAGTACACCTTCAGCAGCTACGACTGGTGCCGCATACCCCTCCAGCAGCCCTTCGAGTACGACGGCGCGAGCAACCTCGTCCTCTACATGCAGGATTCCACCTCGTCGCAGAGCAGCTACTACCGCTACTTCAGCGCCAGCGAGACCGGTACCGGCACCGTATGCAATTACTACGGCTACAGTCCCGCCAACTTCTACGGACCCTACTATACCACCGTCCGTCCCGACATTTATATCAACGGTGGTTGCGACCTCAACAGTTGCCCGCGGCCGAGCATGAGCGTTGTGGCCACCGGCGGCGACACCGTCAGCCTCGCGCTGAGCCGTCTGCATGGTACTCCACAGCTCGCCATCAGCGGTGACGATGGCGCCACTTACACCCTCCTCGCCGGTGTCGACAGCAGCACCACGCTCTATCATGTCACCGGCCTGCGAAACAGTGCCACCTATCGTCTGCGGCTGCGTAATATCTGCGGTCAGGACGACTCCTCGCAGTGGGTGCATCTCATCGTAACCACCGCTCCTGTGCGCTACAGCCACGTCTACGTCAAGGCCGATGCCGACGGCGCCGCCGATGGCCGCACATGGAACGACGCTTTCGCCGATCTCACTCCTGCCCTCGGCGCAGCCCGTGCCACCTACCTGGCCTATGGCTACTACCCGGACATCCGCGTCGCCCGCGGCACCTACTATGGCGACACCACCGCCGCAAATGCCTACTACATACAGGATCCTGTGAATATCTATGGCGGCTTTGCCGGTAACGAGCCCGACACCTTCGACCTCTCCCGCCGCGATTTCGGACAGAACGTCACCGTTCTCGATGCACGTCACCAACGCCGCGTCGTCAGGCTGGCCCCTTACGACAACGGCTGGAGCGAGACGGTACCCGTCTTCGACGGCTTCACCCTGCGGGGCGGCAGCAGCAACGAGGGTGCCGGCCTCCATGTGGACTATCAGGTGCAGGTCAACAACTGCCGCATCGTGGATTGCTATGGTGGCAACACCTACTACAGCAGCGGCGCCGGCATGTACTTCGTTTCTTCCGGTTCCACCGTCAGCAACACGGTTGTCGACAGTTGCACTGCCCGTATCGGTGCTGCCGTCTACTCCAACGGCAACCGCTTCGTCAATTGCGATTTCGTCAACTGCGGCCATCAATCCCAGTGGAACAATAACAATCCCGCCTACAACGGCATCGTCTACGCCTACGGAGACACCCTCGTGGGCTGCCGCATCATGCACGACACCGCCACCTCCTCCATCCTGACCAACGGCCCGGCGGCGCTCGACAACTGCCTCATTTACGACAACCATACCGACTATGATGTCATCGTCAGCGGAGGGTCCTACACCCTGGTGAACTGCGACGTCGTGATGAACACCATCCGGCAGAATGTCAGCCCCGTGGCTGTCAATGGCGGCTCGCTGACAAACTGCCTCGTGTGGGGCAACCGCTCCTACAACGGCGGCAACCTGCAGCTCGCCGCCTCCACCGTCAGCTACAGCGCCGTCCAGGGCGGCTATGAAGGCGTGGGCAACATCGCCCTCTCGTCTGCCAATGCCGGTGCCGATGGGGCTTACAGCTATCCCGCCTTTGTGTCGCCCGAAACTGGCGACTTCCGCCTCATGGGCGAGTCCGCTTGCGTGGATGCCGGCCTGGACAGTGCTTCCCGCTGCGCCGCCGACCTCTCTGGTGCCGACCGCATCTATGGTCAGCAGGTGGATATGGGCTGCTACGAGTATCACGGTGAAACCTTCTGCGTGCCCCCCTACTCGCTGACCGTCAGGGCCGCCGCCACGGCCGCCCATGTCCATTGGGCTGCATCGCAGGATGCCGCCTCGGTGCAGCTCGAATACCGCGCCTCCACCGACAATGAGTGGACCGTGTTGGATAACATCACGACGGGCAGCATCATGCTCCAAAACCTCCAACCCCAATCCGCCTACCTGCTCCGCATGCGGAGCCGTTGTGTCGACGGCACGCTCAGCGGCTATTCTGCCACCTGCCAGTTCATCACCGAATGCGCCGGCGGACGGAGCGTGGTGGCCGTAGGCGACACCTCCGCACATGCTAGCACAAGCAGCAGCACACCCAACTACACACGCTATTCCTACTACTCCTTCTCCCAGCAGCTCTTCATGAAAAACGAAATTGGCACCGCCGGCATCATCGACACCCTGCGCTTCCAGCTCGCCTCCGGTCTCGACGCCACCCGCCACCTCAAAATCTATATGGGCACCACCGACCGCACCAGCTACAGCGCCGGCAACGACGTGATCCTCCTCGACGGCCAGCAGCTTGTCTACGACACACTGGTAAACTTCGTCGGGGCCGACGGATGGTTGACCATACCCCTGCAGCGCGGCTACGACTACGACGGCCTCGACAACCTCGTGCTCTCCGTGGTCGACAGCTCCCCGTCCTATTACTATTACAATGCACCGTCCTACTACGTGGAATCCTCCAACTATACCCGCACACTCTACACCAATGGCTACAACCCCTTTAGCATCGACAACAACACCTACTTCAGCACCACCGCCAGCCGTAACGTGATGCTCTTCAGCATCCTCTGTGGCAACGACGGCTGCGCCCGTCCCCTCCTGTCGGTCTCCGACGTGACAGACTCCTCCGCCATCGTCACCTGCCAGATGGCCGAGGGCGTTGAACTGCAGTACAAGGCCGACGATGGCTTCGACTATCTCCCCCTCCCTCTGCAGGAACAGCAGCCACTGGTCGGTTTGCACCAGAATACGCGCTACACGGTGCGTGCCCGCGCCGTTTGTGGCGAGGGCGACACCTCGCTGTGGCGCACCGTGAGCTTCACCACCGCACCCCGTCGCCAAAGCCGCTACTACGTCTCCGCCCAAGGCGTCGGCAACGGCACCTCCTGGGCCGATGCTGCTGGCAGCCTCCCCTGGACGCTGGATGCCGCCGAAGCATCGCACGCCCTCTATCGCCAGCCTGTGGAGGTATGGGTCGCCCAGGGAGTCTATAGCGGCGGCTTCGTCGTCCGCGAAGGCGTCAACGTCTATGGCGGATTCGTCGGCAACGAGCCGGAAACCTTCAACCTCGCCCAGCGCGACTTCGTGCAAAACGCCACCATCCTCGATGGCGGCGGCACACAGCGTGTGCTCACCCAGCCCGAGCGCGACTTCGACACCCCCACCCTCTGGGACGGCTTCACCCTCCGTCAGGGCAACGTCCTCAACAGCGGAAATACCAACGGCGGCGGCGTCTACATGCGCCGTGGCTTGCGCATCAACCACTTCACCATCGAAGACTGCCAGGCTCAAACCGGTGGTGGCATCTATACCGCCAACGGCGCCGTCGTGGAAAACACCATCGTGCGTCGCTGCACCTCCGACTACGAGGGCGGCGGCATCTATGCCCAATACAGCCGCCTCACAGCCATCGAGGCATCCGACTGCCGTGTGCGCTACTCCAACTCCGGCTCCGGCATCTATGCTGAAGGCGACACCGTCATCGGCGGCCGCTTCGTCCGCGACTCGGGCCATATGGCCCCCGTCGTCGCCCGCTACTCCTGGTTCGAAAGCTGCCTCGTGGCCGACAACATCGCCACCACCGGCGCCGCCGTATCCATCTACCGCTCCACCCTCATGGGCTGCGATGTGGTGCGAAATACCGTCACCGGCAGCGGCACCGTCGCCGGACTGAGCCAGCAGAACTCCTACAACAGCAATAACACCGTCCTTGGCACCATCGTGTGGGGCAACCGCCTCCTCTCCAACCCCACAGCCCCGCAGTCCGACGTTGACTCCATGCGCTACAGCGCTGTTCAGGGTGGCTATGTGGGCACCGGTAACCTCGACCTGGCGTCGGACAATGATGGCAGCGACCCGTCGTTGCTGTACCCGCTCTTTGCCTCCCCCGACGACGGCGACTACCGTCTGCTGCCCGAATCCCCCTGCGTCGATGCCGGTAGCGATGCCATTGCGACCTTGTGGGACACCGATGTCGCCGGCAACCCCCGCCGCTATGGCGACCAGATCGATATCGGATGCTTCGAGAACGACGGCACTCAGCTGTGTGTCTATCCCTCCAACCTTTCGGCCCAGGCCAGCAGCGACGCTGCCGTCGTCAGCTGGACACGCCCCCGTGGCGCCATCGCCGTGCGCCTGCAGTACCGCGCCGACAGCAACAACGAGTGGACCCTCATCGACCAGCTGGAAGGCACCAGTTACATGTTGGAAGGCCTCTCCCCCCAGTCCCTCTACCACTACCGTATGCAGGCCCTCTGCGACGGCACCTCCCCTAGCACTTGGTCCGCTACCAAAACCTTCGTCACCGAATGTGCCGATGGTGCGTCGCTGGTCGTCGTCGGCGACAGTGCCGCACGCTCCGGTGGACTGTCCTATCTGCCGTTGAACAACTACTACAACTACAGCTTCTCCCAGCAGCTTTTCCTTGCCGAGGAGCTGGGCGACGGCGGCGTCATCGACACTATCCGCTTCCAGCAGCAAACCGGACGCGACGACAACCGCAAAGTCCGAATCTCCATGGGCCACACATCGCAGGATGCCTTTGCCAGCAGCGCCAACGTGATTTTGGAACCGCAGATGACAGTTGTCTTCGACGGAACACTCAACCTGTCCATGCAGCCCGACGGATGGCTGACAGTACCCCTGCACGCGCCGTTCGACTACAACGGCACCGACAACCTCGTGCTCACCGTCGTCGACTCCACAGGCACCTACACCTCCAGCATCCAGTTCTACACCGCACCCGTGCAGGGCAACCGCACTCTCTATACCTACACTGACGCTTCCAAAATACAGATAACCTCCAACGGCTCCTACTCCACAAGCGACCAACGCAACGTGGTCTCCTTCAACAAATATTGCGGCAACATCGGTTGCCCGCGCCCATTGCTCATGGTGAAGGATGTCACCGATTCCTCGGCTTATCTTGTGTGCCAGACCCCCGTGGACCAGACCGTCGAATTGCAGTACAGGGCTGCTGGCGATGCCGAGTACATCCCGTTGCCTGTGGTGCAGAGCCAGGTCTTGGGCCATTTGCGTCAAAACACGGTCTATGAAGTGCGCACCCGCGCCCTGTGCAGCTCCGGCGACTCCTCAAGCTGGCGCACCTCCGTCTTCACCACCCTGCCCAAGCGGCAGAATCGCTACTATGTGACCGCCCAGGGCACCGGCGACGGCTCCTCGTGGACTATGGCCTCCAGCGACCTGAATTGGGTTCTCGCTACAGCCGAGACAAACTATAATATGTATCGTGATCCCGTGGAAGTGTGGGTCGCCAAAGGCACCTACAATGGAGGCTTCACCATCCGCGAGGGTGTGAATGTCTACGGTGGCTTCGCGGGCAACGAACCCGACGACTATGATCTCAGTCAGCGCGATTTCGAAGCGAACGCTAGCGTCCTCGATGGTCAAAATGTCGCTACTGTGCTCAACCAGTATGCCGAATTCTCTCGATCCACGGCTCTGTGGGACGGCTTCACCGTGCGGGGTGGCAAGAGTACTGGCAACGGCGGTGGCGTCATGATGCGTGGTGGCACCACCATCAATAACTTCAAGGTCACCAACTGTATCGCGCAAAATGGTGGTGGCATCTATGCCTATGGTGAGAACATCCAGGCAACTATCACCAACACCATTGTGGCCTGCGACAGCGCCACTTCCTATGGCGGCGGTATCTATGCTGTCAGGACCCGGATGGAGAATGTCTTAGTCCACAACAACAGCGCCCGTAGCGCCGGTGGTGGAATGTATATCGAGTATAACTGCAGGATGACCCAAATGACGGTTGTCAACAACTATGTCCAAACCACCAACAAGAACGAAGCAGGTGCTCACCTGAATTCCACCTACAATAATTACATCTACAACAGTATTTTCTGGGGCAACCGCAATGCGGGCGGTCCGGACCAGGTGGATGTCGGCGTGGTGCGGGCGAGCGCCATCGAGGGGATGACAGGCACGTCGTCGAATGGCAATTATACGCTTAGCAGCATGAATGAGGGCGCCTATGGTCCGCGGTTCGCGATGCCGACGGAGGGTGCGGGTCGATCCTATAGCGGAGGCGACTGGCGTCTGCAGGAGGGGTCGATATGCATCAACCGCGGCGAGAATGGCTATGCGGAGTCGACAACCGACCTTGACGGAAACGCCCGTGTGCAGCAGGCCCGTGTGGATATGGGCTGCTACGAGTCTTCTTATGATGGCATCGGGTTGCCGCAGTATGGAAATGTGGTATATGTGAAACCTCAAGCTGCCGGTACTGCCGACGGTACATCCTGGAGCAATGCCATGGACGACATCAACCTGGCGCAGCAGGTGGCTGCCAACAGAGGTATAGCCAACGTGTGGGTTGCAGAAGGTATCTACTACGGCAGTCCGGATGTGAAGAATGGTGCTTTCTTGGTGGTTCCCGCGGTCAGCGTGTATGGCGGATTTGTGGGTGACGAACCCGAGGACTACGACCTCGCCCAGCGCGACATCGAAGGTCACCCCTCCATCCTCGACGGCGGCAATACGCGACGTGTGCTGTATCAGGAGAATAATATCAGCAATTCCAGCCAATATGTGGAATGGAACGGCTTCACACTGCGCAATGGCAATGTGGTGGGCAACAGCAGCTCGACCTACGGCGGCGGCGCCTACCTCAGGTATGGCTCCCGGTTGGTGGGCTGCACCATCACCGCGAACAGGGCCCAGAATGGCGGCGGCGTCTACCTCTCGGGTTCCTACACCACGCAGACTGTTGCAGGCAGGCAGTACCGTAATTTCTCGACACGCCTCGTAAGTTGTAAGATAAGCAACAACAATGCAACAAACAATGGCGGTGGAGTTTATATCAATGCTTCCAGTCTCGTCGGCAACTGCCTCGTGGTCGGCAACACCGCCCAGTCCTACGGCGGCGGCGTCTACAACAGCTCCGGCTACGTTGTGGGTACTACCATCGTTTCCAACACCTCGCAGAACTACTCCAGCGGCGGCTACTATTGCAACAACAGCAGTGGCCGACTGGACAACAGCATCGTGTGGGGCAACAAGAAGGGCTATTATGTCGGCAACATGGGCGGCAACAGCAAATATGGTCTTAATGCCATCGAGGGTGGTATCGCTGACAGTTTGAAGATTATCAACCTCGAGTCCTCGAACGACGGCACCGATATGAGCAAGTTCTATGTCCGCTTTGTCGACCCCCAGCACGGCGACTATACGCTGCATATCACTTCGTCGGCGCTCAACTATGGCGACAGCCTGCAGCTCTACTATCTTCCTGCCACCGACCTCGCCGGCAACCCGCGTGTGATGGGCGGTGCGTTGGATCTGGGCGCCTATGAGTCCGATGCGGGCACTTCGTGCCCCTCTGTCGTCGGCCTTGCTGCAAGCAATGTGACCAGTTCTTCTGCAACGCTCTCCTGGATGCCTATGGGCGAGGAGACCCGCTGGAGCCTGAAGCTCCAGCAGGAGGAGAGCGGTTTGGATTCTGTTTTCGATGCGACGGATACGGTGGTGGTGCTGGATGGCCTGCAGCTGAATCGCACCTATACGGTCTATGTGCGTGCGATGTGCGACAGCGGCGGAGTGAGCCTCTATTCCATACCGCTGACGTTTACGACGCAATGCGACGAGACACTCCTCACACCATTGGACGAGTTCTCGTCAATGTTGCCTGAAAACAACTATGTGGCTTATAGCAACAAGCTAGACTTTGCATGGACTTCGATGCCCATGGCTACGTCGTACGACTTCTACTTCTGGCGTTCCGACGAGAGCGAGCCGACGACGCCTACGCGCCGCGGACTGACGACGGCGGGCCTCAACGGCTTCTCCATTCCGAACTATACCCAGAACCACGGGCAGACGTTTAACTGGAAGGTGGTGGCATGGAACGAGTGCATCAGCCGCACGAGCGATGTGATGACGTTGCAGGAGGCGAGTTTGCCGGACCTGCATGTCAGCGGATTCACGCTTCCAGAGCGGATGGCCGCCGGCCAGACGGTCACGATAGAATGGACGGTGGTGAACGACGGCGCGGGAAGTACCCCCCCGGGTGCCGCATGGAGCGACTACATTTGGCTGACAGGCCACAATGGCGTCGGTGGCGGATTCCTGTATGAGGTCGACGAGCAGTTGTTGGCGACGGTGCCCAACCTGAGGGCGCTGGGCCCCGGCGAGAGCTATACCAACAGCGTCGAGGTGCAGCTGCCGCAGGACTACGTCGGCGGTTACTACATCTTCGTCTTCGCCGACCAGTATTCGGCCAACAATATCGACTACAGCCCCACTGGCGACACTGTGATGGCTCTGCCTTACACGCCTAGTGCCACGGGTTCGCCCTATCCCTACCTGCGTTCGCAGGGCACAAGCTATCCAGGCAATTTCATCTACAGCCAGATGGCCGAAACGGTGGAAACGGACAATTTCTTCTACATCCAGAAGACGATTCTTCCTCCGCCGACACCCAATTTGCATGTAACGGCCGTAACTCATCCGCTGAATGCCTATTCCGGCGAGAGCATCGCCATCCAGTGGCAAGTGACGAATGAGGGCGATGCCGCGGCAATGACGGGCTGGACCGATGCTGTCTACATCATGCCCGATACGGTGCTCGACTACAGCACAGCCATCCTGATGGGGACCTACAGGCATGACGGTACGCTGGCTGTGGGGGGATCCTATACCGGTTCGGTCGACGGTGTGCTGCCGCTCCAGCTGGGCGGTGTCTACCACGTGTTTGTCGTCACCGACATCCAGGATGCTGTCTACGAAAACATCTACGAGGCCGATAACGAGGTGGCTAGCGATCAGACGATGAATATTATCATGTCGCCGCCGGCCGACCTGCAGGTCGTCGCCGTTGCTCTCGACAGCACGGCTCCGTCGACACTGTCGGCGGGTGCTACGTATGAGGTTGCTTATAGAGTGCAGAACGTGGGTGCCCGCGCTGTGGAGTCCACCCATTGGCGCGATGTGGCCTACCTGACGGAGCAGAGCACCTTCGACCGTGCGTCGGCACGCCGCGTCGGCAGCCGCTACAACTACAACCGCAACCTCGGTATCAACGAGGAATACACCGAGAAGATGAATATCACGCTGCCCGACAGCATCAACGGTACCCGCTACCTCTTCGTGGTGGCTGATGTCGACGATGAGGTCTTTGAATACACCTACGAGGACAATAATGTGGGCGGTGTGGAGGAACCTCTCCAGATTGCTCTGCCCGACCTGCAGGTGGTGTGGATGAATGCCCCCCAAACAGTGGTGGCCAATCAACCGGTCTCCTTGGTCTGGCGCGTAATCAATGCGGGACAGGGCGATGTCTTCAACCGCAGGGTGCGCAACGGATTGGTCTTCTCCAATCAGACTTTGGTGTCGCACGACGTGGCGCTGAACCTCGCTGCAGGTGAGTATGTCGAGTACACCGATTCTTTGATGCTTCCCTGCAGCGCCTCCGACGAGCTTACGTTGTACGCCAAGGCCGATATGAACAATGTCATGTACGAAACCGACGAGAACAACAGCGCCGGACTTACGGTGTCTGTCCTGAGTCCTGACCTCACAGTCAGCAACATCTCCGTGCCCGACACGCTCTGGAGTGGCACAACGGCAACGGTCTCGTGGACACTCTCCAACAGCGGACAGGCTGCGGTGGATGCTGTGGTGACTGATTGCTTCTATCTGGGCAACGCCATTGGATACAACGCCGCCGACAGCATCGGACGTTTTGTCCGTCAGGTGACGTTGCAGCCCGGAGAGTCTGTCGTCGAATCGTTCGAGGTGTCTCTCCCCAACGGGGTGCAGGGACAATTCTATGTGCACCAGGTTGTCAATGCCGACGCGAGCGTTTGCGAAGGCCTCAACGCTGCCTCCAACCATGCCGTCTCCGCACAGTGCGACGTGATGTTGTCGCCCTATCCCGACCTGACGGTGACCGACCTGGAGATTCCCACGGCGCTGAATATCGGTGAGGTGTTCACGCTGGACTACAGTGTGTCCAACCAGGGCACCGGCGACCTCGCTGGCCGGACAGTGACCACTCAGTTCTATATCTCGCACTACAATGTCTTTAGCAAGAGCACGTCCACCTTGATGGGCGATGACAGCCGTCCGATGACTGTCGCCGTGGGTGGACAGGCCAGCTACAGCACGTCGTTGCGTGTTCCTACGACCATCACGGCTGGCAACTACTACATCTATGCTGTGGTGGACGCCACGGATGTCGTCTATGAGTACACCTATGAAAACAACAACACTACCCGCAGTTCGCAGCTCCAGGTCAACGTCTATCCGCTCGACATGGCTGTTACTGCCATCGGCGGTGCAGATGTGCTCGACTGGAATGGTTCCTACATTGCCAACGTGACGGTGTCGAACCTCTCCCAGGTGCCTTCGTTGGCCAATTACTGGTACACCAGAGTCTTCCTCTCGCAGGACGATGTGCTGCAGAGCACCGACCTGCAGTTGGGCAATGTGGTGCGCCGCGAGGTGCTAGAGGGCGACAGCAGCTATACGGTCAATGTCGCTTTCAAGATGCCGTACGGCTACACTTCGCCGGCCTATCTGATAGCGCTTGCCGACCCCGACGGCAATAATCCCGACGTCAACACCTCCAACAATATCCTTATCCAGTCGGTGACGGTCAACAGCGTTCCCACGGCCGACCTGGCGGTGACCGACGCCCGGGTGCTCGACGGGACTGTCTACAGCGGACAGCCCGCCCGCATCGCCTACACCGTCACCAACGTCAGCGAACAGCCAATCACCGCTTCCACCTGGACCGACAAGGTCTTCCTCTCCGCAAACAACGTCTTCGAAGCCTCTGATGTCGAAGTGGGCACGTCCACCAAGCACAACATGTCGTTGGCGGCAGGTGCTTCCTATACTGACACGGCTACCTTCCGCGTGCCGCTGCCGCAGAACGGGACGGTGTACCTCATCGTCCGCACCAACAATGCGGCCAGTTTCTATGAGAGCAATACCGACAACAACACCTCCTCGGTGGAGTGCAGTGTCACCCTGCCGCAACCCGGCGACCTTGTTGTGGATAATATCCTTGTCGGTGGCGACGTTCAGTCGGGCGACACCCTGTCGGTATCCTGGCGTGTGAAGAATATCGGCTCCAATACCCTCTCCGGTAACGGCCTGCGCAGCCTGGTCTATCTTTCTGCCAACACTGTGTTCGATGCCGACGACCGTCTGTTGGGCGGTGTGAGCAACGACAATGTAAATATCATTCCCGGTGGCGATGTGGAGCAACAACTCGCCTCCCGCATCGCTGGATTGCCCGAGGGTGATTACTATGTGATTGTCAAGACCGACGTGGGCAACATGTTCAACGAGGTGGACGACAACAACAATACCGCCTGC
>OCVV012840272.1_pt1 | contig 20957 bp, 15 predicted proteins | sample 1539721 | NCBI WGS metagenome assembly OCVV01 (sample SAMN02144230, study PRJEB22623) | gut metagenome | biome: sheep rumen | host: Ovis aries | place: New Zealand
AACATCAAATTGGAAAGAACCAGAAAGAGAATCAAGACTGATACTGTCAGAGCTTTGAAAAGAAGAAGATTGAGGATTAACACCAACCCATGAATCAGCAGCTAAGTAATCAAAATCTGATATTCCGGATATTTCATAATCAAAAGTTATAGTATCACCAATGTGAGCTTCCATAATTTGTGGTGTTACAATAATTTCTGGATCAGCTGAAGCAGAGGACATAAATAAACAAATAAATAGATAAACTAAAAAGAGTAGTGAAACATAGTGGAAAAAACAAAATCTATAAAAGTTTTCACTTTGATACTTTTTTGTGTACTTGAACATGCTAAGCTCTTCCTTTTTAGATAGTGAAACGCTAGGCAATTCCTTATGAATCATTTTTGTGATTTCAGTTATCAGCAATAGCCAAGCCGTGGATTGTTAATGTCAGTTCCTGAAGAATATCGTCAAAGGCTTCATCAACGGGGTATACTCTGCCAAGGCGGAAGTCTTTTACTGATTCTGCGAGGTGTTTGTACACAGAGAGACAGGATTGGAGGTCGCTGATTAGCTGTAACTGTTCCATATACTGGCCGTACTCCAGCAGCACGGTGTCTTCCCTTCCGTTGACGGTAATGGCAACGGGATGTTCTTTTGCTTCCGCGTAGATCTGCGCGTAATGCGTCCTGAGATCCCTGGAGGAACGAATGGAGATTTTCTGTGTCAAAGAATCCGCCTCCTTTTTCTGGTGCATTATTATATCATAATGCGACAGCGATGCCAACGGCGAAACCTGTGGATAACTCTGTTACATTTCGGTAACGATCCGCAAAACCGTTGAGAAAACGGGGTTTTCAGGCCAAAAACTGTGGATAACTTTGTGGATAATGTGGAAAAACCCTAAATTTCGTTTGCGAAACAGTCACAGAATTGTAACATTTTTTCTTGCATTTAGCGGTCTCTCATGATATTCTTGGAACTGGAAGACAGAGGAAAGAAAACAAGCAGAACGATTTTCCGGGGAGGCGGCGGGAGCGCCGTCCCGGACCGTCGGGAGACAGGGAGGTTTTTGACCCGTGAATTTCAAAGGCTTCGCGCTTGCCGCGTTCATCCTTTCGTATCTGTACCGGCTGACGCTGGCGGTGATCCATCTGCGGTCGGCGGACAACCCGGTCCCTGAGAACGTGAAGGATGTATATGATGAAGAAACCTACCGGAAATGGCGGGCGTACCATGCCGAAAAGGCCAGGTTCGGGATCCTGGAATCGACGGCTTCCTTTCTGATCGAGCTGGCTCTGCTGGCCCTGAACGCCTACGCCGCTTTTGCCAGCCTGTTCGGGAAGCACCCGGTCACGCAGACGTTCGCCGTCCTTCTGCTGTCCTCCCTGGCGGAGCTGCTGCTGACCCCCTTTGCCTGGCACGAGACGATGGTGATCGAGGAAAAGTATGGCTTCAACAAGTCGACGGCAAAGACCTTCTGGGCGGACCAGGCCAAGGGCTTCGTGATCAGCCTGGGACTGATGACCGGCATCGGCGCGGTTCTGTGGTGGCTGTGGCAGACCATGGGGGACTGGCTGATCGTGGCGTTCGCGGTATTCATGACGCTGTTCGCGCTGGCCGTTTCGTTCCTGTACCCCGTGTTCAGCCGGATCTTCAACAAGTTCACCCCCCTGGAGGACGGAGAGCTCAAGGAGAAGCTGACGGCCCTGCTGCAAAAGAACGGCTATCAGGTGCGGGCGGTCCAGGTGATGGACGCCTCCCGCCGGACGACCAAATCCAACGCCTATTTTTCTGGCTTTGGAAAGATGAAGACGATCGTTCTGTACGATACCCTGGTGGAAGCGATGACGCCGGGCGAGATCTGTGCGGTGTTCGCCCACGAGATGGGGCACGGCCTGAACAAGGACACCCTCAAAAACCAGATCCTGACCTTCGTGCAGATGGCCGTGCTGGGCGTGCTGGCCTGGCTGACCCTGCGGACCCCGGCGTGCTTTACGTCCTTCGGCTTTGAGGGGGTGAACGCCGGGTTTGCGCTGATCCTGATCATGAGCGTCGAGTTCGCCCTGATTTCCCCGCTGTTCGGCCTGCTGATCAACGCCCGCTCCCGCAGGGCGGAATACCGGGCGGACGCACAGGCGGTCCGGGAGGGCTACGGGAAAGCGCTGGTGAGCGCGCTCAAAAAGCTGGCCCGGCAGAATTATGCCGACCTGGCCCCATCCCCCCTGCTGGTGAAGCTCGAGTATTCCCACCCGACGCTGAGCCAGCGGATCGCGGCGATTGAAAACGGAGGAAACAGCCTGTGAAAAAAGAATATCTAGACCTGGCGTATGCGTTCCGCAAGTCAAAGATCTGGAAAAAGATTTATGAAGAGGAGCTGTTCGCGGTCCGTCTGCCAAAGGCCAGAGGAAAGAAAAAGGACGAAATCGGTTACTGCGTGATCATGGGGCGAAACGGGGAACACTTGTGCCTGGCGGTCTACATAGGCGATAAGGGATTTTCCACCCTGCGCGAGCTTATGTCGGGGGAGCACGAGGGCCTGGCGGGGCTTTTGAGCCAGGACTGTATCCAGTGTTCCATGGAAACGCGGGAGGAGATGGAGGAAGAGGAGCTGGAGGAGCTGCGGGCGTACTGTCAGGCCTCCGGCAAGCCGTTCAGAGCGCCGTTTCCCAGGTTTGCCCGGTTTATGCCCCACTGCTTTCCTTGGTTTATCAGGAAGCCCAGCGACTGGCAGGCCATCGCGGAGGCCCTCCGGGTCGTGAACGGGATGGCGGCGGTGATGACGGAGCAGGGGAAAGAAGCCCTGGGCCTCCGGCCAGTGAAGATCGGCCTGGCCGGTCAGGCGTACGGCGCGGAGCAGATGAGCCTGATACACAGTCTGCCGACGGAAGAAGTCACCATCCCACTGTATTCACTGGTCGGCGAAGAACTGAAAGCGGAGCGGATTCCGCTGCCGCCCTGCCGGGAAAAGAACTATCCGAAGCCTGCCCGTATCAATGACATCGCCGTGGCGAAGATGATGAAGAGCCCGCAGGTAGGAACCCTTCAGTGTGAGGTCATCCGGGCATCCGCCCCGGTGGAGGGAGACCCGCCCTATGTTCCCGCGCTGCTGATGACGGTGGATGAAGCGGGCATGGTGCATACGCCGGCCCTGGGCCATGGTCCGGAATACGATCCGGATGACATGCTGGAGCAGTTTATCGCTTCACTGGAAGGCAGCTATCCTGCCAACATTCGGGTCCGGACGGAAGAAACCCGCGCTTTGCTGGAAGGATTCTGCTCCCGAGCAAAAATCCGTCTGGAAACGTCTGGAAACATGGATTTGCTGGATAAGGCTGCTGCCAGCCTTGAAGAAAGCATGATGAACGGAGCAGACGAGGACGGCATGGTCGAAGAGACAATCCGGATGCTGGAAGCCATGCCGGAGGAGGCGATCCGGGAGATGCCGGATTTCATTCTGAACCAGCTTATGTCCATGACAGACCTGCTGCCTGAAGCGTTGATCAACAAGCTCCAAAGAGCTATGAAATAAAATAACGAGGAGGAAACGAACATGAAAGATCCAAACTGCGGGTACTGTGTGGGCGGAGCGCCGCTGGCGGCCTTCGGCATCAAAATCTGCGACCTGAGCGTCAGCCAGCTGATCCTGTTCAAGGAGCAGAGCCATCCTGGCCGCTGCATCGTGGCCTACAAGGACCACGTCAGCGAAATGGTGAACCTTTCGGACGAAGAGAGGAACGCCTTCTTCGCCGACGTCAACCGGGCCGCCAAGGCCATCCACGCCGCCTTCCATCCGGACAAGGTCAACTACGGAGCCTACGGCGACACCGGCTGCCACCTCCACTTCCACCTGGTGCCCAAGTACAAGGACGGCTACGAATGGGGCGGCGTCTTTGCGATGAACCCGGGGGAAAAGTATCTGAGCGAGGAAGAATACACCGAGATGATCCAAAAGATTCTCCGGGAGCTGTAAATGGGCTTGCGGGAATTTCGAAGAAAGGACCGTGTCGTATGCAGCATTTGGATAATCAGAACGGGCAGAACATCGAACTGTTTGCAAAGCCGGAACAGTATCCGATGAAATGGCACAAATTTCTCATCTACTTTTCCCTATGGGTCAGCGCCCTGGTGACTTTATCAGCGGCTGGTCAGTTTTTCAGCGGCAGTCATTACAACGGCCTGGCGGACGCGGTGTATGCGAAGTACGGCAGTTCCCTGAAAACATTGGACCTGCTGATGGGTATGGCAAGTATTTTTCTGGCTGTCTGGGCAATTTATACGCGGTTCCAGCTGGCGGGGTATAAAAGCGGGGCCCCAGCCAAGCTGATGCTGCTGTATGCCATCAGCCTGATCGTGTCTGTGCTGTATATGATCTTTGCCTGCAGCATATCAGGTCTTTCCTTCAGCGCCCTACTGGAGGACAGCGTGGGCACCCTGATAGGGAACGGCCTGATGATGTTCATCAACAAAGTCTATTACGACAAGCGGAGCGTTCTGTTTGTGAACTGATGGGAATATGAAAAGAATACCACATTTCCCCGGCTGCGCAATTGCGCGCCGGGGTTTTTTATGATACACTAAGGGACACCCGCGGGAGACGGACAATCTGCGCCCGCAGGAGGAAAAAGTTCGGGGTCGTAGCGCCCCGGACGGGAAATGTAAACCGTGCATTTGCCGGAAACAAAAAGGAGAGCCGCCGTGAGCAACCTCAAGCAGGACATCGCAGAAAAAATCGCACAGACCATTTTGACCGTTTATCCGGACGCCCAGGGGCTGCCGGAGGACCTTTCCGGCCTGCTGGAGGTGCCGCCGGATCCCAAGATGGGGGATTACGCCTTCCCCTGCTTCAAGCTGTCCCGGGTGCTGCGCAAGGGCCCGCCGGTCATTGCCCAGAGCCTGGCGGAGGCCTTTGAAGCCCCGGACCTGGCCCGGGCGGAGTGCGCGGGCGGTTATTTAAACTTCTTTTTGAACCGGGGCAATTTCGCAAAGAACACCCTGGATGCCGTCCTTTCCGCCGGGGATGGCTGGGGCGCGGGCGAGGAAGGGGCTGGCAAAACCATCTGCCTGGACTATTCCTCCATCAATATCGCCAAGCGCTTCCACATCGGCCACCTGTCCACCACGGTGCTGGGCAACAGCCTGCGCAAGATTTTTGACTTCCTGGGCTACAAAACGGTGTCCATCAATCATCTGGGCGACTGGGGCACCCAGTTCGGCAAGATGATCGCCGCCTACAAGCGCTGGGGCGACAAGGAGACCGTCGAAAAGGGCGGGGTGGACGAGATGACCCGCCTCTACGTGCGCTTTAACGAGGAAGCCGCCGAGAATCCCGCCCTGGAGGAAGAGGGCCGGGCCTGGTTTAAAAAGATCGAGGACGGGGACGAAGAGGCTCTGGCGATTTTCCATTGGTTCAAGGATGTGACCCTGAAAGACGCCATGCGCGTCTATGATATCCTGGGCGTGAAGTTCGACAGCTACGCCGGTGAGAGCTTCTACGCCGACAAGACCGCCGCCGTCGTGCAGGAGCTTTCTGACAAGGGTCTTCTGAAGGATTCCGACGGGGCGAAGGTCGTGGACCTCGAGGAATACGGGATGCCGCCCTGCCTGATTTTAAAGAGCGACGGAGCGACCCTCTACCATACCCGGGACCTGGCCGCCGCCCTGTACCGGATGAACACCTATCACTTCGACCAGTGCCTGTACGTGGTGGCCTACCAGCAGGACCTGCATTTCCGCCAGCTGTTCAAGGTGCTGGAGCTGATGGGCTACGACTGGGCGAAGACGAAGATGAAGCACGTCGCCTTCGGCATGGTGTCCTACGAAGGACAGGCCCTGTCCACCAGGAAGGGCGTGATGATCTACCTGGACGAGCTGCTGACCAAGGCCCAGGAAAAGGCCCTGGCCATCATCAACGAAAAGTCCCCGAACCTGGAAAACAGGGAAGAGGTCGCCCGGCAGGTGGGCGTCGGCGCGGTGGTCTATTCCACCCTGCAGAACGGCCGCATCAAGGACATCGATTTCCGCTGGGACAGCGCGCTGAACTTTGACGGGGAAACGGGGCCCTATGTCCAGTACACCTGCGCGCGCTGCGGGTCCGTGCTGCGCAAGAGCCCGGATTTAAGCGGCGTCACCCCCGACTACGCCGCCCTGGACAACGACGAAGCCCAGCAGCTGCTCCTGCTTCTGTCCCGCTTCCCCGAAACCGTGCGGGACGCGGCGGACAAGTACGAGCCCTCCTTCATCAACCGGGCCGTGACCGACCTGGCCAAGGCCTACAACAAATTCTACTACGAGCACCGCGTGCTGGAGGAAAGCGATCCCGCGGGCACGGCCGCCCGCCTGGCGCTGACCAAGGCCGTGCGGAACGTGATCCGCACCGGCCTGAGCCTCCTGGGGATCGAAGCGCCGGAGCGCATGTGAAGCAGGGAGGAGGGAGGAGGTAGGAAGTAGTAGGTTTATCTGGTTTGCGAAAAGGGGAAGAATCCCCTCGGGATGCTGATTCTCATTTGCCTTTTGAACCAATCATCTGACCATTTACCTCCTACCTCCTCCTTCCTACCTCCTACCTGAACCTCTTCTCCAGTCCATCAAGAATGACCCATAATGCGGGAGGAAATGTATGCGTTTTACCAAGATGCAGGGCATCGGCAATGATTTTATCCTGGTCAACTGTTTTGAGGAGGACGTGGCCGATCCTTCCAGGCTGGCGATCCAGATGTGCAGGCCTCATTTCGGGGTCAGCGCGGACGGGCTGGTGCTGCTGGAGCCCGCGGACGGGGCGGACGCCGGGATGCGGATTTTCAATTCCGACGGCAGCGAATCGGAGATGTGCGGCAACGTGGCCCGGTGCATCGGCCGCTATATGTTTGAGCGGGGCCTGACGGACAAGAAGGAAATTTCCCTTCTGACCAAGGGCGGCATCCGGCAGATGTGGCTGACCACGGACGAGAACACCGTGGTCAACGTCCGGGTGGACATGGGCTCGCCGGAGCTGTCCCCCCGCCTGATCCCGGTGGACCTGCCGGGGGAAATGGTCCTGCGGCACCGCCTGCAGATGATGGGGCAGACCCTGTTTCTGACCTGCGTCAACATGGGCAACCCCCACGCCGTCATCTTCGTGCGCGACCCGGAGGTGATCGACCTGCCGGTGCTGGGCCCGATGATCGAGCATCATCCCCTGTTCCCGCGGCGGATCAACGTGGAGTTCGTCCGGGCCATCAGCCGGGAAGTGCTCCAGATGCGCGTCTGGGAGCGCGGGGCGGGAGAGACCCTGGCCTGCGGCACCGGCGCCTGCGCCGCCCTGGTGGCCGGCGTCCTGACCGGGATGTGCGACCGGTCCGTCCAGATGAAGCTGCCCGGAGGCAACCTGCAGCTGCAGTGGAACGCCTCGGATAATCACGTCTACATGTCCGGCCCGGCTGAATTTGTGTTCGACGGGGAATGGAAGGAGTAAATATTGGAAGGGGCTTCACAGCGCTCGAAAGGGGGACACAGCCAGGGCCTGCCGGCCCGTTCTTCGCTGAAATTGAGCCACTGGCTCAATTTCCGGGCGCTCAGAACCCCTCGGAAGAAATCAAAAAACACCGCGCGCTGCAAGCGCCCCTTCGGGGCGCCTTCGGCATCCGCCGGATGAACCGGCGGACTCTTCTTGCAACGCGCGGTATTTGTTTTGATGAAGAGTATCTGTTTTGCCCGGATAAAAGCCAAATCAGCGGCGGCGTTTATCCTGTTGTTGCCGGGGAGCCGCGCCGGCAGGGGTACTGTCGATGAAGATTAACTCTTATATGGCCCGCATGAACAAAGCGTATCTGTTTGCCGATATCGCCCAGCGGGTGGAGGCGTACAAAACGGCCCATCCGGACAAGGAAATCATCCGTCTGGGCATCGGGGACGTGACCCGGCCGTTGACGCCGCACGTGGCGAAGGCCTTTGCCGACAGCGCCCTGGCGATGGGGACGCCGGAAGGCTTCCGGGGCTATCCGCCCTATGAAGGCTACGACTTCCTGCTGGACGCCATCATCGAAAAGGAATACGCCCCCCTGGGCGTGAAGCTGTCCCGCCGGGAGGTCTTTGTGTCCGACGGGGCCAAGACGGATACCGGCAGCATCCAGGAGCTGTTTTCCCCGGATACCCGCATTGCCGTGACCGACCCGGTCTATCCTGTCTATGTGGATTCCAACGCCATGGCCGGCCGGCTGGGGTTTCAGGAAAACGGGATCTACCCCCGCCTGATTACCCTGCCCTGCACCCCGGAAACGGGCTTTGCCCCCGTGCTGCCGGCGGGCGGGATCGACGTGCTCTACCTGTGCAGCCCGAACAACCCCACCGGGGCCGCCCTGACCTTTGACCAGCTGACCCCCATCGTCCGCTGGGCGAACGAAAACGGCGCGCTGATCGTCTATGACGCGGCGTACAAAGCCTACATTACGGAAAAGAACATCCCCCACAGCATCTTCGAGGTCGAGGGGGCGCGGACCTGCGCGGTGGAATGCTGCTCGTTCTCCAAAAACGCCGGGTTTACCGGTGTCCGCTGCGCCTATACCGTGATCCCGGAGGAGCTCATGGGCTTGGACGGGGACCGGAAGGTGTCCATCGGGGCCCTGTGGCGCCGCCGCGGGGAGAGCAAGAACAACGGCGTCTCCTACCCGGTGCAGTGCGCCGCCGCCGCCGCCCTGGACGACATCGGCCAGAAGGAAACCGCCGGGCTGGTGGCCGGGTATCTGAGCAACGCCAAGATCATCCGGGAGGGCCTTCAGAAGGCCGGCTTCACGGTGTACGGCGGGGTCAATTCCCCCTACGTCTGGCTCCAGACCCCGGATCACATGGGTTCCTGGCAGTTCTTTGACGAGCTGCTCTCCCGCGCCCAGGTCGTGGGCACCCCCGGCGCGGGTTTCGGCGCGGCTGGCGAAGGCTATTTTCGCCTGACCGCCTTCAACACCCCGGAAAACACCCAGCGCGCGGTGGAAAGAATCGCGAAAGCTTTTTAAATGTCGATAGGGGGGAGACGTCCCCTCCAAACCTCCCGGGGATTTCTGATGTCCTGATATTTTTATCATCCTGTGAAAAAAGAAATTCACTTATAGAAATGGGACTGTTGCAGGTTTTTCTGCAACAGCCCCGTTTTCTGTGTGGATTTGTGTCTGCTTGGTGTGCGATGTGTACGGAAAGCCCCCCGCGATTCAGGGTTACTCAGCAACGGATTCGGCAGCGAGTGGCAGGCGAACTTGAATGCTCTCGTTGTCGATGATGTAGGAATAGTCGTAGTCGATGCTGACACCGGAGGCGGAGGTATCCAGGCTGTCGAAGCTTTCGTCCAGGAAGGAGCGGTAGGGGTCCCAGGTGGTCAGGATCAGGGTCAGATGATGGCCCGGGGCGACGGTGTAGACGGTGGGCAGCATGTAGAAGGTGTAGTCATAGAATTCCCCGGCTTCCAGGCGGACGGTCTCTGAGTATTCGCTGGAATCCGGCCCGCAGCCCGGGTTGGTCAGGTCCGTCCAGGCGTAGGACACGGTCTTGACGGTGCCGCTGTCCTGCACGTATTCCTGGAGCGCCCCGACGCGGGCGTCTTCGCCTATCTCCTGGGTGGGCAAGAGCTGGTTCAGGCTGTCTTTGAGTCGGTAGGCGTTAAAGGCGGAGCCGTCGTCCGCGCTGTCGGCCAGCACGGCGGTGATCATCAGCCCTTCATACTCCTGGGTGCTGCAGCAGAGACGGACGTGGACCTCCGGGACGCCGTAGATGGAAGCGCCCTCCGGGAGGTCGAGGTCATACTTCGCGCAGATCCCGTCCGGCAGGGTCCAGTAATACTGGTCCCGGATCTCAAAGCTGGCATGATCATCGTTCGTGCCGCCCAGGTATTCGTAGGCCAGCGGGGCCAGGCCCTTCGTGCTGACGGTGGTTTTTTCTTCCTTAAAGGAAACCGGGGCGTCGGCGTAAGCGAAGTCCCGCCAGCTGTCATAGGCCTTCCAGCTGCCGTCCAGGTTGGACTGGGCCAATACGGTGGGCAGGTTTTCCGCCCCGTTTTCCATCCCGTACAGATAGTGGGCAAACCAGCGCAGCAGGGTTTCCTGCCAGAGCTCGCCGTGGACGAGCATGTTGTCCAAACCAGTGTGGCCGTCCTGGTGGAGCACCAGCTTGTAGTTTACGCCGGCCTTTTCAAAGGACTGGGCCATCAGGTCCGCCTGACGGGAATCGACGTTATAATCGTTCAGTCCCTGGACGATCAGGGCGGGACAGCGGATGTTCGCCCAGTCCCGGGTATAGTCGGACTGCTCCCAAATGGGCGTGTAGTTGCCGTTGGCTTCCAGCTGGTCCTGAGCGATCTGCCACAGCCAGGAGCCGTATTCCTTGTTGGGCACCTTCCATTCCTCGTCCAGGAAGGTGCCGCCGCAGTTGTTGGCGGCCAGGGCGTTGGCGTAGTTGACAGCCTGGGTGGTGGGGACGCCCTGGGCGTTGGTATAGTCGTACCAGCTGGCGATGCCCGCGATGGGGACGACGGTTTCCAGGCCCTTGACCCCGGTGGTGGCGACCTCAAAGGCCAGCGTACCGCCGTAGGATGCGCCGATCATGGCCACCTTGCCGTTGGACCAGTCCGCCCGGATCTCGATGTTCTGGGTCCTGTCGGTGAAGGCCCGGCGGTCGCCGGTCAGCCATTCGACCACGGCCTTGTGGCTGTCCCGCTCCAGGGGCATGCCGCACAGCTCGAAGCCCTCGGAGCCGTAGGTGCCGATGCCGCTGGCGCAGACCACCGCGAAGCCGCGCTCCAGGTAGTAATCGTAATGGCCCATATACAGAATGCCGGGGTCGGGGTTCATCGGGACGGTGTAGTTCCAGCCCTTGGGGTCGGCGTTCTTCGCGGCCTCCAGGGTGGTCATTTCACCAGCGGGGTCGCGCTTTTCACAGGAGCGGTAGAGGGTGCCGTAATCAATGGGCTTTTCCACGAACAGGTTATGCCCGTCGTCCCCGGCAATGGCCTCGTCGACGGTGCCCGCTCCGTAGGGGGTGGGGTCATAGATGGAAGCGGCCTTGTATTTGCCCTCCGCCGCCCCGCGGGGCACCTGCACCACGGCCTTGACCAGGTCGGCCAGGCCGTCGTTGTCGGTGTCGTTGTCGGTTTCCACGTAGATGCAGTAGCGCAGGATGTCGCTGCCCTCGTTCGTGTAGTCGGGGTCTCTGAGGTCGCTCATTTTGAGCATCGGCAGCAGGGTGCCGTTTTCCATTTTGAGCGTCCCGTCAAAGGCCGGGGTCTCTTCGGCAGGCGCCGGGCAGCAGGTCAAGAGCAGGCAGAGCGTAAGCATGGCGGGGAGGATTCGTTTCATCATAAGCTTACTCCTTTTACACACGGCCGTCGTCCGGCCAAAGATGAGGGGACACACAAAAACCCAGGGGCTTTTCTATATCCTGATGTAACCATTCTTATAGCACATTTCCGCGCCGATTTGCGCGGCAAAAAAGATTTTTTCCCTACGTGAACACAGTCTTTTCCCCGCCCCGGAGCCCTACAAAGAAATTGCCGGAAAGAGAAGGAATTAAGAGCCCTTATGTTGAATATATCATATTTTGGACCGCTGTGTCCTAACACAAAAGGGCAGACCGGCCCGCGCGAACAATTCATTACGCATTACGCATTACGCATTACGAATTAAAAAGGACCGGAGGGAGCGACATTATGGTGCGAGCGATCGTCGGCGCCAACTGGGGCGACGAGGGAAAAGGAAAAATCACGGATCTTCTGGCCTGCCAGAGCGACATCGTGGTCCGCTTTCAGGGCGGCGCCAACGCGGGCCATACCATTATTACGGACGAGGGCAAGTTCGCCCTGCATCTGCTGCCGTCCGGGGTGCTGCATCCAGACGTGGTGAACGTGATTGGCATGGGCGTGGCCCTGGACATCGAGGCCCTGATCAGCGAGATCGAGCAGGTGCGCAGCCGCACCGGGCGGACGCCGCAGCTGCTGATTTCCGACCGGGCGCAGGTGCTCATGGACTACCACGTGGCGCTGGACTGCTACGAGGAAGCCCGCCTGGGCAAGGGCAGCTTCGGCTCTACCAAGTCCGGCATCGCCCCGTTTTATTCGGATAAATACGCCAAGATCGGCATGCAGGTCTGCCAGCTGTTTGAAAAGGACCTGCTCAGAAAGCGCTTTGAAAACGTGGCCTCCCTCAAAAACACCGTGCTGCGCGAGCTTTATCACCAGCCGGAGCTGGACCCGGAAGCCCTGACGGAAAAGTATTACGCCCTGGGCCAGCAGATCCGCCCGATGGTAACGGACGTCGCCCAGTACCTGAACCAGGCCGTCCGGGCGGGCAAAAAGATCCTGCTGGAGGGCCAGCTGGGCACCCTGCGGGACCCGGACAACGGCATCTTCCCCTTTACCACCTCCTCTTCCCCGCTTGCGGGCTACGGGGCGGTCGGCGCGGGGATTCCCCCCAGGGCGCTGGAGGAGGTCATCGCGGTAACGAAGGCGTATTCCTCCTGCGTGGGCGCGGGTCCCTTTGTGACCGAGCTGTTCGGGGACGAAGCGGAAGAGCTGCGCCGCCGCGGCGGGGACGCCGGGGAGTACGGGGCCAAGACGGGCCGCCCGCGCCGCGTGGGCTGGTTTGACGCCGTGGCGACCCGCTACGGCTGCCTGCTGCAGGGAGCGACCGCCGCGGCCCTGACCAACCTGGACGTGCTGTCCTATCTGGACGAGATCAAGGTCTGCGTGGGGTACGAGACAGAATCGGGCGTTACCAGGGACTTCCCGGTGACGCCGGTGCTCGAGAGGGCGAAGCCCGTCTACACCACCCTGCCCGGGTGGAAGCAGGACGTCCGCGGCATCCGGAATTTCAAGGACCTGCCGGAGGCTTGCCGGAACTATGTGCTCTTCCTCGAAAAGGAAATCGAGACGCCCATCCGCTACCTGTCCAACGGCCCCAAGCGGGATGAGATGATCGCCAGATGACGGCCCTGCCTGCCTACCGGACGGTCAGCGTCCGGCGCGCGGAGCTCCCGGCGGGGCGGCGGGTGCTGATCCTGTCCGATATTCACGGCCACGCGGAAGCGCTCAAAAAGGTGCTCCGCCGGGCAGCCTTCTCCCGGGAGGATACCCTCGTCGTCGTGGGCGATCTGCTGGAAAAGGGCACGGGGAGCCTGGCCGTCGTCCGGACGCTGATGGAGCTGTCAAAAGACCACCGGGTCTACACCCTGATGGGCAACATGGACGTTTTCACCCTGAGCAAGCTTTTGAGCGACGACCCAAAGCAGCGGCACAGCCTCTTTGAGCTGGCCCCCAAAATGAAGAACTGGTGGGGCGGCTGCCTGCTGATGGAAATGTGCTCGGAGCTCGGTCTTCCCTTGGAGGACGGCGCGGACGAGGCGGTCGTGATCCGGGCCATCCGCGGGCGGTTTGAAGGGGAGCTTTCCTTCCTTCAGGGCCTGCCCACCATCCTCGATACCCCGCGGATGACCTTCGTCCACGGGGGCGTTCCCCACCTGCGTCTGATTGAGCTTTCCGGGAAGGACAGCGATCCATATCTTAAATGCGACGACTTTCTGGCCCGTGGCCTGTCCTTCCCCAAGTATGTGACGGTCGGCCACTGGCCGGCGGTGCTGTACCGGGACGACAGGATGGATATGTCCCCCCTGCTTCTGCGGGAGAGGAACATCCTCTGCCTGGACGGGGGCTGCGGGGTCAAAAAGAGCGGGCAGCTCAACTGCGTGATCTGGGAAGACCCGGCGTCCGACCATTTTTCCTTTATCTGGGAAGACGAGCTGCCCCGGGTCCGGGCCATGGCCGGCCAGGAAGCGTCGGATCATTATTCGTATATCAAGTATCACGACCGGGAGGTCACGGTGCTGGGTAAGGCCGGGCCGGAGTACACCCTGGTCTCCTGGCACGGACGAAAGGTCCGGGTACCGGACACGGCCATCGATCGGGAACAGCCGGGCCGCCTCAATACGGACTATACCGATTACGTCCTCCCCGTCCGGGAAGGGGACGTGATGAGCCTGGTCCGCTCCTTCGGCGGCCGGCATTACGTCCGCCTGAACAGCGTGCTGGGCTGGTACGAGGGCCCCATCGCCCCGGCGGACGAAAACTGGGTCGTCCCGGAAAGAACGTTATAAATGAAAACGCTGGTTTATGGAGGAATATCAAATGCTGCGCAACATTGCCGATGATCTGTTTTACCTGGGCGTAGACGATACCAAGACCGACCTGTTTGAGAGCGTCTACCCGATTCCCCGGGGCGTGACCTACAACAGCTATCTGCTGAGGGACGCAAAAACGGCCCTCTTTGACACGGTGGACGAGCGCGAGGGCGAGGCCTTCTTTCATCACCTGAACGAAGCCCTGGGCGGACGGCCGCTGGACTATGTCGTCGTCCACCACATGGAGCCGGACCATTCCGGCACCCTGGCCCGGCTGCTGAAGGCTCACCCGGAGACCACCGCCGTGATGACCAAGAAGGCCGCCGTGATGTTCGGCCAGTTCTTTGATCTGGACATCTCTTCCCGGCTGATGGAGGTAAAGGAAGGCACGGAGCTTTCCCTGGGCCGGCACGAGCTGGTCTTCACCCTGGCGCCCATGGTCCACTGGCCCGAGGTCGCCCTGTCCTTTGACAAAACCGCCGGCTGGCTCTTTGCCGCGGACGCCTTCGGCACCTTCGGCGCCCTGCGCGGAAAGCTCTTTGCCGACGAGGTTTGCTTTGAAGAAGACTGGCTCCCGGACGCCCGGCGCTACTATACCAACATCGTCGGCAAGTACGGAACGCCGGTGCAGAACGTCCTTAAAAAGGCGGCCAAGCTGCCCATCCAGATGATCCTGCCCCTCCACGGCCCCATCTGGCGGGAAAACCTTTCCTGGTTCATCGGCAAGTACGACCTGTGGAGCCGTTATCAGGCGGAGGACAACGAAGCGGCGATCTTTGCCGGTTCCGTCTACGGCCATACCCTGCAGGCGGCCAAAAAGCTGGCCAAAGCCCTCAGCGCCCGCGGCGTTGCCGCCCGGGTGTACGACGCCGCCCGGGAGGACATGAGCTTCCTGGTGGCCGAGGCCTTCCGGGCGAAGGTCCTGGTGTTCGCCTCCGCGACGTACAACAACGGCATCTTCACCCCCATGGAGCACCTCCTCATGGACCTCAAGGCCCACGACCTGCAGAACCGCCCCTTCGCCCTGATGGAAAACGGCACCTGGGCCCCGAATTCCGGGAAGCTCATGCTGGAAATCCTGTCCGGCCTCAAAAACTGCCCCCAGCTGGGCGCGACCCTGACGATGAAATCCTCCCTCCAGGAAACGCAGGCCGACCAGGTGGATGCGCTGGCGGAAGAAATCGCCGCAGCGGTTCAAGGATAAAACCATATCATCTGTTTTCAGCGGCATGGCTGTCAGCCATGCCGCTGTTTTAATGAAATACGAAATAAGCATGTGTTGCCGGATTTTTCAAAGATAGAGAAATGTAACAAAAAATTAATCAAATTGTAATTCTGTGACATAAATGACGCAGCCAAATCAATTGACAAAAATATATGGAGGGGGTAGAATAGTTCTCATAGATGAGCCCAAAAGCAGGCTCTGCATATTCGAGAAAAAGGGGAAATCATCATGAAAAAGACGGTTGTCCGGCTGCTTTCGCTGCTATTGATCTTCAGCCTGGGGCTGGGAATCATGCCGCTTTCTCTGGCGGAAACGCTGCCGGCAGAAAGCGGAAACGGGATTACCTATCAGGGAATCAATCTGGAAGCCGGCGGTCAGAAGCCGCTGACCAAGGCGGAAACGGATTATTATACGGAAATTTGTGACATCCTGCGGAAAAACCGTAACAAAAAACAGATGACCGTTACCGAAGGGGACAAGACAAAGGTTTATACCCTTTCGGGGCAGGGTGATGCCGCCGGGCTGCAGGAGGCCGTATATCAAGGCAAGAAGGCGGAGGCATCGAGTCTTTCCTCGGTTTCCAATATCAGCTTTTCAAATAGATCTGCTGGGCAGAGTGTTTCCGATCCGGACGCAGGTTCAAGGTCGTCTTCGGCAACCAATGCGATGAATATGCTAAAGGACTGGAAAGAAAAGAAGAATTCCCCCACGCCTGTAACTTTTACGGCACAGCAGGGCGGTGCTTCCGGGCAGAAAGCTGACGCTGATTCCAAAGAGGCAGTAACAGATGGTGCGGCAAACAAAAGCGTCGGCACGCTGGTTAGCAATAACAACGCCTCCGTTTCCGTGAAGGATGCGTCTGCTGCGAGCTTCCGGGAGCTGTACAATTCCAGCGTCGACGGCGGTCCTGTGACGATTACGGCGGAGGAGCTGCTTCAATATATCGAGCTGGGCGACGAGATGGCGATCGAATTTGCCGAAAGCCTGGGCTTCGGCAGGAGCGAAAAGAAGCAGAAAGAAAACCTGTCCGCCATGGTGGAGGAATACAAGACCCATTCGGATTATAAGGAACCCGCCTTTATTATCAATGGCGTCATGATCGGCTTGGACAAGGAAATCCAGGAGGATACGGAAAACGGTGGCTACCGGACCGATGTGTCTGTGAACGCCTCGGCTTCCGTGACCATCGTCTATGATGAAAAGGGCGAAGCCAAGGTGATGCGGCGCGTATCATCCGATGATCCAACAGACTTTATCATCACGTTGGATGCGACCGGAAGCATGCAGGAAGACGGCAGAGGAACTGCGATGCTGTCTGCTCTGGAAGTACTGCTGGAGGAGATTCTCGCTAAACCTGAAAACACTGTATCGATCATCTTTTGGGGCAGTACAGCGGCTGTGATGCGGATAGATATTGATCAGGGTCATTTTTCTGAAACTGTTTTTTCAGGTGAAGCGGGTTATACAGTTGAAAATATTTATGGAAGTACACTGATTGGTCCCGATGGAAATCCGGATAGTTACAACACGAAGCTTGAGGATTACAAAACGATTGGTACCAAGGCAATTATCAGCAGGCTTGAAAAACTGTTTGGTCCTTATGACAGCACAAAACCGCATACGGGCCTGGAGGAAGCGATTAAGCTGCTGGATACCATACAGCAGAGTGAGGACAGGAATCTGGGAGTACTGCTGTTTACGGATGGCGAATCCTCTGATCAATCAACAGGGGTATGGAAACGGGATTTTGACAGTGAAAATAAGACGATTGATTATGAAAAATGGCTTGTCGAACAAGGAATTCAGGTAGTCAATGTATCCATTGGCGATGAAGCACAGGTCGAGGAATATCGCTCTTATCTGGACCCCAAAAGCCAGACTTACCGTGGTGGTGAAAACGAGCAGCTGCAGGAAAATGTACTGTATTATAACATTCCCAAATTGACGAATGAACAGCTGGCGGAGCGCATCACAGAAATGTTCAGTACAGCGTTCAGTGAAATGACCACCGAAATGGTACAGCTCAAATCGGAAACGGTCACCACGGGCGTGTTGGCGGCTGTCAAAACGAAAGTAATTGAAACCATTCCTGCCGGTTTCCAGGTGAAGCGGAGCGGCAGAACTTACACTGTAGAAGGGACGGACGAAAACGGCAATACCATCGTATCTTTCGATCTGGGTAACCTGATGGCCGGGAATGGCAAGACCGTCTCCTATTTCACCGTGCCGCAGGACGGTCAGAAGGACATCGGCGTCACCGCCTACACCTCTGCCGCCGGCACCTCCCTGTATGTCGAGCCGGTCAACCGCTTCCATTTTAAAAAGTACAACGAAGAAGGCAGGGAGACCCAGAACGAGCGCGGGGTGGAAGTGGTCTACAAGGAGAGCAGGTATACGTTCGGAAAGAAAATGGTATATGCTGCGCCGACGGTGATTAATGAAAACCACCCCTATATCACGGCCGAAATGATCGCGGCTCCCCGCCTGCATCCAGGGGAAACAAGGCGCCTCCCCATATCGTTTGATCCTTCCATTGAGGATTTGCGCGTTTATGCAACATATATGTATATCTATGATGATGACAATCATCACGTGATCACGGCGACGGATCAGGGGACGGCGACCGAACGTTTGTTTGATATAACAGATTGTTTTCATCCGACCGGAGATGGAGAGGGCTATCTGGAAATCACGGGGAACGAAGAAGGTTTCTTGCGCATAGACATAGAAAGCGCAGAAAAACACACTGGGGATTATTTTACTGTAGAAGTTTCTTCCCGTTCTTTCATGGATTATGAAGCGTATTTCCGCACGCTGTCCGGGCTGCCAGCTGACCAGCGGGCGCTGGACAATTATGACGTCCGGAGGATGATATATGAGGAACTCCTTTCGGAAAGCGGAAATGAAGATCTCGCCACAAACATGATGAAGAAACTGGAGGAAGCGCCGGCGATATACAGCAATCTGTACGCATGGTCTTTTCCGGATTATGTGCGGAATTTTGATCCGTCACGTCCCGGTAGTTATCATATTGCAAGTTATCTGCAGGTGGATGTAGATACTCTGGATGTGTTTTTCCATGAATCAGGCCATGCTATTGATTATTCTATGGATCATACGGATCGTTCATCATCAGAGGATTATAAGCTGGATTTATATGTGTCGCTTTGGTCTGATGTGTCGAGAATTATCATGAAGTATTTTAGCGGTGAAAACTCCATAAAAAGAGATCTGAGCGCTGAGGAAAAAATAGAAATCATGCAATATGTTATGGGCCCTGCTTATTCATATAATGAAGAAAAATACATTAATGCGGCACATGCTTATGAATTTATTAGAAGTCCTTATCTGTATATCGCAACAGCAAGTGCGATGAAAGTCGCAAGTAATGAGGCATGGAAAGATATTCCAGGATTATCAGAGCTCCAATCTGGTTTACATGCTTTAGGAGGCGATTTGATAGAAACCAATTATGCGCCGCAACTCAGTGGAGACTTTTCAAAAGAGCAAAAAGATTATTATGAAAAATTAAGTGAAGCTGTGCAAAAAGACTTGTTAAGTCACAAAACAGAAGGTGATATGAATTCCCAGATGTATCATGATATGATTGCGGGACTGACAAACCAGGCCCTGCAAGGAAGAGACAGCAATATCTTTGCAAATAAGATGCGCCATTATTGTTGGGTCGGCCATGGACCATTATTAAGTAAGTTTGATAAAACAGGAAATTACTCTGAAGATTATTGGTACAATAAAGATAACGGCAACCCCACATATGCGCAAAACAATGAAGCCTGGGCTGAGTATTTTTCCAGCCAGATCACCGGAAACAACAGGCAGGATAACCAGGAGAACTTCTCTGAAGCCTGCCGGATCATGGATGAGATGGCAGAAGAATTGCTGAAAGATTACAGGGAAAAACATGCGCAGGAGTAATGCGCGGCGTATTCTCGCATGAAAAACAGCGGACACAGACAGACAGCGGCATGGCGAAAGCCATGCCGCTGTCTGTCCCGGAACAGATCCATCGTGTGTCGTCAGCACGCGGCATCATGTATGGGAAACATCTTACCGGGATAACCATTTCTTTTTTACTCTCGTCAGGTTCCTTTCTATCCCTTTCCCTCGTGAAGAACCAAAAAAGAGCTGTTCTGCAGCTCTTTTTTGGTTGAAGATATGACCCGTTATTCCACCCTTGGGCTGACAAAGCTGTTCAGCTTCCGCAGGGTCTTCCGGCCTCTGTAGAATTCGCCGGTCACCAGGCTGACCCAGCGGTTGCCGCCGAAGTACTTGCCGGAGGCGTTTTCGTACAGTCGGCCGGGCACCTCGCAGCCGGTCAGGGGGTTCTTGGTCACCACGTTGGGGTCGGACAGGTCGTTGTAGTAGCCCCTCAGGATCTGGTCTTCCTCATAATGGACGCCGTCGCATTCGTAGGTCTTGCCGGAATAGGCGATCAGGTAGCGGTCCACCGGGCTTTCGTCGTAGACGATCCAGTAGCTGTCCAGGGTGTTCTTTTTGTTGTTCAGATAAAAGGCGATGGCGCGGCGCAGATAGCTGCCTTCGGGATAGGTGACGCTGACCCGGTCCATGTACCACACGCGGGTCTGGATCTTCTTTTTGACGACCTTGCCGGTCTTGTCCTTTTCGGTCTTCCCGCTGGGATCCGGGGATTCGATGATCACGCTTTCCCAGGTAATCACCGATTCGCAGCTTTCCGCGCCGGAGCGGAAATAATCCGTGTCCCCGGAAAGCTCCATGCGGACGGCGCAGCCGTATTCGTTGTAATACACGGTCAGCGCGTCAAACTGAACCTTGGCGCAGTCCAGCGTACCGGGGGTGATGTAATCGTAGACGGCGGTCCCTACCTCGGCCCGGATGTTGATCTTCTGCATGTCGGTCAGCTCGGCGGGGATTTCGCCGTAGCCGTTTTCGTCGATGGGGACCTCGACCTCATCCACCAGGCAGCGGTCCACCAGCTGGCTGAACTGCAGATGGAAGTCCCCGTCCGGGTCAGCTACTTTCGGGCAGTCGGGCGTTTCTTCCAGCAGGTCCATCCAGCAGGAAAGGGCCGGGGCCTCCGGCATGGCCGGGATGTCCGGCATATCGGGCAGACGCAGGGCCTTCAGCCGGTCTGGAATGAACAGCGACGGGGTTTCCGCCACAGCCGTGGAACAGAGGGACAAAAATAGGAAAGCGAAAACGATCAGGGACAAAAACCTGCTGATCCTCTTCATCAAAAAACACCTGCCTTTTTGAAGGAATCGCCGCGTAAACGGCGGATGACAGCGGTCATTCCTCATCATTGTACAGGGAAAAACCCCGCCTGTCAATGAATTTATGAAGAAATTGTAACAAAATCATTAAGAAGACGAAACAAAAGGCTGGCTTTTCCATGCCTCCCGGAACCTTTTTGTAACAATTTGAGGGAGGGATTGCCGGGAGGAAGAGCGGGGTGATATAATGGGCGGGCAGAGTCCCGCCAGGACAACCGCACGAGTAAAAAAGATCACATGAAGTATTGCCGGATACAGACAAAGGGGTTATGAAGGGGGCAGAGCCCCCTTCAGGGAAATCCGCAGGACCGGCTTTGCCGGGCCGAGGAGAATTTTTGCGGAGGTTAGCTTGC
>OCVV011075788.1_pt1 | contig 20938 bp, 24 predicted proteins | sample 1539721 | NCBI WGS metagenome assembly OCVV01 (sample SAMN02144230, study PRJEB22623) | gut metagenome | biome: sheep rumen | host: Ovis aries | place: New Zealand
CATCAATGGCGCGTTGGTCAAGTGGTTAAGACTCCGCCCTTTCACGGCGGCATCATGGGTTCAAATCCCGTACGCGTCACTTGCTTGTAAAGTTTCCTGAATATCGGAAACGATGTTCAGGAAATTTTCTTTCAAAATAAAATATATGGCGCGTTGGTCAAGTGGTTAAGACTCCGCCCTTTCACGGCGGCATCATGGGTTCAAATCCCGTACGCGTCACTGAAGTTCCTGAATGCCAGAAGATGGCATTCAGGATTTTTCTTTATTCCAATATTGACAAAAGATTATCATTTGAGAACTAAATTTCACGAAAAAATTAAAATTTATTTAAATTTCGTAATAAAGCTTGACAGAATCATTGCAATTGTGCTATACTGTACCTGTATTACAGCGAATCATACAATGATATAGACAGTGAAGGAGGAATTTTTGATGAAAAAAAATCTCAGAAAAATAACAGCTGTCCTCACAGCAGCAATGGTTTTGACGGTATTAACCGGATGTTCCAAAGGTTCACAGGACGGCGGAGACACGAATAATTCCGGAAACACCAGCAACAGCGGAAACAGTTCCGGCGGAAAAGGCAGTACTTTGCAAGTATCGCTTGACCATTCCTATTCTTCTGAAAAAGTGACCATTGACGGAATCGGAGAAGCCGGCGATTTTCACAAAATCGGTGACAATTTCCTGATTGCCAGCTATGACAGCACCACTCATGAAGAGGAATTATTTTTATATTATCCGGCTGACGGCACATCAAAACCATTCAAGTTCAATTACCCCCAAACCATTCCCCAAAATGAAGAAGCTTGGAATATGTCAGGATTTCCGACAGCGGATAACAATTTCTGTGTGATTTACAGCCATTCCAGAAATTCACAAGACGAAAACGGCGATTATACTTATGAAAATCTCGGCTATGTCATGGAAACTTACGACATGGAAATGAATCTCCTTGAAACAAAGGAACTTGATATTTCTGATGATATGAATTTCGGCAATGTCTACCCTGCACCTGATGGAAATTATTATGTCACAATCTGGGACAATAACACTGGTGCACAGACAGTCGGCATTTTTGACAAAGATTTCCAGCAGGTGGGAACACTCGGCGGAAGTATGAACTATTTACAGGGAATTTATACCCTTGCAGATGGTTCAGCCTGTGCATGTTATCAGGACGATTCATGGAATATGGTCATGGGAAAAATTGACCCTGCCACCAATGAAATCACCCCTATTGAAATTGAGGGTATGCCTGCATGGTTCAATCAGTGTTTTGCATCAACAGACAGCAACTATGATATTTATGTCAGTGATTCCACTTCTATTTATGGTGTCAGCCTTGCAAACGGAAAAGCCGAAGAAGTTGTGAACTGGATTAACTCGGATTTTATCGGGAACTATATCGGTAATGTTTGTCAGTTGAGTGATGGAAAATTCATGATTTCCAGCAATAATGCCGATTATACACACAGCGACATGTGGAAACTTTCCCCCCGTGACCCCTCCGAACTGGAAAATGTGAAATTGCTTAGTCTTTCGACATTTTACCCCGATGATAATGTTTTGCAGGCTGTCAACGTCTTCAACCGCAGTAACGATGAATACAGAATTGCAATTTATGACTATTCCAAACTGCTTGACAACACAGGCGAAAATTACGAGGAAATTTTGAAAAAATTCAAGGATGATATGACCTCCGGAATCGTGGCAGATATTATCTGTACAGACTCCGTTCCCTATGAATCGCTTGCCAGCAAGGGAATCTTTGCAGATTTGACAGACCGTGTGAATGCACTGGATACAAACAAATATTTCACCAATGCCATCAATACCCTGAAATATGGAGATAAATTGTACCGGATGGGATTCAGTTTCCAACTGATGACAGTCGAAGGCAAAACCGAACTCGTCGGCGATAAGCAGGGAAAGACCGTTTCAGAATATCTTGACATGATTCAGAATCTCCCTGAGGGTGTGAACGCTTTCACCAGTGATATGACAAAAATGTATGCACTGAATCAGTTGGCAGCCTCTAATTTGAATGCCTTTGTGGATGTGACAAATCATACCTGCACATTCAATTCCCCTGAATTTGTTCGCTTGCTGGAATTCTGCAATACTTACCCTGATGAGACCAATCAGAACATGGACGACAGAAGCGAAGAAGAATGGGAAAAATATTGGGCGGAAGAGTCCTATCAGTATATCAATAATAAAACCCTTCTCCGTTCAGTGTATATTTCCGACCTGCGTGATGCATATCAGGAAAGAATGCAGTATTTCGGGGATGCACCTGTCACATACATCGGCTTCCCGACTTCTGAAAACGGTGGAAACGGCGGTGTATTGACCTTCAATAGTACCCTTGCCATTTCCGCCAATACAGCATATCCCGACCAGTGCTGGCAGTTCTTTGAAAGTATGCTCACAGAAGATTATCAGGAATCTTTGAGCTGGTCATTTCCTCTGAGCCGTGAAGCATTCGACAAGAAAGCCACCGAGGAAATGAAGCCCCAGACCTACAAAGACGAAAACGGCGAAATTGTTGATGTTCCTTTCACCGTTTACCGTGGAAGTGAGGAAGTCAAATACCCCGATATGCCACAGTCTTTTGTAGATGAACTGAAAGCATACATTGAAAATACCACCACAGGTAATTATTATGATGAAACAATTCTCAATATTGGCGAGGAAGAAGCTGGAATGTATTTCTCCGGCGACCAGACCGCACAGGCAGCAGCGGATATGATTCAGAGCCGTGTCAGCATCTACCTTTCTGAACAGTCGTGAAATTAAGGGGCATTGTCCCCCATTGAAATAGAAAGGAGCAGTGAAAAATACTGCTCCTTTTTTTTTGTAAAAATTTAGTTTAATCAATAATTTCAAACATCCCCATCATGCCGGAAACTTTCGTTCCGATATCGCAACCCATCGGCAGGAGAGCCATAGCGACTTGAAAGAGTTCGTCATTATCAGCATCCAATTGTTTCAGAAAGGCATAATCCCCCTGAATTTCCTGAATGATATAGTCATGAGATTCCATTTAATTCACCTCGCTTTCCTGAACTCGTCTGAGTTCCATTTTAGCATTTTCAAGCATGAGGTCACTGGGATTTTCCCCGCCCATAATACGGGCGATTTCCTGCACACGTCCATCAAAATCCAGCAAGTGAACATTGGTAACCGTGCGGTTATTTTCGTCATGCTTTTCAATCATGTAGTGAGTATCCGCCATGACGGCAATCTGTGAAAGGTGGGTGACACACAAAACCTGTCGGCTTCGACTGATTTCACGGAGTTTGACCCCGATTTTCTGCGCTGCCTTACCGCTGACACCGGTGTCGATTTCGTCAAAAATCAATGTCGGGATGCTGTCACGGTCAGCAATGACAGATTTTAATGCAAGCATAATTCTGGACAATTCACCTCCGGAAGCGATTTTAGAAATGGGTTTCGGGGTTTCGCCCTTATTGGCGGAAATCAGGAAAGTGATGCTGTCCATACCCTGAATGGTGAGTTTTCCCTTTTCCTGTGCCACGCTCAAAACGACATTGGGCATATCCAAGAAGCGTAATTCTTCAGTGACACGGTTCACGAATTTTTCAGCAGTTTTCTCACGATAATCAGAAAGAGCATGAGCTTTTTCCGTGACATCATTCAAAAGATGTTCTTTTTGTTCCTGTAACGTTCGAATACGTTCTTCTGCACTCTGCATGGAGTCGAGTTCCGTTTGTGCGTTTTCATACATAGATAACAGCTGTTCAAAGTCGCAGAAAAATTGTTTTTCCGCCACACGGATAGCATGGTAACGGTTTCGCATATTCTGCAATTTTTCCTCATCCAGATTGATATTATCCGCCATTCCGGAGAGTTCCTCTGCAATGTCCTTGACTTCAATCAAGACGGCATTCAGACGCTCCATGAATTCATTGGTATGGGGGTAAACGTCTTCAATCTCACGGAGCTGTTGCATGGCATTTTCTACCAAATCGGTAACACCTTCATCAGCAGAAAGCAGACCGGAAGCATTTGACAAGCCGGATATAATCTGTTCAGAATTTTCAGCCTGCATGAGGGCATTTTCCAGCTCTTCTTCTTCATTAGGTTTGGGATTGAGTGCGCCAATTTCAGAAATTTGTTTTTGCAGAATGACGGTTCGTTGTTTGCGGTTAAGTTCCTCACGTCTGAGCTTTCCCAATTCACGGGCAACGGACTGCAATTCCCTGAAAGAATCCTGATAAGCCTGTAAAAATGACTCCTCTCCACCGAACTCATCCAACACCTGCAAATGATGTTCAGGGTTCAGCAAAATCTGATTGTCGTGCTGTCCATGAATGGAAATCAGGAGCGTGCCGATTTCACGGAGTGCAGAAACGGAAGCAGTTTTTCCGTTAATGCGCCCGATACTTCCACCATCAGCACGGATTTCCCTTGTTAAAGTTATCTGACGTTCTTCGCAGGAAAGCCCCATATTTTCAATGAGCTTAATAACATCATCCTGTAAATTCGTGAATAATGCCGTCACCGTCGCACGGTGACAGCCTGTCCTGACCCAATCTTTAGAAACACGCTGACCCAATACCGCCTGAATGCCGTGTATCAGAATGGATTTACCTGCACCAGTTTCACCCGTGAATACATGAAATGCATTCCGCAAACTGATGCAGGCTTTTTCAATGACCGCCAGATTTTCTATATATAGTTCTTCTAACATATTCTCACCTGTTCTGGATTTTCTCATTCAGCTCCGCACAGAACTGCTTAGCCTGTTCGCTGGTTCGGAGCAGTACAAAAATAGTATCATCTCCGGCAATTGTTCCCACAATGTCCGGACGTGAAACGCTGTCGAGCATGGTACAAACTGCCTGAGCAGTACCGACCTGACAGCGGACAACGGTAATATTTCCAGCAAAATCAACGGAAACAATATTACTTGAAAATAAATCATCCTGCGGAACAAAAAATTCTTGCTGTGCATAATGATAAACCCCATTTTCATCCGCCTTTTTGATGAGATTCATCTCACGGATATCACGGGAAATTGTCGCCTGTGTAACCGGATATCCTCTTTCTTTAAGAAGTTCCTGCAACATTTCCTGATTCAAGACAGTATTTGCACGGATAATTTTCAATATTTCCTTTTGCCGAGCGTATTTCATTTTTTGCCTCCATTATGAAAAGCCTTTGATGGACTGCATGAGTTTTCTGTTGACAGCATCATAAAAACCGCCGTTCCGGAGATTGATTAAAGAAATCGTATGATTGGATTTGACAATATCCAATTTTGCCTCTAAAGGGAATGGAATCGGGCTTTCACCGTCGGCACTGAGAAGAATATTTCTGCTGTCTCTTGCAGTGTGCCGGATGGTAATTCTCCGGTCAGACGAAACGAGGAGCGGTCTGTTAAACAGCGAATGCGGACAAATGAACGTCAGTTCAATGCACGAAAGCTCCGGTTCTAACAGAGGACCTCCGGCAGAGAGTGCATAAGCGGTTGAACCTGTCGGGGTACTGCATACAATTCCATCCGCACGGTAGCGACCGATTAAATTATCATCGGCGCATACTGAAAAATCGAATACTTTCCCATACAATCCCGAAACAGCAATATCATTCAATGCCGTGAAAGTCTGCGTGACATTTTCGTGAGTCAAAGCCCCTTCTATCATCATTCGGGGGGAGAGTTCATATTTTCCAAGGAACAGCCTGCTCAATTCGTCAAGTTCATTCGTTTCTAATCCAGCCATAAAACCCAGTGTTCCGGTATTGATACCCAACAGCAAAGCCTTTGAGCCAATCATTTCTTTTGCACAGCGCAACATTGTACCGTCTCCGCCGATAGCAATCACAATGTCCATCTTGTGAACCACTGCGGAAAAATAATCATACTGAATGCAGGAAAATTCCGCAAATTCCGCCCGACAGCTGTTATCAGCCCAGATTTCGCCCCCGAACTGATGCAGTCTTGCAACAACTTCCTTCGCACACGAAAGGGCATTTTTTTTCTGAAAATTCGGATAAATTGCAATTCTGAGCATAATTAACCTCGCAGTCCTGTAGAATATACCAGAGTACGGAAATCAGGGAGCACAGTTTCAGGGAAAATTGATTTTGTGAGGTATGCCAGATACTCAATATTTCCGCTTCCTCCCTGTACCGGAGAAACGCAGACTCCCTGCACCTGAAAGCCCATATCCTGTGCGAAAGCTGTCACATCCTGCAATACCTGAATATGTGCCTTTGCAGATTTCACAAGCCCATGTTTCCCGATATTCTGCCGACCTGCCTCAAATTGTGGCTTGATGAGTGCGATACATTCCGCCTTTTCGGCTAACAACCGATAAACAGCCGGCAATACCAGCTTTAATGAAATGAATGAAACATCAATTCCGCAGAAATCCGGAATTTCCGGCAACGTTTCCACAAAGCGGATATCTGTATTTTCCATATTGACAACTTTCAGATTCCGGCACAGACTTTCATCAAGCTGACCTTTCCCGACATCGATTGCATATACCTTTTGCGCTCCGTTCTGTAACATACAATCCGTGAAACCGCCAGTTGATGCGCCCACATCCATACAAATCCGACCATTGACGGAAATCGGGAAATTTTGCAATGCACCCTCCATTTTCAGACCGCCACGCCCGACATATTGCAAATCGTCAGAAAGCGACAGAACATCTGTTTCCTCCACCATGACAGAAGCCTTTTGCAGGGGATTTCCATTGAGGGTGACTTTTCCCTCTGCAATGAGCATTTTTGCCCTTGACCTGCTTTTGCAGAGTCCACGCTCCATCATGGCAATATCAGCTCTTGTTTCCATAGGCATAAATATAACGACATACAGCGTGTTCAGAAAGTTCGGCTTTTTCCATCAGTGAAGAAACCGGAGCATGTTTCAGGAATTTGTCAGCAGACACACGGACAAACCGCCCTGTAAAGCCGTACTGTGCAAGAAGTGAGCCGAAAATGGTAGAAATTCCGCCGTAACCACTGCTTTCTTCAAAGAAAATGACAACACGATACCGAAGAGCCTTTTCCACCAGTTCTTCTTCAATAGGGAAAATTCTGGTTAATTTGAGTAAACTTGTCTGATAACCGCTTTTTGCGCAGGTTTCATGCGCCGACCACAGAGACTGGTATACTCTTCCATAGGAAATCAGAAGCAGGTCAGAATCCGTCTCTGTCAGGCAGTAATCTGTGTTGCAATGATTTTGGGGGAATGTCAAGCCCTTTTCATTGCCACGAGGATAGCGGACAGCCGTCAAAGCTTTGTCTTCAAAAATAGCACGTTTCATGCAGTATTTCAATTCCTCATAACCAGCCGGAGAATAAATCACAGTATCAGGAATGGAAGTCAGCATAGGAACATCAAACATTCCCTGATGGGTTTCGCCGTCCTCCCCGACAATTCCGGCACGGTCAATCCCTAATACGACATGTAACCCCCCGATAGAAACATCATGTATCAACTGGTCGTATGCTCTCTGCAAAAACGTAGAATACACCGCAAAGACAGGAATCATTCCGGCAGATGCCAGACCAGCGGAAAAAGTGACAGCATGTTGTTCAGCAATACCCACATCATAAAAACGCTCAGGGAATTCCTTTTCGAAATGCTGTAACCCTGTACCGTACTCCATAGCAGCAGTAATGGCACAGATACGCTTTTCAGACCTTGCAAGCCTTGTCAATTCCTTTCCGAATTCAGAGGAATAACAATCATCTCCAGAAACTTCCGGATTTCCGGTTATAATGTCAAATTTAGAAACTCCATGGAATTGACTGGGATTCTGTTCCGCCGGAGCATATCCTTTCCCTTTGACAGTACAGACGTGCACAAAAACAGGAGCTTCATAGAGTTTCGCTGTCCGGAGCACTTCTTCCAGTTCCTGCTGATTATGTCCGTCCACAGGACCTAAATAGACAAAACCCATCTGTTCAAACATAGTTGCCTGTTTCATGACAACACGCTTGAAACTATCTTTTGTTTTTTTCAATACCTTGATAGTAGGCATCCCGACAGCAGGGGTATTGAGTAAATTTCTTTCCAATTTCTTTTTTTGCAGAACATATTCCTCTTTTTCACGAATAGAACGCAGATAACCCGAAACCGCCCCGACATTTTCAGAAATTGACATATGATTGTCATTGAGAATGACAATCATATTTTTCATTTTGGCTTTTCCGCCATTGTTCAGCCCCTCGAAAGAAAGCCCCCCTGTCAGTGCGCCGTCACCGATAACAGCAATGACATGATGATTGTCGCCGTTCAGGCGCATCGCTTCAGCGATACCGCAGGCAGACGAGATAGAAGTACTGCTGTGACCGCTTATCACAATATCATGAGGGGATTCCTCCGGCTTAGGGAAGCCGGAAATTCCGTTTTCCTTGCGGATAGTCCGGAATTCTTTGAGCCGTCCGGTGAGGATTTTGTGTGTATAACACTGATGTCCCACATCCCAGATGATTTTATCCTGAGGCGAATCAAACACCCTGTGCAGTGCAAGCGTGAGTTCTACCGTGCCGAGATTAGATGCAAGGTGTCCGCCGTTATGGGAGATAGTACGAATTAAGATACTGCGAATATCCTTAGCAATTTTCCGACACTGGTAGTAATTCAATTTTTTAAGGTCTTGCGGTAATTGTAAATCCTGCAAACGCAGTTCATTATTATTTTGATTCGTATTTTCCATAATATTATCATTACAAAGGAATGAATGCACCGATTCCAATTCCGAGAATCGCACCGCATACCACCTGTAAAGGGGTATGCCCCAATAATTCCTTGAACTCCTTTTTTCTGGTATCGTCAGTACCGTCCTGAGCGAAAAGACGGGTCATAATTTCATTCAGTTGTTTTGCGTGTTTTCCGGCTTCCAAGCGGACATTGGCGGCATCATACATGACAATTGCACCCAGTACAAACATAATTGCAGTGGCGGAACTGTCCCACCCTTCCAGCCGTCCTGTGGATACAAACGCCGCACACACCAAGGCAGAATGAGAGCTAGGCATTCCACCCGAACCATAAAGCCTTTCCAGCTGAACATTGGCATTTTGAATAAAATAAAGGATGAATTTCAGTACTTGAGCCGCCGCCCATCCCAAGACTCCGGCGACCAGTATCGGATTATATACCATCAAATTCCACCGCCTTTTTAGTTGACACGTTTGAGGAGTTCGTCTGTCAAATCATGCAGGAATTGGGAATTTGGCGCATCAGCAAAAGCAATATCCAATTGAGCATGAGCCTGTTTTGTGAGCTCTTCTGCGTAAGCCTTCGCCCTGTCAATACCAAGCAGAGTGACAAAAGTAGTTTTATTTTCCTCTGCATCACTGCCAATGGGCTTTCCAAGCTCCTCTTCCGTGCTGGTAACATCGAGAATATCATCAATGACCTGAAAAGCGATTCCGACCAGCAAGCCATAATTTCCAGCCGTAATGAATTGTCTTTTTGAACCGTCACCGCAGAGACAGCCCATCCGGCAAGATGATGCCATGAGTGCGCCTGTTTTTCCACCGCACATGGTCTGCAATTCTTCGAGGGAAACTTTTTCCTGCGTTTCGAATTGCATATCCATTTGTTGACCGCCAATCATGCCGTTTGCGCCCTCAAAGGTTGCGAGGGTGCTGATTAACATGACCTTCTGGTCAGCGGTTAAATTGGTATCGGCTGTTAAAATGGCGAACGGCGCACAGATAAGAGCGTCCCCCGCCAGAATAGCAGTCGCTTCCCCGAAAGCCTTATGACAGGAAGGCTTTCCACGGCGCATATCGTCGTTATCCATTGCAGGCAAATCGTCAAAAATCAAAGATGATGTATGGGTCATTTCCATTGCACAGGCGGAAGAATCCGCCTTTTCGAGTGTACCGCCACAAGCCTCACAGAAAGCGTAAATCATCGCCGGACGGATTCTTTTTCCGCCAGCGGTCAGAGAATGGCGCATTGCAGAATAGAGTTTCTGAATGCTCATGCCGTTAGCATTTTTCTCCATCTGGGAGAGCTGATTTTCCATATATGTTTCAATCCGCTGAGCATAAGCGGAAACTTTAGTCATGACCTCGCTCATTGTGTAGTTACCTCACTTCCGGAATTCTGCCCCTGAATGGTCTGTACATTCAGGACGGCATCCTGTAAAATTTTATGACACTCTGCGGAAATCTGCATTCCCTCGGCATAGAGTTTCGAAGCCTCCTCAAGGGAAAGCTGTTCATTTTCGAGCCGGCTGGTAATTTCCGTGAGCCGTTTCATTTTCTCTTCGTAATTCATTCGATATTCTCCACCTTTGCTGTAATAGTTCCGTCAGAAAGACGAATTTTGACAGAATCGCCGTCTTTCACGTTTTTGACGGAAGAAAGAAGGCTGTTATCTTCCTGATAAACTGCCGCATAGCCACGCTGTAAAATCCGCATGGGGTCAAGCTGAATCAATTTTTCCTGTTTTGCCTGATAATCCGCCATTTTCCGGCTTAAATACGCATTCACAGCATGATTGAGCCTTTCCGAAATTCGTTGCAGTTGTTCCTGCTGAATCTGCAAACGGTAATCAGGTCTGTATTGTGCAAGGCGGTTTTGGAGGACATCAAGATGTTTTTGCTGATTCTGCAAAAAATTCATATAGGCATTCTGTAAATGTGCCTGCTCCTGCTGAGTCCATCCGTGAAGTGTGGACAAATCGGGAACAGCTAATTCCGCCGCAGCGGAGGGAGTGGGAGCACGTTTATCAGCAACCGCATCCGCAATGGTGAAATCAATTTCATGCCCGACCGCTGAAATGACAGGGGTCTGACAGTGATAAATTGCATAGGCGACATTTTCGGCATTGAATGCCTGCAAATCCTCTGACGAACCGCCCCCACGTCCCACAATGAGCACATCACAATGTTGTGTATCAGCGAAAGAAACCGCCTGACTGATGGAATCAGAAGCCTGTTCGCCCTGCACAAGTACGGGAAATAATTTCACATTGACAATAGGGCATCTTCTGTTCAGAATATTCAAAATATCCTGCAATGCTGCACCAGTGGGAGAAGTAACCACTCCGATTGTTTTCGGCAGGAATGGGAGCTGTTTTTTGATTTCTTCACGGAAAAGCCCCTCTTTGCGAAGTTTTTCTTTTCGCTGTTCCAGTTCGAGAGCCACAAGCCCCATACCTTCGGGCTGGATGCTGAAAGCCTTTACTTGATAATATCCCCCTGCTTCATAGACGGAGAGTGCACCATCCACAATGACTTTCATACCATCCTGAGGGCGGAAACGCAGACTTCCGGTCATATTCCGGAACATCACAGCACGGATAACGCTGTCAGAATCTTTGAGAGAAAAATAATAGTGTCCGGAGGAATGCGCCTTGAAATTGGAAATTTCCCCCCTGATGAGAACCCGCTTCAAATTATCGTCTCCGTTGATTTTGGAGGAAAGATAGCGGTTAATCTGTGAAACTGTCAGGATTTCCATATTTTTTCACCCTCCATGCAGATACCGGCATAAATAGCCGTACCTGTTGCATTATCGCAGGAAAATTGTGGTTCTGCGAATGATGTATTTTCATTTTCGAGGAATTGCCGGATGAACTTGTCCGCCATGACACCGCCGGCATACAAAATAGGGCAGTCGGGATATGTTTCATGAACCATCCTTGTCATTTCCTGCAAGACTTTCCCGACAGCGGTCAGGCAGAATTTAGCAGTATCCGGCGCATTTGCACCGTCATCCAGCATTTTCCGGCACTGATTTTCCAGCCCTGAAAGACAGCAGTCCATTCCTTTCATGACAGGGCGGTACTGGAATTTCTTTGTACTTTCCATTGCAATCCGTTCCAGTTCCGCACCGCACGGAAACTGCAACCCCAGCATTAAACCCACTCTGTCAATCAATTGTCCAGCTTTCAAATCCGCAGAAGATGACACAGGCGTTACTTTCACAAGCAGTTCCGAATCTGGTTCACATAAAACACAGTCCGTCGTTCCGCCACTGACATGGAAAGCAATAAATTTTCCCTGCAACAATTCCAATTTTCCAGCCGAATATAAACCGGCGAGGATATGCCCCATCTGGTGACTTGTCCGGTGGACAGGAATTCCGAGAATTTGCCCGAACATCTGCGCCGTTCCCTCACCACAAAGGAAGCACGGCATATATGACCCTTCCACATTCCGAGGGCGGACAGAAACCCCGATGCCGGAAATATCTTTTCCGGAAATATCCAATTTTCCAAGTACTTCCGGCAATTGCACAGTATGATGAAAAACGGCATCACTCTGACGGAGACCTTTTTCACCAGCCTTGACAGGGAGCAATTTTTTTGACTGTGTGACAGTTCGGGTTTTGCTGTCATAAATGGCGACAGATGTTGTATAATTGCTGGTATCCAAGCCAAGATAGATTGACATTATTCAGTCTCCTGTTTGGTTGTGCGGGGGGGGAGTGTGCGGACATAAGCCCCTAAAACGCCATTGATGAAAGAAGTATCCTCAGGGATGGCGTAAATTTCGGAAAGTCCGACTGCTTCACTGACAACGACATTGACCGGAGTTTCCGGAATGTTGAGCAGTTCATAAATTGCCATTCTCAGGATAATAAGGTTGATTCTGGGAATACGGTTCACAGCCCGTTTGGTGCTGTAAGAAGCAATAATGCCGTCAATTTCATCAGTATGGGAAATGACCCCTTCCACGATTTTTTTCACATTGTCATTGATACCGATTTCCGCAATTTCCTCTGCAACGCTGTAAAGCTCCTCGGGGGTGTCATCCCTGAAAGAGGCTTCAAACAGCAATAAAAACGCATTTTCTCTGCATTGATGTTTTGTCATACTGTAAATCCTTTCTAATGGGGTATGCAGTCAGAAGACTGCACACCCTTTCAAGTGTTTGTGTTCCGTTTCATTCAGCGGATGCCATACCGCCGACTTCGACATTGACCCTGACAGTAGTAATACCTGTCATGTCCTGAATTCCCTGCTTGACAGCCTTCTGAACCTGATTCGCCACAGCAACAGCACGACAGCCATTCTTGACAATGACCTGCACATTGACAGAAGCTGCTCCGCCAAGATTTTCCACCGTTACAGCATCATAATCAGGGGAAAGCCCTGCAACGCCCTCTACTTCCTGTGCAGCCAGTTCCACCACACGGCTCAGGACGTTATCAGAAATACAGATTGTACGGCTTGCGGATTTTACATTATCCATAGTCAAAACTTCCTTTCTGTACCATTCCGGATTCTACCAGAATATGGAAATATGTAAGCTTTTTTAAAGGCTTACTTCTATTATACCAAAAAATTTCGAAAAGTACAACTACTTTACTTCAAAAATTCTGATATTTTCTGAAGAAATTGAAACTTCTCCGAGAATAATGTCTTTAATCAGTGCCACATCTCCAGCTTCCAAGCCATCTGAACGGACAACAACCTTTGCAGAATCGCCGTCAAGGTAGACCACGCAGTCTTCAAAGCCCTGTGAACGAATTAAAGATTCAATGGTGCTTTCACTTTCAATCAAATTAGAAACCTCGACAGCATCCAGCGCAGTGGTGATAATTTCGTCGTCTGTCAAGTCACCGCCACCCATGACCATTTGCAAAGTCTGGACAGCTTCATCACGGCTGACGGTTTTCTGCAATCTAGCCTGAGCGAAATAATCCGCCGAGGGGTCTGCTTCAATTGTTGGAGCGGAGGAATTTTCCGTAATTGCTTCTGTAGGGGAAATGGAATTGACAGGTTCTTTGTCGGGCTGTGCGCTGACAAATTCAGTATCTCCATAGCGTGTCTGTTCGGTGAGTTCCGCAACAGGGGTCATATTTTCGCCCTGTGCCATGGAATAATTGATATACACAGCAATAGCGAGCATTGCCGTCAGGCAAGATAACACAATCTGACGTTTTCCAATAATCACGGATGGTTTTTTCATGATAACATTACTCCTTTTCTGAAATGACGGCAATGATGTTATTGTGCCGCCTGTGTAACATAAATACAGCCTGTCGGAATCCCACACGCAACAGATACAGCCTGATACACGGATTCTTTCACGATATTGCTTGAGCCTCCGTCACATACCACCACAACCCCTGTAATTTGGGGATGAGAGACAGACTCCACCAAGGCTTCCTTATTGCTTCCGCCAATGGTGACATAGGTATTATTCGTGCGTACCTGCTGGTCTGTGACGAGTTTTTCATCTTCTTGTGCGTAGTGATACTGTTCACTTCCTCCGATAGTGACAAGTACCTGCACCGAACCAACCCCCGAAATAGAATGCAACATATCTTCCAGTTGAGATTGCAGTTGAAGGCGGTAATCTTCCACGGAAAATTCAGTTTCCTGCGGAATTTCCTCTTTTTTAGGGGTACGGAACGAAGAAAGCAGAATACAGGCAATTCCCAGTATACCCAGTATCACAATGACATGAACCGCCAGTTCTTTTCGGGATAATTCAGGGAATTGTTTCAGTAACACTGATTTTCACCTCCTCACCGAACAATGCATTCAGAATCCGGCAGGCATCAGCGAAATTATCACATTCCGCCTTTACCTCACTGCAATATATGCAGTTTTCCTCATTCATATGCAATTGCACTTCCACGCTTTGACAAGTAATTCCGGCAGAGTTCAATTTTTCGGTCACAGCTTCACAAATGCGCTTTTCGGATTCTTGTAAAATCGTCTGCTGAACCGTGTCAAAAAGTTTGACAGTCCCCTGTTCAATTTGTTCAGCGGTGACAATCGTCGATTCTGTAGGAAATTCCATCCCCACAAAAGGCGTTATCATGCTCACCAGAAAGAGCATGGACATCAAAAATTTAATCTGCCTGTCCAATACAGCCGGATAAATTAAGCTCAGAATTCCGGCAGATGCGCTCAGCAGACAAGCTGAAAGCACTGATTCTCTGATATGTTCCATGTTTCGCCCCCTTATGGTGAAAGTGTTCCGCTGATTAACAATACAGATGCCGACGAAAAAACAAACATCACTGAAAAACTCACAGCAACAGAAAAGCCCGTTGCAAGAATGCACTCTACATTCTTGAAAAACCGTGTCAGCCCGTCCGCCATGAACAAGCCTGATACAGCCGACGAAACCGCCATCAACAGCCGATAAATTCCGAGGTTGAGCAATGCCGGCATGAACAATGAACACAATGCTAAAATTCCCACCATGCCGACCCCTGAACGCAATACTCCCACGCTCCCCAATACTGCGGAATACGCATCCGAAACAGCTCCGCCGATAATGGGCACAGCCCCCGAAATCACATATTTGACAGCCTTTGTTCCCGCCCTGTCAGCAGAAACGGCAACAAGACTCTGTACCGTGAGCATTCCCAGAAAAACCGCCATCATCAAGCCAAGAATCCAAGCTGTGACTTTCTGAATCAATTGAATAAACCCCTGCAAAGAAACCGCCGGATTGACTGCATCCACGATACACATAGCAAGACACATTCTCAATAGTGGAATCAATACTTTAGTAGCAATATGCATGGCAATTTCACACAATGCTACAATGCTGGACTGATAAACAGTTGCAGTCGTAAGACCTCCGCTGACTGTCAGAATTCCGCCGAATATGCCGGAAAAAGCCAGCATGAAATCGGCGGAACGCTCCAGAATTCCGGATGCACTCACAAAAGCACTGGTGACAGGTTCGGAAGCAATCCCCGAAGCGCACAAAATACAAAGAACTTCATACACCGCCTGAATTTTCCCGTTTCCTGTCTGCAATCCCGAAGCCATTGCAGACAGGATAATCACCCCCATGCACAAAGACAATGTTTTGACAGGGGATTGTATTTCCTCCACAGCCATATTCCATAATTTCTGTAAAAATCCGGTAAAGGTCATGCCAGTGAGGGCGGACGTATCGGAAAAATCAACATCTTCCGGAATGAATTCATGATTTTGAAGCAAGTCCTCCGCTCCGCTTGACTTCAAAAATTCGGAAAGTGTGTCATCATAAGTATATTCGCTGTATACTGACATAGACGGAAACAACATACAGCATATGACAGCTATCAGGAGCGATAGTATCCTTTTCACCCTATCACCCCCAGAACCGTTTCAGAAAGCGTCACAAACAATGGCAATGACAGCACGGCTAAAAATATTTTTCCGCACAGTTCCACAGCGGAAGCAATGGCATTTTCTCCGCAGTCTTTGCAGAGGTCTGTTCCCAATTGTGTGAGCCATGCAATGCCGATAGCTTTACAGAGGAGTGCAAACCATTCCGGCTGTAAAGCACTTTCCGAAAACAATTGTGAAGCCGTCTCCTTGATACTCCGTACTTCCGGCATCACTTCCAATAATGCCACGATAACCACCGTAATCCCCAATAAAACCGCCTGCGGTTTCTGGTATTCTTTGAGCACCAAGCACAAAACAGCTCCCAATATGCAAAATACCGTCGTTTCCTGCACAGTCATAACCCAAAGACCGCCTTCACTGTGTCGAAGAGTTCCCGAATCTGGTCAATGACCAACATCAGCACCACGATGAGACCAGCTAGCACGGTCATCATAGCTTGTTCATCACGTTCCGCCTTTTTGAGAACGATGCTCAGAACAGCAACAATAATTCCAGTTCCGGCGATTTTGAAAATCAAATCAATGTCCATTGTCAAAAGTTCCTCCCATTTCGCACTACCACAGGAAAATTCCCAGCATACAGCCTGTTAAAATTCCAAGTGATTGATACAATTTTCCTTGTTTCTGGTATCGTTCCCGACAGATTGACAGAGCCTGCTGTAATTGAGTACGGTGCATTTCGAGGGCGGATAATTGCCCGTCAACGTCCGTAGTGCCCAGAACATGACCGAGACTGTCAAGAATTTCCTTTGTCTGGACAGGGACAGCGTTATCATTCCGGACAGCTTGACACCAGACAAAAGACGGTTCAGAACAAGGGTTCAGCTGTTCGCAGAAGTTCCGGAGAAATGCAAAATCCCGATACATGGAATTTTGTGCCAGAATCCGGATAAGTTCGTCTAATTCAGGCTGTTGATAGCGTATGTATGCAGAACATTCTTCTGTTAATGCTATCAATGTTTCTGTCCGTCTGACATCATTCCGGAGACTTTGAGAAGCATACAGCCCCGCCCCTGAACTCGCCAAGAATAACAATAATATTCCTATGAATTTCATAACCTCTGTACCCTCTGAATTTCCTGTTCCTGATTGAGATAGAAGCAATACTGAAATACATCCGCCTGAAAGAGGGGCTGAATCATGACACGTTTTCGAATATCGTCATAATTTCCGGCATGAACGGAAGCAATAAATTTGACCCCACAGCCATGAGCCTGTAAAATTGCATTCACATCCTCTTCAGTGCTGATTTCGTCACAGACGATATAAGCCGGAGTGAGAACCCTTAAAGCGGTTAAAATGCCGTCTTTTCGGGGGTATCCGTCCAGAATATCGGTCATCATTCCAACATCATATTGAGGAATTCCACGCACCATAGAGGCAATTTCCCCACGTTCATCAATGAGGGAAGTTTTCACAGTATTTCCGACAATCCGGCACAAATCACGGAGAAATGTTGTCTTTCCGCTCCCGACCATTCCGGCAATCAGGATACTTTGATTTTCCGCCTGTTTCCAGATACCGGAAGCAATGCCCTGAAATTCTCTTGCAATGCGGAAATTCAGTCCGTTGACATTCCGTAAACTCTGAATGCAATCCCCTTTTCTGACGGCACTCCCACAGATGCCGACCCTGCACCCTCCACGGATAGTGACAAAACCCTCTGAAATATCCTGTTCGTGGCTGTACACAGAATGCGCCATAACCGCCTGAAACGTCCTTGCAATGTCCTCTGAGGTCATAAAGACGGTATTTTTTGGACTGTCATTCAAGCCGGACGGCGTGAGGAAATATTCTTTTCCTCTCTGCGAGACCATCACCGGACGACCGCACCGGAGACGGATTTCCTGCACACCGTCCGCCGTCGATTCGGGCAGATTCCGCAGACACCGCCTGACGGACTCCGGCAAATAATCCTGTACCTTCTGAAAACTGCTGTTCATGTAACTGCACATCCTTTCTGATGTTCATACTCTTGCAATATCCTATGTTTGTCCATGCAAAAAAATGTATAATGAATTTCCTGAAAAAACGTCAAAATTCGTGCTTTTTGTCAATGTGGGGTTGTTTGGAAATGTCATCTATTGACAAATTTTGTGAAATCCGTTATAATAAACGTGATTTGAAAAATCATGATGAAAGGAATTGTTTTTAATGTTGGAAACTTTGAACAAGAAATGGGTTGCCGTGTGGGGAAATGCAATTTCCGTGCGTATCCGCAGACCGGAAAATTATGGAAAAGATTTCACCCTTCGTTACCCTGTTACCATGTTGCTGGACGGCGAAGCAATCCGCATTACATTAGATAATTTCTGCGGACACGAGCCGATTACCGTCAATCAGGCAACAATTGCAGAATCTTTGAGCGGTTCAGACGTGAAAAATATCGTTCCTGTCACGTTTGAAGGTTCAACAAGCGTTACCATTCCGGCAGGCGAACGCATCAAGAGTGACCCCGTCCAGATAGCAGTCAGACGAGGGGAAAGAATCGCTGTCAATCTGTACTTTGCAGATTTCACAGAAATGCGGTCAGCCGTTGTGGTAAATGGAGTTTTGTCAAGCGGATATTTTGCGATTGGTAACCATACCGAAAACAATGAACTCCCTGTTGACTTGTCAAATTCTACCAATTGTTTTTACTTCCTCAGTGACATTGATATATTGACAAGCGAAGAAAAACACAGTATTGTGTGTTACGGTGACTCCATTACAGCACAATCGTGGGTTGATTATCTGATGTTGAGGACATTGCAGGAAGGTGACGGCACTGTTGCAATTGTCCGCAAAGCTGCAAGCGGTACGAGAATTTTACGTCAATATGACAATATCACATATGATTCTTACGGCTTAAAAGGTGAAACAAGATTTCCGCATGAAGTGCCTGTTTGTGGGGCAGATACAGTCATCATTCAGCATGGTATCAATGATATTATTCACCCTGTCGGGGTGGAGGTGAACAAATTCCGCCCGTGGAGTGATATGCCGACTTTGGAAGATTTAATTGAAGGCATGAGAAAATACATCCAATGGGCGAGAGAATACAAAATGCAGGTTTATTTGGGTACACTCTTACCAATTGAGGGCTGGAGAACCTATGCCCCATTCCGTGAGGAGTTGCGGAATGCTTTCAATGACTGGATGCGCACCACAACAGAAGTCGACGGCTGTATCGATTTTGATAAGGCTGTCAGAAATCCCGACCGCCCGACAGCCTTTGCAGAAGGCTTTGACGGTGGAGACCATCTGCACCCCAGCCAAAAGGCAAGTCAGGTCATGGCGGATACTGTGCCATTGTCGCTGTTGTGTTCTGGTGTGTTGAAAAATGCCTGAAAAACGCTTGACAAATTGTTTTTTTTGTGTTATACTGAATTCATATCATAAACGCTATGAAGGAAAGAAGTAAGAAATCCCCCTGTTTCCAGAGAAGTGCCGGACGGTGCAAGGCATCAAGCAGGAATTTCCGAAATACATTCCGGAGCGGATTTCCTGAACGATTTGGATTTATTAGGGGAGTACGGAGTAAACGCACGTTACAGCGTTTCGAGGTTCGCCGGAAATGTTTGATTTTCGGCTGACAAACTGAGGTGGTACAGCGGTAAATTATCGCCCTCTGCTTTTTGGCGGAGGGCGTTTTTTGTGAGGTGACAGCATCATGAGACCAACAAGCCCCCTTTTAACACTGATTTTGTGGGTTGTTTGTACGATTGCCGTATTTATTGTTCTGTTTATTTTTATCGGGCTGAAAGTACAAGCTGTGATTGTTTGCGTGGTGTGTTTGGTGATTGCGTTCAGTTCATATTTCCGTGAAATAAAAGCCAATTGTTCCGCTGTCAGGAAAGAGAAGGATTTCAAGAACGGCGATTATTTCCGCTCTCCTGCATGGAAAGAAGCATATCTGCAATACAAAGAACTCCACCCCTTTGAACATCCTCAGGAAAGAACCATGAAAGACGATTTATTCCGCCGATACCGAAGCAGAGAAACATTTCTCTATATATTGATGTACTTGATTTTGCTGGTGGGTACGATTGCAGGGATGATATATGATTTTGATAAAAAATATCCTTTCTGTCTTGGAGTTCCAATGTTTGGATGGTTACTGATTGACAGCCTCAATACATTCACCGGAAAACCTGTTCGAAAATGGCTGAAACATGATATTGATTACCCCACATTGGAAACCTCTTACCAGCATGGAAGTATGTTGACTTACAAGGGGAACGGTTTCAATTTAGGTACGACCCACATTCACGCATACACTCCACAGACAGTATATGCCATTGATTATGAGCTGGTGAAATCCATCACTGGAAAAATGGTTCGTGCTGTCAGTTATGATAATACCATTTTTGATGAGGAATACAAGCATTTTGCCGTCATTCATGTGCGACTGCCTGAAAGCGGTAACATGACACAAGTCGAAATTGAACTGAATCCCTTTCAAGTCGAGATGATTCTTGATGAATTTGCAAGAATCAAAGGTTCTGTATCAACGCAGAATGAATTTACTGTCAAATATGATAGCTAAATACTATCATTCAAATAAATATTTCAATAAAAAGGAGTAATTAGAATGACTGTTTTTGAAGAACTGCAAAGAAGAGGTCTTCTCGCCCAACTGACTGACGAGGAGGAAATCAAGGAGCTTATCAATGCCGGAAAGGCTACCTTTTACATTGGATTTGACCCGACAGCGGATTCCCTGCACGTAGGGCATTTTATGGCGCTGTGTCTCATGAAGCGTCTGCAAATGGCTGGCAATAAGCCCATTGTATTATTGGGCGGTGGTACTGGCATGATTGGCGACCCCTCCGGAAAGTCCGATATGCGCAAGATGATG
>OCVV011322319.1_pt1 | contig 20930 bp, 20 predicted proteins | sample 1539721 | NCBI WGS metagenome assembly OCVV01 (sample SAMN02144230, study PRJEB22623) | gut metagenome | biome: sheep rumen | host: Ovis aries | place: New Zealand
GAGATTGATGAAACTCAGGATCATGTAGAGAATTACAAACTTTGGCAGAGATATACCGGTGAATTCTACGATGGACATGTAGGATATCAGATGAAAAGGGATGATCTCTTTCTGGATGCTCTCATGAAATCCTATGGTAATGATTATGGACTTTCTCTTATAAAGCTGAGCTCCGGAGAATATGCGGCAGTAAATGTTGAAGGTTATGATAATTCTTATAATGTGACAAATGATGAGAAGGATGATATGGGAATATATCGGATAAAGGATGATTTTCTCAGTGAAAACGCAGAGTCCGAGAGGCTGACTCTTAAAAATGCCGGAATAAAAAATGGAACTATCATTACTAAATGGAACGGTAAGCCTATCGATGAATACTTTGGAGAATTAAGCTACTACTTTGAACAGTATCCGGTACGTGAAAATGAAGAATTTTATCAGCCTGTATATGTTGCAGGAATTGGCATGGGTATGAATTATGGTGAAACCTTTGTGCCGGCAGACGAAAGAAGAAAGGTCAGCGGGACAGATGAAAAGAGAGATAATGATAAAGATAATTATGCTTCCCCGTCAGCCGAGATTACATTTATAAATGATGACGGTATTGAGGAGACTGTAACAGCTCCGAGTCTGAGTGCATATTTTCCAAGAATGTATGATACTATATACAGGCTTGATGCAGGAACCAATATCAGTAATCTTGAGTGGCAGGAAATAGATGGGGATACGGTTATGATACGTATCAGTGAGATGGCATATGATCAGGAAACATATAGTGGTGCCGATTATACCGAAATGACAGATGAACTGAGAAAACAGGTGCTGGATTATAAATCGAAAGGAATTAAGAATATAGTAATTGACCTGAGGTACAATGGCGGTGGCAGTCCTTACTTCGTGGAAGGTGTGGCATGTCTCTTTGCACCGGAAGGGGAACACAGTGTTTACTACAGTGCTGTTATAAATGAAGATACTGCATCCTTCGAAAGAGATGAAGATGGTATGTATAAAAAGGGCGACCTCTTTACCTATCAGGGAGAAAACCTCTGGGCTGATGGAAATATAATCCTTTTGGTGAATAATCACTGTGTAAGTGCCGGGGATGATATGACATATGTTATGGGAGATTTTCCTAATGTTAAGATTATGGGTACTACAAGGTCTAACAGCTCCTGTCAGGCAGTGAAAGGAGTAGAGCTTTCAAGCGGAAGTGTAAGCTTTTCGGCTGTGCCGAACCTGCTTCCAAGTGGCGAGGTCGCTATAGATACATTTACGGATCATGTGGGAAGAACACCTTTTGATGAAAAGATTCCTATGACACAGGAACTTATAAGTGGTATATTTGATAAAGGAGATGACTATATACTGAAATATGCGGTTGATTCTTTCACTGACTACTAAAAGGGAGATAATACATGAGAAGGGTGCTCATAGTAGAAGATGACAGGGAAATAAGAACCCTGCTAAAGGACTTTTTGATTGAAAATGAATATGAAGTAATTGAAGCATGTAATGGAAGGGAAGCCTCTGCCTGTATCCGGACAGAGGCTTATGATATTATCCTGATGGATATGATGCTTCCATATAAGTCAGGAAATGATCTGATAAGAGAGTTAAGAGAGTCATCAGCAACCGGGATAAAAGATACCCCGGTTATTGTTATTTCTGCAAAGTCCTCAAAGGATACAAGACTTGAAGCATTAAAGATGGGTGCCGATGACTATATAGTGAAACCATTTGATATGGATGAGGTACTGGTTAGAATAGAAGTTGTACTTAGAAGAAGCAATACATCGCTTGACGTGGATGAGAGCATTTTGTCCTATAATGGAATAGAGCTGAATAAACAGCTTAATTCTGTAAGCTACGAAGGCAGTCCGATCAGACTGACTGCTAAGGAAATGCAACTGCTTGTATTATTCTTGGAATATCCACAGAAAACCTTTTCCAAGGCAAATCTATATAAAGCTGTATGGAATGATGATTATATCTATGAGGATAATACCATCAATGTGCACATGAGTAATCTTAGAAATAAACTCCGAAAGGTAACCGGGAAAGAAGTAATAGAAACTGTATGGGGAATAGGATATAAACTAAAGGATGATAAGGGTTAGATAAGATGAAGATATGTATCATTATTATATTGGCCATTATATGTCTCGTCTTAATAATAAGGCTTCTGGTTATAAGGGCGAATCTGGATAGTATAGTAATAGAGCTTAGGAAAAACCGAAAAGAAGATTATAACAGACAGCTTAGAGTTGACCTCAGCAGCGGAAGTGTTGCGAGAGTTGCTTCAGAGATAAATAAGAATCTGGATTACCAGAAAGAACTGAAGCTGGAAAGTGACAGATCTAGAAGACAGCTAAAGCAGTCAGTTTCCGATATAGCCCACGACTTAAGGACTCCTCTAACAGTTGTGAAGGGAAATCTGCAAATGCTTGAAAAAGAGGATCTGTCAGAGAAGGGGAAGCAGTACCTGGAGGTCAGCAGAAAAAAGGCAGATATGCTAAAGGATATGGTTGATGAATTCTTCGAGATGTCTGTGCTTGAAAGTGATGCCGGGGATGTGACATTTGAAGATATTGATCTTATCAGTTTTATGACGGATTTTTTTATTGATAATGAGGCACTGATACGGGATAGAAGTCTGGAGCCGAAGATAGACTTTCCGGATAAAACTATAAAGATTATGGCAGACAGGGAGATGCTTTCAAGAGTTTTCGGTAATATCTTTAATAATATTTTGAAATATGCCAGAGACAGCTTTGCAATCAGTATAGAGGATAGTCACGATAAATATGTTTATGTCCGGATATCAAATCCTGTAGTTGAATCTAATGAGATAGATATTAGTCATATATTTGACAGAACCTACAGGGCAGATAAGGCAAGATCTGTTGGAGGAGCAGGCCTTGGGTTATATATTGCGAAGCTTCTGATGGGCAGACTAAAGGGAAATATTGAAGCTGAGATAATAGAGAATAATCTGATATTTTCTGTGCAGCTTATGAGATTTAGAGAAATATAATTAGAAGATGGATTTTTTATTATATTGATGTTAAAATCATAAACATTATGATTTAAAATCAAAGGAGAAAAATTATGGAAAACAAATGGGTCAGAGCAGCTATCCCCGCGCTGCTCATACATTGTTCGATTGGTACTGTGTATTGCTGGAGTACATTTAAAGAGGCAATAGCTGACAGAATCGGAGTAAGTACCTTTGCTACAGGCTGGGCATTTTCTCTGGCTATATTCTTTCTGGGTATGTCAGCGGCATTTGCCGGCAGAATAGTAGAGAGTGATATTCACAAATCGTCCCTTATTGCATGTATTTGTTTTACAGTTGGTATGATTGGAACCGGTCTTACTATCCAGTTTGCGAAGGGAGTAGTTGCATTGATCGGAATATATCTGTTCTATGGATGTATTATGGGTATAGGACTCGGAATAGGATACCTTACTCCGGTAAAAACCCTCATGCTGTGGTTTTCTGAACAAAAAGGTCTTGCAACCGGAATATCTATAATGGGCTTCGGACTTGCCAAGGCTATAGCGACACCTATAATGGAAATACTACAGAAGAACTACGGCATATCAGCCATGTTCTATGTGCTTGGTGCGGTTTATTTCTGTATGATGCTTCTGGGACATTTTCTTCTTAAAAAGCCTGAGGGCTGGGTTGAAAAAAGTGTCAAGGATACATCATTTAAGCTGGGTTCTATTGCCAAAAATAAAGTATTTATCGGTATATGGCTCATGTTCTTCATAAATATTCACTGTGGTCTGATGCTGATAACCTATGAGAAGCAGCTTCTGAATGTTACCTTTGCACTTTCTGCATCGCTGGCTGCTATTGTAAGTATCGTGCCTTCTGTTACAGCAGCTTGTAATGCGCTGGGAAGGATAGGCTATTCCACGATTTCTGATAAGATGAAGGATAGAAGTCTGGTATATCAGATTATATACATCAGTTGTCTTTTGATAACCGGAATCATGGGATTTTCCGGACTTTTCGGCGCCGGCTTTACAGGAAACGGAGGCTTCTATGGTTTCCTCATCATCCTGATGCTTATGATAATTAATCTTGGTTATGGTGGTGGTTTCTCAACACTTCCTGCACTTCTTTCAGCAAGATTTGGCATGGAGAATATATCGAAGATCCATGGTGTGGCTCTTTCAGCCTGGGCTGTAGCCGGTATCACAGGTAACAATCTGTCTGAGATTATTCTTAGATCAAGCGGACAGAACTATACATATATTATTCTTACAGCAATGGTTCTATATACAGTTGCTCTTATAATATGTCTTTCTATGGTAAAAGAGAAAAGATAAGATTGAAAAGCTAAAAGAAAAAAGCTTAAGACTTATACAAAGCTATCAGAGGTTTATATGAATATTAAAAATGTTGTATTTGATGTAGGCGATGTGCTTGTTTCTTTTCGTTACAGGGATTATATGAAGGATCTTGGATTTCGTGAGGATGTAGTTGATTTTCTATCTGAGAATATGGTTCTGACTGAATTCTGGCATGAACTGGATCTTGGTACCAGAACCGAAAAAGAGGCACCCATGTTTTTTACTGAAAAATACCCTCAGTATAAGGAGGAAATCAGCTCCTTCTGGAAGAATATTGATGATATAGTCTGGGAATATGACTACGCAGCGCCTCTTATCAAGAGTATTAAGGACAGGGGCTATGGAGTATATATTCTTTCCAACTATCCGGAAGAACTGTCTAAGCTTCATTGGAAGAGATTTAAGTTTTTAGGATATACAGACGGCCATATAATATCTGCATTTGAAAAGATAACCAAACCCGATGCTGCTATCTACAGACTTCTGGAAAGCAGGTTTGGTATAGAGCTTTCAGAGTCGCTTTTTATTGATGACAGAATGGTAAATATCGATGGTGCAAGAGCAGTAGGAATGCAGGCGATTCTTTTTGAAGGATATGAGAAGCTGAAGAATGAGCTGGTAAAGCTTAATATATTATAGTTATTTATGGAGATACATTATGCTTATAGATGTTAAATGTCCTGATTGTGGTGAAATCCTTAGAATCAATATGGACAAAAAGCCCGGTCATTGTTACTATTGTGGTAGGCTTCTTAAAGTTAGTCCCGAAACACTTCAGGTCGAACCGGGAAAAGGCCTGGAAAAGGATGTTATTCAGACCCAGTATAAGACCTTAAAGGAATTACAGGGGAAGAATAAGAGGAGAAGCAGGATCATCATTAGTGATGAAGAGTAAAGCTATATAACGAAAGAGGGGTAAATGCTATGTATAATGAGAGCAAGGTATGGGTCGGAGTTACAGACCGTGGGGATAAGGTGAGTCTTCTTCCGAAAATGGCTAACAGACATGGTCTGGTTGCCGGTGCTACAGGAACAGGAAAAACAGTAACACTTAAGGTTCTTGCTGAAAGCTTTTCTGATATGGGAGTTCCGGTATTTATGGCTGATGTAAAAGGCGATATAGCAGGACTTGCAGTACCGGGAACAGACAGCGAAAACATGCAGGAGAGAATAGCAAGATTTGGACTTGCGGATGCCGGTTTTAATTATAAGGGCTATCCTGTAACACTTTGGGATATATATGGTGAAAAGGGTGTTTCCCTCAGAACAACTATCTCAGAGATCGGACCGCTGCTTCTGGCAAGACTTATGGAATTAAATGATCTTCAGTCGGATATACTTTCGATAGTATTTAAAATAGCTGATGATAGTAACCTCCTGCTTATAGATACAAAGGATCTCAAGGCTATGCTTAACTATGTTTCGGAGCATAACTCAGAGTTTGAGGCGCAGTATGGTAAAATGAGCCCTCAGTCCATAGCTGCCATAGTAAGAGCGCTTGTATCACTTGAGGTTGCCGGCGGAGATAAGTTCTTTGGTGAGCCTGCAGTAAATATTATGGATTTCTTTAACTTTGGAGATGCCGGTAAGGGTATGATAAATATTCTGGACAGTTCCAGTCTTATCAATAATACTAAGCTTTATTCCACATTTCTTCTGTATCTCCTCTCAGAGCTTTTTGAAAGACTTCCTGAAGTTGGTGATATGGATAAACCTAAGATGGTATTCTTTTTCGATGAGGCGCATCTTCTCTTTAAGGATGCACCCAAGGCGCTTCTGGAGAAGATAGAGCAGGTTGTTAAGCTTATAAGATCTAAAGGCGTGGGTATATATTTCTGTACTCAGAATCCGAAGGATATTCCGGATAGTGTTCTGGCACAGCTTGGAAACAAGATACAGCATGGCTTAAGAGCATATACACCTGCGGATCAGAAGGCTGTAAAGGCAGCAGCGGAGTCCTATAGGGCAAATCCTGATTTTGATACCTATGAAACCATCCTTAGTCTTGGTACAGGCGAAGCTGTTGTATCCTTCCTTGGAGAAGATGGTATTCCCGGGATAGCTGAGAAGACATATATACTTCCACCGCAGTGCAGCTTTGGTGCCATATCTGAAAGTGACAGGGACAGACTGATCAAATCAAGCATCTGCTATAGTAAATATGCTGAAATGATAGATCCGGATTCGGCATATGAATTCCTGGAGAGAAGAGGTATCGAAGAAGCAGAGGCTCTTGCAAAGGCAAAGGAAGAGGCTGAAGCTGAGAAGCAGCGCGAAAAGGAAGAAAAGGAAGCTGAAAAGCAGCGTGAAAAGGAAGAAAAGGAGGCTGCAAGAGCTGCAGAAAAGGCTGAGAGGGAAGCTTTAAAAAAGGCTGAAGCCGAGGCAAAGGCTGCTCAAAGGGAGAAGGATAAGGCTGAGGCGGCTAAGAAGCGTGCCGCAAAGTCAGTTGGTAATACAGTGACCGGAACTGTCGGAAGAGAAGTGGGTAAGACTGTAGGTAAGAAATTCGGTAAGTTCGGTCAGACACTGGGTGGAAATCTTGGCGCAAGTCTCGGACGCGGAATCTTTGCTACACTATTTAATAAATAGTTTTATGTGAAGCCTGGCGCTTTTCTTCATAAGCATTTATTACATTCAGTAAATATAGAGAATATTAAAAAGACAGATGTGCTCATACACGTCTGTCTTTTATATTTCAGTCACTTAGGTTATGAAAATCTGGTTTCATATCCTTGAATGTAGAAAAGTACCTGAACCCCATAGAACTAATCATTTCTGAAGCTTCTTTAAATTGATAACCAATATGTGTCAGATCATGAGCATCACTTCCGAAGGTTATGATCTCACCTCCAAGTTCTTTATAGAGCTTAAGTATCTCGATGTGAGGATGTGCGTAGTCCATACCTCTATATAGACTGCCGGTATTGATTTCGATGCCTTTGCCATTTTCAACTATGTTCTTTAGGATTTCATATATTATATCTTTATATCTGGGGAAGTATATCTCTTTGAAATTCTCAGCATTTACTTTGGTAAAGTCCGGCTTATCTGTCGGTCCGTAGCGGAAAATATAGTCTATATGTCCATATACATTATAATCATTGAAATGACTTACAATATAAAGCATATCCTCAAAATAATGGATATATAATTCATTTTCATCTTTATAAGTACCGTCGGGATTCTTCCAGCTTTCTTTGTAATAAGGATCCATATTATTCACAACGTGAGAAGAACATATTATAAAGTCCAGTCCCGGATGCTCCTTACTGTAATTGTTTAATGTATCGCAGGTAGAGGGCATAAGTCCCTGTTCGACACCTGTCTTTATATCAAGCTTGTTCTCGTATCTGGTTTTAAGATCTTTCAGATATTCAATATAATCATCTATATTAAGGTCAAATGTTATATTTTCAGGATTATCCGGAAAGTCCAGGTCATTATGATCCGTGAAACATATAGAACCAAGCCCGAGAGTTTCTGCAGTTTTAATGATATCCTCCGGTTTGCTGTCCGAGTCAGAAGAAAAACAGGAGTGGAGATGATAATCCGGAACTAAATAGCTGTAGTTGTTCATTTATCGTACCTCTCTAAATACATATTCTCCTTCGATAGATTTATAATATATCACTCTGTGTGGTAATTATCAAATATGATAAACAAAAATATAAATCTAGTCTTGAAAATACTATTAAAAAAAGTTATCATAGAAAACGTAGAATGTTTAGCTGGATATATTCCGGCATTCATCAATAAATTTCTTAGGAGGATTTATAAAATGGCAGTAAAAGTAGCGATTAATGGATTTGGACGTATCGGACGTCTTGCATTCAGACAGATGTTTGGTGCTGAAGGATATGAGATTGTTGCTATCAACGATCTTACAAAGCCTTCAATGCTTGCTCATCTTCTGAAGTATGATACAGCTCAGGGTGGTTATTGTGGAAAGATCGGTGAAGGTCTTCACACTGTAACTGCTGATGATGATGCTAATACAATCACTGTTGATGGCAAGACTCTTCAGATCTATGCTAAGGCTGACGCAAATGAGCTTCCATGGGGAGAGCTTGGAGTAGATGTTGTTCTTGAGTGTACAGGTTTCTACTGCTCAAAGGATAAGTCAATGGCACACATCAATGCTGGTGCTAAGAAGGTTGTTATTTCAGCTCCTGCTGGAAATGATCTTAAGACTATCGTTTTCTCAGTAAACAACGATACACTTACATCAGATGATCAGATTATTTCTGCTGCATCTTGTACAACAAACTGCCTTGCACCTATGGCTAAGGCTCTTAATGATTATGCTCCGATCCAGAGTGGTATCATGAGCACTATTCACGCTTATACAGGCGACCAGATGATCCTTGACGGACCACACAGAAAGGGCGACCTCAGACGTGCACGTGCTGGTGCTGCTAACATCGTACCTAACTCAACTGGTGCTGCAAAGGCTATCGGTCTTGTTATCCCAGAGCTTAACGGAAAGCTTATCGGATCTGCTCAGAGAGTTCCTGTTCCAACAGGTTCTACAACAATCCTTACAGCTGTTGTTAAGAAGGCAGGAGTAACAAAGGAAGATATCAATGCTGCAATGAAGGCTGCTGCAAGTGAGTCATTTGGTTACAACGAGGATCCAATCGTATCTTCAGACGTTATCGGTATGAAGTATGGTTCACTCTTCGATGCAACACAGACTATGGTTTCACAGATAGCTGATGACCTCTATGAAGTACAGGTAGTTTCATGGTATGACAATGAGAACTCCTACACATCACAGATGGTTAGAACTATCAAGTACTTTGCTGAGCTTGGCTAATTAGTTTATAGCAAGGCGGGAACTGTTAACTGCGGCTTTTGAAGAAGACCTAAGAAACGGGTTCGGCTTCGTATGAGGCCGAACCCCTTTTCTTTTTGGATTCTGATACAAAAGGTTTTTATATACCTTATCTGTCGCGTGATTCTAAGAGATTTATATAATTATAAATAATATTTCAGGAGGTAATGAAATGTCACTTAATAAAAAATCTGTTGACGATATCAATGTAAAGGGACAGCGCGTACTCGTTAGATGCGACTTCAATGTTCCACTTAAGGATGGAAAGATTACAGACGAGAACAGACTCGTTGCAGCTCTTCCAACTATCAAAAAGCTTATAGCTGACGGTGGAAAGATCATCCTTTGCTCACATCTTGGAAAGGTAAAGACAGAAGAGGACAAGCTTACAAAGACTCTTGCACCTGTAGCTGTTCGTCTTTCAGAGCTTCTTGGTCAGGAAGTTAAGTTTGTACCTAATCCTAATGTTGTTGGCCCTAATGTAGTTGAAGCAGTAAACGCTATGAATGATGGCGATGTTATACTTCTTGAGAACACCAGATTCCGTAAGGAAGAGACAAAGAATGGTGAAGAGTTCTCTAAGGATCTTGCTTCACTTGCTGATGTATTCGTAAATGATGCATTTGGTACAGCACATAGAGCTCATTGCTCAAATGTTGGTGTAACACAGTATGTTGATACAGCAGTAGTTGGATATCTGATGCAGAAGGAGATAGATTTCCTTGGAAATGCTGTAGAGAACCCTGTACGTCCATTCGTAGCTATCCTTGGTGGTGCCAAGGTTGCTGATAAGCTGAATGTTATCTCAAACCTTCTTGAGAAGTGCGATACACTTATCATCGGTGGTGGTATGGCATATACATTCCTTAAAGCTCAGGGTAAAGAGGTTGGACTTTCACTTGTTGATGACAGCAAGATTGATTACTGCAAGGAAATGCTTGCAAAGGCTGAATCACTTGGCAAGAAGCTGCTTCTTCCTGTTGATACTGTAGTTGCTGCTTCATTCCCTGATCCAATAGATGGACCTATCGAGGTTAAGACTGTTGATTCTGACAGCATCCCTGCTGATATGGAAGGTCTTGATATCGGTGAGAAGACCAGAGCTCTCTTTGCAGAAGCAGCTAAGACCGCTAAGACTGTAGTATGGAACGGTCCTATGGGAGTATTTGAGAATCCTACACTTGCTGCAGGTACTATAGCAGTTGCACAGGCGCTTGCTGAGACAGATGCTACTACAATAATCGGTGGTGGTGATTCAGCAGCAGCTTGTAACCAGCTTGGATTTGGTGATAAGATGAGCCACATCTCAACTGGTGGTGGTGCTTCACTTGAGTTCCTTGAGGGTAAGGAGCTTCCTGGTGTTGCAGCAGCTAATGACAAATAAATTATTATATTAAAACTGTTCGTTTATGACTATGTAAAAAAAGCATAGTCATAAACGGTTGAATATAAAATAGGAGTGTAAAAATGGCAAGAAAGAAGATTATTGCAGGTAACTGGAAGATGAATATGACTCCATCTCAGGCTGTTAAGCTTGTTGATGAACTTAAGGACCTTGTAGTAAATGATGCAGTAGATGTAGTTTACTGTGTACCGGCTATAGATATAGTTCCTGTTGTAGAGGCTGTTAAGGGTACTAATGTTCAGGTTGGAGCTGAGAATATGTACTTTGAGGATAAGGGTGCTTATACAGGTGAGATATCAGCAGAGATGCTGGTTGATGCTGGTGTAAAGTACGTTATCATCGGTCATTCAGAGAGAAGAGACTATTTCAAGGAGTGTGACTGCACACTTAATAAGAAGGTTAAGAAGGCTATCGAAGCAGGTCTTACACCTATCCTTTGCTGCGGTGAATCTCTTGAGCAGAGAGAAATGGGTGTTACTATGGACTGGATCAGACTTCAGATCAAGTCCGATCTTCAGGGCGTTGCTGCTGATGACGTAAAGAACCTTGTTATTGCTTACGAGCCAATCTGGGCTATCGGAACCGGTAAAACAGCTACAACAGAGCAGGCTCAGGAAGTATGTAAGGGTATCAGAGACTGCATAGCTGAGATATATGACGAGGCTACTGCTGAAGCTGTACGTATTCAGTATGGCGGTTCTGTAAATGCAGGAAATGCTGCAGAGCTTTTTGCTCAGCCTGATATTGATGGTGGACTTGTTGGTGGTGCATCACTCAAGGCTGATTTTGGAAAGATCGTTAATTATTAAATAACATAATATATCATTAGGAAGGGAGGTATATCATATGAAAAAGTTTTTACAGGAGTTTAAGGAGTTTGCTCTTAAGGGTAATGTTATGGATATGGCTATTGGTGTTATCATCGGTGGTGCCTTCGGAGCAATCATAACATCACTTTGCGACAGTTTTATCAACCCTCTTATTAATAGTATAGGTGGTGCTGAAATAGGTGGTTCTATAAAACTTCCATGGGTTGACTATACAGGACTTGATGCTGAGACAGCTAAAACCTTAACACTTAATTATGGAGATTTCTTATCTGCGGTTATTAATTTCCTTATAATAGCACTTGTGCTTTTCCTTATGCTCAAGGGTATGAACAAGCTTATGAGTCTTAAGAAGAAGGAAGAGGAAGCTGCTGAGGAAGATCCTGAGCCAACAAAGGAAGAGGTACTACTTACTGAAATTAGAGACCTTCTTAAAAATAAGTAAATTTGTCTTGCAATATTAATCTCAACGTGTTATTATGCTTTGGTATGATTTTTTGGAGGAATAGCAAATGAAAATCGCGCTTACCATTATATTTATATTAATAGCAATAGCACTTGCAGTACTTGTACTTAGTCAGGAAGGAAAGGAAAATGGATTTACAGGTTCATTTACCGGTTCCGTTGATACATACTGGAGCAAGAACAAGAAACATTCCAAGGAAGCTCGTATTCAGAGGGCTACAGCAATCCTTGGCGCATTATTTATTATAGTTGCGGCTATTCTTGGTTCTAAATGGCTCAGATAATAATATTTGACTTTATTATTAAAAGTGCTTACATTTAATGTAGGCACTTTTTTAATTTGCTATACTGTGTATCTGGGGGATTATATGGAATACGAATATACTGAAAATGAAATAGAGATATATGAAAGACTTAAAGAGCTTATGTCTAAAAATGATTACAGACCGCTTAGATTTAAAGATCTATGTGCTTTGTATGAAATAACAGACAGCGGTGAGAAGGAGAAGTTTCTGCAGCTTCTGATACATTTATGTAATGATGTGAAGCTTATAAAGACTAAGAATGATAAATATATGCTTCCGTCAAAGGATATGCTTGTAGGTATATATTCCGGAACCAAGAGAGGCTTTGGCTTTGTTAAGGTTGAGGGCTATGAAGAAGATTTCTTTATTCCGGAGAAGGAAAGTCTCAATGCTTTTAATGGGGATAAGGTTCTTATCAGAGTTATTCCCGGAAACAGCGGTCCGAGAAAGGAAGGGGCTGTTACAAGAATATTATCCCGAAATACTGAAGAGCTAATCGGTGTTTATCAGGCGTCAGATAATTTTGGCTTTGTAATACCGAATGATAAGAAAATCGGCGATATATTTATCAGTAGAGGTGAGTCTAAGGGCGCAGTGACAGGTAGTGTTGTCATAGTCAGCATTAAGGATTACGGTTCTTCAAAAAAATCGCCTGAAGGTTTTATTACAGAGGTTATAGGTCATATAGATGATCCGGCTACCGATATTCTCCAGGTGGTTAAAACCTATGGTATTCCGGTAGAATTTCCGGAAAAAGTTGATATCCAGCTTGAATCAATTCCCGAGGAATTGTCTGACGAGGATATATCAAAGGCTTTAAATGATCCGGAGTATCCAAGAAGAGATCTTCGTATGCTGGATACAGTTACTATTGATGGAGAGGATGCAAAGGATCTTGATGATGCCATATCGCTTTCTTATGAAGATGGTATATATCATCTGGGGGTTCACATAGCAGACGTGTCTCATTATGTTACTGAAGGTTCTCCGCTTGACAGGGAAGCCCTTAAAAGGGGAACGAGCAACTATCTTATAGATAGTGTTATACCTATGCTTCCTCATAAGCTTAGTAATGGTATATGTTCACTTAATCATGATGTTGACAGATTTGCCCTTTCGTGTCTTATGGATATAGATGAAAAGGGTAAGGTTATTAACCATGAGATAGTAGAAAGCATTATTAATGTAAATGAAAGAATGAACTATACTGATGTGGCGATTCTTCTGGAAGGGGAAGACGGAGATACCGTACAGAAGCTTATATCCGATAAAACCAGATCGGATGTTCAGGGAAAGACTCCTGCTGAAATATATGAAGGGCTGAAAAAAAGATATAAGAAACTGCTTCCTATGTTCGACCTGATGCTTAGTCTGTCTCAGATACTTCGTAACGTAAGAAAGAAGAGAGGCTCTATAGATTTTGATATATCGGAAACCAAGATCATAGTAAATGAAGAAGGAGAACCTGTAGATATTCATCCTTATGCAAGAAACTGTGCAACTATGATCATAGAAGACTTCATGCTTATAGCAAATGAAACGGTTGCAGAGGAATATTACTGGGCTGAGATACCATTTGAATACAGAGTCCATGAAACTCCGCTGGCAGAAAAGGTGGATATTCTTAGAGAAACCATGAGAAGCTTTGGGAAATATTTCAAGGTCAGTACGGATAATCTTCATCCGAAGGAGTATCAGAAGCTTCTTGATTCCATAAAGGGAGAACCTTATGAGATGCTTCTTATGAAGATGACTCTTCGTTCCATGCAGCAGGCAAGGTATTCAACTGACTGCATAGGGCACTTTGGACTCGCATGCAAATACTACTGTCATTTTACTTCTCCAATAAGAAGATATCCTGATCTACAGATACACAGGATTATCAAGGAGAATATTCATGGTAAGCTGGACGCCGGTCGTATCCGTCACTATGCCAAGCTTCTGCCAAGAGTCGCTGAGGATAATTCGGAAAAAGAACGCAGGGCAGTAGATGCCGAAAGAGATGTAGTAAAGCTTAAGCAGATTGAATATATGTCAGGTCATATAGGAGAAACCTTTGAAGGTATTATATCAGGATTTACCAATCAGTTGATATTTGTTGAGCTTCCCAATACAGTCGAGGGGGCAGTAAAAGTAGCTTATCTAACAGATGATATATATTCCTATATGCAGGACAGATATGAGATGCAGGGTAAGAATACAGGTAAGATATATAAGCTTGGTGACAGCGTCAAGGTTAAAGTAGAAAAATGCAGCAAAATCGATAGAAGCATCGACTTTGTATTTGCATAAAACATGTGACAGGGGGACAGGCACCTTGTCACATTTGGTGACAGGGGGACAGGCACTTTGTCACATTTTGAATAAGATAGCGAAAGTCAGTGTCTCTGTTTCTTGACGCACTAATGTCTTTCGCAGAAGGACGGTTTGCAATAATGAGTAAAGAATCAGGCATAAAACTGATTGCAAATAATAAAAAGGCATATCATGATTATTTTATAGAGGAGACCTTTGAAGCAGGGATAGCCCTTGCAGGTACAGAGGTTAAGTCCTTAAGGCAGGGAAACTGCAGTATCAAGGAAGCTTATGTCAGTATTGAAGATGGTGAAGTTATCATACATAAGATGCATATTAATCCATATGAAAAAGGAAATATATTCAATAAGGATCCTCTCAGGAACAGAAAGCTTCTTCTTCATAGACGTGAGATTAATAAGCTTATAGGCAAGGTCAAGGAAAAGGGCTATACCATAATGCCTCTTAAGGTTTATTTTAGTAAAAGCCTAGTTAAAGTAGAGATTGGCATCGCAAGAGGTAAGAAGCTGTATGATAAGCGTGAGACCATGAAGAAAAATGATCAAAAGAGAGAGGCAGAGAGGGATTTCAAGGTCAGACTGCAGTAAATCAATACCAGATGCGAAGCATCTGTCCCTACGAAGTAGGGGTAATACATCGAGCAAAGCGAGATGCATTAAGTATTAATCGAAGGAATAACTTTTCATAATGTATATGTGCTGCTTGGGATAGCCCTAAAAACAGGCTCTATTAATAAGTGTAAAATAAAGACTTGATTTATGCACCTTGTTTGTTATATTATAGCATTTGGTTTGTTGTGAAATATTAACAGCCAAATACACTTGTGGTAGAGGTATTTAAAATGAGTCAGGAAAAAGTTGATAAGTATAAAAAAGAGAAAAAGAATCGTAAGAAGACTATGAAGCTTAATAAGATCAAGAAGGCGCTTATAGTACTTGTTGCTTCTCTTGGTCTCGGAGCACTTATCGGTATTCCTCTTGGAAAGTATATTTATAAGGAACAGAAAGAAGAAGCAGACAGACATAGAACTATTTCTTCAATCGAGTATGAAACATGGTTTGATTCCTATTGGGATGAGAAATACGGTGCTCTCGCTTCTGCAAGTGAGCTTCAGCAGAAGATTGATGAATTCAATGCAGCTTCCAATAGCTCTGAATCAGATGCATCAGAAAGTGATGCTGCAGAGTAAATAAACCAGGGGTAGTACTGGTTTCGACGGGGGGTTAGAATCTGTCATAGCCATCCGAGGTGGGTAAACTCGTAAAACTATCTACAAAAAAATAAACGCTGATAATAGATTAGCACTCGCTGCCTAAGGGCGGCTGTCAGCCCCTGATCATCCGCTGTCAGGGAATCTGGCATCATGCAGGCGGAGCACTTTCCTGTCAAAGCTTGTAGGCAGAGGAAAGAATAACAAGCTACCGTAGATTAAAGCCTGTGAGTGGGCGTTTTTATACGGGAATCCTAGTACACTTACTGTGATGGGAGAAGTGATGGTGGAAGAGCTTTCGGACGCGGGTTCGATTCCCGCCTACTCCATATCTGATATATATCATATAAATGGAGAAAATGATTATTACGAGGATGAGTTGCATAAACCTTCCTCGTATTTTTATTTGTGAGCGGTTATTCCTTTGATTAATATTTAATGCATCTTGATACGCTCGATGTATTACCCCTGTTTCGTAGGGTAGTTATATTGCATCTGATTTTAATCTTTGGTAACTGATAGTCCAAAAGTAAGGTCACACTTCATTCGACTTTTCTTTTGTTTCGGTAAGTTATATATTAGGAATCGGGATTTTATAGTTTGTAATTAAGTAACGGTTTCCTGGTACTTTCAGGATTACAGGAATTACTTTAGCAATGGAGCAATATCTATGTCGTATGGTATCCATAGATACTTTGAAACCACATCTAACTTTTTGATAATGAGTATAGAGTATTAAAAGTAAAACAAATATATAATTATAGTCTGGGACAGGTTTGGTAAATGGAAAAAATAATCGAAAAAGTACCGGAGGACAGAGTTAAACTCTATGATGTAATAGATGACTGTTTTCCTGATAAAAAAGTCTGTATGTTTGATATAGAGACCACAGGTCTATCTCCTTTGAATTCTTTTACTTATATCATTGGTGTAAATATCAAGGTTGATGGCGAATGGAATATAATACAGCTTTTTAATGATGATGGTAAATCAGAGCCGGAAATAATCAGAGCATTCCAGGAGATAATTAAGGACTACGAGATACTGATGGAGTTTAATGGAGACCGTTTTGATATTCCATATATTGAAAAAAGGATGAATGTTATAGAACAGAAATTCCATATTTCTATGACGAATCATTTCAAAGATATCGTGAGCTTTGATCTTATGAAATGTATAAAACCATATAAGTTTGCACTGGGGCTTCCTAATATTAAGCAGAAGACTATAGAGAAATATCTGGGGATTGACCGTGTTGATACTTATACGGGTGGTGAACTGATTAATGTATATCTCAGTTATCTTACAACACATAATTCCCGTCACAGGGAAATGGTTCTTCGACATAATCGCGATGATATGGAGGGTATGATATTTCTATCGGCTGTTCTTTCTATTAATTCGCTTACCAAGGGTGATTATAATATACAGAATATTGAAACCGCTGCGAAGCCCGGTACGGATAGACTTATGCTGAGATTTTCTCTGGAAAATAGTCTTTCTCTTATTTCTGAGATTGATACCTGCGCCTATGGCTGTTCCCTCTCGGTTAAGGGACAAAGGACTATATTAAATGTTCCAATTAGCATAAATACATATAGATATTATTATTCTGATAGAGAAAAGGATGGTTTTCTGGAAAAAAACGGCTTCTATGTTCCTTCGCACGGGACAAAGCTGAGCCTCATTCCGGCATATAAGGAATCGGCAAGGTCAAAGGAATACTTTTATCTGCTTGGGGATGATTTCCTGGGCAGAAAAGAGGTGGTAAATGAATATATAAGTGCAATAATTACACAGATTCTTGAATATAAGGGCAGATGACTATTTTTAAGGGCATTTAAAATAAAAATTTGAGGTTGAAAGTGTCACAGAATATGTTATAATTTATGCAGACTGTACTGGCGGGGTGCTAGCTTAAAATTTTATTTGGAGGTCGAACTTATTATGATGCAACCATTGGATATCAGATCACAGAGCTTTGGTAAAGGACTTTTCGGATATAAGAAAACTGATGTAGATCAGTATGTAGATACCGTTTACAGAGCCTATGATGAACTTTACACAGAGAACAAGAATCTTCGTGATGAAAAGGATAGACTTAATAAGGTTATTGAAGAAAACCGAGTAAAGATTTTTGAACTTGAGAATAAGGCTGGTGGAGTTGTAGATAATTCCAAGGCAGAGGCTGAGGCTGAGAAGATTATTGCTGAAGCAAGAAAGACTGCTGCAGAGATCCTTGAAAGAGCAAAAACTGAAGGAGATAAGATTGCTGGTGGTTCCGGTGCTTCTAATACATTTGCAGATGCTGAGATAAAGAATGATGCTAAGGAAGCTGAGGATAAAGCTCAGTCAGCAACATCAAAGTTTTTCCAGCAGTCAAATGATGAAGTATATGGAGATGGAGATGATGTCTTCGTGGGCGAGATAGAAGAAGCTCGTAAGCCTAACAAGGTTATGATCGGGGACGGAGAAGAAGAAGGATCAGATGATTTCGAATTCCTTTAAAATGATATTTATGACGTCTTATAAAGAGTGCTGCAATATATTTGTAGCACTCTTTAGTGTTTCTAGCACATCACGTTTTTACATATGAAATTCAGGAGATAATAATGATAGCTTTTATAAATGGCAGATTAGAGGATATAACTTCTCATACCGTTACTATAGAATCAAATGGTATCGGTTATGAGATTCTGGTTCCGGAATATGTACTTCGAGGACTCGGCAGCATCGGTAGTGAGGTAAAGATTATTACTTATCTCGATGTTAAAGAAGATGATATGAAGCTTTATGGTTTTCTTTCAAAGCAGGAGAAAACTCTTTTTAAGCAGCTCATAACGGTAAGTGGTATCGGACCTAAGGGGGCCATGAATATTCTGGATGAGCTTTCACCGGATAATCTTGTTGCTGCTATCATATCGGGAGATTCCAAGGCTATAGCCAAGGCAAGCGGTATAGGACCTAAGACGGCTCAGAAGGTGGTTATCGAACTGAGGGATAAGGTTAGTCTTGAGGGGACTATATTTGATCAAAGTGGATATGAGGTTGATATGTCAAATGCTGACGAATCATCAAATGATATGTCCATCGCAGCCCAGGCGCTTGTAAGTCTCGGATATTCCAATTCCGAAGCCTTAAAGGCTATCAGAAAGATTGGAGACGTCAGCGGTATGAATACAAATGAGCTTATAAAAGAGGCTTTGAAGCATCTTTAAACAGTGAATCATACCGCATTTAACAAATATTTATATTACTAAGGTTTATTATGAAGAATAGAATAATTACAACTGAAAATCTTGTCGAAGACGAGGCTATAGAAAAAAGTCTGAGACCTAAAAGCTTTGATGAATATATAGGGCAGAAGAAGGTTAAGGATAATCTTAAGGTTTTTGTCGAAGCAGCAAAAAAGAGGCATGAACCTCTGGACCATGTACTTCTCTATGGTCCTCCGGGACTTGGAAAAACAACACTGGCTACTATTGTTGCTGAGGAAATGGGTGTAAATATCAAGGTTACTTCTGGTCCTGCTATAGAAAAGCCCGGTGAACTCGCAGCGATTCTTAGTCAGCTATCTGAGAATGATGTGCTTTTTATTGATGAGATTCATAGACTTAGCAAGCAGGTCGAAGAGGTTCTGTATCCTGCTATGGAGGACTATGCAATCGATATAGTCATTGGTAAAGGAGAACAGTCCAGATCCATAAGACTGGATCTTCCAAAGTTTACGCTGATCGGAGCTACAACCAGAGCGGGTATGCTTTCTGCTCCACTAAGAGACAGATTTGGAGTGGTCAGCCGACTGGATCTGTATAATGTTGTAGAACTCATGAGTATAGTTATACGTTCAGCCGACGTGCTTGGGCTTAAGATAAATGATGAAGGCGCGCTTGAGATTGCTAAAAGATCACGTGGTACGCCAAGACTATCTAACAGACTCTTAAAAAGAGTAAGAGATTTTGCAGAGGTTGAACATCGCGGCGAAATTGATTATAATGTAGCAAGGAGTGCGCTTGACAGATTAGATGTCGATGCATTTGGTCTGGATGATACAGACCGTAATATACTTAAAACCATCATTACGAATTATGGCGGCGGACCTGTGGGACTTGATGTTCTTGCTGCAGCTATTGGTGAAGATTCCGGAACTATAGAGGATGTATATGAACCGTATCTTATAAAGACCGGACTTATAAACAGAACTCCCCGCGGGCGTATCGTGACAGAAAAAGCATATAAGCATCTTGGACTGGAGGATATGCTTGGTTAGTTTATAGTTTGAAGGGTTCTTTAAATTATATTTTAAATGACCGGCTTACACAGTCTGAAATAAAGTGGCTTTATTATAATCTGCTGAGTTCATCAGTAATGTATTAGTAACATACAGTGAGGTAATAGTTATGGGACAGAAAAGGATAGATATACCTGTTGTAATCAATAATAAGGTTTATACATTAAGTGGATATGAAGGTGAGGAATATCTTCAGAATATAGCCACTTACATAAATGGAAAGATTGCAGAATGTAAGACTTCTGAAGAATATCGCAGAATGAATGTTGAATATCAGGGTGTACTTCTGGCTCTGAATATTGCTGATGATTATTTTAAAGCTAAAGAAAAGGCTGATGAAGCATTTGTAGATAACTCAGATAAAGAGCAGCAGCTATATGAATTAAGACATGAGGTTATAGAGGCTCAGATTAAGCATGAGGCTGCTCTTAAGCTGGTGGAAGAATACAAAGAACAGGTTAATACTCTTCAGAAGAGGATAGTCCAGCTTGAAGCTGAGAATGAGAAGAGGTAATACTATATTGAAACCGGAAATTTTAGCCCCGTGTGGTAATATGTCAGTTCTAAGAGCCGCCATTTCGGCAGGTGCAGATGCATGTTATCTCGCGGGGAATTCTTTTGGGGCAAGAGCCTATGCTGACAATTTCACAGATGAAGAACTGATTCAGGCTATTGAGCTGGCTCATTTGTATGGAGTTAAGATATATCTGACCGTCAATACTCTTATAAAAGAAAGTGAAATGGAAAGGGTATATAAGCTTCTGGAACCTCTTTATACAGCCGGACTTGATGCTGTACTGGTACAGGATCTGGGAGTCATGAGGTTTATACGTGACAGCTTTCCGCTTCTACCGATTCATACAAGCACCCAGATGAATATACTTAGTCCTGAAGGTGCTGTATTGCTTAAAA
>OCVV012876966.1_pt1 | contig 20930 bp, 21 predicted proteins | sample 1539721 | NCBI WGS metagenome assembly OCVV01 (sample SAMN02144230, study PRJEB22623) | gut metagenome | biome: sheep rumen | host: Ovis aries | place: New Zealand
TCAAACGAAGAATCGTCGTAATGGGAAGATGCCGAAGCAGTTGCAGACGGAATACGGCCCTGTTGAGATAGAGACTCCCCGTGACCGTGACGGCAGTTTCTCCCCTGAGATAGCGCAGAAGCGTCAGACTATCCTTGCCGAGGGTCTATCTGACAAGATTATCAGCCTTTATGCCACCGGCCAAAGCATGTCCGATATCCAGGCATTTTTGGAGGAGAATTATGGCACTGAAATATCCAAGGAGACCATCAGCAATATCACGGAGAAAGTATGGCCTGAGATAAAGTCATGGCGTAGCCGCTCGCTGGACGATGTCTATCCGATAGTTTGGATGGATGCCATCCATTACAAGGTGCGTGACGAGAAAGGAGCCACGGTGTCGCGTGCCATCTACAACGTGCTGGCCCTCGACAAGGAGGGGCGCAAGGATCTGCTTGGCATGTATGTCTCTCAGAGCGAGGGGGCCAATTTCTGGCTGAGCGTGCTGACAGACCTTCAGAACCGTGGGGTGAAGGACATCCTGATTGCCTGTGTAGACGGGCTTACGGGCTTCCCTGATGCCATCCAGAGCGTGTTCCCGAGGACAGACGTGCAACTGTGCATAGTCCACCAGATACGCAACTCCGTGAAGTACGTCGCCAGCAAGAACCAGAAGACGTTCCTGGCCGACTTGAAGTTGGTTTATGCAGCGCAGACCAAGGAAAAGGCAAAGACGGAACTCGAAAACTTGGAAGCCAAGTGGGGTGAGCAGTACCCCGTCGTCATCAAGTCGTGGCGTGACAAGTGGGACAACCTCAGCCGCTATTTCCAGTATACAGAGCCAATACGCCGCATCATCTACACCACCAACATCGTCGAAGGGTATCACCGTCAGGTACGTAAGATTACCAAGACGAAAGGCGTGTTCCCTAATGATGATGCCCTGTACAAACTGGTTTATCTGGCCTACCCTCGACAAAGACCATGACATCTACCAGCAGCTTCTCGGAGCGTAAAGAATGGCTCAGCGAGCAGATTGCCGAAGCCGACTACGTGCTGATTGGGGCAGGAGCCGGACTGACCACTGCCGCTGGCATCGACTATGCCGGTGAGGACTTCCGTAGGGAGTTCCGAGAGTGGATAGACCGCTACGGCATCACCGACCTCTATAGTGCAGGGTTCTATCCCTTCGAGACCGATGATGAACGCTGGGCTATGTGGGCGAAGCACATCTGGTTTAGCCGCTATCGCACGGGAGCATTGCCGCTATACAAGAAGTTGCTGAAGATGGTGGACGGGAAAGACTACTTTGTCATCACCACCAATGTTGACGGCCAGTTCGAAATGGCGGGATTTGACACTGATCGCATCTTTGCCACTCAGGGTGACTACTGCTATTTCCAGCCAGCATCGGGTTCGCCCAAAGAGCTATATCATAATCAGGAGTGGGTGGAACGTGCTTTGCCAGCCATCCACGACTGCCGCATACCCACGGAACTGATTCCGCATACCCCCGACGGCCAGCCCGTCAGCATGAATCTCCGCTGTGACGATACTTTTGTGGAGGATGAACACTGGCACCGGCAAGCCCAACGCTACAGCGACTTTGTGCGCACGGCATCCGGCAAGCGGCTCCTGCTCCTGGAGTTTGGCGTAGGCTTCAACACGCCCGTCATCATCCGTTTCCCCTTCGAGAAGATGGCAGCACAGTTTCCTGATACAACACTCATTCGTTTTAACCGGAACTATCCACAACTATCTTTACAAGGAGTCAAAAATTTCTTAGTATTCACGGAAGACATAAACAGAATAATTTGAGCCAGAAAATTATCCAGCTCTTTTATTTATGTGTCATATTATGCACTCCTATATTACAAACCTGTAATTTCCCCTTTTGCTGGGGGAGCGTTAGGGTTACCGTGGTGAACTGAATAGTTACTCCGAACGGTAACTATTCAGCGAATCGTCTTTTTGAGTCGCCTACGGCGAGAAATCTTTCGAAAATCGAAACAAATCAAATAAATCCATACAGAAAAAAATTTATAAAGATTTGACAGATTTTGAATAGATTTGTTGGATTTCTGCCCGAAAGGGCACTCATTGAAATTATTCGCTGAATAGTTACCTCCGAACGGAAAGCATGTTAATCTTCGTTAAAGTCCAAAGCCGCTGATGCTCGATTTCTCTTAATTCCTACTTTTTGGTAACTATGCGCCCTGTTAGTAACCTCTTGCAGGGGTAGTAAAAACAACGTACCTTTGCACTACAAAACAAAGATAAACATTTAAACATTCAAGATTATGAAAGAGATTCAGACAATTTCAAAAGGTAAGAACTACAGTGCAGTCAACGTAGGCAAGATGAGTGAGATTTCGGAGTATGTACTCCCAATGGGACCAGACGTGAAGATTCAAGGCAAGGTGTTCGTGGGTCAAGCACTGGGTACTACGGGTAGCGAACTTTCCTTCCAGACATTGGTTCCTGGTCAGGACAGCGGATTCCTCCACACTCACAAAACCCATGAGGAGCTTTATTTCATCCTGAAAGGCGAGGGTTGCTATCAAGTTGATGGTGAAATGATTCCTGTGTCAGAAGGAAGCATCGTCCGAGTGGCTCCTGATGGTAAACGTGCGTTGAAAAACACAGGCAGTGAGGATATGGTGATGCTCTGTATCCAGTATAAAGCAAACGGTTTCACCGAAGCCGACAGCCCAATGACAGATGGTGTCATTCTTCAGGAAGAACTGAAATGGTGAAAATACAACGGATAGTTTTTCATGAAAAATAAAAAAGGAGTTCAAACGAACTCCTTTTTTTGTAGCGCCTACGGGAATCGAACCCGTGTTCCATGCGTGAGAGGCATGTGTCCTAGCCGCTAGACGAAAGCGCCTTGTCTTTCTTTTTCTGAAAGCGAGTGCAAAGGTAGTGTTTTTCTACATACCCTCCAAATTTTCACAAATCTTTTTCGCCTGCACACTCAAAAAAACTTTCTAATCACTCCGTTTGGATGCGAAAATGATGAATGAGGAATGTAGAATGAAGAATTAAAATTACTTATTCCATTAGCTGAGTAAAATACATTCTTCATTCTACATTCTACATTCTTCATTTAATTTTCATTCTTCATTCTACATTCTTCATTTACTTCAATCCCAGTTTCTTCAGGATAGCCTTTGGAATGGCATCCTTGTGGACGAGGATGTTCATAGTCTTATATTTCACAAATGTCTTGCTGGCATACCAGATACCCTTGTATTTGCCACTTTTGCCCCAAGAGTTCTTCACCATGTAGTATTCCTTGCCGTTCTGGTCCTTTGCCAAACCGTAGATGAGCATACCGTGGTCGTCGGTCGTTTCCCAGTTGTCGTATGCCTCTTGGCGCATTTCCTGAGTCACGGTAATCTCTGGGAAAGGATGTGTGGTTGCTTCGTTACGCTTGTCGGCAGCCGACAGTCCGAGCCAATGTGCCATATCGCTACCCGTGAGGTCTGGACCCTTTTCTACGTCTGGGCAAACAGCGATACCATTGCGAGTGAAGCCACTTTCACTCACGTCGGCACCCCAAGCAAAAGTGTAACCGTTGCGGATGGCATTGTCCATCACTTCCATGAACTCGTCGATTGGCAGGTTGTAGCTGCTACCCCAGCGCCAGTTGTCCTGAACTTCGATGATGAATTTCTCGTAGAATGGATGGTGAGTGAAGGACGTGAGCGACACATAGTCGTCCATGTTCAAACCGAGCGATGCCTGATAAGTCTTTGGAGTGTAAGTCTTTCCGTTCACAGTGAAAGTCTCTGGCACTACACCCAGGTATGTGTCGAATGTTGAGTTGATGCTCTTGAACCAAGCTGGCGACAGTTTCTTCTGACTGCCCTTGGCAATGCCATTCACCATGCCTTCGGCAATGCTGAAAAACTCTGTGAAGTTGGCAAGTGTGTCACCATAGAGGGTGCCAGGCAGAGGCATAGCCGTCTCTGGAATCATACCGTAGTTCTTCATGCAATATACCACATCGTAGAAACTACCGCCCTGAGAGAACGATACATCGCCGTGCATACGAACAGCTGCCTTGGCGCGGTCTTCGTATGTCTTGTGAGCCACAAACATTTCGCAAAGGTCATATTCGCCTTTTCCTTTGCGAAGCAATTCTGCCTCGAAGAAGCCGAGACTTGAATATGCCCAGCACGTACCCGAACGATTCTGGTTCTTGATAGAGGTGATTGGAATTTCCTTGATGGTCGTAAATTCAAAACCTTCCTGTTTCTTTGCATCTTCCTGTGCAAAAGCACTCGATGCACACATTGCCACGAGGGCAAAAACCAAAGTTTTTTTCATGAGTCAATTATTTGTTGTTTTTGATTTTTCCATTATTCATTCTACATTCTTCATTATTCATTGATAAACTCCTCCAGTTCCTTTGGATGATAAGGGATGATTTGCTTGCCGAGAACACGGTTGCCCGTTTCCGTGATGAGGATGTCGTCCTCCAAACGAATGCCACCGAAATCCTTGTACGTTTCCAGCAAATCGTAGTTGATGAATTTCTTGTGCCGTCCTTCCGAGCGCCAGAGGTCGATGAGGTGAGGAATGAAATAGATGCCAGGCTCGTCCGTCATCACGAATCCTGGTTGCAAGCGGCGTCCGCAGCGGAGGCAGTTCAAGCCAAACTGAGTGGAAGGCTGTACCTCATCGTCAAATCCCACGTAGTTCTGACCGAGTCCCTCCATGTCGTGTACGTCCATGCCCATCATGTGGCCCAGTCCGTGAGGGAAGAACATGGCATGAGCGCCTGCTTGCACAGCATCCTCCGTGTTGCCCTTCATCAGTCCCACGTCCTTCAGCATGTCTGTCATCAGTCGAGCCACATCGAGGTGCATATCGAGCCACTTCATGCCTGGTTTTGCCTTTTCAATAACCAAGTCGTGGCAAGCTTCCACAATCTGGTAGATTTCAAGTTGACGCTGCGTGAACTTACCAGAGATTGGAGTCACGCGAGTATTGTCCGAACAGTAGTTGCTGTTCGTCTCAGCACCTGCATCGCAAAGCATCAAGCGTCCCTCTTCGAGCGGACGAGTGGAAGGATAGCCATGCTGGATTTCTCCATGCATGGAGAGGATGGTTGGGAATGAAGTCGAACCGTAACTGTTAGCCACGCCTTCCAGCAAGCCGGCGATGTATTGCTCCGTCACGCCTGAGCGACAAGCCTTCATTGCCGTCGTGTGCATCTTGTAGCCGATTTCCAATGCGCGTTCAATTTTCTCCACTTCCTCAGCCGACTTGATGGAGCGCATCTGCACCACAGCCTTGATGAGTTTCACACTTGCCTTCTCGCGGGCTTCCAGTGGGTGAAATCCCAGGAGGTCTGCCAACAGTATGTTGTGCTCATAGCGATAAGGAGGGAGAAAATGGATTTCCTGCCTCTTTGCCTTCGCTGCATCCACGAGTTTCTTCAGGTCGGCACTTGGTGCAGAATGAGCAATTCCCACACTCTCGGCATATTCCTTGATGGATGGCACGTAGCCGAACCATACGATGTCGTCGATGTCGATTTCATTGCCAAGCAGATATTCCTGGTCGTTGTCGATGTCGATAACAGCCGCAAGGCTCTCGCGTTGCAAACCTATATAATATAGGAAAGAACTGTCCTGACGGAATTTGTAAACATTGGCAGGATAATTCTTAGGAGCATCGTTATTGCCCAGCAGAATCACCAAGCCGCTACCCACGAGCTTCTTCAATTGAGCTCTGCGCTGTATGTAAGTTTCTTTCGTGAACATGATATTTGATATTTGATGTTAGTTTGTATCTGCATGAGTTGCATAAAATCCTAAGTTGCAAAGTTAAACAAAATAATCGAGATACAAAAAGGCAAAGAAAAAGTTTCTGCTTTTTCTCCGCCTTTTCCCATCATTAGCCCCTGTCCCTCTCTGTTTTTCTGCTTGAAAAGAGGGCAAAACTCCCCCTTTTGAATCCTCAAAACCAACGAACCTTCATTGCAATCCAGTCGAACGTCCGATGCACATTCAACGAACCTTCATTGCTGTGCTAACGAACCTTTGTCGCAAAATTGGTGATATTTCCTTCTGGACGGTTTGATATAGAGTGGAAGGTGCTATACTTAGGTGCAGTCTTTTTAGTTGCTCAGAACATGACAGTAAAACAGTTGAAATCTTCCTTGCTGTAAACATATTGTTTTCCAAAAGAAATCAGAATTAGTAGCGTTTAAGTTCGTTATATTTTCCAGTTTGGATTTATTTGCATACCTTTGCAGAATCAAAATGAAATGAAGATGGAAGGTATGCAATTGGGAACGTCGCCTGTTATGCAGCGTGATGTGCTGGAATTTGTGACTGTGGCTGTGCAGTGCTGTGCCTACTTGGAGAGTGCAGAGCAGAAGGAACGTGTGGAATTTGTCGATACCATGCTGAAGTTGCTCCCTTTGCTCTATCTGAAAGGCATTTTGCTGCCAGAGATGGAGCCGAATGACGAGGTGGAGCTGGTGGACACTGTGACGGAAGAAAACTATGATATTATCCGAAATAATGTGGCATTGGTGATGGGTGAGAAGGACGACTATCTCGATGTGTTTGTGGAGGATATGAAATACAGTGAGAGTCCGATTCTGGTGACGGTGAGCGAGAATCTTGCCGACATCTATCAGGACTTGAAGAACTTTGTGAGTGTCTATCGCGACGGAACGGAGGAAACGATGAGTCAGGCGATTGTGGTTTGCAAGGAGAACTTTGAGACTTACTGGGGACAGCGACTGGTGAATGTGATGAGGGCGTTGCACGAGGTGAGGTACTCGTTACGCTTAAATGAAGAATGAAATTAAATGAAGAATGAAGAATGAAAAATGAAGAATGAAGAATGAAGAATGAAGAATATATTTTACCGCCATCCGGAGGCATTATTCTTCATTCGGAACGAAGCGACCATTCTTCATTTAAGCGAAGCGCTTATTCTTTATTCCTCCTTCATTCTTCATTTCGGCAACGCTGTCATTCTTAATTTATAATTATGAAGATTATTAAGGAAAAATTCGATAAGAAAGATTTACAGAACTTGCCGAAGGTGCAATTCAACGGCAGGATTATTACGATTATCTCAGAAAGTGATGCTGAGAAGGCTGTTGATTATTTGCTGAGTCAGCCAATACTGGGTGTTGACTCGGAGACTCGTCCTTCGTTCAAGAAGGGGTGGTGCAATCAGGTGGCATTGCTGCAAGTATCTACTCACGACACTTGCTTTCTGTTTCGGCTGAACCGCATCGGGATGCCCGATTCCATTGTTCGTCTGTTGGAAAATAAGACGGTGATGAAGGTGGGGCTTTCGCTCAAGGACGATTTGCTCCAGCTCAAGCACCGCCGTGATTTCACGCCTGGCAATTTTGTCGATTTGCAAAACGAAGCAAAAGAACTGGGTGTTGCTGACATGAGTTTGCAGAAACTTTATGCCAATTTGCTGGGAGGAAAGATTTCCAAAAGTCAGCAGTTGTCCAACTGGGAGTGCGATGTGCTCAGTCCTGCCCAGCAGCAGTATGCTGCCATCGATGCTTGGGCTTGTGTGCAGTTGCATGAGGAAATCAAGCGTTTGGAGAATACCAACGACTATCAGCTTGAAAAAAGTGAAAACGAAGAATGAAAAATGCCATCCGGCAAATCACTAAACACTAAACTCTAAACATTCTGAAAAAGTGAAGCAAGCATTTTTGAAATTTGGTAAGGACGACTCTTTGCGTCGCTATCATCCGTGGATTTTTTCTGGTGCCATCCATCATTTCTCGGAGCAACCCGAGGAAGGAGAGGTGGTGGAGGTGTATGCTGCCAAACAGAAGGAAGACAGAAAGGGATTCGACTTTGAGTACATAGCCAGTGGACATTTCCAGATTGGCAGTATCATGGTTCGTGTACTCACTTTCGAGCATGAAGACATCAATCAGGAATTCTACGAGCATCGTCTTGCTTCAGCCTTGCAGATGCGCAAGGCAGTGGGGCTTGTTGGGAAGGAAGACAGCACATCGTATCGACTGGTGCATGGCGAAGGCGACAACCTGCCAGGGCTCGTGATTGATGTGTATAAGCAGACGGCTGTGATGCAGGCTCACTCGGTGGGCATGCATGTTGACCGTTTTGTGATAGCCAAGGCTCTGAAAAATGTGATGGGTGATGACTTGGAAAACATCTTCTACAAGTCTGAAACCACCTTGCCTTTCAAAGCCGAGCTCGGACAAGAGAACGGATTCCTGCTCGGCGGAAGCACCGACGACATAGCCACGGAAAACGGACTGAAATTCCATGTAGATTGGCTTCGCGGACAGAAAACGGGTTTCTTCGTCGATCAGCGCGAGAACCGCAGTTTGCTTCAGAAATACTCACAAGGGCGAAAGGTGCTCAATATGTTCTGCTACACGGGTGGCTTCTCGTTCTATGCCATGCGGGGTGGGGCACAGCTCGTGCATTCCGTCGATTCCTCGCAGAAAGCCATCGACTTGACGAATGCGAATGTGGAGCTGAATTTTCCTGACGATGCTCGCCATACGGCGTACGCTGAGGATGCTTTCAAATTCCTCGATAGGATGGAGAAGGGGGCATACGACCTCATCATTCTCGACCCTCCTGCCTTTGCCAAGCACAAGGATGCATTGCGCAATGCGCTGAAGGGATATAGCCGACTGAATCAGAAAGCGTTTGAGAAAATAGCAAAGGGTGGCATCCTCTTCACTTTCAGTTGCTCACAAGTGGTAACAAAAGATAATTTCCGCACGGCTGTGTTTACGGCAGCAGCACAGGCTCATCGCAAAGTGCGCATCCTCCACCAGCTCCATCAACCCGCCGACCATCCTATTAATATATACCATCCCGAAGGAGAATACCTGAAGGGGCTGGTGCTGTATGTGGAATGAGGAATTGCTTCGGCTAAACCGAAGCTTACTGAATATGAAGGAGGGAGAACAAAAAAATGAAGAATGGCAGCTGCCATTCTTCATTTTTTTGTTTCCTTTTTGAGATGAAAAGGAAGATGCTTCATCCCATTAAGAATTATTTGCTTTTCTTTTCTTCTTTCTTAGGAGCATTCTTCTTGTCCTTTGCGTAGCGCTTGTTGAGTGCGGCAACCACTTCTTCGGTCACGTCGTAAGCTTCGTCAGCATAAAGGACTTGATCGATGCCAGAGGATTTGCAGAGGATGAAGTCGTAGCCTTTCTCCTTGGCATAGCTCTTCATGAACGATTGGATGGTGTCGGTGAGGGTTTGCAATTCCTTGGCGTACTCTTCCTGAAGTGTGTTGGAAAGACGAGTCTGAAGGTCTTGGATGTCCTGCTGGAACTTGCCAAGACGTGCCTGCTCGTTGTTATATTCTTCCTGGGTGATTTGGTTCTTCTGAACGCGGTTCTGAAAACTTTGCACTTGTGCAGCAAAGCTCTTGCCCTTCTCGTTGATGGTGTTTTCTGCGTTTGCCTGCTTCTTCTGGAATTTCTCTTGAGCGTCTTTGTAGAGCTCGTACTGGTTGGTGAGCGTGTCGATGAGGACAAATGCGATTTTCAAGCCCGAACCCTTCTGGGCTGGTGCTTCAATGTTGCTCTGCTTGGGGGCTGGAGCTTCGTTGTTCTGACAAGCTGCAAAACATGCAGCAACTGAGAGTGTTAAAAGTCCGTTGCGGACTGCTTTCATTTTCATATTTTGAGTTTTTAAGTTTTTAATCAGGGATTTTAATGATTTAAGGGGATTATTTTCCTCTCTATCCACTCCCCTCATCTTTTGGAGAGGGGTTGGTGGTGAGGCTTTTTCATTTATCACTTTTCTTGAATTCTGCCACTCCGCCTTTCTTGTGTCGCATCTCGAAGTCTTGACTTTGCACACAGCGAATGCCTCGGTCGCGCATGGCTTTGCTCGAAGAAACGTGGGTGTTAGGGAAGCGTCCGTTTTTCTTCAAGAGAATCTTTATGCTTAGAAATGCAAAGCAAACAACAAGAATTAACAGAGTTGGTAGGATGAGTTTCAGCATAATTTGTTAATTTTGCAAATGAAAGATGGAAATCATGGAATGATACTTGTCTTGTCATTGCAATTCAGAATGCAAAGATAGGTATTTTATGATTTACAAAATGAAATGTAACACTTAAAAAACACTAAATTTATAGATTATGAGCGATGTGAAGCTAAGTCCAAAGGCTGTGTTTGATTATTTTCATCAAATCAATGCCGTTCCTCGTCCATCGAAGCACGAGGAAAAAATGATTGAGTTCCTACAGAATTTTGCTGCTGAGCATGGACTTCCATGCAAGGTGGACAAAACTGGTAATGTGCTGATTTCAAAGCCTGCAACTCCAGGAAAGGAAAACGTGCCAGGCTTGATTTTGCAGGGACACATGGATATGGTTTGCGAGAAGGTTTCGGGACTCGATTTCGACTTTGAAAAGCAGCCGATTGAAACATACATTGATGGCGAATGGATGCGTGCCAAGGGCACGACGCTCGGTGCCGACTGCGGTATCGGCGATGCACTTGCCATGGCCATTCTGACTGATGAAACGCTTGAGCATGGTCCAATCCAGGCTTTGTTCACTCGTGACGAGGAAACAGGACTAACGGGTGCTTTTTCTTTGAAATCTGGATTCATGGAGGGCAAGTATCTCATCAATCTTGACAGTGAGGACGAAGGGGAAATCTTTGTGGGATGTGCTGGCGGTGCCAACACTACTGCTACCTTTAATTATACGCGTGAGGCACTTCCTGCTGGCTATGTTCCTTTGCGTGTGAGTGTTGATAAATTGACGGGTGGACACTCAGGCGACGACATCAATAAGCGTCGTGCCAATGCCAATAAGCTGTTGGCTCGTTTCCTCTACATCGTGTGGAATAAGTATGATGCTCGTCTCATCGACATCAAGGGTGGAAATCTTCACAATGCCATTCCTCGCGACGCTACGGCTGTGATTGCTGTGCCAAATGCCGACAAGGAGAATCTGCGTGTGGATTTCAATCTGTTTGCTGCCAATGTGGAAGAAGAATTCCACGTGGAGGAAAAGACGGTTAAGTTCACTCTGGAAAGCGAACAGAATGCTGACGGAACGATGCCTGAGGCTATCGACCAGAAGACGGCACGTGGACTTGTGTTTGCTTTGCAGGCTGTTCATAACGGCATTCTGGAAATGAATCAGGACATCACTTGGCTGGTGGAAACCAGTTCGAATTTGGCCAGCATCCGCACCAACGAGCATCAGATTGTGATTGTCAGCAGTCAGCGCAGTTCTGCATTGAGTTCTCGCGAAAACATGAGCAACACTTTCGCCGCTGCTTTCCGTTTGGCAGGAGCCGAAGTGGAAACAGGCGATGGCTACCCAGGTTGGAAACCTAATCCAAATTCTGAGCTGCTCAAGATTACCGTTGAGGCTTATAAGAAACTATTTGGAAAAGAACCATTGGTTCGTGCCATTCATGCAGGCTTGGAGTGTGGGCTGTTCAGCGAAAAATATCCTGGACTCGACATGGTGAGCTTTGGTCCTACACTCAGTGGTGTTCATTCACCAGATGAACGCTTGTTGATTCCTACGGTACAGATGGTTTGGGATCATCTGGTTGAAATCATCCGAAATATCAAATAAACTTAAAGAACCACGAATTACTCGATTGAAACGAATCTCTGATTATATAATCAAAAACAAATAGGCTAACGCCAAGTTGGAGATTCGTTTTGTTCGAGAAATTCGTGGTTCTTAATCGGTTCGAGACTATATTTGTCCTTTAAAAATCCTTCTCTGATTCTTTTAGGTTCATTTAAGCTTGTCTTCTAAGATGGCATTTTTGCCATTTTTCAAAACTTTCTTGTTTGCGTGTCCATTCAGGATTACTTTGCCATTGCCTTGAACAGAAGCTGTGAGTTCATTGGCTTCGAGGTCAACTGTTGTTGTGCCACTACCTGTAGCAATGAGGTCGATGCTACCTGATTTCACTTTGAAGTTGAGGTCGTTCTGGTTGCTGGCGTCGATGACGGTCAGTCCGCTCATCACCACGTTGGCTTCAACGGGGGCAATGCCGTAGCAGAGAATTTTGGCGGTTTCACCTTCTATATATTTAAAGGATGCTTTTGTGTTGCTGTTCGACTGATATTTGAAGTCGGGGCAGAAGATGGAGTCGGCTGTGATTGAGCCGCCACCCATACCGCCCATGTCGATTTTCGAACTATGGAGCACAGGCAACTTGATGTTTCCTGCACCGATGTTTGAGAAGATGCGAAGTTCGGGACACGAAATCTTGGCATTGATGCGTGGAGTTGTTTCGTATTGGTTGATGTCGAGGTTTTCCTCGCTTGGAATGCTGAGTGTGAGCAATCCGCCATCCACTTCGTAACGCAAAGTGCTGATGAGGGCTGAGTCGCCTTCCACCATCACACTGCACGGACCTTCTGTGAACTCAATGTTGATGCTTCCGATGTTGGTGATGCCAAAGAAATCATTGTGAATGGGGAGAATTCGTTGTATCGTGTTTGTTACCGTCTCTTCAACAGTTGTTTCTTGGTTGGTGCTTTTATTTCCTGTTCCAGAACATGCACTGAGCAGGAGTGCAGAAAACAAAAATGCGTAGGTGTTTGTCTTCATAAACATGATTATTTTTGATTTTGCCTGCAAAGATAGAAAAATATCGGAAAATTATTCTTATATTTGCAGCAAAAGCTGCGAAAAGTGCTTCCTTCTCGGCAAAGAAAGGCTTCTTTGCTGGTTTTTGTGTGTATGCATTTCGCTTGCTATCATTGTAAACATTCAAGAAACAGAAACATTTAAGATTTATGGCAATTCAGAACTATTATATTTCGTTGGCATACAAGCTCTACGTGAAGGATGAAGAAGACGAGAAAGAAGCGTTGGTAGAGCAGTGCGATGCTGTTCGTCCATTCCAATTCATCAGTCATCTTGCAAGTGTACTTCCTGCATTTGAGAAGGAAGTGCTGGCGAAGGAAAAGGGCGAAGGGTTTGATTTCGTGATTCCTTGCGCTGAAGCATACGGTGAGTTCAACGATGAAATGATGTTCGATGTTGACAAGAAAATCTTTGAAATCAACGGAAAGTTTGATAGTGAACGAATATATGAAGGGAATGTGATTCCACTTCAGGATGAAGATGGATCGCGCTATCATGCTACGGTGATTGAAGTGAAGGACAAGGCTGTGACTATCGACTTGAATCATCCACGTGCTGGGCAGGACTTGCACTTCGTGGGGACTGTGGTGGAAAAGCGTGAAGCAACCAACGAGGAAGTGACTCAGATGGTAAATGTGCTGAGTGGCGGCTGTGGTTGTGGCTGTGGAGGCGGTTGCGAAGGTGGTTGCGGTGGCGGCTGCGAAGGCGGTTGTGGTGGAGACTGCGAAGGCGGTTGTTGCAATTCCTGAGAATAACGAATCCTGCGGCAATTCCTTTTTCATTCTTGGCATCATGAGAAATACTTTTGGCAATATATTTACGCTGACCACTTTTGGCGAAAGTCATGGTGAAGGCATCGGTGGCGTGATTGATGGTATGCCTGCGGGCATTGCTGTCGATATGGATTTTATCCAAAACGAACTGAATCGACGTAAGCCAGGGCAAAGCCAACTCACAACCTCGCGCGCCGAAGGTGACAAGGTCGAAATCCTCTCGGGGGTATTCGAAGGTCGTACCACGGGATGTCCGATTGGATTCTTGGTGAGGAACACTAATCAGCATTCTCATGATTACGAGAATGTCCGTAACGTGTTCCGTCCTTCCCATGCTGATTTCACATATAAGTTAAAATACGGGCTGCGCGACCATCGGGGTGGTGGACGTTCTTCTGCTCGCGAAACCATTTCCCGTGTGGTGGGGGGGGCTTTTGCCAAATTGGCACTCCGCCAGCTTTCCATTCATGTCACGGCCTACACTTCGCAAGTAGGAACGATTGCTATTGATAGAGATTACCACCAGTTCGATTTCTCTGAAATAGAGAAGAATCCCGTCCGTTGTCCCGACCCAAAAGCTGCGAAAAAAATGGAGGAATTGATTCTCTCCGTGAAAGCAGATGGCGACACCATTGGTGGGGTGATTACTTGTGTCATTCAAGCTTGTCCCGTCGGTCTGGGAGAACCTGCTTTCGGAAAACTTCATGCAGCATTAGGCAGTGCGATGCTGAGCATCAACGCTGTGAAGGGATTTGAATATGGAGATGGCTTCGATGGAGTTTCCCAACGAGGTTCTGAGCAGAATGATATATTCTTCAACGATAATGGCAGCATTTCCACTCGCACCAACCACAGCGGAGGGATTCAGGGAGGTATCAGCAACGGACAGGACATATATTTTCGTGTTGCGTTCAAACCCGTTGCCACTTTGCTTCGCGAACAACCCACGGTGGATAAGGATGGAGCAGAGACAACGCTTGAGGTGAAAGGGCGACACGACCCTTGTGTGTTGCCTCGCGCCGTGCCAGTGGTCGAAGCGATGGCTGCAATGACAATTCTCGATTATTACCTTATAAATAATACCATAAAGATATGAATAAAGTGATGCTTATTGGCAATGTTGGACAGGAACCAACAGTGAGATATTTGGACAATGGTGTGTGCGTGGCATCAGTACGGTTAGCAACAACTGAGCGTGGCTATACACTGCAAAACGGTACACAAGTTCCCGACCGCACCGAGTGGCACTCGCTGATTTTCTGGCGCAAGCAAGCCGAGACTGTGGAGAAATATGTTCACAAGGGAGACAAACTCTACGTGGAAGGAAAAATACAAAGTCGCAAATATGATGACCGCCAGGGCGTTTCTCACCAAGTGGTGGAAATCATGGTGGACCAAATGGAAATGCTTTCACCACGCTCTGCTGGCACCAGCGATTCCTCAGCAACTCCATCACAGCAGCCACCTGTCTCTACACAAGTGGTTTCGCCTGCCCAGAACAACGATGAAGTGCCATTCTAAATGCTACGTTCCTTTCTCTTTTTTTGTGTATAACTTCCTAAGAAAACAATAGTTGTGCTCTATTTCACAAAACGATTTGATGGTTGGCGCATAGCCATTTGGCATGTCACCGAGTCGATTGATGAACTCTACGCCTTGCTTCCCGATGACGATGCCATCCGTTCCGAGGCAGAGACACGATTCCGTGCCCCAGCACGCATCCTTGAGTGGGTGGCGGTGCGCGTTCTGCTCTGCGATATGCTCGATCGTCAAGTGCCCATCCTTTATCATGACAATGGTGCTCCTTATCTGCCCGATTACGAGCACCTCGACATCAGCATCAGCCACACGCGAGGCTATGTTGCCGTTGCCTTGGCTGAAGAGGGTGAGATTGGCATCGACATTGAACAGAAAAGCGAAAAGGTGCTTCGCATTAAGAAACGCTTTGTAAACGAGGACGAAAGTGCTGAAACCCTCGACCAAATGCTCCTCCATTGGTCGGCGAAGGAAACGGCATTCAAGATGCTGAATCGTGACAAAGTGGATTTCCTCAAGCATTTTCATATCAAACCCTTTGAAATCGATGAATCCCAAGAAGGACATTTTCTTCTTCAGGAAACCAAGACCAGCGAGGAGCGCATGTTCCAAATCGAATACAAGCTCTTCCCGGATTTTGTGCTGACTTACTCTCATCGCATTTCTGAAGATTAGAAACTTTTAACTGACAAAACGATGGTTTTCATAGCAGGTCCATGCGTCATTGAGTCGGCAGACGTTCTTGAAACAGTTGCTGCCGAACTCTCTCGACTCAATCAGAAATATAACATTGACATCATCTTCAAGTCCTCTTTCGACAAGGCTAACCGCACGTCAATCCATTCCTATCGTGGCCCAGGGCTTAAGAAGGGGTTGCAGATGTTGGCTGACATCCAGTCCAAGTTTCATCTGCGCACACTCACAGACATCCATGAGTCCTCTCAAGCTCAGCCCGTGGGAGAGGTGATTGATGTGATTCAGATTCCAGCTTTTCTTTGTCGTCAGACGGATTTACTCGTAGCCGCAGCCCAGACAGGAAAGATTGTCAACATCAAGAAGGCTCAGTTCCTTTCAGGACTCGACATGGAGTTCCCTGTGCAGAAGGTGCGGGAGAGTGGAAACCAACAAGTGTGGCTCACCGAACGTGGCAATATCTACGGCTATAACAACCTTGTTGTCGATTTCCGAAACATTCCCGATATGCACCGTTTTTCCGATACAGTCATCATGGATTGCACACATTCCGTGCAGCGTCCTGGTGCCGCAGGAGGAAAGACAGGTGGCAATCGTGAATACGTACCAGCGATGGCATTGGCAGCCAAGGCATTTGGAGCCAATGGTTTCTTCTTTGAGGTACACCCTGACCCCGACCATGCTTTGAGCGATGGTCCCAACATGCTTCGCCTTGCCGACCTCGAAGCTGTCATCCAGAGTCTTTTATCGTAACATTCACAACTAACACATTATCATGCAACCACGAATCACTGCTATACAAGCGCTTCGCGATGAAGCAAAAGCATTGCTCGACCTCATCCCTCAGTTCGACGACTCCTTCGACATGGTAGTTGAACTGATATACAACTGCTTAGGCCATGTCGTTGTTACAGGAGTGGGGAAGTCGGGACACGTTGGAGCCAAGGTTGCCGCTACACTTGCCAGCACTGGCACACCTTCTTTCTACATCAATCCCCTCGATGCCCTTCATGGCGATTTAGGAATGATTACTGCCAACGACATCGTCTTGCTGATTTCCAATTCTGGAAATACCGATGAATTGCTCCGTATCATCGCTTCGTTGGAAGAAAGAAAGATACCAGTTGTTTCCATGACAGGAAACGCAACATCCCTCATTGCCCGCCATTCCCATTACCACATCCTTTGCAGCGTGGCAAAAGAAGCCTGTCCGCTCAATCTGGCACCTACATCTTCCACCACAGCACAGATGGCCATGGGAGATGCCCTTGCCATTGCGCTGATGGAGAAAAGAAAATTCAAGGCCAACGACTTTGCACGTTTCCATCCTGCTGGTTCCTTGGGCAGAAAACTCGTGACTCGGGTGCGCGATGTGATGTACACCGACAATTTCCCAATCATTCCTCCCGACATGCTCCTTGTCAACGCCATCATTGACATCAGCCGTGGCAAACTCGGACTGGGCGTTGTGATGCAAGACGACCATATCCTGGGTATCATTACCGACGGTGACATACGTAGAGCCGTGGAAGGAGCCAAAGAAAATTTCCTCAACGTAACCGTAGAAGATGTGATGACTCGTCATCCCAAAACCATCAATCCAGATGCCAAGCTCACCCAGATTCAGTATATGTTCCGTCACCACAAGATTCACTCACTTCTCGTTGTGGATGAAAACCAGCACCTCATCGGCATCGTGGACTACTTTGCCATTATGAACTAACTCATCATAAAATAAAAACACAATAAAAACCACAGATTCAACGATTGATGCAGAAATAAATCTGTATAATCTGTTGAATCTGTGGTTTTTATTGTAATCCGTTGAATCTGTCGTGGACAGAAAACCTTCTGCCGTTGGAGTATTCCTATCTGACAACTTTATTGTTCTCGTCAGGGAACACAATCGTGGGCTTGAAAGATTTAGCTTCCTCAAAATCCATTGTGCAGTAAGCAATGATAATCACCGTGTCGCCCACTTGCACCTTCCTGGCAGCGGCACCATTCAGGCAGATGCAACCGCTTCCGCGTTCTCCCTTGATAATATACGTGTCGAAGCGTTCACCATTGTTGTTGTTCACAATCTGAACCTTCTCACCTTCAATGAGGTTGGCAGCATCCAGCAAGTCCTCGTCGATGGTGATACTGCCCATGTAGTTCAAGTTGGCCTCAGTTACATGAGCGCAATGCAATTTCGATTTCAAGACCTCTATCAACATTTGCTTTTCCTTTTTTATGTTTCAAGTAACTTCGTTAAACACTAAACATTAAACTCTAAACACTAAACTGTAAACGTTACTTATATCTGATATTATCAATCAGTCGAACAGGAATCTGACCGCAGAACACCGTGATGCAGCCCACAATGTCCTCGCTGTCTTCCCATTCCTTCAGAGAAGCGAGAGAAGTGCCATCCACAATTTCGTAATACTGCACCTCCAGACCGTCAATGCCATTCAGCGTATCGATGACCCACTGCTTCGTTTCCTCCAGTGAGTGGCTCTTCGCATAGTCCAAACTTGCGAACAGCGTCTTCGAAATGTTTACGGCAATGTCCTTCTCCTCAGCCGTCAGCAAAGTGTTGCGACTGCTGAGAGCCAGTCCGCTTTCTTCTCTGACGATTGGGCAAGGACAGATTTCAAGCTTGAATTTCTGGTCTTCAGCCATGCGCTTGATGACAGCAATCTGCTGGAAGTCCTTCTCGCCGAAGTAAGCCCTGTCTGGTTCCACCATCATGAACAGCTTGCTCACCACCTGGCACACGCCGTTGAAATGGCCTGGGCGGAAACCGCCTTCCATCACTTCGTCCGTAGGTGGGTAGCTGAACACCCTTGTGTCAGGTTCAGGGTAAACCTCTTCCACGCTTGGAGCAAAGGCAATCGTGGCACCTTTCTCCTCCAAGAGTTCGCAGTCCTTTTCCAGAGTGCGAGGATATTTCGCCAAGTCATTCTTGTCGTTGAATTGAGTAGGATTCACAAAAACGCTCACCACCGTCACGTCATTCTCCCTCACGCTGCGTTCCACGAGAGAAGCATGGCCAGCATGCAAAGCGCCCATCGTAGGCACAAGTCCCACCGATTTACCTTCATTCCTATAAGCCTTCAGTTCAGCCTTCAGATCTTGAATTGTATGTAAAACTTTCATTTTGTATGTAATTGTGAAAATCTTTCAAAACTAAAATGAGAGAAACATGAGAAGAATCTATCACCCTTCCGCCATGTGCTCAATCCGTTGCAACAACTTTTTTTGAAATCGAGAATTAGTTCTCATTCTGAAAACTTGTGCAAAGTTATGTTTTTTTAAAATCATACACAACAAAACGGCATAAAACTTCCGTTTTCTAACCTCACTCCTAAAAAAATAGCCGAAAACCTAAGACGTAATTCAGAAAAAATGACTATCTTTGCACCCGCTTACAAAAACAAGCATCTTCTAAAAGGATGGTTCGGTAGCTCAGTTGGATTAGAGCAACAGCCTTCTAAGCTGTGGGTCAAGGGTTCGAATCCCTTCCGAATCACAAAAAAGTTCGTGAGAACTGATATATAGCGTATTTAATAGTGAAAAACAGGTAAAAAGTAGGCTCATTCTACGTGTGAAATAAATAAAGAATTAAAAACAGCGCACCAAAATCGCACCTCAACTTTGCACCTTTTAACCCCCTAAATTGCAAAGTCGAAATAGCAACGGAGCTAAAGACAGTAGAATGACATGGAAAAACAAGTCTTACAAAGTGCAATTACCCATCTTTAGGGTATTATTCGACAAGAACGGCAAGGCAACAAACTTTGTTGAGAGTGCTGTATGGTCGCCTTTCACGGAAAGTGGTGCTTTTTCACCACTGAGGTGCATTGCGGGTCGTACGAATGGGACAAGAGACTCAGTCGTGTTGGAATCACAACGCATGGGCATGAGGTAGTGAATGAGCGTATAGAGTGCGTGTTAGAAAGACTTTGAAAACTTATTTACTTTTTATCTGCAAAAGTTTGCCAATCCACAGAAATAACTTTATATTTGCGGTATCAACGACATTCACGGGTTTACTTTAACCATGAAAATTTCTCTTTTTGCATCTTTGTTTTTAAATTCGGTGTAAAAAAGGTAAACCCTTGATGTGAAAAAGAAATTGCATCATTCTCTTTTAATAATTAAGGTCAATTAATAAAACATCACTTTATATGACAGGGAAGAAACTAAAGGAAATGCTTAATAAACTTGGTATGACTCCGCGAAGTTTGGCAGAGAAAATGAACGTAACCCCACAAACAATCAGTGCTTTTCTGTCAGCAAATGATATTCGAACAAGCACGGTTGAAAGAATTTCAGCAGTAACGGGTACGCCTATAAGTTATTGGTACGATGAAACTAGGGTGATAGAGAGAGATAATTATGATGAAGAACAAGTTGATTCCCTTAATAGAAGCAATGGAATAACTTATGTTGAAAACTTGAAAATAAATCGAGTCAATCTTGGAGAGATAATAAGAAATCTCGTAGAGGCTAAAGGTATGTCACAAGCTCAGTTTGCACGTCTTATCGGCTTACAACGGCAGAATGTCAGAAAGACGGTATTCGATAAGACTAGCATAGATACAGACCTCCTTTGTGTTATTTCTGAGGTTCTCGACTGTAATCTTTTTGAGTACTTTCATAGTAATTCGATTTATGATGCCAAAGAACTTAAAGCAACGCTCACTATTGAGATGGGTCGGGAAAAGAGATGGGTCGGGAAAAGCAGGACAAGGTTCTACATTTCGTTTTCGGAGATAATAATTCGGATATTTAAAATAAGTAATATTTGATGATTATGGAAGATTTAAGTCATCGCATCATCAACAATCTACGAAGAATAATTGCTGAGAGACACCTAACGCAAGCTGTCGTAGGCGAATATGCAGATATTTCCGAGTCACAATTTAGTCGAGTATTAAATGGCTCAGTACAATTATCCATCAATCAACTTGCAAATATTGCAAGTGGACTTGGCATGAGGGAAATTGATATTATCACGTATCCAGATGTATATATCAAAAAGGATGTAGATGATGATAATGATTCTGAGGTGTTTCTCCAGTTGAGATTAAAGAAAGATAAGAAAGACCAGATATTAAAACTGGTTTTTGGAGAGAATAATATAGAAATACTTAATAGATAATTCAAATCGTAACGCCATGGCTATATTTGTAAACTGCGCTTGTTATATATAATGGTTATTATATCTTTAGTTAGTACTGGTGCGATAAAATCGCGTTAAGTTTTACATATCATCAAATAGAGTTAGTTCAGTGACATTATGATTGAGATTGACCAAGTTG
>OCVV012883313.1_pt1 | contig 20929 bp, 14 predicted proteins | sample 1539721 | NCBI WGS metagenome assembly OCVV01 (sample SAMN02144230, study PRJEB22623) | gut metagenome | biome: sheep rumen | host: Ovis aries | place: New Zealand
GCAGCCGTTGATCTCAACATCTGTCGTGCAGAAGGCTGGGATCGAAAGAGATAAAAGAAGAAAGGACAAAACCTTTTTCATAAGCGAAGAAATTATGGATGAACTGAGCAAAATAAAGCGCAGCATACAGAATATGGCAAGCAAAAACCGCGCCAGCCTCTACACGGCTAAGGTGACGGCTGTGCACGGCGATGTGTGCGACGTGGACAAGTTTATAACCTTTACGAAATGCAGTAAAAAAGCTTGTCTTTATTAAAAAGTTCGTATGTTTGCGGTGTGGAAATCCTCGGTAGTGCAAGTGGACCTCATTATGGTCCGCGCCTATCGAGGTTTTTCCACATATACAGGGAGATTTTTCTGTCGTCGCATTCCTCGATGTCGCATTTGCAGTTCCACCAAGGGAACATTAAAATCCATATTAATATCCTTTCTTTCATAAATTAATCGTATGTTTGCGATGAGAAGACTTCTTAAAACGACCTTCGCAAGCTTGTAGCCCGGGGGCAACGTTTTAGGGAGTCTTCTTCGTCAATACAGCTGCATTGTTTCTCTCAATTTGTCCGTTATAGAGTACAAACGATAAAAGTGTCTATTCTCCTTTCTTTCATAAATTAATCGTATGTTTGTAGTGTGGAGGGGCGAGGGTTGCGGCTCTACCTTTTGAGCCACCTCGTTTCCTTCTTTTATCCTGTTATACAATATAGGCTCAGTCCCTTGTCGTTTTTAAATACACCCATTTTTACAATGAAGACACACTCGTTAATAACGAGTGAGAAAACTCTGAATTTCTCAAACTTTGTTTTTTGTGGATAAGTTCTCCTTTCTTTCTTAAATTAATCGTATGTTTGCGGTGAGAGAGGTTGTTTTACTCACTGGGGCGGCAAGTTTCCGCCTGTGGTAATTCGGCCTTTCTTTTTTTTAATAGATGGTAATATTCTTACTGATCGTGTACAAATAAAAATTCCCATCATCGTGTAATACAAAATTGAGATAAACATCCATACCATCAGCAAGCTGTGTTTTTGTGGATAAATTCTCCTTTCTTTCATAAATTAATCGTATGTTTGCATACATCAAAAGTTGATCAGTGCTGCGGCGCCGGTCGCTTACTTTTGGAGGCGGTTTCGACCGCCTTTTTATTTTATCTTGTGCATTCTACTCTGAGCATCTCTTCAACATAGACAAATATCCCTTTGAAGGATCTGTGCTGCATAAACCACCTGTGTATTTTGTCTTCCTGTTCTGTTTTCAATTGTTGTACTTTTATTATAGCATAGTCTGCTTGCTCATAGGCGTCGTTTAGCCTGTCAATGATTTTTACCCCATTCCCCGGCATGCATTTGAAGTCCACGACCCACTGTTTGCCGTTGTTCCATTCCACCACAGCGTCGGCGTTGTTGTTCTTGCTGAACTGTTTGGCGGTCCTGGCACGTGCCGTGGCGGTGGTGAGCTCCGCATCGGTCCATCGGCTGAACAATAAAAAAAGCCGCCCTGGAAAGGACGGCTTGTGTATGGGGAAATGGGATGAAGTTGTCAGAACGGACCAAGGATGTCGTCATAAGGGTTGCCACTGACATCAGTGTTAATCTTCAGTTTCTTCGCCTTTGGATAAAAAAGACTGACAATGGCGATGATGACATTCCATATGGGCGAAAACAAAAAGAAGACAATCCCCAGAAATAACACAAACATGCCAATGCACAGCATCCAAGCGATAATATGAATGAAGAATGACATCATGGCTTTGTGTATTTAAGTTTCACTACAATGATATGAAAAATATTTCACAATGGCAAGCAATTCGGTAAAATTCAACATAGAGATAGGTGGTGTGGCTGAAGCAGTTCCGGCTGAGGAACATGGCTGAGCTGCTCTCTGCCATGTTCGGGGCGAAGAAAACAATAAAAAAAGCCGCCCTGGAAAGGACGGCTTGATATGAAAAAAAGGCTCTCTATCAGAATGGATCAAAGAGACCGCCTCCCCAGCTATCGGTATTACCTGTTAAGATGTCTTTGATAACAATGGCAAAGAATGAAATAATGGCCAAAAAGGTTACTATCACGGCGATCATGACAAGAATTGAACCTAATATGACAGCTAATGACATTAACATGGCTTTTAGTTTTTAAGTTCACTACAATGATATTGAAAATAACTGACAATGGCAAACAATACCGTAAGTTTTAACATAGAGATAGGTGGTGTGGCTGGAGCAGTTCCGGCTGAGGAACATGGCTGAGCTGCTCTCTGCCATGTTCGGGCGAAGAAAAAATAAAAAAGCCGCCCCGGAAAGGACGGCTTGTGTATGGGGAAAATGGGATGAAGTTGTCAGAACGGGCCCATGATTCTGGTGATTTCTCTCGGTATGCCGGAAGATCCATTGAAAGGGTCTTCTTTGTATGGATTCTTGACTTTCTTATTAAAGAGTGAGATTATGAAAAGAATTGGAGCGACAATAGCGTAGTAAAACAACGCCACAATTATGAATGCAAAGAACACACATCCAGAAATAGCAATAATCCAACCTAATAATGTAATTATCATACGACAGTTCTTTTTTCTCAACGGCAACAAGATAATTGAAAATCCATAAAAAAACAAGAATATGGCAGAAAAAGTGAACTTTACCATCAATCTTGATGGAAATTTTTATGAGTCCCAAATTATAGAAAAACTTTTGAGACAAACGGCTCCCCTACCCCATCAAAATCTTTTTTTTCCGGACCCGCAAAAAAAAGAAAAGAGACAGTGGAGTAACAGTGGAGTAGTAGTGGAGTAGTAGTGGAGTAGTATTGGAGTGGTATTGGAGTGGTATTGGAGTGGTATTGGAGTAGTAGTGGAGTAGTGAGATGGGAAAGAGGGGAGAGAGGGGGTACGTGGTGCGTGGAATGAGAAGAGAACGGGAGGAAAAAGTAAATAAAGGGACGGGGTGAGAAATTCATAAAATTTGTTTATCTTTGCCCCTCAAAATGCCCTTTCGGCACCAAAAGAGATCACAACAAACTAAAAACAAATAACTTAAACCAAAGAAAATGCTTAACAAAGGTTTCGCAACAGTCATTGCCATCCTGCTGTTCCTCGCCTGTGCATTCTACCTGTCGTTCAGCGTAGTGACATCGCACTACGACACGAAGGCTCAGGAATATGCTCAAGGAGACGCACAGAAGTACACGGCATTCATCGATTCGCTATCGAACGAACCTATCTACCTTGGCTATACGCTGAAGGAATGTCGCGAGAAAGAACTGAACCTCGGTCTGGACCTGAAGGGTGGCATGAACGTCATCCTGGAGATTTCGGTTCCGGACATCGTGAAGGCCCTTGCCAACTCGAACAACGAGGGATTCAACAAGGCACTTGACCTGGCGAAGAAGCGCCAGAGCGAGTCGCAGGACGACTTCCTGACGCTGTTTGAGAAGGCCTATACGGAGACCAACCCGGGCGGAAGTCTGGCAGCGGTATTCTCCTCCTACGAACTGAAAGACAAGATCAGCCTGAACTCGACGAACCAGGAAGTGATGAAGGTGTTGCGCGAAGAGGTGGACGCCACCGTCAGCAACTCGTTCAACATCCTGCGTACGCGTATTGACCGCTTCGGCGTCGTACAGCCGAACATCCAGCGTCTGGAGAACTCCGGCCGCATCCTGGTAGAGCTGCCAGGCATCAAGGAGCCAGAGCGTGTGCGCAAACTCCTGCAGGGATCTGCCAACCTGGAATTCTGGGAGACCTATGAGGTATCGGAGATCCTCGGTGGGATTCAGGCCGCGGACGCGGAGTTGCGCACGATCGTCGCAAGCGGCGTAAAGGACAGCACCGCCAACACGGGTGCCGTGGCAGACACGGCGAAAGCCGTAGCAGCAGCGACATCGAAGGACAGCGTGCTGGCAGCACTGCAGCAGAAGAGCAAGGAATCCGCCACCGACGCCAATCCGTCCGACGCGGCAGCTCAGGCACAGGCTGAGAAAGAGCATCCGCTGCTGGCGTTGCTGAACATGAGTTCGACGCAGGGATGTGTCGTAGGAACGGTACACAGCAAAGACACGGCGAAGGTGCGCGAATACTTCGAGATGAAGCAAGTGAGGGCGCTGCTGCCATCGAACCTCTCGCTGAAGTGGGGCGTGAAGGCAGTGGACCCAGCGGGCAACTACTTCTACCTCTATGCGATCAAATCCACAAGCCGTGACGGCAAGGCACCACTGGAAGGCGACGTCATCACGGACGCCTCATCGGACTTCGGTCAGTACTCGGCATACGCCGAAGTGAACATGCAAATGAACCCGACGGGAGCGCAGACCTGGGCTCGCCTGACGGAGCAGAACGTAGGCAAGTGCATTGCCATCGTGCTGGACGGATACGTATATTCCGCCCCACGCGTAAACGACAAGATCTCGGGCGGAAGGTCGCAGATCACGGGAGACTTCACAGTGGAAGAGGCCAAGGACCTTGCCAACGTGCTGAAGTCGGGTAAGATGCCCGCTCCCGCAGTCATCGTACAGGAGGACGTAGTGGGTCCGTCGCTGGGTCAGGAGGCCATCACATCGGGTCTCTACTCTGCGATCGTAGCCTTCGTTCTGATCCTGCTGTACATGATTTTCTACTACGGAGTGACACCGGGTCTGGTAGCCGACGGAGCGCTGATCGTAAACATGTTCCTGCTGTTCGGCATCCTGGCATCGTTCAAGGCGGTGCTGACGCTGCCTGGCATCACGGGTATCGTGCTGACGCTGGGTATGGCCATCGACACGAACGTGCTCATCTACGAAAGAATACGCGAGAACATGCGTTCGGGCAAGCAGCTGAACAAAGCCGTGGAGGAAGGCTACTCGGGAGCAGCCTCCGCGATCATCGACGCGAACATCACGACGATCCTCACGGGTATCGTTCTCTTCCTGTTCGGTACGGGTCCTATCAAGGGCTTCGCCACGACACTGATCATCGGTATCATCACGTCGTTGCTGACGGGATTCATCCTCTCGCGCATCGTCTATGACTACCTGATCCGCAAGAACAAACTCTCGCAAAGCATCGAGTTCTGCACCTCGTGGAGCAAGAACTGGCTGCAGAACGTACAGTTCAAGTTCATTGAAAAAAGAAAAATCGCCTACATCATCTCGGGCACCCTCCTGGTGATCGGCATCGTATCGCTGTGTGTGCGCGGCATGAGTCAGGGCATTGACTTCTCAGGCGGACGCAACTACGTGGTCACGTTTGACAAAGCCGTATCGACGGAAGAGGTGAAATCGATGCTGGCAGACCAGTTTGACGGTCAGGCGCCATCGGTGATCACCATCAAATCGTCGGAGGTGGACAACTCGGGTTCGCGCGTGCGCATCTCGACGAACTTCAAGGTGGAGAGTGACGACAAGAACGTGGACAGAGAGATCGTGGAGCGCATCTACAAGGGTCTTCAGCCGTTGCTGAAAGAGGGTACGACCCAGCAGCAGTTCATCGACAACAACATCCTCTCGTCGCAGAAGGTGGGTCCTACGGTGGCTGATGACATCAAGCACGACGCAGCCATGGCTGTCACGTTCGCCCTTATCGTCATCTTCCTCTACATCCTCATCCGATTCAAGTCCGCAGCGTTCTCAGCCGGAGGTGTGGCAGCGCTGGTACACGACACGATGCTCATCATCGGAAGCTTCTCGCTGCTGTACTCGATCATGCCATTCTCGATGGAAGTGGACCAGTCGTTCATCGCAGCCATCCTGACAATCATCGGATACTCGATCAACGACACGGTGGTCATCTTCGACCGCGTGCGTGAGTACCGCCAGCTGTATCCGAACCGCGACAATGCCAGCGTGATCAACGCATCGCTGAACTCGACGCTGTCCCGTACGTTCAACACGTCGTTCACGACGTTGCTCGTATTGCTCACGATCTTCATCTTCGGAGGTGAGTCGATCCGCGGTTTCGTATTCGCCCTGCTGATCGGTGTGATCGTCGGAACGTATTCTTCCGTATTCATCGCATCACCAATTGCGTATGACATACTGGAAAAGACGGAAAAGAAGAAAGGCAAGAAATAAGATTCCACTAAAATCAAGAACTAAAAACTGGGCAGGTGCGTCGGAGAATACGTACCTGCCCAGTTTTTTTTACTCATGTAGAGGCATGACACGGAAGGAAAGCAGCGCAAAGTCCACGATGGGAAAGGAGGCGTAGGGCAAACGCAAAAGCGCAAGGAAAAACAAAATAACCATTGCGGACTAAAAAAAGGGCCGTTTCTCTTCGTTGTTTCGTTCCAAATCCATAACTTCGCTACGAATATCCATCAGAGTGTAAACATGCAAAGTTGTATTCGCTATTTATTCATCGTTGTTTCGGTATGCTGCACGATAGTCATGAGCCATGCGGAGACCACCGTAGGGATTGTACGTCCAGCCCTGATGACTGCCCCGATAGGGTTCGCAGCCACAGACGGGGCGAGCTACGGCATCCCAGTGTGCAATCCGACGAGCGGAGAGCTGGAGGCCCCTGCGGGCTGGCGCATCGTGACGTGTTCGACAATAGCGGAAATCAATACGGCGATGGGGACAGCGAACACGATCATCCTGATACCTGCGGGAACGACCCTGGGCACAGGAAACAGAAGTACGAACTCGACCAACGACCTCTACATCAACGGGAGGAGCAACATCACCATCATCGGAATGGGTGGCGTAACGGTCAAGAAGATCGTCGTACAGGGAACATGCAACAACGTATTGGTAAGAAACATCACCATCACCGACTTCGAATACGACGGAATGCCGATCACGGCGAGCGGACACATCTGGATCGACCACTGTACGATCGGCTGGGACGTCACGTCGTCGGACAAAGAGAATCCTGACGGGGCGATGGACATCTACAGCAACTCGAACCTGTACCTTACCATCTCGTGGTGTATCTTCCGCAACCACTGGAAGACCATGCTGCACGGCAAGGACGACAAAGACAACGGAGCAACGAAGCGTCACGTCACCCACTACTGTAACTACTACTACAACACGCACCAGCGAACACCGCGCATCCGTGGCGGTCAGACGCACGTGCTGAACTGCCTGTACGAGAACACAGGATTCGGCCGGACGGCGAACATGACAAACGACGAATACGACCACGCGTACAAGATGCTATACCAAGACGACGGGGAGTACCTGAAGACGCGTCACGTGGTCACGGACGGATACGGCATCATGGCGACGAACAACTCGGACGTGGTGGTGGAGAACAATTTCTTCTACGACGTGCGCTGGCCTATCGTATGTTCGACACCGTGTGAGGATTTCACAGCCAAATACGGCGAGTTGCAGTCGCCGGACATCTGTAACGGATGCGTGACGAGCCGAACCGCCAACGCAGGCGTAAAATATTGCCGCCAGACGGGTAACGAATACTACGACCTGGGGTTGCCGACGCAGGTGGCCGTAAAGAAAGAGACGGCGTCGTGTCCGAATGCCGTCTGCGACACGATCCACGTCCCACTCTCCTACTTCATCAACCCGGAGATGCTGAATCCAGGTGGAAGGTCGATCAAGTTCGACGAGCACGACCCGTCCCACGCCTTCGTTCCGGAGGCTATCAGCGGCTACTACCCTGATGGCTATGAGAAATACGACGCGAACGAAGTGCGTCAGATTGTCTCGACGTGTGCGGGAGCCGACCTGTATGACATGAACGAATGTCAAGCCCTGGCACCGACGCTGACACTGACGTCGGGCAGTCTGGACCAGAGTTCGATTACGTCGATCAGTCCGATTGTGCTGACATGGGGCGGCGGAGCGTCGTCGGTCAAGGTAACGGGTTTGCCGGAGAGCAACTTCACCATCAATGCGGGCGCCAAGACCGTGACCATCAGCGGCACGCTACAAACCGACGATGCGAACTTCTCGGTGATGACACTGGGAGGCAAGGCCGGCGAGACGGTCATCATCACGGGAACCCTGTCGAAGAACGGGAGTCTGATTCCCGTCAGTTCGACCGACGCCGCAAGCGGTGGGGACGGCTCGTCGAACTCGGAATGTCCGAACCTGGCCTGCGTCACCGCAACGGGACTGAGCTCGGGCAACTACACCCTGCGTCTATATGACACCACGGAACAGGAAGTACGCACGCCATTCGTAGGAACGCTGAACGGCGGAACCGTGTGCTTCTGTTTCTCACTGGACGCACTGACGTCGGGCAACTACACTTGGAAACTATACAAAGAAGGAACAGCAGAAGCCGTTGCGACAGGCAGCCTGAACGTGCAGTAAGCGCGCAACGGAATAACAAGAAGAAAGAAAAAAACAAAACCTAATCTATGAAAAGACCCGTTTCTGCCAAAGAGAGAAAGCACCTTCTGCTCGTTGTCCTGTCTTTCGTGCTGGGATGCAACGTTGCCTTAGCAGCCGTTCGTCCTGCATTGGAGAACCGTCCAGTCGGCTTTGCCGGTCTGACGGGACATTACGGAATCCCGGAATGCAACAACGACGGCACGTGGAAGAGCTCCGTCACCCAAAACGGAACGACCTATACGGTGGTGGAGGTAGATAACCAGAACGACCTGAAGAGCAATATCAAGAACAACACCATCGTATTGGTTAAACCGGGCTCGTACACGAGTTTCACAATCGACGGCATCAGCAACTTCTCGCTGATCGGCGAGAGCGGAGTGGTCTTTTCGAGCGGATGTTCGGTAAAGGGAAGTTCCAACAACATCCTGGTGCGCAACGTATCCGTCATCGGGTACAGTACTGACGGACTGGACATCACGGGAGCCGCCACCAACATATGGATTGACCACTGCACCATCGGATGGAACCAGACATCGACCGACCGCGAGCATCCGGACGGAGCAATGGACATCACGGGCAACAGCACGACGAACATCACCCTGTCGTGGAACAAATACATGAACACGTGGAAGTCGATGCTGCACGGCAGCGGAGACAGCGACGGACTGACGGCAAGACACATCACCCACTACTGTAACTACTACTACAACACATGGGAGCGTACGCCCCGCATCCGAGGCGGCGAGACGCACGTGCTGAACTGCCTGTATGAGAACACGGGATTCGGACGGACGTATAACCTGACACAAACGGAATACACCATGGCGAAAGAACTGACGTGCGGATATGACGATGAGTACCTCTCGGACCGTCTGATCAACGCCATCGGCTACGGCATCATGGCCGCCAAGCAGGCGAACGTGAACGTGGACTCGTGCTTCTTCTTCGACGCACTATGGCCCATCGTCGCCTCGCGTCCGACCGCCGAATTCGAGGAGAAATACGGCGACCTACAGTCGCCGGACATCAAGAACAGCTCGAACGGCGGCTGTACAGCGGTGAGACAAAGGGGCAACGGATACTATGACATGGGATTGCCAGACAAGATCTGGTGCAGAACGGCATACGGGAACTACACCGACTTCCAGTACGTCCCTCTGGACTATTCGTACGAAAGCGGTGGAAAGACTCGCTATCTGATCAAGCCGGACCGCCTGAATCCAGGAGGACGGTCGATCAAGTTCGACGAATATAACCCGGAAGGGGCGTGGAACCCATCCACGTACAGCGGGTACTACCCAGCCGACTACGTGCCGAGAGAAAACAAAGACGTCCGCGAACTGGTGCAGTCCTATGCGGGAGCGGATGCGTACACGATATCGTGTGAGGCAACTCCGCCTACGCTGACGCACAGCGGCGGCGCCCTGACGCAGACCAACGTAAGCACCGTTGACCCTATCGTATTCACATGGGGAGGCGGTGCGACAGACGTGGTGGTGACGGGAGTGCCCGTCGGTCTATACACCAAAAACACCGGAACGAAGACGCTGACGATCAGCGGAACCCTATCGAAGACCATCAACTATTCCGTCACGACAAGAGGCGGAAGCGGAGAGGCCATCGCCTATCTGGGTGTACTGTCGAAAGACGAAACGGTGTACAACGTAGAGGACTACAACGGAGAGCCGGTGGACTACAGCGTCTGCGCAAGCCAGCAGAAAATCACTGCGGACCTACCGTCGAACGGCACCTATACGCTGAACATCTATGACGGCGGGTCGCTGGTAAGAACGGCCTTCACCGGTACGTTGAGTTCTGGAAAAGTCATCCTAATCTTCTCGACGACGGGTCTTCCGTCCGGCGACTACACGTACAGACTATTGGACGGAACACTTTCGGAAGTCACCTCCGGCAATTTCTCCATTGACTAAGCAAGATGTTCGGAGAAGGACGAATCGGACTGTTCCTACTGCTAACGGCACTGCTGACAGGATGTAACGATGAATCGTCGATCCCGGATGCACCTGTCTATGTGGAACGGAACCTGCTGTCGGAGGCGCAGGCACTGCGTACCACAGGAGGGTACGTAGAAATCATAGCCGGAAGCAAAGTGTCGGACCGACTGGGATATGGCGGCATCCTGATCTATCACACCCTATCGGACGAGATTTGTGCGTTCGACATGTCCTGTCCGGTGGAGAAAAGCAGAACCATCCGTGCGTACATAGACGAAACAGGCATCTATGCCACCTGTGAAGGATGCGGATCACGCTACAACGTCTCGTACGGAAGCGGTGCCCCCATATCGGGCAGCGCGAAGGAGGGCCTGAAAAAATATGAGGTCCGGACTACCGGAACGACCATCACCGTATTCCGGTAACCATCGGAAAGACAGGGACATATCATCCATTCCGAAGAACGCGCCCCTTCCACAACGGAGCAGACGCCCAACCGCCCACCAGAGAAATCAACACATAGAACGGATAGAGCACCTGCCATACGGGCAACCATAGAAGACTGCCCCACTGGTTAAATCGCCGTGCCTGGGAGAAAAACAAAGGCAGTTCGACGAGCAAAAGCAGAAGAATGGTCCACACATAACAACGCAGGGAAAAAAGAGGCAGCACCACCATCAACAAACAGAGACAGAAGACAAAAAAAGCCATGAGAAGAGAAATGGGGTCGTGAAAGTCGCGTACCTTCCTGACCCAGCGGAATCTCTGACGGAAGAAAGAGGCAAGGCCGCAAGGCGCAAGGGTATCGACCACCCCCTGTGGCGAATCGAGATAAGCGACCGACAGCCCCCGACGGCGAAAACCCTGAAGGAGAAACACATCATCGCCAGAGGCACAGCGGGCACCCGGAATATCCGAGGAACCCTGCAGACACATAAAATCGGAACGGAAGAACGCCATGTTGGCCCCATTGCACAAGACCGGTACACGAAGCCAAGCCGTCAGACGGGTAACCGCCTGCAGACTCATCCACTCCAAAGACAGAAAAGAAGAGCCGCGGAGACGAACCGGTCCGAGCAAAAGACGAGTATCGAAAGAACGGAAAGAACGACTCACCGCCTCGACCCATCCACCGGACATAAGACAATCAGCGTCGGTAGTCATAATCAACGTATCGGAGAAAGACTGCGAATAGGGAGAGACAAACGAAATGCCCGTCAGCAAGGCAGCCTTCTTCCCTACCCCAGCAGAACGAAGCAGGATGAAATGCCGGAAAGAGGAGGCAAACTGCCGCGCCAGAGTCCACCCGTTGTCGGAAGAATGGTCATCCACGAGTACGAGTTCGAAATCCGAACAGGTCTGACGGCTCAATGCCATGAGAAGGCCATGCAGATTAGGTTCCTCGTCGCGAAACGCAACGACAACGCGAACGGCGAAACGGTCCGGATGAGCAGAGAAGCCTACAGCCACTGGACAATACGGTCAAGATGGTTACCATTGGATCCCTTGATCAGAATAGAGCGATCGGAAAACGGATGCTGACGAACGTAGCGTATGAGTTCGTCCACATCCTTGAAACGAGGGAAATCCGTCGATACAGACTCGAAACAACCGCCAACAAGATAGACATCGGTCAACCCCTTCTCAAGGCAGAGATTGATGATATTCTGATGCTCCACATTGCTATCATCACCCAATTCGCGCATCTCACCGAGGATGAGCGTCTTCTTCTCCATGGAGACCTCGGCAAAATTCCGAATGGAAGCCGTCATGGACGTAGGATTGGCATTGTAGGCATCGATGATAAGACGGTTGTTCCCGGTCTGCGTGAATTGGCTGCGATTGTTGGTCGGGACATACGCCTGGAGAGCATCGCGAATATCGGCAGCCGGCACGCCGAAGAACACACCGACACAGACAGAAGCCATGACATTCTCAGCATTGTAGGCTCCGATAAGATTGGTCTGCACGTCCCACGAAGAGCCATCCTGCATATAGAACCTCAAAGAGAGGAAGGGAGAATTGCCCGTCACCTCGCCATAGACAAGTCCTTCCCTGTGTTCAAGTCCATAGCCGACGGTCGTGATTCCCTCGCTCTTCTGAGAGAGAATAGGATTGTCGAGGTTGACAAAGACCTGTCCGCCTGTCGAGCGCAGGAAGTCATAGAGTTCGCATTTGGTCCGGACGACCCCCTCAAAGCTACCAAACCCCTGAAGGTGTGCCTTGCCTACATTCGTGATGAGCCCGGCATTGGGGGAGACGATGTTGACCAGCGTCTTTATTTCGCCCGGATGATTGGCTCCCATCTCAACTATTGCCAACTCGTGTTCGGGGCGTATGGAGAGCAACGTGAGCGGAACTCCGATGTGATTATTGAAATTGCCCTGCGTATGCCAAAGGTTGAACCGGCGAGAGAGGACGGCACTGAGCAATTCCTTGGTCGTGGTCTTTCCGTTGGTCCCGGTAACTCCGATGACGGGGCGTCCCCATGCGATACGATGATAGGAAGCCAGTTGCTGCATGGCAGAGAGCACATTGTCCACGAGGATATATCGATCGTCGGCAACGACAGCCGGATCATCGACCACGGCGAAGGCGCATCCACCTTCGAGAGCCTTGGCGGCGTAGGTATTACCGTCGGAGTTCTCGCCTTTCAAAGCAAAAAAAATGCTCCCAGGAGGAGTCTTACGACTATCGGTAGTCACTTCGGGATGGGATTCATAGATACGATAAAGCTGCTGGATGGTCATGAGAGAAAAAAGATTAACTTTGTGCAAATTCAGAAATCAACTACGGAAAGAACAGTCCGCCCGCAAGGGTCCCGTCTTCCGAAACACAAAGGTACAAAGAAAAAGCGTCCCCAAGCGATGTCGATCCTATATAAAATACACCCTCCCAAAGAACTGAAGGGTCAGATTCAGCTACCTGCATCGAAAAGCATCTCGAACCGCGCCCTTATACTCAGCAGCCTCGCTACAGGGAGAGAAGGCATCTCGTATCTGCGGAATCTGGCTGACTGTGATGACACCGCCGTGATGATAAAAGCACTCGAGACCTATTACGAGCATTCAGACAGAAGCGCTACCAGGACCATTGACATCGGTGCCGCCGGAACCTCGATGCGTTTCCTGACCGCCTTTCTGTCCAGTCGGGAAGGAGAATGGGAACTGACAGGAAGCGAACGGATGCAGCACCGTCCCATCCACCTGCTCGTAGAAGCCCTGCGCAGCGTCGGGGCATCCATAGACTACGCAAAGGAAGAAGGATACCCTCCGCTCCGCATTCACGGAAGAACCCTGAAAGGCGGCACTATCCGTCTGAAAGCCAACGTATCGTCGCAGTACATCTCCGCCCTTCTGATGACGGCCCCAAACTTTGAAAACGGACTAAAACTTCAGCTACAAGGCGACCTTATCTCCCTGCCTTACATCCAACTGACAACCCGACTAATGGAAGACTTCGGAATACGAGCGACGTGGTCGGAAGACGGGCACACGATAGAGATACATCCTCAGGATTACCAGATCACCCCCTATGAAATAGAGTCAGACTGGTCAGCCGCCTCCTACTGGTACGAGCTGCTGGCCCTGAAGGGAACAGGAAGTTTCCTGCTGAAAGGCCTGCGAAAGAACTCCCCACAGGGAGATGCCCGTATTGCGCATTACTTCGCACACTTTGGAGTCAAGACCACCTTCGAAGAAGAAGGTGTCCTCATTGAGTGTAACCTCACGCAAAAAGCAACCGGGAAAACAGAACTGAACTTCCTAAACGAGCCGGACATGGCGCAAACTTTTGCCGTGACAGCGTGCCTACAGAACCGTCCGTTCGTATTCTCAGGACTACAAACCTTAAAGATCAAGGAGACGGACCGCATTGCAGCCCTGATTCAGGAACTCGGAAAACTCGGATATGTCCTGTATGAACCATCGGAAGGTCAATTGGCGTGGACCGGTCAGACGAAAGAGAAGGCGGAGACTCCCATCATAGACACCTACGACGATCACAGAATGGCTCTCTCGTTTGCTCCTGCAAGCATCCTGATGCCCCTTCAGATACGGAACCCGGAGGTCGTCAGCAAATCCTATCCTCACTATTGGGAAGACCTAAAATCCACAGGGTTCCGAATCGAAAAAAGAGAAAGCGAGAGGGCATAAATAATGCACCTCAGCATACTTGCCTTTTTTCAAAAAAGCACTACCTTTGCAACTCATTAGAAAAGATACAAATCATAACATTTCAGAAAAAGATGAATGTCGAAAGAAAAGACCTTGACGCCGTAAACGTACAATTGGTCATCTCTGTTGTCAAAGCAGATTATGAGGAGAAGGTGAACAAAGATATCAACACCACCCGCAAGAAAGTCAACATGCCTGGATTCCGTCCTGGTCATGTACCTGCCTCCATGGTGAAGAAGATGTACGGAACGCAAATCCTCGTTGACAACATTAACAAACTCGTCAGTGAAGAACTCTACAAATACATCAAAGACAACAACCTGAGTATCCTGGGAGATCCGCTCCCAAGCGAGAACCAGAAGGACGTCAACTTCGAAACCGACGAGTCCTTTGAATTTGCGTTCGATCTGGGCATTGCCCCTGAAATTGACGCAACGATTGACGGAAAGACGAAGATTCCATACTACCAGATTGAATTGACCGACACGATGATTGACGACCAAGTCAAGACCTATGCATCGCGTTTCGGAAGCTACAGCAAAGCCGAGAAATCGGAAGAAAAGGATATTCTGAAAGTGGATGCGGAAGAAGTCGGCAAGGAAAACGGGATTAAACTGACCGATGCCATCTTCTCTGCACAATACATTGCAGACGCCAAAATCAAGAAATCATTTGTCGGAAAAGCCGTAGGTGACATCGTAACGATGAACCCATCCAAGGCATATGACAACGAGAGTGAAGTGGCAGCACTGTTGAAAATCAAGAAGGAGGAAATCGGCGATCACAACGGAGACTTCAACTTCACCATAAAAGAGATCACCCGTTATACAGAGGCCGAAATCAATCAAGACCTTTTTGACAAAGTATTCGGAAAAGATACAGTGAAAGATGAAAAATCGTTCCGCGAGAAAATCAAGGAGCAGATCCAGAAGAACCTGGATGCTGACTCGGACTATAAATTCAGTCTGGATGCCCGAGAGACCTTGATCAAAAAAGCCGGAGAAATCCAATTCCCAGATGCCTTCCTAAAACGTTGGGCAAAAACCACGAACAAGGAACTGACCGACGAGAAGCTGGAAGAGCAATATGCCGATATGATCAACGACCTGAAATGGCATCTCATCCAGGAAAAGATGGCGAAGAGCAACAATGTCAAAATCGAAGACCAAGACGTAGATGAATTTGCAAAGAAAGTGGCTTTGGCACAGTTTGCCCAATACGGAATGTCGAATGTTCCTGACGATGTCCTAAACGGTTACGTTGCCGATATGAAAAAGGATCAGAAGGCTATCAACAACATGCTGAACGGCGTGATGAACGAGAAGATCAATGCCATCATCAAATCGACAGCAAAATTGGAAGAAAAGAAGATTTCTCTTGAGGACTTCAACAAACTCCTTGAAACGAAGAAATAAGTTCCCGAACGAGACATAAAGAATTGATAAAGGTTTTTGGTTTACCCAAAAACCTTTATTCTCTAAATAAGAAAAACAGACATACCATGAAAGATGATTTCCGCGATTTCGCCATCAGGCACAGAGGATTGAACAGCATCGCATATGATGAGTACACATCCCAAATCAATGCTTCCTATATCTCACCCTCTATTCTGGAAGAACGTCAGCTGAATGTCACGCAAATGGACGTTTTTTCCCGCCTTATGATGGACCGAATCATCTTTCTCGGAACCGAGGTCGATGACTACAGTGCCAATGTCATCCAAGCTCAGTTGCTCTATCTGGACTCATCCGACCCTGGAAAAGACATCTCCATCTACATCAACTCTCCAGGAGGAAGCGTCTATGCAGGTCTGGGAATCTACGACACCATGCAATACATCTCCTCCGATGTTTCCACCATCTGCACTGGCATGGCGGCATCAATGGCAGCCGTATTGCTAGTAGCTGGGGAGAAAGGAAAGCGCTCGGCATTGCAACATTCCCGCATCATGATACACCAACCAATGGGAGGTGCCAGGGGACAAGCTTCGGACATTGAAATCACAGCACGCGAGATTCTGAAATTGAAGAACGAACTCTACACAATCATATCCAATCATTCCGGACAACGATTGAGTCAAATTGAGAAGGATTCCGACCGAGACTACTGGATGACAGCAGAAGAAGCAAAAAAATACGGCATGATAGACCAAGTGCTGATTCGCGAAAAGAAAAAAAACACAAGCAAGAAGGATGTCTAAAAAATCACAAGGCGAAACCACAGACCGCTGTGCCTTCTGCGGACGCTCCCGTTCTGAAGTTCCTTTGTTACTTACTGGTCTGGGTGTCTCCATCTGCAGTGACTGCGTCAACGCAGCAAAAAAAATCGTTGACGAGAACAATGCCCCGACCTCGCAGAAAGAAGAGTTCGGATTATCGAAGAACACGCTACCCACACCGAAAGAATTGAAGACCTTTCTCGATGACTATGTCATCGGTCAGGACGAGGCGAAGAAATACCTTTCGGTTGCCGTATACAATCACTACAAACGACTTCTGCAAGAGAAGGACGACGTTGAGATTGAGAAATCGAACATTCTATTAGTCGGTTCGACCGGAACGGGAAAGACACTCCTTGCCCGTACGATTGCGCGCAAACTGAACGTCCCATTCACCATTGTGGATGCAACGGTACTGACAGAGGCCGGATATGTCGGAGAGGACATAGAAAGCATCCTCACCCGCCTGCTGCAAGTAGCAGACTATGACGTAGAAGCGGCGGAACGCGGCATCGTATTCATAGACGAAATAGACAAAATTGCGCGCAAAGGAGACAATCCATCCATTACACGTGATGTATCAGGAGAAGGAGTGCAACAAGGATTGCTAAAACTGCTTGAGGGATCGATTATAAATGTCCCACCACAAGGCGGCAGAAAACATCCCGAACAACGAATGATCGCTGTTAACACACAAAATATCCTATTCATCTGTGGCGGAGCCTTTGATGGAATTGAACGAAGAATCGCCTCCAGACTGAATACCCATGTGGTGGGATACGGCACATATGAGTCAAAAGGTGGCATTGACATGAACCATCTGCTGCAATACATCACGCCACAGGATTTACGTTCGTTTGGACTGATACCAGAAATCATTGGACGACTCCCTATCATTACGTATCTAAATCCACTGGACCGAGATGCCCTGCGGCGTATCCTGACAGAACCCAAAAATTCCATTATCAATCAATACATCAAATTGTTCAAGATGGATGGAATAAAACTGACCTTCGAAGATTCTGTCTTGGATTATATCGTTGACAAAGCTATCGAGTTCAAGTTAGGAGCCCGTGGATTACGTTCGATAGTTGAGACAATCGTCATGGATGACATGTTCAACAGTCCGTCCACCAAGCCCACAACCATCAACATCACGAAAGAAAAGGCGGAAAAGATGATTCTTCGGGCAAATCCAGCCCGTTTTGCCAATAACTAAAGTTTGGACGAATCCAACCTGCCATTGGCATACTCTGTAATCACACCGCTGAATAGTCATCTGTGGTTCTTGGTGACGATGTTCGCAGGCTGAGTGCCATTCTCATACACAGAAAAATACAATCCGCCTGAAGACGATATATGGTCTTATAGCCATTGGCATTTTCATTATTCCCAAGATTAAAGGTACATCTGATTGCTCATTTATCGTCAGTTTCTATGCAAAGACAACTTTGTGAACGTACTGATGGTCTTTCTGAGAGGCGGAAGTGATCGATATTGATTCTGTACCTGATGCAGATTTTGGAGCACTATTGGTCAAACACAACGCTTCAATTCTTTGGACGCAACACCTTGACTATCTATTTGTGGAATATGATTCTGCCAACAATCTTTTCGTTTGGGGTATTGAAGGTTACCGGAAACGAAATCGTATTGGATAAATTCCACCTGGCACTGCGATCTTCCAATTCACATATACTGATTTCGATAACAGTGGCACCGACCCTCATTTCCGGAACGTTGATGACCCAATATAAGAAAAAGCACAGCGAAACTTTGCTGGCAAGATTATATAAAGTTTTTTTAGTAGGGAAGAAACCGGGGGGGGAGAGAATGTAGGAAATCGCTTTCAGTCCCGTGAGTCGTTTCAGTCAAAAAAGAAATGTGATTCAAAGGATGATCAAGGCATAAGAAAAGTTTTGAGTAAATATTTTCCATAAAAAGAATGACAATACAAAAAAGCTTTATAAATTTGTTTTAAAGAGAACGTCAAGCCAAAACTCTATGCCAGAAAAAAAGATTGACCTTCATAAACCCTTGAAAAAATATTTTGGGTTCGACACCTTCAAAGGGAATCAAGAAGCGATCATACGGAACGTATTATCGCAGAATGATACATTTGTCTTAATGCCTACGGGGGGAGGGAAATCTTTATGCTATCAATTGCCTTCTCTCTTGATGGAGGGTACAGCAATTGTGGTTTCCCCCTTGATTGCCTTGATGAAAAATCAAGTAGATGCGATGCGCAGTTTCTCCGAGAAAGACGGTTTAGCCCATTTTATCAATTCATCGCTTTCGAAATCAGCTATAGAATCTGTGAAGGAAGACGTCATTTCCGGAAAAACAAAACTGCTCTACGTGGCGCCTGAGTCGTTGACAAAAGAAGAGAATATTCTATTCCTGAAAAGCATCAAAATCTCTTTCTATGCCATCGATGAAGCCCATTGCATATCAGAATGGGGTCATGACTTCAGACCTGAATACCGCCGCATCAGAACCAACATAAATGAAATCGGACAGGCTCCCATCATAGCCTTAACCGCTACAGCCACACCGAAGGTTCAGCATGATATCATCAAGAACCTAGAGATGACGAATGCAAAAATCTTCAAGTCGTCGTTTAACCGACCGAACCTATATTATGAAATCCGCCCCAAAACGAAAGACGTTGATAAAGACATCATCAAATTCATCAAGGCCAACGAAGGGAAGTCGGGTATCATTTATTGTCTTTCGCGTTCCAAAGTAGAAGAATTGGCGGAAACATTACATATTAATGGTATTTCCGCCTTACCTTATCATGCTGGAATGGACTCCGCAACACGCTCTACCAATCAAGATAAATTCCTAATGGAAGAAGCGTCGGTCATCGTTGCGACCATTGCATTCGGAATGGGGATAGACAAACCTGATGTACGGTTTGTAATACACTACGACATACCCAAATCGCTTGAGGGCTATTACCAAGAGACAGGCCGAGCAGGACGAGACGGAGGAGAAGGCGTATGTATTGCTTTTTACTCTCAAAAAGATCTGCAGAAGTTAGAGAAATTCATGCAAGGGAAGCCAATTGCGGAGCAAGAAATCGGACGTCAATTGTTATTTGAAACAGCATCCTATGCAGAATCATCGCTATGTCGTCGTAAATTCCTTCTACACTATTTCGGAGAAGAATATAACGAAGACAACTGCGGAAACTGCGACAATTGTAAAAATCCAAAAAAACAGGTGGAGGCAAAAGAAGAACTCACTACCATTCTAGAGTTAGTAGTCACACTTAAAGAAAAGTTCAAAGCAGAACATATCATCCAGATACTAAAAGGAGAAAGCAATGAAGATATAAAGGCACATGAACATGACCAATTGGATGCTTTCAATACTTTTCCTGATGAAGATAGCCGTTATTTGGATACAGTCATCCACCAAGCAATGATTGCTGGTTTCATTGAGAAAGACATTGAAAATTATGGATTACTGAAAATAACAGAAGCAGGAAAGAAATACCTAAAGAATCCGAAATCATTTAAGGTTACCAAATCCATTGAGTTTGACAATGAAGAAGATGACGAAGAAACGACTGCTCTAAAAGGAGGCGGAAGCGGTGCTGCAGATGAGGTATTGTTCTCTATGCTGAAAGATTTGCGACGCAAATTATCAAAGAATTTAAAGGTTCCCCCGTATGTCATATTCCAAGATCCTTCTTTGGAAGCCATGGCTACATCATATCCTATTACTATAGATGAATTACAAAACATTCCTGGTGTCGGGGCAGGAAAAGCCAAACGATATGGCGAGGAATTTGTAAAACTGATCAAATGTCATGTTGAAGAGAATGAAATAACCAGACCTGAGGATATACGTGTACGCTCTGTAGCCAACAAATCCAAACAGAAAATCGCTATTATACAGGCCATAGACCGCAAAATTCCATTAGATGAAATTGCGGAACAGCAGGATCTGGAAATTGAGGAACTATTGGATGAATTAGAAACCATTGTAGATTCTGGCACCAAAATTAACATAGACTATTTTATCTATGACATCATGGATGAAGATAGAGTAGAAGAAGTCTATGAATACTTTAAGGAAGCAGAAACTCCTAATCTGGAAGCAGCCATGGAAGAGTTAGGACCAGAAGAATATACGGAAGAAGAAATTCGTTTTGTACGAATTAAATTCCTATCAGAAATGGCAAACTAAAATAGCATAGTTCTTTCCCTAATATATAAAAGCGAAGGCTCCGGACTTATTGGTCTCGGAGCCTTCGTCTTTATTGTCTTTTGTTTCAGCCTATCGGCAGAAGCGGGATGTGTGGCA
>OCVV011292197.1_pt1 | contig 20915 bp, 14 predicted proteins | sample 1539721 | NCBI WGS metagenome assembly OCVV01 (sample SAMN02144230, study PRJEB22623) | gut metagenome | biome: sheep rumen | host: Ovis aries | place: New Zealand
ACAGTGGGGTCGTTCATATCTTCCTGCGCACGGAAAGCACAGCTAATCATATAAATCAGCGGATACAAGATAATGAAGCACAGCCCGAACAGAATGAAAAATCTTGCAACAGGCCAGACTTTATCCATAGCCTCTTTGCGGTGCAGATAGCGGATTTCCTCTTCGTTCATACTCTGCATACGGATTTTGCGGATTTCTTTTTTGGAGAGACCATTCCCGACAACGTGTTCTGTTTCGTTGGAAATCTCTTTTTTTTCTTTTGCCATGAATGCTCCTCCTTAATCTACTTCGTAGTAAATGAACTTGTTCATAATGAACGTAATCAGCCCGACAGCCACAAGCACAATGATGAAATACACCCAAGCCATTGCCGCCGCATAGCCATACTGCCAGTCTTTCTGCATATCGAGTACACGCCCCATAACGAGGTTATCAGGTGAAGTGAAACTATCGATAACAGTAAAAATGAGACAAGCAAGAATCATAGGGCTGACATAGGGGAGCGTAATTTTCCAGAAATATTCCCAAGCGGTTGCACCCTCCATTTGAGCTGCTTCTTTGGCAGAAAACGGAATATTCTGTAAAGCCGCTAGGAAAATGAGAATCTGAATACCAGCATTCCAGACGATACCGAAAATATTATTAGAAACGGTTTCAATCATGGTCTGCATTTTGTCGCTCAGACCATAAATTCCGATAAACTGGAATAATTCGCCCATGAGGTCAGTGGAAAACATCGTTGAAAACTGTCCGGCACTGCTTGCACCCGATTTCGAAATATCGCCGTTGATGATGCTATACACAGGACCAGTTGCAATGATAACCGGCAGGAAAAAAACGGCTCTTGCAAAGGCTCTGCCCTTGAATTTCTGATTCAGAATAACCGCAATGAACAGCGAAAATATCAGAATCAACGGAGTTTTCCAAAGCGTTTCTATGAGAACGCTCACCAGATATTTACTATAATTCTGGTCACCTGTGAATACATAAATATAATTATCCAGACCGACCCATGTACCTTGCATACCGCCTTTTTCGGGCTTGACGGTCATAAATGAGTACATGAGGGAATTCAGAAGCGGATACACGAACCAGATGAGTGTACCGACCAGCCACAAAGCAATAAAGCCATAGCCATACAGCCCCTTGCGTTTTTCATAGGGCATTTTAACAATTTTCTTTTCTTTCGCCATGTCTGAACTCACTCCCCTTTCTCGTCATCCGCCAGCGAATAATCTTTTCCGCCGACAGTGATAGTTTTTTTCGCATAATCAACTTTCACCTGTGTGCCGTCCTCGTAGACAGTAACTGAAATATCACCATTCCGCACATAATCCGTAATGACTTTATCACTGACAGAGGAAAGCACCTCTTTTGCAATCTGATATTCTTCAGATGCAGTATCCGCCCAGAAAAGATAGTGTGAATAGAAATATTTATCAAGGTCAGTGTCTTTAAGGTCGCTTGCCTCGGCATAAATCATATCATAAGCCGGATTACAGCCAGTAGCGACAGAGGTCAGAAATGCCTGTGTACTGTCCGCACTTCCATTGATAGCCGTACCGGAATACGGAATCACCCCATGCATAACGAGTTGATAGAAAGGAATATCTTCGTCGAACACATCAAAACCGCTGGACTGTAACGGAACATCTGAAATTTTATCAGCATAAGGGAACGCATACGAAGCGCAGGAATCTGCCAGAATGGAAAGCCCAGCATTATTGATGGTTTGATAGTTGCTTTGCAGTGTTTCTTTGGTGTCGTCACGTCCCATATTTTGTTTACCGTAGTCGCCCCACAAAGTAGAAGTCATTTCACCGAGGGAAACGCCGGAAATTCCTTTTTTGGAATACTGTGAGGAAAGTTTGTTATAGACTTCTGTAAACGTAGCAGGCGACAAGAGGGAAACTGTTTTCTTTGTCGTATCCTGAACACCATAAGAAAGATTATAGGTCATCTGTCTGGAATAGGCATTAGAAATTCTGATAGTCGTATCTGAAAAACTGTAATAGCCGTTTCCATTTTTGAAGACCTTGTTATTGACAGAGGGGTAAAAGTCGAAATTTTTGTCATTAAGATAGCTGGTTAATTTTTTGAAATCGCTGTTTCCGCCGAGGGCATTAGAAGGTTTCGCCTTGTTATCAACCTTACCGGAAATCCCTTCATCTGTCCAGTTATTGTAAATGACAGACATATCACTGACACCGGAATCCACAAGACCGCTAATAATTTTCTGAGCCTCTGAAAAGCTTGTCATAGAAGTTTTCATAGTGATAGGAATACCCAGAACTGAACGTGATTTCATAGTACCGCCATAGAGGTCAAGAAACATCTGTGTTTGATTCGCCTGTGCTTTTTTAGACACACCGCCATCCGTGAGGAGGTAATTTCTGTAAGTTTCAGCGATATTCATATAACTAGCATCTTCATCAGCAATGGGATAATAACGGAGTTTGATTTCCTTTGTCTTGATAGCACCGTCTTCAAATACAGTCAGATTTCCATAATCGCCAGCCATTGCATATGTATCTGAGCCACGGAGCTGGAAATTAAAGCTACAAATATTGAAACTGCTGAGAGATTGACCGCTCACACTAGCGTTGAGAGTAGCATTTCCGTCGCCTTTTTCAATAATGACCGCCATTGCATTGCCGTCCTTGACAATGCCATACACAGGCATATAGACCTCTTCTGTCACAGCAGGTTTTGTATTTGGGACATTAGTAATATCACGCCCATAGACTTTAGAGGTATAGCTTTTTGTGGCATCCTTGCCATTATTGAACCGAATCAATGCACCGCTTCCGTCAGGAATGACGAAATAGCCGTTTTCGGTTGCAGTCCCTGCGCCGAATGCGCCCATGATGGTTAATTGAGTAGCCACAATGCCTTTATCTGTCATAGTTTCTTTAATATCAGCACAGTTGACGCTTGCAGACAAATAATCCTCTTCGAGGGTGTACGAAATGGGAATAGTAACACCGCATTTGCTGAACTCATAAGTAATCAGCAAGCCGTTTTCAATTTCTTTCGCTGTCACCTCAGCAGCATTTCTGGAACGAAGATTTGTGATACCACGTGTCGAACTGTCGCCATAAGTGAGAACAGCAGAGGACTGCAAATCAGTGACAAGCAATTTTGTTGCCCTTGTGTCACGGCTTGCATTGAGAGGAGAAGACCACCAAGTATAATTATTTTCCTTGTTTTCAATACCAATCAAACAAGTATCTTCATCGAAATACATTTTCATTTTGTCATTTTCAGCAACTTGTCTGACACAAACTTCCACTTCGTCTTTATCGGCATTCAGAACAGCCCATTGCATTTCGTCCTCTGTCTTGTAAAGAGTTTTTGCATCACTTTCAAAGACATTCTGCATGGTAGCCCGAACGGACTTATAATCTGTTGCATAAAGTTCAAGGGTTTGCTGGTCTTTCGTAAGGAATAAATATTCACTGTCGATAGTAGAAACACGGTAGCGAATTTTGAGGACTTTGGTATTATCCGCATTCAGGAACACCAGAAACCGCCCTGCCTCGCTGAACCAAATAGTTTGTTCCTTATCGTGTTCGATTTCTTCCAGTTCTGCAACCAATTTTCCGGTAGCAGAATCAATCATAGCCAATTCTACGTGTTTGAGGTGTTTTTGAATATCCTTAATCTGGTCTTTGGCTTCGTCCTCATCCTTGACGGTTTTGTTGATGCCCTCTTCAATGCGGTCTTTGTAATCGTCGGGCTGGATGTAAATTTTAAAATCATCCTCTTCACCCACAAAGTCATAATAAGCCTCCACCTCATCAGGAGAAGACATAAATTCCTCTTCCTCTTCTTCAACCACATTGACTTCTTCGGAGGAGGACTCTTCCTCAGAATTTTCCTGAGAATCTTCTTCAACGGCTTCATCTGCTACAGCTTCTTCCTCGTCAGCAATGACAACTGAACCCATTCCGGAGAATATCATTGCCCCCGACAACAGCAGGGCAAGTATTTTTTTCATTTTTGTAATACGCATTTCTTCACCGCCTTACACTTTGAAACGATAAGCCAGTTCTGTATAAATGGAATAAATAAATACATACACCTGCTGGAACAGCGACAACAGCAAAACCAGCAGAAACAGCATTATCAGCATGGCTACAATCGTGAGCATAATTGCAAAAATGGTCTTCAGGAATGAATATTGATGCACGGACTTAATCGCCGAAAATACCAGCACCACACTCCACAAAAGCCCGATAACGGAAACAGCTTCTATGAATACAGATTCATCCCGTATCAGAAAATGAGAAAGGAATACTTCAATATAAAGGCTTGCCACGTAAGGAATCAACGCATAAGCACTGTAAATGAAAATATTTTTGACACGTCCCTCACCGTCAAGCAGTGTACAAATAGACCAGTTCCCGACGACCCACGTCAGGAATAATATCACCGTCTGCACAATGAAAGGAATCACATTGAACATTTTGTCAGATGTTGCATGAAACTGAAACCCATACAACCGCTTTTCAAAAATGGAAGCTACGAACCAGAGCAGGATAATCACACAGGAAATTTTCATAGAACCTGCTTTTTTCCAGCGCATATCTTCAAAACCTTCCATAGGGTGAGTAATCGCATGTTTCACCCATTCACGGTCAGTTAAATCCATCATAGCGCATTATTCCTCCTCTCTGATTGGTGTTGCATGAGTCAAATCATACTCAGCATTTGGCTTGTAATGTTTTTTGAGGTATGCCCTCAAAGCAAAAATTCCAATAATTAACAGAATGACAATAATCGTGATAGCAGTCATATGTTCATTCAGAAATTCCGTCCGATAGCCTTCGAACGCCCTGTTATAGCGGTAAGGAGAATCAGCAAGCTTTGCATATTTCATAGAGCCTTCATAATTGCCCTGAACGAGATATGCAGCCGAAATTCCGAGAAATGCACGGCGATAGTTTCCGTCATACTGGAGCACCTCAAACCAAGGGTCAAGGGCTTCTTCATAGTAACCACCATTATATAAAACGGTTGCTTTATGAACAGTCGCTCCGAAATCAGTTTCTTCGAAAATGGTGACAGTATTTTTTCTGGTATCAAGAACGAGAATTTCATTCCCCAGCGATTCCAAAGCAGTGACTTCAGTAAAACCGCCTAACTGGTCAGCAGACGAGCCAAAAATGAATAACAGATTTCCTTCTTCGTCATATTGAAAAACCCTGCCGGAAGTCAAATCCAGACAGTTAATATTCCCATCATCCGAAATTTCAATATCACAAATCATAGATTGATAATTTTTATTAGTATTAGTATCATAGACAGATTGAATATCACCCCATGAAGTTTCGAGACTGGAAAAGAGGTTTGTACCAGCCGGATTCAATTTCTTGACAGTATCTTTCTTTTGTGAGGTAGACTGTGTACAAGTATAAATGAAACCTTCATCATCGAGGTCAAAGCTGGTAATACCAGAAGGAACAGTTCTTGATTGACGAGAGCGCATTTCTTCAGTGGAAATCAATTTCCAGAAATAATTTGCAATGACCTGAGAAGTTGCTTCCACGGTATTCGCACCATAATACCCCACAAATTCGCCCTCATTGTTGAACATTGCCGCACCAGTGGTAATATTGCCGAGTACAATATAAACATTTCCCGCTTTGTCAGCAAGAACTTTCTGAGGTAAGAAAGTCAGCTCCTGAGAAAATAATTCCGTCGTAGGCTTTTTAATTTCCATTGTGACATTGCAATCATAATCGCAGACAAGCACACGAGAATTATTATAATCAGCAATATAAACCAAATCTGTTTCAGGCGAAACATAAACCCCTTCGGGCGATTTCAGCGTAGTAGTTGAGCCGTCGGACATGGTAAATTCTTCCATGACCATAACCGCCTCTGTCATTTCGGAATTAGTGACAACAATTCTGTTATTTTTAGTGTCCACAATAAAGAACTGGTCATAGGCATCACGGAAAATGTCGGAAGGTTCGGAAAAATCGCCCACCCCCAAATCTTCACCGCTCACAGAGCGGGTCGCCATATATCCAGCCTGTGAGGGAATTGCTTCTTCCCAGCGGTCATAGTTATAAACGTCATAATGTTCATCTGCCTTTGCAGTGAGATTGACAGCAGAGACAGCAGACATGACCGCAGTTATCACAATCGGGAGAATTTTTTTCAGAGAATGTTTCATAATCTCCCCCCCTTAATCCTTGATACCAGAATGAGCCATTGTTTCAATGACATTCTTCTGTGCAAACATGAAAATGACAATCGGCGGAACAAGCATGAAGACCGCCGCCGCCATAGCAACACCTGCACGAGCCAGACCGGAACTAGCAGCCTGCTGAACGACAGTAGGCAACGTTTTGAGGGATTCTTTATAAACCAGTGTACCGCCCTGAATATTCCAAGCTGCTTGGAAAGCGAAAATAATCATAGTCATCAAAGCAGGTTTCTGGTTGGGCATGACAATTTTCCAGCAGATAGTAAACATATTTGCACCGTCAACCTTTGCGGCTTCAATCATGGCATCTGGTACAGTTGTCATAGATTGGCGCATTAAAAATAAGCACATCGGAGAAGCGACAGACGGCAATATCAAAGCCCAATAGGTGTTAATCATATGTAATCTAGCCATGACAATATATTGCATGATATAGATAACATTGGACTGATACAGCAGAGAGGTGACAATGATTTTATTCATGACCTCTCCCCCCGGAATACGGCATTTTGCCAGAACAAACGCCGCCATAGATGCAAATACGCATTGTGCCACGGTAACGCATACCGTTACAAACACGGAATTGAATACATATCTTGAAAAAGGCACCCACATATCAGAAAGTGTCTGAAACATATCACGGAAATTGTCAAGTGTGGGGTCAACAACGTAAAGTTTCGGAGGAAAGACGAACAATTCATGCACAGGCTTGATAGACATGATAATTGCCAGATAAATCGGAAGAGCCATAAACAAGCCCAATATCAGCAAAAATGCGAAAATTGCAATTGTACCGCCTAACCTGTTTCCGACGACTTTGTTAGAGCCTTTCACCTTATCAATATTACTTGCCATTTGGAAAAGCCCCCCTTTAATCCATGAAATTACTCAGCAGTTTCCCGATGAGTTTGTTACATACCAGCATAGCGATAAATAGCACCATACAGATAGCGGAAGCGTAGCCCATTTCATAACGAACCCAGCCATAATCATAGGCGTGTGTCATGATGGTATGTGCCTTGTAATCCGTAGAGGGGAAACCAACCAGCGATTGAGCAACCGTGCCAGCCGTAAAGGAGCTGACAATCTGCATGACCGCCGCAAACATCAACTGCGGTCCCATTGACGGAATTGTAATATAAATCAACTCTTGCCAGCGGTTCTTGATACCCTCAATAGCACCAGCCTCATATTGACTGCGGTCAATGTTCTGGAATCCGGCACGAAGAGCCAAGAATCCAGCACCCAGCGAAATCCAGAGCTGAACCACGATAACAACACCCAATACATAACTGCTGTCTGTCAGCCACTGCACCGGAGAAGTCACTAATCCAAGATTCAGCAGGACAGAATTCAGATAGCCGTAAGAATCGCCGGAGAAAATCAACTGCCATACAGTATAGACATTCGCCATTGACGGAGCATAGAAAATCAATGTAAAGATGGTTTTCAGTTTCGGATGCAGTTCATTGATGAGCCATGCCAGCATAAAGCAAAGCACATAACTCAAAGGACCTGTAAACAGCGCAAAAACCAGCGTGACACGGATGGACTGAATGAAAATACTGTCATTCAGGAATAACGTCGTATAATTGGACAAACCGACAAATTTCGGGAGCTGTACCATATCGAAATCAGTAAAACCCATAGGTAACGACATCACAACAGGAATAATGGTAAAAATCAAAAATACCAGCATAAAAGGCAGAAGCATAAAATAGCATTCCTTATTCTGTTTCACCTGTAACCATAATAACCGTCGTTCCTCTTCTTTGGAACGTTTACCAATTTGTTCTTGTTCCAACAAATGAAACCCCTCCTTTATGTAATTTTTTCACAATCATGAATTATCCTCCGCAGTAGAAAGCCCAAGATTTTCACGTTTTCTGGTAATTTCGGTATTGATATCACGATTATACCAAAGGAGCGTATCACGGGGATTTTCATGGTTATTGACAGTTTCACGGAATGCATTCATGATATTTCTGGTAACAGCATAGGAAGCTGGAATAATGGGAATTTCCTTTAATTCCTCTTGCGCCGTCAACAAGGTTTGCTGTTCCTGTTTTGACCAGGCGAGCTGTTGAAGAGCTTCGGTATTAGCAGTGGTATAACGTCCGAGCTGACCAAGAAGACCTTCAATCTGAGTGCCATATTCCGCCTGAACTTCTGCGGACGTGAACCATTTAAGGAATTTCCAAGCCCCCTCAATGTCTTTGCACTTGTTAAAGATGACCGCACCGGAGGAAGTAGAATTGACCGCATGAGAAACAGAGCCGTCATCCTGAACAGTTCCGGGGATTTCAGTAAAGCCCCACAGCCCCTTAATTTCAGGAGATGCAACTGTCAATTGGTTATAGAAACTATAGTCAGCAATAACAATAGGATATTCACCAGTACGGAAACGAGAGAAACCGTCATAAGATTGCTCAAAGCCGTACTTAGTGTACAAATCCGTCCATTTTTCGAAAGCCTTGACAGCAATAATATCGTCAAAATTAGTTTTAGTCTGGTTTTTGTTGTAATAATTCAAGCCATTTTGAAGCATGAGCGTTGCAAAAGTATGCCCTGATTCAGTAGCAGCAGAAATGGTGGCATTGACACCGGACACAACCGGAAGGACAAGCCCGATATACATATAATTTCTCTGCAAAGCAGGAAGCATATCAATGACATCATCCCAAGTATCAGGAGGCGCAGTAAAGCCCATTTCCGAAAGAATATCTTTCCGGTAGAACATCATCGCCCAGCTCTGACTTAACGGCAAGCCATAACTTCCGTTCTCATACTGATAAGGAACAGTGGCATTTTGCTGAAAACGGTTAGTAACTTCATCATAGTCAGGGAACTGTTTCAAATCCACAAGCAGACCTCTTGCAGCGAGGTTGACAGGGAATTCACCGCCGAGGAACAACGCAACATCAGGACCTTTTCCGGCAAGAGTTGCTTCAACGACACCGCCCACAACCAGATTGACAGCAATAGGAATATTGTACTGTGTAGAAAATTCTGATTCCACAAGAGATTTCACAACCATAGCTTGGTCACGTCCCAGAGAAACCCACACATTGATAGCATCCTCACCGGCATCATCTGACAAATTGGTATAATCCTCAAAGAAAGAGCTTGTGAAGCGTTTCCAGCCGAAATTAAACGATTTAAAAGCATTCCGCTTGACGGAGCTGAATTTCTGGTCTGGAGAAGCGATTTCAATATAATCAACTTCGAGGGGCTGACCTCTGTAATCAATCATCCATGAAGACAAAGCGGTGATATTATCTTTGATTTGTGACAAATAATCTGGAATTCTGAGCGGCTTTTCAATACAGCTGTCTAAGACAAGATACATTCTTTCGAGAGAAGCCGCCTCTGAACCCTCTGAACCAGCCATAGTTTCAATATCCCCCTGAATGCGTTTCAGGTCATCCGAAAGCCGTTTGAAATTTTCGACCAAATCCGGAATTTTTTCATGTACATAATAATCGGTATACTGGTCAGGAGAAGGACCTGTAATCATGAGGATTTTCCGGTAATAAGTGTTAATATCCAACACAGCGGCATCCAATACACGCATAGATTCGCCGATTTCCCCCGGCATAACTTCCATTGTGATAGTATGGTCTGTTCCGCCTGTAAGATAAACATAAAGCTCTCCGCCGTTAGCATCCGTAGGAGAAACGACCTGCCAGTCCGTATCATAATAGAATCTGACCTGATTCATTTCCTCACAAGGTACATTTCCGTCAATATAGATTCTGCGGTTGGAATAGAAACCTCTCATAACATCCTGACGGGCTTTAATACCAATTTTATACCATCCGTCGCCCTTCAATTCACTAGCTGGAACAGTCCAAGTAATAGTCTGGAGAGCCTGACTCCAGTTTCCCGAACCAATAGTATTATAAACGGTCTTAGAGGGATTAGAAGGAGAGGTAAGATAATTACCATTGTCAGTAGTGGGGTAAAGGGTAGAATCGCTTTTATAGGTAGCACTTTCGCCCTCAATGCGGATAAGTGTGGAGGGCGTGCTTTCCTTTCTCACACCTGCATTGACATTGTTTTGATATTCTGCATAGGTGGGGAGTGTTTCGGGGTTGGTAAACTTGAAATACTCCAAAGCGAAATATCCTTTTGCAATATCGAATGAAATTTCATGAGAACCCTTTTCAAGGTAGAAAATAAGAGGGTCATTAAAAAGCCCGTCCACGTCCATCAGGGGGGTATCAAGCCACATCCCGACTTGTTTTTGAGTAGGTCTGACTTGATTTCCTTTAGAATCGAGAGTGATTTCTCCGTCATTCATGAAAACTTTGTTCAGGGTTGCACGGCTTGCGGTATCATAGGGGGTTTCGCCGTCAATCTGAATGCCAAACTCAATATTTGCCATATTGGACGGAATAGGGAGGTAAGAAAATTCGAGGGTGTAAATACCAGTTTCAGGCACATCAATTTCATACGTGACAATACCGTCCGCCGTATCCCAGATAAGTACATCATTTCGGTTTTCCTGACCATAATCGCCCCCGAAACTTCCGACAGACACATTTTCACTGTCAGAACATTCCATATCTTTGAAAGCCTTCCCAGAGACAAGAATTTCTTTTTCCGGACGTTTTTCACCGGAATACTTATCAAAATAATGGCTGTACGTCTCCTGTTCGACATAGAGAATTTCACCGGAATCCTCTATTTCTTCTCGTTCGGCAGTCAAGAGCATTTCCTCATCTTCCACGGCTGTCAGTTCTTCGCTTTCATCCGCCGAGACAGGAAATGCCACCGCCTGCATTGCAAGGAACACCGCCAGCAACCCACTGACGAGCCGTTCCGGAATTTTTTGATATTTCAGAGTCATCTCCGCCTTTCTTCACCGCTGTAAAGCGGTATCATCAGAAGCCAGCCGCACTGCCTTCTGTACATATGAACACAATATTATTATACCAGTAAATCCCCCCTGCTGTCAAGCTTTTTTCAAATATATTCCACAAAAAAAATACGTCTCTTAGGTGCTGTCTGCACATATCGTTGAAATTACCGCATTTTTTCGTATTTTTTAAATGTTTTAACAAAATCGGAAATATTGACGGATTTTTAAAAAATTTTTTTGCAAAAAGACTTGATTTTTTCTGAAAATGTGTTAGAATAGTAGTAACAGAATTTTAATTTCTGTGATTATCAAAAAGGAGGTGTTAGTATGGCTTATCAGATTACTGATGCTTGCATTAACTGCGGTACATGTGCAGACGAATGTCCTGTAAGTGCTATTTCTGCTGGTGACGACAAGTATGTGATTGATGCTGATGCATGTCTCGATTGTGGCGCATGTGCTAGTGTCTGTCCTGTTGAAGCTCCTCAGGCAGGCTGATTGAAGTCGCTGTGGTGCTTCCGGACTGCGCCCTTTGAGGTGTAGTCACGTCTCCGAAGTCAAGAATCTGAATGTCCCCTGTCTAGGCAGGGGGCTTTCTCTTTTTTCGAAATTCCAGAGAAAACCGCCCTCCCCTGAAAAAGAGAGGACGGTCTGGGGTTACCCCAATCACACCTTTATTATTTTTAAATCCAATCACACATATTGGGGATTTTCTCATTCATGTTTTGGTAAAGTTCCGGTTAATCCGGTGTTACCGAGTTTATGCAAATATCTCTGCAAAGCGATAATATCGCCAACTCCGATAGTCCCGTCACCATCACAATCGCCCTGACGGTAAACGCTACCGGAAAGAATCTGCTTTTTGAGCAATGCCAAGTCAATGACATTGATAACACGGTCACCGTTCATATCACCATAAAGATACATCGGCTCAGGTTCAACCGGTTCAGTTTCCACGTTTTCTGTTTCAGTGTAATAATATTCAGGTTCAGCGACCTTCTTGTAATTCACACGGAAGTAATCCATAGAAAGACCGCCACCGCCAAGAATATAGGTTGCATCCTCTGAAACAATATCAATCGGGTCAATAGTCATTTCACCGCTTGCCTTCATTTCGCCGTTGACATTGATTTCCACGGTATTATCAACAATCACAACACTGATAACAGCCCATTTGCCTTTTTCGTAAGCATCCTTGACTTCCAGTCCTTCAAACTTTGTACCGTCAGAAGCGGTCAGATACAATGCACCATTATCAGTAGTCAGACGGATGTATTTTTCTCCTGTGCCGAAATTGAAAATATCTCCATCCTCACGCATCAGGACAGCGGTTTGATAATCAGCATCACGGAGTTCCGCATAACTGCTGTCAGCAATGAGATACTGATTTTCAGTGAATGTTAGAACGCCCTTTCCGGAAGTTCTGGTTTCCTCCCAAGTCGGCGCACCAATAGAAACACCATAAGTCGAAGTATAGGTATCATTAGCGATATGGGAGCTGTCGGAATCGAATTCCAGCCCAGCCATCTGACCATCTTTGTAAGGTCTGCTTTGCACATAGGCATCCGGACTAGCCCAGCCGAAAACAGTACCATTTGTGATAGTTCTGCTGGAATCGTCATAGTAATCGCCGTCAGCAATTGCCTGCCCATTTGCAGAACCCTTTGCCAATCCATAAGTAACGCCCTTGATAGTCGCATCACCGGAAACCTTGTAATCATTGAAAACAAGACCGCTTTCAATAACTCTTGCATTATCAGAAACAACAGAATTTCCCATCACTCCGGCGTAATCACCGACAATGGCATTATCCTTGACAGTAGCATTTTCAGCTACAACCGCATGACCATTGACAACAGCATTACCGGAAACATTAGCCGAACCGGTAACAATTGCATAATCGTCAATTCTTGCATTGCCTGTGACAGTCGCCCAGCCGAGAACCTTTGCATTTTTCCCGACATAGACGGAGTCGTCAACATGAGCCGTAGAAGCGACGAAACCACCGCCGTTACTATGGTAACTACCCTGCGCCATTCCGCCTTCATTCATGGTCTGTTTGATTTCTGCGCCCTCAATGGTAACAGCGTAGGGATAACGTGTTTTTCCTAAGAACGGGCGGTGATTCTCGTCAAATTCGCCTTCACCGTAAGCCCACGGTACGCCGTTTTCCTGCCAAGTATCAGAATCAGGAGTAGCCGTTACAACAAGAAATACAGCATCAGCAATACCAGCGTTAATGCTGATAGTTTCGCCAGCTTTACCCAAATCGGAATATCTGGTAGTACCATTACTTTCGGCAACAAGGCAAGCTCTCCAGTCTGCGCCCTTGACATCAGTCAGCCCTTCCAGAGTTACGGAAATATCAGCACCATTATCCCATGAACCGCCGGAAGCAGTCAGCGGAATGATATTGACACCGAACTGTTGAGGAGCACGTTCCGTAGGAACAGTATAATAATTTTCTTTGTCAGTAGTCTTTTCGAGGAGGGTATAAATTTCGCCCCAATTCCATTCACCAGCGTTCAGGAGTTCCGCCTGTCGTTTCTGGTAGGCATTTTTCTGAGCGAAATCAAGCGTTGCAAGACGTGCAGCATATTTGCCGAGGGTTTCTTTCATATCAGCATTGCCCAAGCGTTCAATTTCCTTGTAGGGATATTCATTAGGCTGTCCCTGTTGCATAAGGGTTTTCATGAAATCTTTCCCATAGTTGCCGAGATTATCAGGGTTTTCGGTGAGATACTGCAAGAAAGCCCAAGAAGCATAGTTATCACGTCCGAGAATGGGAGTGAAGCAGAGGTTCTTCATATAGGTTTCGAAATAGTCAGTTGTGCCTGTAATATTCGCCCACTGCTGATAGTAGTCAGAATACAGGAACTGTTCTCTGTACCAGTTGGCGATAGCCTCCCACCAAGACTGCACATATTTATTGTCATTCCATCCATACTGATGCGCCGTGACAACATGCCCGAATTCATGAGGCAGTACCCATGAAGGATTAGGGCTGTTATTCATAGCCCCGACACAGCAGAACATAAAAGCATAACCTTCACGGTCATAGCCCATATAAGCCCAGTCAGTGGGAATTTCTGCGCCGTCCTCGCCTTTTAATCCGGTGTTATGGATATAGAAATTGACCTTATATTCATTGCCGTCACGAAAATATTCATTGACAGATTGTGTGGGCGGATTCATAGAAAGGTCATTCATGTAGACATCCCAGCAAGCTTCCAGATTTTTGGCATTTTCCTGCAAAAAGCTTTCAGTGACCTGTGCACTGTCGCCGGAATTGCCCCAGTAAAACTTGAAATGTTCAGACTCCCAAGTGTTGACACCATCCATTTGAATGTGAACATTTCTGGTTTTGAGTTCGCTGGCCTGTGCCTGAACGGTCTGTGCATTGGAAACTTCCAGCGCATTGGCTGGTAAAATCCCCATAGTCCCGAAACTTAACACAACCGCACAAACCCCAGCTGTGAAACGTTTCCAATTTTTCCTCATCATCATCATTCTCCTTGTAAAGTGTATTTGTTTACAATCGTTCTCTTTTAACAAAATGATAACATATTTTTTTCAATTTGTCAATAGACTTTGTGAAAAAAGTATATATTATTACAAATTGTATATTATAAAAATAAAAAATCCGCAGGGGTGCTCCGCACTCCTGCGAAATTTAAACATACAGTATAATCAAGCACAATTATTTCTTAACTTTCATGACATTGTCTGATTTCATAGGGACAGTAATTCTGGAAACACGGTCAGTTGTTTTAGGGATGAAATGCAGTTCAATGTCAGTATAGCTTGCATCGACTTCACAAGCAATATAGCCGTCACAGCTTTTTCCGGCTTCAAGCTGTTCATTAAGGGGCTGAACGTCGTAAAAATCATACAATTCTTTCATAACAGGAATTGTACAGCATTCATCTGCTTCATAATAAGTACCATTGACAGTCAAAGTGAAGTTATTGAGGTAACTAACAGTAATGCTTTCACTGGTTGTATTGTCAATTTTGACATGGAAAAACATGGCTTTTTTTCCGCTTTTCATAGTAATATCAGGGTCTTCAGCGGAAAGAACAGTCAAAGTCATATTTCCGTAGCTAGCAGATTCACCCAAATCAACAGTCACCTCGTCATAAGTAGTAACAGTAGTTGAAACAGGGGATTTATCAAGAGTTCTTTCATTTCCGCTGCATCCGACAGCAGTCAGAAAAGTCAATGCCAGAACGGCACAAAGCATCTTTTTCAAATTCATAAGTCCTATCGTCCCGAAAAAGGAACGCTCCTTTCTTTGAGTCTCTCTCTATTATAGCACACTTTTCAGAAGATTGCAAGAGAAATTTATTTTCCTTTTCGAATTCTCAGTTCCCTGAAAAAATCGGAAAGAATCTGACTGCAATCATCTTTAAGAATGCCCCTTGTGACAATGGGTTTATAATTATACGGCAGTTCAAACATCTGTTGAACGGAGCACACCGCCCCGCTTTTGGGGTCAGATGCGCCGAAATAGAGTTCATCAATGCGAGCCTGAATAATCGCCCCACTGCACATGGGGCAGGGTTCTAACGTGACATACATTGCACAATCTGGCAACCGCCAACCGCCCAAATTTCGGCAGGCTTCATCAATCGCCATCAATTCAGCATGAGCAAGGGCATGTTTAGCGGTTTCTCTTTGGTTGTAACCTTCTCCGACGATTTCACCGGAACATCTGCGGACAATCACCGCCCCAACAGGGACTTCCCCCATTTCGAAGGCTTTTCGGGCGAGAGCAAGCGCATGTTGCATATAAAATTCATGTTCCATAATGACCTCTATTCCAGCATCGTTGTAATGACGAACAAAAGCACACAGCAAATCACATAAATCACCATAGGCATTGCCGTGAAGAAAGCGGTTGCCTGTTCCCAAGTATTGAGGTATGTATAATTCCAAGTGATTTCGTCCTGTCTGAGCCGTCTGGTAATGAGCAGATAAATTCCGGTTGCAGTCCCGATAATGCACGGCAGGAGCACCGCAAACCACCACTGTGAAGAATAAGTTCCTCCTGATACTTCAATGTAAGAAAGTGTGAACATATAAATTTCGTGTACAATCCGGAGAAACACCGCCGTCATGAAACTACCGCTTTTCACTACGAAATAAGAAATTGTGATAGTGATTAACCCTATCCGGATACCGTCTTGCAGATTATGCGTCATCAAAGCGGATAATATGCCAACCGTTCCGATAGCGAACGAATCCCCGAACTGTCGCAGTACCTGAAACATACATCCATGCAGTAACAATTCCGCCACAAACGGAATAATCAGAACCATAAACAGAACATAATTGACCATTTTCTGTGTATCAAGACCAGTTGCATCAGAAATGACCCTGTATTTTTCCAGTTCCGCCGATTTCGGAACGCAGAACATCCCCATTCCCACGCTCAGAAACATAATCAGCGCAATGCCCGAAAGTAATTTTTTCGGATACATAATTTTCAACGGTGTTCCCACCTTTGCCGGAACTCTCAGTGCAATCAATAAAACCAATGTCGGAACAAGATATTTCAACAAGTTCACCAATGCAGTCAACCCAAATACCGCCTGTTCATCTCCAAAAAAACGACTGCTTCCTGAATAAATAAATTCTATCCGGATTCCGGATTTTTCCAGAACAAGCACAAACAGCTTGTCAAACAAATTTTCCACCAGCAGAAAAAGCATCAAGGCGCATCCAATCAGCGAACCGATTCTTCTCAGTACAGTTTGTTCCGCCTGTGCCGGAGTCTGATTCACAACCGCCTGATTTTCTGAAAATGCGCTTTCCTTTGTGTTTCTGGTAAACCGGAACGCATAGCGGTTATTTTTCTTTCTCCTCCATTCACGATAAGCAGCCTGATACCGTTCAGTTTGGCACGGACAGCGGAATTCCTCTACCACATCTATCATATCCTGCATATCTTGTCCCCTCCTTTCTGTCGAATTTATCAGGTTTGACTAATAACTTGTCTACCTTCTATTATACCATATCCATGAAACAGATGTACAGAATATTCCGGAATTTTTTATAAAGAAATTGTAAACAAAAATAATATATTTTATGAACAGGTAATTTTTGAATTATACAATTTGTATATTGAGAAGAAAATTCAATTTTTGTATATAATTGGCGATATTTTACAAAAAAGGTAACAAATTCACAAAAAAGTCATTGACGAAAAAATTTTTTTGTGATATAATGAACACATAGTACAATTTCAGGTGTGATATACTGGAAATCAGTCCAGTGAAAGGTGTACGTCCTGTAATTTGAAAACAAGTTACCAACATTTTACATTTTGGAGGCGGATGCTTTATGAAAAGTATCAGAAAAAAAGTGGCAGCATTGGTGGCATCCATGCTTATGTTTTCATCACTTCCCATTGTTCCCGTATCTGCGGAAGACCCACAGATTGCGTTAAGAATCGCCCGTGTAGAACTTTCCCCCGAAGAGGTGTCAGCTCTTCCCCCCTATGGAAATTTTGAGGAAAAAATCGAAAACACCCGAAGAGAAATCAACGATATTCAGGCAGAAATTGACGAGGGCAATCTGTCACCGGAAGACACAGAGAAAAAGAAAAATGACATCCGTAATAAAGAAAATGACATTGCTGGATGGGAAGCAGAAATGAAAGCCCCTGAAAATCAGAGGGTAATCCCCATCACACTACAAATCAGCGGAAACGGAGGCGGTTTCATTGCTTCTGAATTCGGAATCAATTATGATGCTCGTCTGGAACTGCGTGATATTCAGAATGACAATGTCGGTGACGCATTCCAGCACACCTGCAACGAGGATGAGCACCTTATCTGGTTCAGTGGTTCAAGTGCAATGAGCAGTGAAGTCGCCAGCCGTGACAATGCCCGAGTGATGACCCTGTATTTTCAAGTCCCCGAAAATTATAACGCCAACGACCAGTATAATATTTCCTTTGAATGGGAAGGGCACGACCGCTCTGCTTTCTGGTACACTGACCAGTACGAAAATAATATTGATTCCGTCAAGAGTAATTCTCATAATGGTTTGATTCGTCTTCCCACACAGGAAAGCCCGAAACTGAATCAATCTCAGATTGAAATGAACCAGAATGATACATTCCAGATGGAATTGCTTAATTCCTCCGGAAACTGTTTCTGGTATTCCGATAATGAAAGTGTCGCAACCGTTTCGCAAGAAGGACTGCTCCAGAGCCTGAAAGCCGGCGTTGCAACAATTTATTGTATCACCAGCTCCGGACAAACTCTTTCCTGTGATGTTACAGTCACAACCTACTATTACTATACTTTGCAGTTTAATGACAATATTCCCATCACAATCAATTCCAAGTCACAGATTGTATACATTGCCTATCCGGATTCTGTTTCTCAGGCAGAATGGAATTCCTCCCCCTCAGGCATTGTCTCCATTGATGATGACAGCGGAAGAGTCAGACCCCTGAAAAACGGCACTGCCATGATTATGGGACAATATAACGGTGTTACCATGATGAAACGTGTGATTGTGGATTGTGAAGAATTCAAGGTTTCTGAAGAACCAACCCCAGAACCCACTACTGAACCTGAGCCAACACCCGAACCCACTACTGAGCCTGAACCAACACCCGAACCCACCACCGAACCTGAACCGCCTACAGAAACCACAGAAGAACCCCCTGTTTTCGTTACTTGCGGAGACATTGACGGCAACAATAATACCAATATTGCAGATGTAATCTCCCTCAATCAGGGATTATTAGGAATATCTGAACTGGATAAAGTACAGTGTATTGCAGCAGATGTTTATGCAGATGGAATTCTCAATGACAGAGATTCCATGACCCTCCTCAAGCATCTTGTCAACATTGTTCCCATAATTCCAGTCATTCCGGAATAGCCCCGTTGAAACCCCAACAAGCACCTGACGTACTGACAGGTGCTTGTTTTTTGTCTGTTATTTTGTATTCTTGACATTCCACCGAAATGAACAATATTTAGAAGCTTTGCTGATATCGAACATATTATTTGTCAGAATCCTTGTAAAATCCAGAAAGCGGTAATTGACCTTCATCTCCTTATTGTCAATTAACTGCTTTATCATGTTAAGGCTGGTATTAGGGGGATTTCGTTGGAGCACAACTCCGATTCTGTGATTGGCTTTCATGTATTCGATAATTTCAGAAGCCATTGTCAGGTTTTTGTCAGCCATGTTATAAATCCCATTATAACTTTGGTCTTCCGCAGCCTGTACAAACGTCAGAAGAAAATCAACAAGATTATGTACACAGCACATATGAAAGCCATATTCACCGGTACGGTACACAAATTTCGTACCATCTTTCGGGTCGGTAATTTTCGCCTCCAGATTTCCGGCGAAATCCTTTGTATATACCGGAGCGACACGAACAATGGCGAGCACCATTTCATGAGCTTTCCCGATGTCTTTTATCATCGTCTGTTCCGCATCATATTTGAGTTTAGAATAATTGGTAACAGGCTTACAATAATCATCTTCCCGAAGAGGTTCACGGGTTTTAGGCATCTGATAAACCTGTGTTGTACTGATGAGAATAAACTGCTTGACATCGTGTGCAATGGCATAACGATAAATAAACGAATCACAGGACGCACTTTCCCTGATATTGGAATCTGTGATAATATGCCCGAAATCATTATCTGCCGTACACGCAAGATGAATGACAGTATCAATCTGATGGTTCATAAAAACATCTGCATAAGCATTTTTATCGGAAGGCTTCGCCTGATAAAATTTATAATTTTCCTTGCTTGCATTGTAATCGCTGGGCTGTCTGTCCACAGCGATAACCTTAAACCCCTTTTTCAAAAATCCCGAACAAACATGGTCACCAATCAAACCGCATCCGCCTGTCACTAAAACTTTTTTCATCCACGTTCGCCTCCTTGTGACCGATTTTAATAGTATCCATAGTAAAGTATATCATGTTTTGTCAATGGATTCAAGTATATTTTGTGACATAGTTAAAGAACCGAATTAACTGTTGTTTGCTTCGTCAATCATAGTCTGTACAGGGTCTTTGAGTGCACCGAGGGTTTCATTCCACTGAATTCCCTTGCCAGATGCACGAATACCTGTACCGCTGTCATCAATCAGGCTTGCGAGGTCAGTTGTAATGCCGTTTTTGAAATCAATGACAGGATTTTCCATAGCAAGTTCATCCATTTCATTTTTCATTTCAATCATTTCTTCTGACCAGCCATAATCATCAATGAATTGCTGGTCAGCGATTTCTCGAATATCCTCATTCAAAAGGGTAAGCCGTTTACAGTCGAGAAATTTTGCAACACCCTCCGGATTTCCGCCACCCTTGACGAAACAATAAGAATTCATATTAGCAGGGATGTAATACTCGTCGGAATCGGGGTCTTTCGGCATAGGCACAAACATGCAGTTATCACCGAACACGACCTTCCAGCCACTTCTCTGACCTTTGAGATTGATTTCATCTGCAACACCGTAAAGCTTCCAAAGTCCGACAGGATAGAAAATTTCCTTTCCCTCTCCGATATATTCCGGCTTGTCAGACCAGCCGAAGTCACCCACACCAATAGCAATGCAGTCTTTATTATACAAATCATACATGAAATTCTGAACACGTTCAATATTGCCATCAGTCAGATTGCTGACAAGCTGACCATCTTTCAGCCCGATATACGGAACGCCGACTGTCGCAGAAAGACCGGATTCAAACCACCAGCCGTCAAGACCATATTTTTGTTCCTCAACATTGACAAAGGAAGTAAGCATTTCCTCGAAAATATCCCAGTCCCACTTGTCTTTTTTGAAGAG
>OCVV011133664.1_pt1 | contig 20896 bp, 19 predicted proteins | sample 1539721 | NCBI WGS metagenome assembly OCVV01 (sample SAMN02144230, study PRJEB22623) | gut metagenome | biome: sheep rumen | host: Ovis aries | place: New Zealand
CTTAATCTTGGGAATCTTAAGAAATGCAACTACAAGTAAAATGATAAATATAATAATTGCAGCAAATATTCCAATTCTCTGAGGCAGATTAAAATATATATTAAACATACTCAGCACATCAGAAACCATCAGAAAATCGATTGCCGAAAACGGTGTAATCCTGTTTCCCTGCAACACAAAATTGATGGTACCGACAGCAAGCCACAGCATCAAAATAAGCCCCATCACAAAGCCTCTCCTCTTAAAAAGAAGAGCTATGGACAAGGTAAAAAACACGATCAATATATTATAAAGTGTAACCAGTGGATTGTGTATAATAAAAACAAATGGACTGAGAAGTGACCTTCTTCCCAGCATTTCAAGAAGAACAACCTCTATAATAGACATAACAAAGCATATTATGATCCATTTCCATAAAGGCACTTCGTATGATTTGCGAATCGACTTACCTACAAATTGTTTAATTTTTAATAATTTTTCTTTCATATTCAATATCTCAAAGATAGACTAATCGATTGAAAAAAAGCTTTACCAATGACAAATTATTATAAGGCTTTTAAAGATTATGGTCAACTAATAATTACGGTCAAAAATATACAATCATTCATAAAAAAAATGCCCTTTGCAGGACATTTTCACTTACAGTAGGTCAGTCTGTGCAGCTCGCCTTCCGACTCCAGTCCGGGAAAATCGAGCTGTCTCAAAGCCTCATACAGAACTATGGCAACGCTGTTGGAAAGGTTGAGTGACCTTTCATCCGGCAGCATTGGTATCCTGATACAGTCATCGGGATGAATACTAAGAATCTCCTCCGGTATTCCCGAACCCTCACTGCCAAACATTATATAATCATTATCCCGGTATTGAACATCCGTGTAGCGGTGTTTGCCTTTAGTGGTAGCATAGAATATTCTGGCTCCGGGATTTGCACTCCTTACATGCTCATAAAAAGCATCTGTATTAATATGTTCATATTTTTCAAGTCTGTCCCAGTAATCCAGTCCGGCTCTTTTGATCATCTTATCATTTATCATAAAGCCATAAGGTCTGATAAGATGCAGTGCCGCTCCGGTTATGACACAGGTTCTTCCAATATTTCCGGTATTGTATGGTATTTCAGGCTGATGCAAAACTATATTTATCAATTTTCAGTACCTTCCTCACTGCACACCTTGAAGCTGGCATCAGCTTCAGTGCCCCCCGTCTTTTGTCTGTTCTGATTCAATCTGCTGATTTATGGTATCCTGAACACTATTTGTACTCTGCAGCTTGCTTCCACCCGACTCATTGCCACAGGCAGCCAGACCCATCACCAGAACGATACTTAAAGCACATAGCTTAAAACCGGGCCAGACCTTAACCGGCATTTTAAACATATCAATTCTAAGTATATTATTATTAATCATTTCATTCCTTTGTTTCATATCCATTTACCTGCTACTAATATAAAACCATTATTAACCAGCCGGCATATATTCATCTGCTATTCTGTTTTCAGGATAAATCTCCCTATCAGCCAGCATATTATGAAGCAGATAAAATCCATTCCCACTATAGTGGCTCCAACAGGTGTAGCCGCAAGAATAGATATGATCATGCCACTAAGAGAACAAATAATCGAGAAGATAACAGAAAGTGTCACAACACCCTTAAATGTACCACTAAGCCTCATTGCCGCAAGCGCAGGAAATACAATCAGCGCAGATATTAAAAGACTGCCTACCAGATTCATCCCCAATACGATTATTACAGCAATAATAACCGCTATAAGAAAATTATAAGCTCCGGCATTCACACCTGTAGCTCTGCAGAAGGTTTCATCAAAGGTTACCGCAAATATCTTATTATAGAATAATATATAAAGAGCTATAACTATAATGGAAATAACTATACATATCAGCACTTCGCTGGTCTTAAGTGTAAGTATGGATGTAGAACCAAACAGTGTACTGCATACATCACCGGAAACATTTGCAGATGCCGAAAAGACATTCATCAGCATATATCCGAAGGCAAGTGCTGTTACCGATAACATGGCTATAGCAGCATCTCCCTTAAGCATGGATCTGTTACCGCCTCTGAGCAGAAGAACCGCCACAAGTATAGTAACCGGCATCACTATAATAGTATTACTGGAAAGCTTCAGAACGGCAGCTATCGCCATCGCACCAAAAGCAACATGTGAAAGTCCATCACCTATAAAGGAATACCTTTTCAGCACAAGAGTTACACCCAGTAGCGATGCACATAATGCTATAAGCACGCCAACTATGAGAGCATATATAACAAAGTCAAATTGAAGATAATAAATCAGTTCACTCATCCTTATCATCCTCCTCCTGTGAAAATGAGAAATACTTATAAGCATCACTCTTCACATAGTCTGCTGTAGCACCATAAAAAAGCTGTTTATTACCGAGATGCAGTATATGACTGGAGTATCTTACAGCAGTTCCTATATCATGAGATATCATAATAATAGTAACGCCATCATCATTTAGGATTTTTACAACCCTGTACAGTTCCTCTGTAACCTTGGGATCCAATCCGCTCACAGGTTCATCCAGAAGTATCAGCTTATTAGTAGCAGTAAGTGCTCTTGCCAGAAGGACTCTCTGCTGCTGTCCCCCCGACAGATTTCTAAAGGTCTTCTTACGAAGATCATAGGCATCCAGTTTCTTCAGACTGTCCTTCGCACGCTTCTTCTCTTCGCTGTTATAAAACGGTCTGAGTCCTGACCTCGAAAGATTTCCGGACACAACTATCTCCCACACACTGGCAGGAAAATCCTTCTGAACTATGGTCTGCTGAGGAAGATAACCTATATCCCTGAGACCTATCTCCTCACTATACTTAATCTCCCCCTTTACAGGCGGAATAAGTCTGAGCAGAGTTTTCATCAGCGTACTCTTACCGGCTCCATTTTCCCCAACGATACATAGATAGGAACCCTTTTCCACATTAAAACTAATATGCTTTGTAAGTGGGATACCATCATATCCGGTTGTTATATCATTTACTTCTATATAATTCATTTTTTCTCCAACTCTGTTTAATACTCAGCCACAGAATATCACAGCCTGCATCATTTCCCGGCTCATCTATTAACAGGCGCAGCCCCTTTACCGCAGCATCTATAATCACTGTCACCTGCAGTTTTCGCACAGTCCATAGAATACCGTCCTTCTTGGATTTACGGTAAAGCTGTGTTCCTCCTCTATATGCTTAATGATTCCCATTATCTCATCACAATGCAGATGTATCAGCCTGCCACATTTTTCACATTTACAATGATAACAGGAAACCATATTATCTATCTGCTTCTCTGAAGCAACATATTCATAACACGCCGAGCTGTTATTATCCAGAATATATTTATTGACCAGTCCCTCTTCAACCATCTTATCAAGCTGACGATAGACAGTGGTCACTCCAATGGCTACACCCTTTTTCTCAAAATATTCACAAACATCCGAAACAGTAACATGTTTCCCCGCCCTGCTCATTAAAAATGCAGTAAGTTCAGCCCTATGTTTTGTATTATAATTTGTTTTATAATTTGTTTTTAAAGTCATATTCTGCTCCAGATAATAACAAAATACATATATCTTTATACTATACCCTTATAAAAGAAAAATGAAAACCATTTTCATTTTTAATTTGAAAACGATTTTCATTTTAGACACTTTGTATGGTTTTGTCAATTATAAAGATCAGTTAAACAGAAATAAAAAAAGCGCGAGACGGGACTCGAACCCGCGACCCCCTCCTTGGCAAGGAGGTGCTCCACCACTGAGCCACTCGCGCATACACGACTTATGTTTATGTCGTCAACGGATGATATATTATCATAAAGACTAAGTCATGTCAACAACTTTTTAATCATATGTTATACAGCTTTTTTATATCCCCTAATGCATTCTGAGCATCAAATCTTCCAAGCTTATATATTCTCTTGATTTTCTCAAGATCCTTATCCGCTCTTCCCACTCCCAGATCACGGCTCGGTCTGATAACGACTATATTTCCCTTTGCCTCTTCTCTATCGATAAGACGAAGTTCTTCATTGTACATCACATGTCTTCTCTCACAGGTTCTCAAATACTCAGGATATTCTTTATATTTAAGCTTCATAAGAGGCATGAGCTTGTCCGGCTTTTTTACGTAGCCCTGTGGTCTTGTGAGTATAACAATATTCTTCATAAAGCCTTTACCCATCATAAATCCAAGCGGTATGCTGTCCGAAGAACCGCCATCCAGATAAAGATGCCCGTCATACTCGACATTTTCAGAAATAAGCGGCAGGGATGCTGAAGCCCTTACGGCATTCATCTGAGTACGTACATCCAGAAGCCTGATGTATTCTGGCTCCCCTGTCTCAAGACTGGTAACTGTCGAATATGTCTCTATCTCCTCTGCACGCCTGCTGAATGTATCAAAATCAAACTTACTCAGCTTATAGGGAATCTCGTCATAGCAAAACTCGGTATTACATACATTGCCGCTTCTGATAAAGGAATCCATACTCATAAAGCGTTTATCAGATCTGTATTTAAGAAAATATCTTATATTACGGCCATACTGCTCAGAAACATAAGAAATACCATGTATGATACCGGCAGATACACCTACCAGCCCATCTACTTTTATACCCTGTACCAGAAGCTCATCCAGTACACCGGACGCATAGATACCTCTGATACCACCACCTTCAACCACAAGACCAGTTTTAGACATATATGAAGCCTCCAAATCAATTCACTACGGGAGTCAGAACCAGTACATCGATTCTTGAATAACCGGAACAGATGCCTTCCTATGCATTAGTCCGGTTATTTTACGACCGATATATTAAAACAGAATATTCTTACGGTTTTTAAGAAGTGATGCACCTGTAACGATATTTAGTATTCCAACTGTCACACCAAATACGATAAGTAATACTCCAAGTGTGATATTAGCTCCGCCTGCATTTTTTAATACCTTATAAACCTTTTCCATCTAAGTCACCTCCATCAAATCCTATCTTCACGCAAAATGCTTATTATTTCTTTACACCATACTCAGCATAGTATGCATCTATCCTGCCCTTAAGCTCATCATCAATCAGCTTCTTTTCTACAAGATATTCTACAACCTCGTCCATAGATACTATAGCCGCAGTCGGGAAGCCGTAAAGCTCGCTCACCTCTTCCAGCGCTCCCTTATCTCCCTTACCTCTCTCACATCTGTTGAGGGAAACCATAAGACCTACTATAGTTACATCGCCCTGAGCCTTTACTATAGGAATAGTCTCTTCCATGGACTTGCCTGAGGTAGTAACATCCTCTACTACGACCACTCTGTCGTTATCCTGTATAGGACTACCAAGAAGAATCCCTGCATCACCATGATCCTTTGCTTCCTTACGATTAGAACAGTATCTGATTTCCTTTCCATACAGCTTGCTGTAAGCAATCGTTGTAGCAACGCTTATAGGGATACCCTTATATGCCGGACCAAATACCACATCAAAATCATCACCGTAGGTACTATGTATAGCCTTTGCATAATATTCTCCCAGCTTCATAAGCTGAGTACCGGTAACATACAGTCCCGCATTCATAAAAAACGGAGACTTACGGCCACTTTTAAGAGTAAAATCACCAAACTTAAGAACCTTGGAATCCAGCATAAAATCAACGAATTCCTGCTTATATCCTTCCATACCAATCCTCCATATAAAATAAATGGTGTACGAAAGCATCTTTCATACACCACGATATTCTAGCATATTTGAAGTTATATATCTACTAAAAATCAAACATCCGGATTGCAGACTATAATACAATGTTACCGCTGTGCAGCCCTATACGGTACATCCGGCTATAATTCCTTAATCTTATCAAATATCTTATCCGCAACCTCATCCTTGGACATTAACGGAAGACTATCTGTTCCCGCTCTGGTTATGAGAGTAACTATATTTGTATCCACCTTATAGCCTGCACCTTCAGTAGTCAGACTGTTCGCACATATCATATCTGCATTCTTACTGTCAAGCTTCTTACGGGAGTTTTCTATAAGATTCTCCGTTTCCATAGAGAAGCCTACTATTATCTGTCCCTCTCTCTTACTATTGCCGATTGTCTTTAATATATCCTTCGTTCTGGTAAGAGGAATACTTGTCATATCCTCATTACCATTTTTCTTGATCTTATTCTCAGCAACCGTAGCAGGTCTGTAATCAGCAACCGCCGCAGACATAACTATAATATCAGCCGTCTCCGCCTCTTTTACCATAGCCTGATACATATCCTCTGCTGATATGACATCTATTCTCTGTACCCCTTCCGGAGTACCAAGATTTGTAGGACCGGATACAAGTACAACCTCTGCGCCTCTCATCGCCGCAACTCTCGCAACACTGTAGCCCATCTTTCCGGAAGAATGATTCGTAATAAAACGAACAGGGTCGATTGCCTCCTCTGTAGGACCTGCATCAACAAGAACCTTCTTACCAGCCAGATCCTTTTCTTTTGCCGCTTCAAGCAGAACACATTCCACCAGCTTCTCAGGAGCCGGAAGCTTACCCTTTCCGTCATAGCCACAGGCAAGATGTCCTAAGGCAGGTTCTATTATCTTATAGCCAAAATCCTTCAGCTTTCTGATATTATCCTGAACTATAGGATTCTCCAGCATATATACATTCATGGAAGGCGCTATAAGCACAGGACATCCGGCAGGAAGCACTACAGTTGAGAGCATATCATCTGCTATTCCATTTGCAATCTTTCCTATGATGTCTGCAGTTGCCGGAGCTATCAGGATACAGTCAGCGCTTCTTCCCAACTGAATATGAGGAACACAGGTCGGATCATCAGAAGGCTCGTCAAAAACATCCACATACACCTTATTCTTTGTAAGCACCTTAAAGGTTTCAGGAGTAATAAAATGCGTTGCAGCCTCAGTCATTACAACATGAACATCAGCATGCTGTTTTACCAGCATACTTGCCACATCTGCCATCTTATATGCCGCGATTCCACCCGAAACGCCCAGCAGTATATTCTTACCTGTCAGCATATCCATTTTCCTTTCCAAAAATATAAAAAACAAATATTTAACGAAACATATAAATAATCATATAAATAATAAAGAATACAAATACTTTCAGAAATTACTAAATATCAGAAATTACTGAATATCAGGAATTACTGAATATCAGAAATTACTGAATATCAAAAAGCTGTCCATGCTTCTCATATCTTGTTATTCTAACTATCTGATTATTCTCATCAACAAAAACAACCTTAGGAGGATTTTCAGCCAGTTCATCCGGCGTCATCTGGGCATAGCTCATGATTATGACCTTATCTCCCTCACTTACCAGTCTGGCTGCAGCACCATTCAGACAGATGATACCCGAACCTCTTTCTCCTGCGATAACATAGGTCTCAAGTCTGTTTCCGTTATCAACATCGGCAACCTGAACCTTTTCATATTCCAGAAGACCACAGGCATCCATAAGATCCTCATCTACCGTTATACTGCCTACATAATCAAGAGCAGCCTGGGTAACAACTGCACGATGAATCTTAGATTTCAAGTAAGTTCCTAACATAATTTTCTCTCCAATAAACTTCTATATACTTATAGTCTGTAATTTATATAAATATCTACGTCAGAACTACACAGTCATCATAAAGTTATCTATAAGTCTAACCTTATTATTGATCTTAACTGCGATAGCAACAAGTATATCACCATAGATTTCATCTATATCTTCCATAGTCAGGTTATTAACAACATTTACATATTCAACCTCAGCCATAGGCTCAGAGTTCAGAAGCTCCAGCATCTTATTACGTACTACTGCAGCACTTCTTTCGCCCTCCTCTACAAGCTGCTGACCAAGCTTTATAGCTCTGCTGAGAACAAGTGCCGCGTTTCTCTCCTCTACATTCATGTATGTATTACGAGAGCTCATAGCAAGTCCATCAGCTTCTCTTACGATAGGACATCCTACTATTTCAAGAGGCATATTGAGGTCTGCCACCATTCTCTTTACAACTGCGAGCTGCTGCGCATCCTTCTGTCCGAAGTAAGCTCTGTCAGGACCGACTATATTAAAAAGCTTACTGACTACAGTACATACTCCCCTGAAATGTACCGGACGGGACAAACCACAAAGATGATTAGTAAGACCATTCATATCAACAAAAGATACAAAGCCCTCCGGATACATATCTGATGGTTCAGGATTAAATATAAGACTTGCGCCTGTTGTTTCACATAGAGCTGTATCTCTCTCCAGATCCCTTGGATACGCTTCAAGGTCTTCATTCGGACCAAACTGTGTAGGATTTACAAATACACTCACTACAGTTTTATCATTATCCTCTACAGACTTCTTTATAAGCGACTGATGACCTGCATGAAGGAAGCCCATAGTCGGAACAAGTCCTACTGTATAGCCCTTCTTTCTCCACTTAGCTACTGTTTCACGTACTTCTTCTACTGTTTTAACAACCTTTATTGACATTTTATTATCCTCTTTCTGATATTATTACAGGTGTCCCGGATGAATTATGACTTCACATGCATCACTCTCATAAACACCCGCTGTATTATCTATAATATTCTGACACTCGTATCATTCAGCGATTGCTTCTTCAAGAACCTCTGGCGCTATCTTGTAATTATGCTCCTCAGCAGGATAGGTTCCCGCCTTTACCTCTGCATCATATGCTCTGAAGCCTTCCTTCATCACTTCACCTACATTTGCAAAATGCTTTACGAACTTAGGCTTGTAATCACTGAACATAGCAAGCATATCAGCATATACCAGGATCTGTCCATCTGTTCCTGCACCACCACCGATACCGATAGTAGGTATAGAAAGCTGACTGGTAACATAGGAAGCAAGTTCAGCAGGAACACATTCAAGTGTTATGGCAAATGCGCCAGCCTCCTCCAGAAGCTTGGCATCTCTGATAAGCTTCTTTGCAGAAGCTATATCCCTGCCCTGTGCTTTATAGCCGCCAAATGCATTTATCGACTGAGGTGTAAGACCGATATGTCCCATAACAGGAATGCTTGCCTTAACGATTGCTTCCACCTGAGGAATAATCTCTTCTCCACCTTCAAGCTTAACAGCCTGCGCTCTTCCTTCCTTCATCAGACGTCCTGCGTTGATAACTGCATCATATACAGATGCCTGATAGGACATAAATGGCATATCTATTACTACAAGCGCATCCTTGGCACCTCTTGCAACCGCTGCTCCATGATGTATCATATCCTCTATTGTAACTGAAACTGTATCAGGATAGCCCAGCATAACATTTCCAAGTGAATCCCCTACAAGTATTCCGTTAATTCCTGATTCATCTATGATCTTGGCTGTAGAATAATCATAAGCTGTAAGCATAGATATCTTCTCGCCCTTTTTCTTCATTTCCTTAAAAGTAACAACAGTATTCTTCATGGTTCTACCTCCATATTCATTAAACTTATCCCGGAAGATTAATAATCCAGCATTTTCTCAAGCTCACTATAATCCCTGTCCGGATTCTTCTTCTCTGCAACCTTGAGTGTTTCTCTTGAGAGCAGCTTATAAACCTCCGCTCCGTTCTCAAAGCCTTCCAGACTGTAAAGCTCCTTCAGATGATTTTCAACCGTAACAGCGTCTCCCCTGTCAATAGGACCTGTCAGTTGCTTCACCGGACCATTTTCAGCAGTACCTATGGCATTATCCCTGAAAAGTCCCTTCAGCGCAAGCTCGCTTTCATCAGCACTCATACCGCATTTCTGCATCAACGCTGCAGCAGTCTGATATAGTCCGCATACCAGGTTACTTGCCATAACACACGCAGCATGGTAGCTTACCTTGTAATCACCGGAAATACTCGTACACTTAAGTCCTGCATCACTAAGCATTTTTAGTAATGTATCCAGATACTTATCATGTCCTTCAATTGTAATAAAAGCATTGGAAAATGTTTTATAAGATTCAAATCTATCTGAAATAGCATAGATAGGATGGATGGAGTACCCAAATATCTGATATGGAGTATCCCAAAAGACTTTAGATGAAATAGAACCACTGGTGTGGCAAACTATCTTACCAGTCAGACCGCTGTACGACTTTATTTCCTGCCATACCGGGGAAATAGCGCTGTCACTGACTGTCAGCATCACTATATCACATGAATCAATAAGTTCTTCTTTCGTTTCATAAACCAAGGTATCGGTAAATGCAGCCGCTTCTTCAGCAGATTTACGGGTTCTGTTATAGTATCCTGTAATCTCCAGTCCCGCTTCCTTCAGATATTTACCAAAGGTACATCCGACTCTTCCGGCTCCGATAAATCCAATCCTCATATTATCACCCCCTCTTCCAGAAATAAATAACTCCTGCTGTTCACAAAAGCATAAAATATCCGGATAAGGTGATGCCGAACTTATCATCTAATATTCGTGATACTTATATCAGGTATAGTTTCTCTCGAATACCATCCGAAGAGAGTATATTAAAAAAGGGAAATATTGTAAAGAAAAAAATTACAATTCACAAAATATCCAGATATAATCAAAAAACTGCACCTGCCGGCGCAGCTTTTCTTTATAAGCATATTATTTATAAATTTAAAGCATCATCTAGTTCAGACATCTTTCCCCTAACCAACTAAAGCTTTCCTTAGCGATACTCCAATAACATCAAATATACACGTCAATATAATAAGTCCCATCACACAACTAAACATGCCCATAAAATTATCGCCTACAAAAAACACATATGTAACTATACACATTATATTAATCACTAAAGTTTTTGATGTTTCAAAAATAAGAGTATATGCCAGTCTCCATTTCAGAGCAATAGCAAAGGATTCAGTTAACATGCCTAATATTATAATTGAGACAGCCAAAAGAAAAACTGCTATAACAATCAATAAAATTGTAGAAACCGCTCCACCAAAGCTATTAGTAAACTTTTTTTTGAATTCTGATATTACTTTTGAACAGAAAACAGCCAGTAAAATGTTAACTACAAATTTGATTATTGTATCCTTAATCATATATTTGGGACTTTTAAACAAATCATCATATTCATAACCTTTCATTTCTGTAGCAGGAAGAGGATTAAAAATGCCGGTAAGAATTATGGAGACCGGAGGTCGTAATATAGACATAACAATCAATTTAATAAAATCAGTAAAAACTCCGTCAACCGATATAATTCTACTGGAATTATCAGCATAACCGCAGATCTTACAAATATAATTAAATATAAGCTTTGAAAAGGGAAATGCACCCATAAGCTCTGCAGCCGATTTAGATAAAGATGAATTGGTAAACAAAGCTTCTCTAAACATAGCAAGCATAATAATCAAAATAAAAACTGTCACTATTTTCGGCAAGATCTTTTCTTTCATATAATTTATGATATTCCTTTCATTTATTCAGACAGTTCCTCCAGCTTCTTTAAAGCCTTTTCCTTCATCAAAATATAGGAATCATATTTCTCTTTATATGACGTATATTCTTATCCGAAGTGATTGCTGTAAGAACCTCCGGCCATAAAAACACTTTATCCGGACTCCCTTTCCTTATATTTTCCTTTAAATTATTATAGAAAGCTTTGCTCATCTTACATTTGGAATACCACTTCAAAGCCCTTTTCTCATTTTTATATTCAACCAGATATACATTACCCTGACCTCCACCGCCTAAGGGTTCAATAATCCTGATTGGTAAACCGGAATCACTTTTTACTATTGTGTCTTTTCAAAATATGCCATTTACACTTCCCTATCTACTTAAACTGATACAAAGTACCACTCATATCTCTATAAACTCCCGGTCTGACTTCCTTTAGCCAAACCTCATCTCCGTTATCTGTATATCCTGTAGTCATATAACCTGTTGACATTTTTATAGCAAGTGGAATAAATATCAATGTAAAGATCATACCTATCTTAATATATATCTTCAAACCACTGCCAAGGCAGGAAAGCCAGACCTTCTTCAACATATCATCCGAAACATTTTTCTTAATTATCAAAGTGACAAGAGCAACTTGTGCAATCCCGGACAATAACACCAGTAATCCAATACCTCCACCACTTGCTTCCTTATTGGAAAACATTAATACTGCAACAAAGATTCCTGTAATAATACTTGCCACTCCATTAAATAAAAAGAATGCCATCAATCCGTTATACGCTTTTTTTCCTAGTTTCATATTGACCTCCCATGTTTTTTATTTGATTTATAAATTATAATCATAATATATTTATCTTAAAAGTGGTGGCATTTCTGGTGGCATAAAAAAGCCAGTGGATTCTACTCCACTGGAATACTAAGATCATCTATACAATAATTATATGCTGCAAGTTTTTCCACAAATCTTGTAAATGCTTTAGCAATATTTTTTTCCGGTACATATATTATTTTATCATTTGTAAGATACGGAACAAGAATAACATAATCATTTTCTAATACACTTATTGACCAATTATCAGATAATGATAGTTTATCCGGATCAAGAACCTCCAATGTATCATGCAATCTGCTTTTCATAACCTGAAATGCAACATCACAATCTTCTTTACTATATTCTATCCTGACTCCTACCTCTTCGATAGCATTACTCTTCATCAACTCTAAAAGACCATCATATGATATAATTTCCTTGTATGGGTGATTTACAAAACACCCGATATGTTTTTTAATGGCCTCTTTATAAGGAGCTGACACATATTTGTCAATCAGCTCATTTGTCGCAATAAAACTAAGTCCCGGTCTTTTTTCAATTATATAAAGCTTTTTGTCCTCCCTTTCATCAAGCAAATGAACATATTTTTCTTTTTCGCTGATTTTGGAAACCAGATACTCAGAATTATTTATAAGTAATTGATAACTATCTTTATAACTTTTTATCTGCTCTTTTTCATCCATTATAAGCAGTTCTGTTCCATCACGACTTAAAAGAAGCACCGAATCAGTCGTAATTATATAATAAGGATACAGCACCCCCATTTGAGATGAAGAATTGCCATTTGTCTTGTAGTATCTTGCTTCATAATTAAGATTCTGACTTAACAAAAAGTTAAGATACTCCTTAATTGAACCAACCACACCTTCTCTTATAAAAATATTATCAACAGGTATCTCAACAAGATGCTTTATAGGAGTAACTCCGGATCTTTTATCAGAATTAATCAACTGTAAAATGTTATATATTCCAAGTTTCCCAAGAAGCTCCAACGATACATAAATATCCAGTTCATTTTTATTATACAGAATCTCCCTGGCTATATCAGTTTTCAGGTAATCTCTGACTTTTCCAACTCCACGTATAGTTTTAGGTTTATCATCATATGCAGGATTGCCAAACAAATCATCATAAATATTAATACTTAATTTATTCTCTTTGGAGTAATCATCGTATTCGGAAAGCAATTCTAACACGCCTGTTACAAAGTTTCTTTCAAGAAGTGTCTCGTCATCAAGAACCTCTTTCTCATACATTTCTATCAGTTCTTTTCTTTCGCTTGTAGCTATATCCAAGCCATCCAAAATACTATACAACTGTTTTTCTGTAGGATATCTGCTGCCTTTTAATATCTTATAAAATGTCGATCTGTCTATTCCTGAATGACTGATTATAAAATTATTGGACGAACCATTTTTATCAATATAATGATTTAACAAAGAAATAAAATTCATAGCTATAAAGTCCTCCTGTCTAACTCTTGAGACTTATATAGGTTCCCAGCAGTTCATTTATCTCAACCATATCGCCTCTTTCAATACATTCACCGAGTACCTTGATGAAGTCCATATCCTCGGCTCCGTATTCTCCGGCACTTATCTCCTCGAATATCTCTTTTACCGCATCCATATCCTCATAGTAGGTACTTTCCTTCATACGACGAAGACTGGCAATATTAACTATATCCGCTGCTTCACTCTTCCCACCGTCAAGGACATCCGTAGTATCACGTTTTTCCTTGGTTACTGTATGCTGCTCAGCGTATTCTTCATCGGACAGTCCCTTCTCCTTCTCTACAAAGCTGAGATACTGCTCTATTGATTCATTTAATACATTCAGACAGTCAAATATAACACCAAGATTATCTCTTGCATATGCTCTGTTTCCAAGATTCATCGCATTTTCCACACGAAGCGCAATATCCGCTGCCTCTACCGCTCCAACATTCTGGCAGCCGGTACGGACACTATGAATCTTATTTCTGAAGCCTCTGTAATCAGAACTGAATTTCTGCCTCAGCTCCTCTGCACTGTTTTTATTCTGATTATAAAATGTACTCAGGATTCTGTTATATACATCGATATTACCACCGATTCTTCCAAGCACTCCTGCCACATCAAAAAACTCTTCAAGTTTCTTAAGCCCTTCGCTGTATCTGGACTCCGTGAGATACTGTATAACGTCATTAGTCTTATGCTTAACCTTTTCCGGCGCTGCAAATCTAAGCAGAAGGCTGGCAAGGACTGTGATATCGAAAGGTTTCAGAATAACATCCTGGAAGCCCTCATCTATGATATCCTGTCTGTTCTTGCCTATAACATCTTCTGACATCGCAATAACCGGAAGATCCTTATATTTATCATCAGCCAGATCCCTGATCTCTCTCATGGCATCTATACCATTCATTACAGGCATACCTATATCCATGAGCACCAGGTCATAATCATTTGACATGACCATATCTATAGCACTGAGACCACTGGCTGCTGTATCACATTTTATTTCCATGGCATCTATGACATCGGCAGCGACCTTTCTGCTGAGCTCATTATCATCAACCAGCAGCAGATGCAGTTCAGGAGCCCACATTCTTTCAGCCTCTTCTCTGGATACTCGCTCAATGGTATTATCATTTAACGGAATACCATTCTTGCTCACCTCAGGAAGACGCTGATAAAGTGAAAATGTAAATGTAGCACCTGCGCCGTACGTACTGTCAACATCTATATCACCATTCATTATCTCTGCCATCTTCTTGGCTATAGACAGACTTACTCCATTACCGGTATTTACAACCGACTGCTTGGATTCATCTATATAATATATCTCAAAAAGATGTTCCAGTCTTTCCGGACTGATACCTGTACCCGTATCAGAAACACTGAATACAAGATTTCCCTCCGTATCGTCCTCGCCTTCTCCAAGCTTATAATAATCCACAGAAAGAGTAATGGATCCCTCCTGGGTATATTTGATAGCATTATCCAGAAGTATTTCGAGGACAGTCTTAATCTTGTCAAAATCACCAACCAGAATATCGGAAATACTTTCTCCGATATCCACCAGGAACTTTATAGGCTGATTTGCAAGCTTGTTCATCATGCCATCTGATATATCACATATAAGAGTAGTTATGGAATAAGGCTCGCTAAGAACATCCACTGCACCGGATTCGAGTCTTGCCAGAAGGATAGTCTCATCAACCTTGCCCAGCACATCCTTTCCCTTCTCTATGATATTCATAAGCTCAGTCTGGGACTTCTCATCCTCCGCCCCGTCCTTCAGCATAGAGGAAGCCGAGCTTATCATAGCATTTATCGGCAGCTTGATATCATTACTCATATTCGCCAGGTAGTCTGTCTTTGCCGTACTATGCTTCAGGGTATCCTCATGCCTTTTTGCCAGATTTTCAAGCTCCTTATTCTTGCTGGTAAATCTTTTCCACAGCAGAAATATGACACCTATGATAACAGCCATAGCAAGAACAATAAGAATAGTAAGACCTATCCTTACAGAACGCATTTCAAAGAAGCCCTGTTTCTTATTGATAACAAAGCTCAGATCCTGTTCACTTCTTACCCCGTCACCATTTACCGCATTTACCCTGAAGGTATATATTCCACCATCCAGATTGGTATAAACCGCCTGCATAGTCTCATTTCCACTCAGAACCTCAGGAGAAGCATCAAAGCCCACGAGCTGGTACTCTACCTGAATATTCTCTCTGTTAGAAAAGCTGAGAACGGCAAAGGATATCTCTATCCTCTGTGTATCAGATGGAACTATCAGTTCATCACCCATCTGATCAAAATAGTATTTGGAACCATCTATATCAATCTCTGAAACCGTCATCTTAGGCGGAACTTCATTTGCGTCAATATTTCTGGTATCAAAGCTAAGCACTCCACTATTGGTACATATATAAACAACCGAATCATATACCTCACTATGAGAATTAAGAGATATGCTGCTTTCTATCCCATCCCCGCCTGCATAGTATCTTTCAGAAAGAGGATTGGTACTGAGCAGCTCCTCTTCGGTAGCATATATGAGTCCCTTAGAACCAACGATATAAACCTTATCATCACTCATAAGAATGCTGTAAATATTATTGGAAAAGTCTATATTGCTGACAGATCTGAAGGCACCATTATACAGAGTAAGTCCATTATTGGTACCAATCCATATACCACTTTTACCTTCGTTTATACAGGAAACAACATTGGAGGTAAGTCCGTCCGCATCAGTATAATTACTGATATGACCGTCCTCCAGTATATAAAGGCCTCCACCGTCTGAACCAATGTAGAGCTTTCCGTCACTTCCTTCAAATAAAGAGATAATATTGGAATACTCCAGACCTGTTTCATAATTATAATTTTCGATACTTTTTTCATCCGGAGATATAATACTGATACCGTCCTCAGTTCCGACCGCAATACTTCCGTCACTAAGCTCTGCCGTACAGTTCACAAGATTGCTGAGAAGTCCGGAAGCCTTATTAAAGGCTTTGATAGTTCCAAAGCGCGAATACTTAACAACTCCATATCTTCTGTAGGTACTTATCCAGATATCATGGTCACTGTCAACCATGATGTCTCTGATGGATACACCCTTCAGATATTCTGTGATCTCATCCTCTACAGGTTTGTTCCATTTATTCAGAATATACAGTCCATCATCCGTACCGATATAAGTATAACCACCAACCTTGGCTATACTGTTACAGGAATTCTCTTCCAGCCCATATTCTCTGTTGATATTGGTAAACTTACTCTTTGCCATATAAAGGATACCGGATTTGCTTGAAGCTATCCATAGATTGCCCTCATAATCAAAAAGAATATCAGATACATAGCTGTCGATATCAAGATTATCTATAGTCTTGAATTCATTATTTTCAAAGTAGCCTATTCCGTTATCTGTACATACATAGATTCTTTCTCCGGATGCAACTATCCTGTTGATACCGGATCTGGTCGTAACCTGACTGGACATATTAAAAAATCCGGTAAAGGAAAGTATCTCATTTCCGATGGTTCCGATATAGACCTTGCCGTCCTCGTCACTGGAAATGGTACTGAGTTCCTCCTGCGTAAAGTCAGAAGAAGGTCTTTCAGATACATTTCCCTCTTCATCAATGCTAAATATGGTATTGCCGTTATATATACCCCATATCCGGTTTCCGGCAAGCGTGATACCTTTGATGTTATGCTTTGCCAGTTCTTCGTTTCTTATAAGGGACTCAGAATCCTCATCTACGGTATATACTCCATAAGCTGTGGCAACGTATATAGTTCCTGCCGGAGACTCACATACATCATTTACACATTTTACGCCATTATAGTATTCATCCGAAAAATGAAACAGATCGCTGCCATGTATCATAAAAAGACCATAGTTATTGGTAGCAACCCACAGTCTGCCCTTGGAATCCTGAAACAGGGAATTGATATAATATACATCAGCCTTATCCGTATTCCACAGATTAAAAAGCTTGAATTCCACACCATTATATCTGTAAAGTCCGCCATCGGTACCCACCCATATATATCCTGACTTTGTCTGATATATACAGTTGACCTCAGAGCTTCCGAGGCCATTATTCTGATCATATATTATCTGCTTATAGTCCGAGGTTATGTCCTCCGCTTTTATTTCTGAAACGCCAAAAAGGTATGCCGTAAAGCATACCATTATCAGCGTCATAAAGACATAAAATGAATTTTTAAGCAAATTATTCTTCATACCTCATTTAACTCAGGCATTTAAGAGAAATGCCTCATATCCTTTTTCAGCTTCATATATATCAGCCTTGGAAGTTACTTCCCACGGAGCATGCATGTTTAGAACAGCTACTCCCGAATCAATAACCTCCATACCATATAATGAAAGAATATAAGCTATAGTACCACCGCCGCCTTCATCTACCTTACCAAGCTCAGCCGTCTGGTAATATACGCCGCTTTTTTCCATGATTCCTCTGATTCTGCCCATGTACTCAGCATTTGCATCATTTGAACCGGACTTACCACGTGCACCTGTAAACTTATTGAACACAAGTCCTCTACCGAGAAATGCTGCATTCTTTGCTTCGAAGCAGCTTGCATAGAGCGGATCATATCCGGCACTTACATCAGAACTGAGCATAGATGAGTTCTTAAGACATCTTCTAAGTGCCAGATTACTATTATAGCCTGCCAGCTCGAGTATCTCAGCAACAGTATTTTCAAAGAATCTGGACTGCATGCCTGTAGCTCCAACAGAGCCTATCTCTTCCTTATCTACCAGAAGTGTACAGGAGGTCTTCTCCGGACTCTTTACTGCAAGCTGTGCAACCAGCGAGGTATAAGCACAGACCTTGTCATCCTGTCCATATGCGAGAATCATAGAGCTGTCCAGTCCCATATCCCGTGGCTTTCCGGCAGGTACTATCTCCAGCTCTGCTGACATGAAATCTTCTTCCTCCATGTCATATTTCTTCTTCAGTATCTCAAGAACCATCTGCTTAACAGCGTCCTTTTCTGTTTTCTTCCCCTTCTTCTCAGTATCCTTACTATCCTCATCAGATTTCTTGATCTTAAGCGGACGGGATGCTATTAAAAGATCCAGATTCTCACCTTCAACAGCTACATTTGCTTTTTTAGCCATCTGGTTCTGAGCGAGATGAATCAGTATATCTGTCACGCAGAATACCGGATCATTATCCTCCTCTCCTATTACCACATCAACTACGGTTCCATCCGTCTTGACTACAACACCGTGTATGGCCAGCGGAAGTGTCACCCACTGGTACTTCTTGATACCGCCATAGTAATGCGTATCCAGATAGGCAAGCTCATTTGATTCATAGAGCGGATTCTGTTTTACGTCAAGTCTTGGAGAATCCAGATGGGCACCAAGTATATTCATTCCTTCTTCCAGGGATTTCTTACCGATATTAAACAGTGCCACAGTCTTTCCCATACATACACTGTATATCTTGTCTCCGGTCTTCAGCTTCTTCTGCTTCTTAACAGCCTCCTCCAGAGAAATATAGCCGGCCTCCTTTGCCTTCTCTACTATATACCTTGTTCCTTCTCTTTCTGTCTTGCCATGAAAGAGATAGTCCTTGTAGCCTGTACATAATTCTTCAAGCTTTTTCTCATCTTTCTTACCATAGGACTTCCACGCATTCTTTCTTTCCATTTGTTCGCTCCTTAATTAAAGTATTATATAACCCGAAACAATATTCTGATAATACTCCTCTGACATTTATCTGAAATGTATATAGCCTGATCTATAAGCATTAACCAAGGCAGTCCCTGATAATGCTAACTGCTTTGTCGCAGTCCTCCTTTGTTACAATAAGCGGAGGAACCATTCTAATAACATCAGGCTTAACTACCGACATCAGAAGCTTCCTGTCAAAGGCATCATGCTTTACAGCAGCAGCTATATTGCTGTCAAATACTACACCAACCAGAAGCCCCTGTCCTCTTACCTCTGTAACGTGAGGCAGCTTTCTCAGCTCTGACATGAAGTATGCACCCATTTCAGCAGCATTTTCCGACAGCTTCTTATCGATTATCTCACTGACAGCCGCATAGGAAGCTGCACAGCATACAGGATTTCCACCAAAGGTTGTTCCATGGGAACCGGCCGAAAGAGCTTTCATGGCAGTTTCTGTAGCACACATGGCAGCTATCGGCATACCGCCTCCCATAGCCTTTGCCATGGTTACCGCATCCGGCTTTATGCCATAATTCATATATGACATAAGCTTTCCGGTACGTCCCCAGCCGGTCTGAACCTCATCCAGCAGCAGCAGCATATTCTTTTTATCACACAGCTCTCTGAGACCGGTCATGAATTCCTGAGTTGCAGGATATACACCACCTTCACCCTGAACAGGCTCTACCATAATAGCTATAACATCATCAGTTGCTGCCTCTTCAAATGAACTGAGATTGTTGAACTCGGCATATTTAAAGCCCTCCGGAAGGGGTTCAAAGCCTTTCTGTATAGCACTTCCGGGCTGTCCGGTGGCTGTAAGTGTAGCAAGAGTTCTGCCATGGAAGGAATTCAGCGCAGTAACTATCTTATATCTCTTTCCACCTGATATATCATTTCCGTATTTACGAGCCATCTTGATCATGGCTTCATTCGCCTCAGCTCCCGAATTCTGGAACTGTATCTTATCCATACCGATACTTTCACAGATAAGCTTTGCCAGCATAGTCTGCGGAACATTATAGAAATAATTGGAGATATGTATCATATCATCCGCCTGCTCTTTTATAGCCTGAATGACCTTCTCATTACAGCCTCCTACAGAATTAACAGCTATACCACCAAGAAAGTCCAGATACTCTCCGCCATTCTCGTCATATACGATCATGTCCTTAGTACCATCAGCTATAAAATCATACCTTTTGAAGGTCTCATTCATATATTTCTCGGCTGTTTCTACAAGTTCATCCTTAGTCATATTAAAATCTTTTAATTTCATAATCTTTCTTCCTCTAACATTTTATTTAATGTGACAGGGGGACAGGCACCTTATCACAAAATGTGACAGGGGGACAGGCACCTTGTCACATAGTCACATGGGATCAACGACTCGCCTTGCAATTGTTGACTATTGTATCACAC
>OCVV011296363.1_pt1 | contig 20895 bp, 9 predicted proteins | sample 1539721 | NCBI WGS metagenome assembly OCVV01 (sample SAMN02144230, study PRJEB22623) | gut metagenome | biome: sheep rumen | host: Ovis aries | place: New Zealand
CAAGCGACTGGGACGCCCTTGTAACTATCTTATAATCAGCCGATTATAAAATGCACATTTTTTGCACATTGATTTTCTTGCATTTTTTGATGTTTTTTCCTACTTTTGCAGCGCAAACTCTATTTCATAAAATAATAGCTAACTTTGTACAATCTACTCATAAAAGTATATAATTATGTCAAGGAAAGTGTTGGTGTTTATCCTGATAATGAACTCTCTCGTTTGTTATGCTCAGACTAATGGGAATCGCTTGAAGCCTTTGGAGCCGAAGAGCCAACTGCAGAAATTTGTAAAAAACGTGGATTTATTCTCCAATAGTTATCCTCAGGAAAAGGTATACTTGCACTTTGACAACACTGGATATTTCTTGGAGGAACGGATATGGTTCAAGGCCTATGTCGTTTGCGATGATAGTAGGCCGTCAAATTTGAGCAAGGTTCTCTACGTGGACCTTGTCAATCCTTCGGGTGAGGTTGTGAAGTCGGAGAAACTAAAGATTGTTGACGGCGAGGCCGACGGCTATATCGATCTGAGGCACCTGCTTGTGAGCGGATTCTACGAGATTCGCGCCTATACCAGTTACATGCTGAATTGGGGGACAACGGCACTGTTCTCTCGCGTGTTTCCCATTTTGGAAAAGCCTGCTGCTGAAGGAGACTACAATGACCGTCGTATGGACGAGTTCGGCGCGCGCAACCGTCTTCCTGACTATCGCGAGAAAGAAGAAGAGGGCAGAAAGGCGATGAACGTGACGTTCTATCCTGAGGGCGGTCATCTGATTTCAGGGCTGGAGAACCGAATTGCGTTTGCCGTAACCGATGAAGATGGTGCACACTTCGAGACGGAAGGCTATTTAGAGGCTGGCGGTCGCCGTCTTTGTGATGTGAGAACCCTGCGCGAAGGTCGTGGAGTGTTTACCTGTACCCCTGGAGCGGAAAGACTGACACTCCATCTGGCCAACGCAAAGGGAGGCGAGCGCTCTTTCCGCCTTCCCGAAGCTGAGCAGGAGGGCTGTGTTATTTGCGCAGATGTCACAGACGCCGATGCCATAACTGTGGACATCCTTGCTTCGCCTAAGTACCGTGGGCAGAAGATGGGGCTCATTACAATGCATGGCGGCCAGGTGAAGCGGTTCGACGAATTGGCCAGTATCGGCCTTGGGAAAAGAATAATAATATCCAAGGCTGAGTTGGGCAATGGTGTGAGCCAAGTGGCTTTGATTGACAGTGTTGGCCGTATGATGGCAAATAGGATGGTGTTTGTGTGCCAAAATCCCAGTGTAAAGAGAATAGACTTACAGTTACGGAACGAGTATCTAAAGCCTTATGGGAAAATCTCGCTGACTGCCAAAGCGGTCCCCAACTGTCGTTTCTCTCTAGCTGTGCGCGATTACCATTCACAAGTAGACGGTTGGCAGGCCGATCTTGCTTCGTGGCTTCTTTTATCATCTGACCTTAAGGGCTACATAGAGAATGCCAAGTACTATGTGGAGGCTGATGACGAAGAACATCGTCGTGCTGCCGACCTGCTGATGATGGTGCAGGGTTGGCAGCGTTATGATTTGTCGCTCATGGGTAGCGGAGAACCATTCAAATTGACATATCCACTTGAACGCTCCCTATTCTTTGAGGGGGCGATACGTAAAAGTAAGAAAAAGGGCAGCGGAAGTGTCGATGGCGTTAGTCTTTGGGCGACCTATATGACAGATCGCAATAACCCGACCGACTCAATGGTTTATGAGGATATGTACTTAACAGATGCCAGTGGTAGGTTTCAATTCAAATCGCCCGATTTCTATGGTGAGCGGGATGTCGTGATGAGGCCTGAGAAAAAGGAGAAGATTCTACAATTCGACTTTAACTTCAATCGTGGATATGAGCCTGGCCCCCGCCACGTGTTCAAAAACGAATTGTTGCCGATTCCCATTGATACGCCTCGGGTATGGAATGACTGGCGAGACCCCGACACGGTTCTTGCCCTCGGCAAGCGTGAATTCATGCTTAGCCAAGTGGTAGTCAGAGCCAAAAATAAATACAACGGAGAACGTTATTGGAGGAACGAGCAGAATGCCTTCAGCCGTTCAAGCATTTACTATGATTGTGCAAAAGAATATGAGAAGTTACGTGACAAAGGTGAGAAGTTTGTTGATTTCCTGAAATGGTTGGAAAACAGGAATCCCTTTTTTAGCGGTAACTGGCCGCATGAGGAGGAAGACATACGTCATCTTACGGCAGGCTATACCCATCGGTTGGTGTATCCCAGGGATGGGATATCGTATAAGCGGCGCCCCATAGTGTGGATTCTTAACAATCGGTTCAACTGCATCACCTATGCTCCCCCGCGATTGTCAGAGAGTAGCATTATGGCTGGTCGTTCGGGAATGGCGATGCTTCCCGATGATCTTAAGAGTGTCAAGTCGGTATATATATCAGAGGAGGGCGATGCGTGGAAGCGTTTTGTCACCATACCCGACCTTGAGGGAGTGAATGTGACCACAGTGTTTGTCTACCGCAACTGGGATGGCAACCGTTGGGAGTCGCTACGTAAGGGTATCCGCGCCATTACGCTGCAAGGCTACCAGATTCCTCAGACATTTAAGAATCCGAATTACAGGGTAGTGCCCAGCATCCCAGATTTCCGCCGTACACTTTATTGGAATCCGAATGTGAAGACAGACAAGAAGGGTGTGGCCGAGATTATGTTCTATAACAACCGCGACTGTCGCCAACTTGCCATTTCTGCCGAAGGGTTCACCCCTGATGGGATTCCGCTGCTGTACAAACAATGAATGATGTTCCATTTATAAAACAAGAGGAGCCAAATGAATGTGGCGTTGCTGCGTTAACGTCTATTGCTTTATTCTATATTGTGCAATATCAAATTGCGGATTTTATGGATTCTTGAGTAAAAAAACTCACAAAAAAGGCTTGCTATTAATAGATTATTTATTAATTGTGCACTAACCGAGAACATTTAAAACAATTTCTTGAACATGAAAAAGACCTGGCTATTATTCTTATTGCTTTTCCTGCTCTTGGCAACAGGAAGCATGGCTCAGACGCTGCCGACGGAGAAGATTTTCTTCGCTACCGACAGATTGAGCTACGGCCTGAACGACACAATCAGGGTGACGGGGCAACTGGTAAGGACCGACCATGCTCCCTCGGCAGGCAACGAGACTGCCGGCCAGTTGCTGCTGCCCTATAGCCGCTATCTCTACGTGGAACTGCTCAACAGCAGCGACAGCGTGATGGTGCGGAAGAGGCTGATGACCGATGAGGCCGGCTCTTTTTCTGCCAAGATGACCTTAGACCCCACCACACCCAAGGGTGTCTGCTATCTGCGAGCCTACACCCGCATGATGTGCAACTTCAGCGACTACACCATTCCTGTCGTCCCGCTGGAAGTCTTTGCCGAGACGCCCACGCTGGCAGTGACTACGGCGGGCATGACGTGCCACTTCTATCCCGAGGGCGGACAGCTCGTAGGCGACGACATGCAGCAGGTGGCCGTGTGCCTGACCGAGGGCGGCAACCCACTGCAGGCGAAGGCTTTCCTCACGAGCGAACAGGGCGACACGTTGCAGGAGGTCGTGACGACAGCATCGGGCTGGGCGGTGTTCTCGTTCATTCCCGTTCAGGGGCGCCACTATTTCCTCACGGCCGCACTCGGTGGGCGCAACCAGCTGTTTGCCCTGCCGGAAAGCGACCCTCAGCATCCCTCGCTGCGGCTCACCAAGGGAAAGGCGCAGCTGGCCTACGACGTGTTGGGCACACTGCCCAAGGGCAGCAAACTCTATGCCTACCACCAGTCGACGGGCCTGATGGTGCTGCCGCTGAAGAAGAAAGGCATCGTGGTACTCGAGGGCATTGGCCCAGGCGTGGTGACGCTGATGCTCACCGACCGCACGGACAGCATCGTCAGCCAGAGCCATTGCTGGCATGGCGGAGAGAAGGCGGCCAAGACTGGCGATGCCGGCGAACAGGTGTTCAGCCTCGTGCGCTTCCTGCCCCTCGACGAGGCTCGCCAGGGCATCGCCCGAAGCTACGTTCCCACGGCCGAGGCTATGGTCAACTACCAGCAGGACCTGTTCTCCGAGGAACCCTTCCCCGCCTGCTACGCCTTGGAGAATCAGGCCGACCGCACCACCGACGTGATGGGGTGGCTCTGCTCGGCACGCTTCAGCCGCTTCGACGTGAAGAAGGTGCTGAAAGAGGGTTGGCAAGCCAAGAACCAGCCCGAGGTGGCACCGCTCATTCGCGGCACCGTGAAGGGTGGCGGACGGCAGTGGGCGCTGAAGGAAGGTACCGTGGTGGCCTATCAGCGCAGCACGGCCGACGCTTTCTCGACTGAGGTGAACCGCGACGGAACGTTCGTGCTGCCTGTGGGTGCCTATCCCGACGGCGACGATTTCTTCATTGAGGCCTTCGACAAGAAGGGCAAGGCCGGCATCTACGACTACGACTTTCTGGGCGACACGATTCCCGCCCTGCGCAACCACCTGCACCTCTGGACGGCCATGGCCGACGGGCAAATGGAGAATGGAAAAATGAAAACTGAAAATGAAGTCAGCCACCGCGGGGCCTTCTCCTTCACGGGCACGAACATGATTCCAGAAGTGGTGGCCAGAGCCAAGGTGAGGGTCGACCATGAACAGGAGAACAAGGAGTACTACGGCCACCGATACCTCTCGGAAGAAACCCTCGACAAGCACAACTACCAGTCGTTCCAGGAAATGGTCTACCACTTTGCACCGTACATGCGGCTCATCATGGCAAGCCCGGAGAGAGACGACGAGGGCGACAGTACTGACCCTACGCAGGAAGGCATGACGGAACTCGACCAGAAAACGGCACCTCCCGAATGGCACCTGTTTCCGGCAAACCGTATCTCAACGCTCGGCGGCAAGGACGAAATCAGAATCTACGTCGACGGCGTACTGTTGAGTGCCACGCAGGCTTTCAATCTCGACATGCAGCAGGTGGCATCGGTGGAGTTCATGTCGCCAGCCAAGGCACTTCCTCTTCATCAGGGATGCATCAACGGCTGTCTGGAAATCAAGACGAAGCGCTTCAAGCCCCAGTCGGTGCGCAGCATGGGCGTCATCTATGCACCCGCCCTGGGCATCGCCAATGCGTCACAGCCCTACCAGCTGCAGACGCCCGAGCAGCCCACAGAGGCAGGCCGCTACCTGAAGATTGTCGACGAGATTTCCGTCGACGGCATCCGCAGCAGCGCCAAGGTCGTGACGTTTGAAAGGTAGAATGAGGACTATTTGCATATAGAAAGCCGATTTTCCGAGAATTGATGATGAGCATTTGGCGATGCTGAACATCTATGTGGTATTCTTTTTGGGGTTAAAAAGTTAAGAAGGTTGAGAAGGTTAAGAACGTTCTCGCTTCGCTATGCTCTGCAAGCGACTAAGGTGGGAGCAAGGCAACTACCCAGATGTTTTTCGTGTTTTTCTTGCTTTCGGTGTCAAAATGTTGTATCTTTGCAGCAAACTTTTTGACTGACCGAAAGCAGAGGCGTTTTTATAACACCTTGCAGAGGTTAGTTGTATAGAAGGCGGAAAGGAAGGGGAAAATGGAGTTTTTTCTTCAGACGAATGCAATAAATTGAGATTGCAGCCGTTATTTCACTGTATATATACAAATTTTAGAGGTGTATGATAGAATATATTAAGGGCGAGCTGACCGAGCTGACGCCTGCCTTGGCTGTTGTAGAAGCGGCCGGAGTGGGTTATGCGCTGCAGATTTCGCTGAATACCTATTCGGCCATACAGGGCAAGAAAGATGTGAAGTTGTACGTCCACGAGGCCATCGTGACGGGTGGCCGCGACGACTCGTACACGCTGTATGGCTTTTCTACCAAGCAGGAGCGCGAGCTCTACCAGATGCTCATCACAGTGAGTGGGGTGGGGGCCAATACGGCGCGCATGATCCTGTCGAGTCTGTCGCCGAAGGAGCTGTGCAACGTGATTGCCAACGGCGACGAACGCGTGCTGAAGGGCGTGAAGGGCATCGGCCTGAAGACGGCGCAGCGCATCATCGTCGACCTGAGGGACAAGGTGATGGCGTCGGGTGTGGCCGACGAACTGCATGCCGGCGGCGCCTCGGCTGCCGTGGCTGCCCATTCGCCCGTAAGGGATGAGGCCGTGCAGGCACTGACGATGCTGGGCTTCTCGCCTGCACCGAGTGCAAAGGTGGTGTCGCAGATTCTGGCTGCCGAGCCGACGATGGCGGTGGAGCAGGTCATCAAGCAGGCACTGAAGATGATAAAGTAAGAAATACCCCACCCCCAGCCCCTCCCCGAAGGAGAGGGGAGAAAGGGAAAGGGCAGACATCCCTTTATATACAAAAAAGAGAATATGAATAAGGAAAACATAACGAGACGGATGACAGAGTGGGGTTCTGCTCTCGGCAGCCGGCTGGCACAAGGGAAACGCAAGATTCTCTTGGTGCTTTCCTTATTCGTAGTGCTGTTGGAGGTCAGCTATGCACTGGCTGTGCCCGTGTTTCAGGACGACCTGACGCGGCGGCGGACGCAAAACGCTCAGCAGCGGGGTGCTGGCCGCACGCCACAGGCTGGAAACATCAGGCAACAGCAGCAGGGACTGCGCAAGCCTCAGAACCGCAACCTGACGCCTGCAAACAGGGATGACGACGACAAGAAGAAACAGCAGGACATAGCGGAGCAACCCATTCTGGACAACGAAGAGGAAATACCCGACTCGCTGCTGCACCCGCGCTGGAAGATTCAGCGCACCACGCCCATCACCTACGACGACCTGAGGCAGAATCCTTCCGACCTGCAACGGCCTGAGAACATGAAACAGGAGGTGGAGTACAACGACACGTTGGACCGCTACGTCATCGGTTCGAAGATTGGTCAGCAGTGGATAGCAGCCCCCATCATGATGACGCCCCAGGAATACCTGAACTGGAGCACCACGCAGCAGATGCGCAAGTTCTTCCGCTCGAAGAACGACGAGATATACCAGGCCAAGGGCAAGGAGAAGTTCGACTTCACCGACATGCACTTCGATCTGGGCCCGGCCGAGAAGATTTTCGGTCCCGGCGGCGTGCGCATCAAGACGCAGGGTACGGCCGAGCTGAAGTTCGGTGCAACGATGAAGAACATCGACAATCCTTCGCTGCCCGTGCGCAACCGCAAGACCACGACGATGGACTTCGACGAGAAGGTGAACCTGAGCGTGAACGGTAAGGTGGGCGACAAGGTGAACCTGAACCTGAATTACAACACCGAGGCGACGTTCGACTTCGACACGCAGAGCATGAAGTTGAAGTACGACGGCAAGGAAGACGAGATCATCAAACTGGTGGAGGGCGGCAACGTGACGTTCCCCTCGAACTCAAGCCTGGTGCGCGGTGCCAGCAGCCTGTTCGGTCTGCGCACCGACTGGCAGTTCGGCAAGCTGTCGCTGCAGACGGTGGTGAGCCAGAAGAAGTCGTCGTCGAAGAGCGTGTCGTCGAAGGGCGGCGTGCAGCTCACTCCCTTCGAGATTGATGCTGCCAACTACGAGGAGAATCGCCACTTCTTCCTCTCGCAATACTTCCGCGACTGCTACGATGCCGGCATGAAGACGCTGCCCAACCTGACCACGGGCGTGAAGATCAACCGCGTGGAGCTGTGGGTGACCAACAAGACGGGAACGCTGAACAACACGCGAAACATCATTGCCCTGACCGACCTGGGCGAGAACCAGAAGATTTCGAACCCGATATGGACAGCGATGGGCGCTCCTGTGCCGTCGAACAATGCTAACTCGGAGTATGGCTCGCTGGTGAACCAGTATGGCGAGGCCCGCGACATAGCCCAGACGTCGACCGTGCTCGACGGCATCAGCGGCTTCGTGGGCGGTTCGGACTACGAGAAGCTGCAGAGCGCCCGCCTGCTGTCGTCGTCGGAGTACACGGTGAACACAGCGCTGGGCTACATCTCGCTGCGCACCGCCCTGCAGACCGACCAGGTGCTGGCCGTGGCCTACGAATATACCTACGGCGGCCAGACGTTCCAGGTGGGTGAATTTGCGTCGGACGTCACCGACGTATCGCAGGCCCTCTACGTGAAGGCGCTGAAGAACACATCGAACAATCCTGCGCAGGGCAACTGGGACCTGATGATGAAGAACGTCTACTACCTGGCTTCGACGGTGGAGAAAGACAAGTTCCGCCTGGACGTGAAGTTCCAGAGCGACACGGCCGGTGTGTACCTGACCTACATTCCCGAGCCTCAGGTGAAGGGCGAACTGCTCATCAAGTCGCTGGGTGCCGACCGACTGGACAACAATATGAAGGCCCACTCGAACGGTCGCTTCGACTACGTGGATGGCTACACGGTGTCGAATGGCCGTGTGTTCTTCCCCGCTGCCGAACCGTTCGGCGAGTATCTGTATAACTATCTGATGTCGAAAGGCGTGAGTGCCGAGAAGGCTGCCGGCTATGCCTTCACCGAGTTGTACGACTCGACGAAGACCGTGGCGAAGCAGATTGCCGAGAAGGACAAGTTTGTGCTGATGGGACAATTCCGCGGCACGTCGGCCAACGTCATTTCGCTGGGTGCCTACAACGTGCCGCAAGGCAGTGTGAAGGTGACTGCCGGCGGTGTGACGCTGACCGAGGGATCGGACTATACGGTGGACTACAGTGCGGGTGAGGTGACCATCATCAACCAGAGCATCCTGGATGCCGGCACGCAGGTGAATGCGTCGTACGAGAGCAATACTGACTACGGGCAGATGCGCAAGACGATGGTGGGTGTGAACTGGGCCTACGACTTCTCGAAGAATTTCCAGCTGAGCGGTACGCTGCAGCACCTCTCGGAACAGGCGCTGACCACCAAGGTGGGTATGGGCGAAGAACCGCTGAACAACACCATCTGGGGCTTGAACCTGAACTGGAAGAAGGAGAGCCAGTGGCTGACCAACATGCTCGACAAGATTCCACTGCTGCACCTGACGCAGCCGTCGCAGATTTCGTTTACCGGAGAATTTGCACAGCTTATTGCCGGCCAGAGCCACGGCACGCAGGACAACGCCTCCTACATCGACGACTTTGAGAACACCGAGAGCGAGATTGACGTGTCGACACCGACGTCGTGGATTATCTCCAGCGTGCCGTCGATGTTCGCCGAGAGTCGCGACAACACGGGCCTGAGTAGTGGTTTCAACCGCTCGCTGATGTCGTGGTACACCATCGACCCGCTGTTCACGCGCCGTTCGTCGAGCCTCACGCCCAGCCACATCAAGAGCGACCTCGACCAGCTGTCGAACTTCTACATCCGCGAGGTGTATACCAACGAACTGTTCCCCAACCGCGACCAAAGCAACTACAGCGGTGCCACGGCCACGATTCCTATCCTGAACCTGGCCTACTATCCCAACGAGCGCGGTCCTTATAACTTCAATCCCAACCTGAACCAGGACGGTACGCTCGGCAACCCCACACAGCACTGGGGCGGCATGATGCGCAAACTGGAGACCACCGACTTCGAGGCAGCCAACATCGGCTACATCGAATTCTGGCTGTTGGACCCGTTCCTCTACAGCAACCAGCAGGCCGACGCCCACGAATATGGCGGCGACTTCTACATCAACCTGGGTGAGGTCAGCGAGGACATCCTGCACGACGGCAAGAAATTCGACGAGAGCAGTCTGGCCGTAGACGGATCGAGCAACTATTCCTACACGCAGTGGGGTAAGATAGCCAATCGTCCGGCTGAGAACTACGCTTTCGCCACGACCAGCGGCAGCCGCGCGCTACAGGACTTGGGCTACAACGGACTGAACGACGAAGAGGAGCGTGCCTACGATTCTTATCAGAACTTCCTCTCGCAGATACAGGGCAAGGTGTCGCCGGCCGTCTTCGACTCCATCATGAACGACCCTGCCAACGACAACTACCACTACTTCCGCGGATCGGACTACGACCAGATACGTGCCGACGTCATACGCCGCTACAAGTACATCAACAATCCGCAGGGCAACTCGCCCGACAACGACTCGCGTACCGAGGGCTACGACACCAGCTACAAGACGACGCCCGACGTGGAGGACATCAACCAGGACCACACGCTGAACGAATATGAGAAGTACTACCAGTACAAGGTGTCGATACGTCCTGAGGACCTGGTCGTAGGCCAGAACTTCATCGTCGACAAGCGCGAGTACACCAAGACGCTGCGCAATGGTCAGGACGGAAAGATGACGTGGTATCAGTTCCGCATTCCTATCGACGATTTCCAGCAGCGCGTGGGCAGCATCAGGGACTTCACCTCGATACGCTTCATGCGAATGTTCCTGACGGGATTCCGCCATCCGGTGGTGATGCGCTTCGGCACGCTGCAGCTGGTGCGTGGCGACTGGCGCATCTACGAGCAGAGTCTTGACAACAGCGGCTCGAAGTCGGGCAAGATGACCGTGAGTGCGGTGAACATCGAGGAGAACAACGACAAGACGCCCGTCAACTACGTGTTGCCCCCGGGCATCCGCCGCGATACTGACCCCTCGCAGCCACAGCTTGTGGAAAGCAACGAGCAGGCCCTGTCGATGGTGGTGACCGACCTGGGCAACGGCGAGTCGAAGGCCGTCTATAAGAACACGACGCTCGACTTGCGCCAGTACAAGCGCATCGAGATGTTTGTGCATGCCAATGCGATGGAGCAGAACACCAGCGGACTCGCTGACAACCAGCTGGCTGTGTTCGTGCGCTTCGGCAGCGACTACAAGTCGAATTACTACGAATACGAGATTCCGCTGACGCTGACTGCTCCGTGGGAGGGCATCCCCTACGACCGCTACTCGCCGCAGGACTGCCGCGCCGTATGGCCCGAGGAGAACATGCTGAACGTGCCGCTCAGCATCTTCACCGCCCTGAAGAAGGCTCGCAACCGTGCCAAGGCTGAGGGCAACGCCAGCTACAACCGCGTCTACTCGGAATACGACGAGGAACGCCCGCAGAACAAACTCTCTATCATGGGTAACCCGACGCTGGGCGAGGTGAAAACGATGATTATCGGTGTGCGCAACCTCAGCGGAACACCGAAGTCGGGCGAGATATGGGTGAACGAACTGCGACTGAAGGAATACAACAACGAAGGCGGCTGGGCCGCACAGGGCAACCTGAACATGCAACTCTCCGACCTGGGCACGGTCAACGTGCAGGGCCGCTTCACCTCGGAAGGCTTCGGCGGACTGGAGGAAGGCGTGTCGCAGCGTTCCACGGACGACTATAAGACCTACAGCATCACCACGTCGCTCGAACTGGGTAAGTTCTTCCCCGAGAAGGCGAAGGTGTCGGCTCCGCTCTACTATTCGGTGACGAAGGAAGAGACGCGTCCCAAGTACAATCCGCTGGACACCGACATGCGCCTTGATGATGCCCTGGAGGCTGCGGCCGACAAGCACGAGCGCGACTCCATAGAATCGATAGCCATCGTGCGCACCACCAATACCAACTTCTCGCTCTCCAACGTGAGAGTGGGCATCCAGAACAAGCGCCATCCGACACCGGTCGATCCGGCCAACTTCTCGTTCAACTACAGCCACTCCTATCGCCACACCACAGGCGAGACCACCGTCTTCGAGAACGAACACCAGTGGAGGGGCGGCATGAACTATGCCTGGACGCCAGTGTTCAAGGCTTTCGAACCGTTCAAGAAAATCAAGTCGAAGTCGAAATACTATGAGATTCTGAAGCGCTTCGGACTGAACTGGCTGCCGCAGAGCGTGGCCTTCAATACCGATATCTCGCGCTTCTATTCAGAGTTGCAGGAGCGCGACATGGAAGACCTGGGCGGGTCGCAATTGCCGCTGACGTTCAATGAACAGTTCCTCTGGAACCGCGACTTCTCGCTGCGTTGGGACCTGACGAAGAACCTCCACATGAACTTCCAGTCGGCCACCCACGCCGAGGTGGAGGAACCCTACACCCCCGTCAACAAGGACCTCTATCCCGACCGCTACGAAGCGTGGAAAGACTCCGTGAACTACTCGCTGCGCCATCTCGGTTCGCCACTCGACTACAGCCAGTCGTTCCAGGCCAGCTACCAGCTTCCGCTGAATCTCATCCCCATCTTCGAATGGCTGAATGCCGATGCCAGCTACAACGCCAGCTACGGCTGGGTGCGCGGTACCGATCTGGAGGATGGCACTTCGCTCGGAAATACCATCAACAACAACCGTACGCTGAACATCAATGGTACGTTCAACCTGGAGAAACTCTACAACATGGTGCCCTTCCTGAAGAGTGCCAACGACCGCTTCAACAAGGAGAAGAGCCAGAGTCAGATAGCCAAGGAAAAACAAGAGAAGGAGAAGGCCAAGGCTGAGGCTAAGAAGAAAAAGGAGGAGGAAGAGAAGGCCAGGGCAGAGGCCATTGCCAAAGGCGAAGACCCGGCGAAGGCTGCTGCCGACAAGAAGGCCGACCAGCAGAAGAAGGCTTTGCCCAAGAACTCGAAGAGCTTTGAGAAGGAACTGCAACTGCTGCCCGACACCGTCATCGAGGTGCAGCATGGCAAGAAGACAAAGCGTTTGCGCTTGACGGCAAAGACCGAAGATGGCAAGCAGTATCCGCTGAAATATAAGGTGGTGGACGAAAACAAGGTGAAGGTGTGGATGCCGAAGTCGCTGGCTCGCCAGATGAAAGCCGATGCACTGGCTGCCTTCAAAGCCCTTCAGGACTCGCTGACTGCCGACTCGATAGCCCGTGCAGCCATCCCCAACGACTCTCTGAAAGACGATTCCATCAAGGTGGGTTCCAAGACTATAGGCAAGCGCCTGAAACTGGGTGAGAAACCGAAGAAGGCTCAGCTGATGATTCCTACGACAAGCATCAAGCTGACCATCACGCCGAAAGACCCGCTCGACGACAAGGGCTGGTACAAGACCGCACAGGGCATCGCCCGAGTGCTGATGATGGTTCGCAATGCCAGCATGTCGTATCGCAATCAGTACTCGATGGCACTGCCGGGATTCATGCCCAGCGTGGGCAATGCTTTCGGACAGTCGCGCAACAACGGTCTGCTCTCGCCGGGACTCGACTTTGCCTTCGGTCTGACGGGCGACGACTTTATCGAGAAAGCCCGCGAGAACAACTGGCTGCTCGTGAACGAAAATGTGGCGACGCCGGCTACGACCAATAAGACCGAAGACCTGCAGTTGCGCATGACCGTGGAGCCTGTGAAGAATTTCAAGATCGACCTGAACGCCTCGCGTACGATGACGACCGGACGGAGCGTGCAGTACATGTTCCAGGGCAACCCCACTACCATGAGCGGTACGTTCACCATGACGACTCTCTCGCTTGGATCGGCCTTCGAGAGCACGGGCAATGCCAACAACGGTTACAAGAACAAGACCTTCGAGCGCTTCGTGGCTTCGCTGGACCAGTATCGCGACCGGGTGGAAGGACTCTACGAAGGCCTGCGCTATCCTGTCGGCACAACCTACGAAGGACAGACGTTCAATCCGGAGAACGGCGGCGTCAATAAGTATTCGGCTGACGTGATGATTCCCGCCTTCCTGTCTACTTACACGAGCATGAAGAGCAACGGCCTGGCCATCTTCCCCGCACTGTCGCGACTGCTGCCCAACTGGACTGTGCGCTACAGCGGACTGGGCAAGTTGCCTTGGCTGCGCGACCACTTCAAGAGTGTCAACATCAACCACTCCTACAAGAGCATATATGCCGTGGGCGCCTATAGCAGCTACAGCACGTTCATGGATGTGATGAACGGACTCGGATTCGTCAACGATGCTACCACGGGCAATCCGATACCTTCCAGCATGTTCAACGTCTCTACCGTAAGCCTCAACGAAGCCTTCTCGCCGCTGCTCGGCCTTGACGTGACGCTGCAGAACAGCATGACGCTGAAGTTGGAGTATCGCACCACGCGTGTGCTCAATCTTTCGATGACCAGTGTGCAGCTCAGTGAGGCCACGTCGAAGGACTGGGTGATTGGCATGGGATACAAAATCAACGACTTCAATCCCTTTGGTGCCCGCAACCATCGTGCTGTGAAGAGTGCCAAGAAGGGCAACGACGAAGACGACGCTAACAACAACCGGCGCAACAACCGCAACAACAAGAGCAATGCCAACAGGGCGCTCAACCTCAGACTTGACTTGAGCTACCGTCAGCAGGCCAACATCACGCGCGACATCGCTTCGCTCACGTCGGCAGCCAGCAGCGGAAACAAGGCTTTCTCGCTGAAGTTCTCGGCCGACTACACGCTGTCGAAACTTCTCACGATGACGTTCTATTTCGACCGGCAGACCAACACCCCGCTGCTGTCGTCAAGCAGTTATCCCACCACGACGCAGGACTTCGGCCTCTCGCTGAAACTCTCGTTGACACGCTAAACCCCTTTTCCCCATTTTCCTTACATGAAGAGAACATTCTTTACACTATACACCCTGTTGCTTGCACACATGTTCCTGTGTGCCCAGACGACGTTGCCCGACGGGGCAGCCTCAGATTCCGCCATCATTTCCACTGACACCATCGCCGCCGACAGTCTGCCGCCAGTGCCTTGGGAAGTGCGCGTCAGTATGCAGTTGGACAGCCTCATTGCCAACAGCACGCTGCTCGAGACGTCGCAGCTGGGCCTGATGGTGTGGGACCTCGCGGGCGATTCGGCATTCTATTTCCACAACCATCGTCAGCGCATGCGTCCTGCTTCGACCATGAAACTGCTCACTTCCGTCACAGCACTCGACCTCTACGGCGGCAATCATCCGTTCACAACCGAATTGCGCTCGCGAGGGCAGCAGGTCGGCCGCACGCTGATGGGCGACCTTGTCTGCGTCGGAGGCATGGATCCTGCTTTCGACAGCGGCGACCTGAAGGTCATGGTAGACCGTGTCCGCTCGGCAGGCATCGACACCATTTGCGGGCGTGTTGTGGCTGATGTGTCGATGAAGGACGAATTGCTGTTGGGCGAAGGTTGGTGTTGGGACGACGACAATCCCTGTCTGTCGGCCTTGCTCGTAGGCAGGAAAGATAACTTCGCAGAGCGGCTGGCGCGCGAACTCGTCAGTGTGGGCATCGTGATTAAGGACACGACGGTTGCTCTGCCTGATAAGCCTGAAACCGCCACCGTCGCCCGTGTCAGCCATTCCTTCCATCAGATTCTCACTCGCATGATGAAGCAGAGCGACAACCTCTATGCCGAGTCCGTGTTCTATCACATAGCCCTGGCCTCCGCGCGGCCGGCAACGCAGAAGAACGCCCGCTCGGCCGTGCGCCGCCTGATTCAGAAGCTGGGCTACGATCCTGCCAACTACTATGTGGCCGATGGCTCAGGTCTTTCGCTCTACAACTATGTGTCGCCTGAACTCATGACCAGTCTGCTTCGCTATGCGTGGCGTTCCGACCATATCCGCGAGCATCTGGTGCCGTCGCTGCCCGTGGCAGGTGTCGATGGCACGCTGAAGGAGCGCATGACGAAGTCGGCAGCCTATCGCAACGTGAAAGCTAAGACGGGCACGCTCACAGGTATCAGTTCGCTGGCCGGCTATCTCACCGCCGGCAATGGCCACCAGTTTGCATTCTGCATCATCAACCAAGGCATCGTGAAGGCTAAGAGTGGCAAGGCCTTCCAGGACAAGGTCTGCACCCTGCTGTGCGAGCCGTAGCAAGTCCTCCCCTCCCACCCAGGGAAACAGAAAAAGGGGCAATCGCTCAATGGCTGAGCGGTTGCCCCTTTCTTTATGTTCCGTGCGCAAATGCTTAGAAGTTCACGCCGAAATTCACGAAGAGCGCGTTCGAGTGGATGCCGTCTTCGCTCTTGCTGATGTCCGTAATGCCAAACTGGTAGCCAGCCTCCAGATAGAGGTTGTTGTACTCAGCACCGCAACCCAGCTTGAAGCCCATGTTGGCGCGCTTCAGGCCGTCCCACTTCTTCTCGTCGAAAGCACCCACTTCCACCGAGGTGCCGCCTTCGGTGTACTTATACTTGCCACTGAAGGCATAAGAGAACACCGGACCCAGGAAGGGCAGAATGGCAATATCGTCGGTAGCCTTGATGCCATACTTCACCAGAATGGGAATCTCAAGGTTGTTATAGCTGACGGAGAACTTGTTCTTCTTGGCACCGCGCTCCGTGTAGTAAAGACCGCTCTCCAGGAATACGGGAGCCGACTTCGAGATGTGCAGGCCAATGACGCCAGCCAAGGTCAGACCCACCTTCGTACCCAGGTCCTTCACTGCGGCAGCATCGCCGCTGAGCGTTGCGCCTGTCATACCGATGCGCACACCGTAATACAGATTCTCCTTGTCCAGATCGAAACCGCCGCTGCTATACTGAGCGAACGAGGGCACTGACAGCACCAGTGCTGCAATCACTGCAAAAAATTTCTTCATAGTTGTTCCGTTTTTGTTGTTAATACTGATTCTATTGATGTGCAAAGTAACACTTTTTTTTGCATATCACAAAATTTTTTCGCAGAAAACTTACTCTTTCGCATTTATTTCGTAATTTTGTCACCACAAACAATCTTGTAACATCATGATGACTCGTTTTGCCATATTTGTCTCAGGTAATGGTTCCAACTGCGAGCAGCTCATCCGCCACTTCAGCCAGTCGGCAGTGGCCCGTGCCGTGCTCGTGGTCAGCAGCCGCGCCGATGCATATGCACTGGTGCGTGCCGAGCGGCTGGGCGTTCCCACAGCCATTGTTCCAAAGGCCCAACTCGCCGATGCCGACCAAGTGCTCCCGCTGCTGCGCCGCTACGACGTGCAGTTCGTCGTGCTGGCAGGCTTCCTGCCGCTGGTGCCCGACTACCTCATCGAAGCCTTCCCCCGTCGCATCGTCAACATCCATCCGGCCCTGCTTCCGAAGTTTGGTGGCAAGGGCATGTGGGGCCACCACGTCCATGAGGCCGTGAAGGCGGCAGGCGAAACGGAAACAGGCATGACCGTGCATTATGTCACACCCGTTTGTGATGGCGGCGAAATCATCGCCCAGTATCGCGTAGCCCTTTCGCCCGACGACTCTGCCGACGACATCGCCCGCAAAGAGAATCAGCTCGAGCTGAAGTACTATCCCTTAGTGCTCGAAAATCTTTTCAAAACCCTCACCGCCACTACCGACTGAGGGGCAGTCCCACGAATGTACTACGGCCTGGTAATACTTGTACCACGGCCTGGTAAACGGTTTACCACGGCGTGGTAAAGACATTACCAGGCCGTGGTACAAGTATTACCAGATAGTGGTAATCAGTCTGGTAATGCCAAACACTCTTTCAAACACAAGGCTTTAAGCAACGTTTTGCCTGTGGCAATCGTCGCATCTGCTTGTGTCTTCATTATTGATGAGTTTGTTCTGTTATTCCGAGTCCTTGCTTAAAAGGATGTTCATCAAGGCAGTGACGTCGGCAATGGTGACGAAGCCGTCGCTATTCACGTAGCCCTTCAACGCAGGAGGAGTATGATGTAGTACAACGTTGGCATTGGTCTCGGCCACGACTTTCAAGTCATCGCCTTCTACGGCCCATGAGGGTGAGGCGTAGTCAGAGAGATTCAGCATGAACTTGATGAACCAGTCGAGGTCGTCCTTGCCGATGCGTGCATTTTCGAAATAGCGGTTCAGATAGTAATAGCAGCGCTCCTGCAGGCTGTTGAGCTGTACGCCGGAAGGAGTCAGGTCAATGAGTTGGCGGAATAGTTTGGAGGTTTCGCCGTAGGTATATTTTGCACTCCGATAGGAACTGCTGACCGTTACATTGTCCACCCTGTTGGCTCCCGAGAAGCCCGTGAGCTCATAGTCGAGTGCCATCTGGTTGCCGCCGGCGGCATTTGCGTAGTCGCCACAACCGAGGAGACCTTCTATGACAAAGGCTATGATGCCGGTGCGGTCGGCTCCCTGACGGCAGTTGAAATAGACGGGATGACCTTTTTGGAGTTCATAGATGATGAAGGCAATGTCGCGCACAACAGACTCGTCTTGGTTGTATGCGCCATAATCGGTCATGATGTTGGCGAAGCAGGCGTCGGTAAGTGTGGTCTCGCCGCGTGAATAGGAGTGAAGACTGCTCTCGCCGGCGTATTTTCCTTTGTCGGTAGCAGCCCTGAGGTCGAGGTGTGCACGGATGCCCAGACGATGTAGCTCGGCTTTGTCGGCATCCGTAATGTCGCTTTTGTTGCCGTCCTTGTCTGTTCCGCCCAAGCTGGCTCCCCGATAGATTTGCCCATAGCGCACGCTGTTGCCTTGAAGTCCTTTCCATCCTCCAAGATCACGTATGTTGAATCCTTTCTCGAGTTCAATCATGCGCACTTGTCCTGTGGTCGTGAAATGCCCGGCATCAATAGTCTCGCCGTCGGCAGTCACCTTGTAGTAATAAGCCTTTCCGGGATATAAGTTAGTCAGTTTGTAGCTGCCTGTGCCATTCTGCAGGCTGACGTCGGCCGTCAGTTCAGGCGATGAGTAGTCGCTCTGCTGCGAGAGTACGACCTGAGCCGATGAGGCTGTGGCACTTGCAAACGAGATGGTCTTACCGTTAGGCTGGTCAGAATAGTGACTGGTGGCGTCTTTAAAGAACGATTCACCGTAATTGCTTGTAGCATCGGAAAAAGTGGAGTTTGCCTTTTGGCAAAACTCCTGCACGTAGGAGTTCTCGATATTCAGAATGTCGGCCTCTTCGTCGTTCTTCACGTTATCAGAGGAAGAATAAGCCGAAGTGCTTTGCATGCCGATGCATGCTATCACCATTGTCAAAACCAACTTGAGTCCGTGTCGGCCTGATGGCTTACGGTTTTCTATGATTGCGGTAGTTTTCATTTGTTCATGTGTTATATCGATTCGTTGCTAACATCTGGTATCGTAGGTTCCCACAGGTGGCGGGCCATGTCGACGCGGCCATTGGCCTTGAAGGTGACGCCTTCCCTGAGCAGCATCTCGCGCTGGGCTGCCCAGCCGGGTGCCGTGCGACCTGCGGCATTCACTACTCTGTGGCAAGGCACCTGCTCGGCTCCGGGCGTGTAGTGGAGCGTGCGCCCCACCATTCGGGCATGGTCGGGCCATCCACACAGGGCTGCAATGTGGCCGTAGGTGGTCACGCGGCCGCGTGGAATCTGAGCCACGATGTTCAGCACGTCGTCCTTGAACGCCCGCACCTGCTCTGGAGTCATCCGCTCGTAGTAGTCTTTCACTTCGTCGACTTTAAAAGAAAAAATCACCAGGAATTCATTCAGAAAAGGCGGTTGGCTCTCTGGATGTGATTCCTGGTGATGATGTTTATCCAATAAGGACGCGCGCGTCCTCTTGGTTGTTACTCTGTGGCCTTGAAACTCTCGAGGTCTTCTGCGTGGAAGTTCTTGATGTAGGCAGCCTTGCCCAGCACGTTCTCCTCAGCCATGCGCACGTAGACGTTGGCCGACTTCTCGAACAGCTCGGGACAAGCGGCGGCGTCGCGGATGATGAGCAGCGACATCACCAGCTCGCAGGTCATGTCGTAGAGGCGGCGAGCCAGGAAGTCGAAGGCATCCTGGTTGCCCAGGCCCTTGGCATAGGCGAGCGCTTCCTCGTAGACAGGAATGAGTTTCTCCACGCGGGCCTTCAGGGCAGCGTCGGCATTCTCGGGCAGGCTGGCCAGCATGTCCTTGATGTTCTGCAGCATGGTGCCGTTCGAGATGTAGCGGATGGCAGCCACGACCTGCAGCTGGGTTGTTCCCTCGTAGATGCTGAAGATGCGGGCATCGCGATAGAGGCGCTGGCTCTTGTACTCCATGATGAAGCCTGAACCACCGTGGATGGAGATGGCGTCGTAGGCGTTCTGGTTGGCATACTCAGAGTTCATACCCTTGGCCAGCGGCGTGAAGGCGTCGGCCAGGCGCTGATACTTCTTCAGTTCCTGCTTCTCCTCGGGCGTAAGCTTGCGGTCGCGCTCGATGTCCTCGAGACACTTGTAGATGTCGACGTAGCAGGCGGTCTGGTAGAGCAGCGAGCGACCGGCATCGAGCTTGGCCTTCATGCGCGAGAGCATGTCGTAGACAGCGGGGAAGTTGATGATCTTCTCGCCGAACTGTGCGCGCTCCTTGGCATAGGCCAGGCCTTCGTTGTAAGCCTCCTGCGACAGACCCACCGACTGAGCGGCAATACCCAGACGGGCACCGTTCATCAGGGCCATCACATACTTGATGAGTCCCAGACGAGTCGAGCCGCAGAGTTCAGCCTTGGCGTTCTTATAGGTCAGCTCGCACGTGGGGCTGCCGTGGATGCCGAGCTTGTGCTCGATGTGGCGCACGTCGACACCGCCGTTGCGCTTGTCGTAGATGAACATCGACAGGCCGCGGCCGTCCTTCGTGCCTTCCTCTGAGCGGGCCAGCACGAGGTGGATGTCGCTGTCGCCATTGGTGATGAAGCGCTTCACACCGTTCAGGCGCCAGCAGTTCTCCTTCTCGTCGAAAGTGGCCTTCAGCATCACGCGCTGCAGGTCGGAACCGGCATCAGGCTCAGTCAGGTCCATAGACATGCCTTCACCGGCACATACGCGGGGGATGTACTTCTGGCGCTGCTCCTCAGAGCCGAACTCATAGAGCGTGTCGATGCACGACTGCAACGACCAGATGTTCTGGAAACCGGCATCGGCAGCCGAGATGACTTCCGAAAGCATCGAGAACACAGCGTTCGGCAGGTTCAGACCGCCGTAGCGGCGAGGCATCGAAACACCCCATAGGCCAGCCTTGCGGGTGGCATCGAGGTTCTCGAAAGTCTTCGAGGCGTAGATCATGCGGCCGTTCTCGAGGTGCGGACCTTCCAGATCCACGTCCTCCGAGTTCGGAGCGATGATATTGGCAGCCACGTCGCCAGTGATGTCGAGAATCTGCTTGTAGTTCTCGATGGCATCGCCCAGGTCAACGGGAGCATAGTCAT
>OCVV012867905.1_pt1 | contig 20895 bp, 16 predicted proteins | sample 1539721 | NCBI WGS metagenome assembly OCVV01 (sample SAMN02144230, study PRJEB22623) | gut metagenome | biome: sheep rumen | host: Ovis aries | place: New Zealand
TGACCCGCACGAAAGGCGTAATGATCTGGATACTGTCTCAACCATAGACTCGGTGAAATCTTAATACCTGTGAAAATGCAGGTTACCCGCTACAGGACAAAAAGACCCCGTGGAGCTTTACTGCAACTTGATATTGAGATCAGGTGTACCATGTAGAGGATAGGTGGGAGACGTTGAAATAAGATCGTCAGATCTTATGGAGTCATCCTTGGAATACCACCCTTGATATGTTTGATTTCTAACTTGCATCCATTATCTGGATGGAGGACAGTGTCTGGTGGGCAGTTTGACTGGGGCGGTCGCCTCCCAAAGAGTAACGGAGGCGCCCAAAGGTTCCCTCAGAATGGTTGGAAATCATTCGTAGAGTGTAATGGCAGAAGGGAGCTTAACTGCGAGACCTACAAGTCAAGCAGATGCGAAAGCAGGGCATAGTGATCTTGCGATCCCGAATGGAAGGGTCGTTGCTTAACGGATAAAAGTTACCCCGGGGATAACAGGCTGATCCCACCCAATAGTTCATATAGACGGTGGGGTTTGGCACCTCGATGTCGGCTCGTCGTATCCTGGAGGTGGAATCGCTTCCAAGGGTTGGGCTGTTCGCCCATTAAAACGGCACGCGAGCTGGGTTCAGAACGTCGTGAGACAGTTCGGTCTCTATCCGTAGTGGGCGTTAGAAAATTGAGGAGAGCTTTCTCTAGTACGAGAGGACCGAGAAGGACGAACCGATGGTGTATCTGTTGTCACGCCAGTGGCAGTGCAGAGTAGCTATGTTCGGAAGGGATAATCGCTGAAGGCATCTAAGCGAGAAGCCCTCTCCAAGATGAGTTTTCTTTATCTTCAAGATGTAAGATCCCTTGTAGACGACAAGGTTGATAGGTTAGATGTGTAAGTATAGTGATATATTGAGCTGACTAATACTAATAGATCGACAATTTAATCATTTATTTAATTTGATTTAGTTATCACATTATCTTGTTTTCAGAGAACGATTATGGTATAATACCTTTAATTGGTGACGATAGCAAAGTGGATACACCTCTTCCCATACCGAACAGAGAAGTTAAGCACTTTTACGGCGAAAATAGTGTAAGCGAAGATAGCAAGTTGCCAATTTTTTTATTGCAAGAAAAACTTTCTTTTTTAAAGAAAGTTTTATTTTGGTGTTGATTTTGTTATTTTAATGTGATATATTTGAGTATATTTCAATTTTTAGGGGTGATATTATGTATTATTATAATTATATAATTACCAAAAAATATACACAAAAAATTGATTTAATGTGCAGTAATATTTAGATATTGCTGTTTTTTTATTATTGGGAGGTTAACATGGGCAAAGATTTTAATGATTTATTAAAAGAATTAAACAGATTTTCTAAAAAAGAAATCAATATTATTAAACAAGTTTATGATTTTGCTTGTGCTGCTCATGCTGGTCAGTATAGGTGCAGTGGTGAACCATTTGTAACACATCCTTTAAATGTTGCCATTAAATTAGCAAGATGGAATGCAGATGTTGATACTATATGTGCTGGATTATTACACGACACTATTGAAGACACTTCAGTAACATATGAAGATATTGAACATACATTTAATAAAACGGTTGCTGATTTAGTTGATGGTGTTACTAAGATGGCTGATTTTAGATTTTCATCTAAAAAAGAAAGAAATTTAGCTAATACTAGGAAAATAATAACTAGTATTACTAAAGATATTAGAATAATTTTAATAAAAATTGCAGATAGAGAACATAATATGGAAACATTGGATTCTAAACCAGTAGATAAACAAAAGGGTACTGCATTTGAAACGTTACATATCTTTGCACCAATAGCTGGTTCAGTTGGTATGTATAGAATCAAAAATAAATTAGAAGATCTATCACTAAAGTATTTAGAACCAGAAGAATATAAAAGAATTGAAGATGATAGGAATAGCTTTTATTATGAATATAGAGGTTTATTAATAGATGTATCAAGAGAAATTAAAAAGATATTAACTGATAATGGTATTCCATGTGAAATTAGACAGAGAATTAAAAGTATTTATAGTATCTATTTAAAAGAAAGTGATGGCAAATCATTTAATTCTATACAAGACTTATTATCTCTTAATGTTATTGTTAATCAAATTATAGATTGTTATGAATCATTATGTTATATTCACGAATTATATAATCCAATTAATCAGAATTTTAGGGATTATATATCTAGACCTTTTGTTAATCAATATAAATCTATTCATTCATCATTAATTGTACGTGATAATACCATTTTACAGGCCCAAATTAGGACTCCTGAGATGGATAAACTAGATAACATGGGTATTTGCTCATATTTTGAAACATATGGTAAAAATGCCTTTAAAAAGATGCAAAAAGATTTAAAGAAAAAGTATCCATTTTATAGTACTTTAGAGACATATGATAAAACATATGAAAATGATGAAGATTTTATGTATCACGTTGAAGCTGAGTTATTATCTGTTAAAATATATGTTTATAATTCTAAAGGTGAAGTAATAGAGATGCCATATGGATCTACTATTGAAAAATATATATTAAATCAGGGTTTAAATGTTGATGACGTTATTTCTTGTTATATTAATGGTAGAGAAGTTAATAAAAAATATATGTTAAAGGATAATGATATTATTCATTTAGAATTACGAAAACAAAAAGAATTAAGATTGTTATAATATTAATTCTTTTTTAATGTTCTTTTAATGTTTTATTAATAGTATAATAATATACATTAGGTGATATATATGGATAATTATATAACAAACAATTATGAACAAGATGAATATAATATAAAGGAATATTTTGCTGATGGAATAAATATAAATAAATATAAAAATATTATTAATAGAAAACCTAAGTATGTAAAAAAGAATGGTATTTATAAACCTATTAATTATGATTTTGAGAAACCATTGCATTATTCTGAAATAGAAAAAATGTTATTAAATATGAACAACTTAGATATAGTATCTTTAGAAAAGTTATATATAACATCTGATAATAGAACTATCTATGGTATAGAAATAGGAAAAGGTAATAAGGTTTTATATATAGATGCTAATATCCATGCTGGTGAATCTGGAAATACAGTAATGATTATGAAATTTTTATGTGATTTATTAAATAGTTATTATAATAATGATAAACAAATTATTAACAAACTAAATAATGTTAAATTAGCAATAATACCTTCAATAAACCCAGATGGGTATGAAATATATAACTTTGGTAAACAAGTTATAAACAATAAAAAATTATGGATATATAAAAACTATGAAAAAGTAAATATAGAGCATATTAAATGTAATGCTAGAGGAATTGATATTAATAGAAATTTTCCTACTCAAAATGCTGGGCTATATTATAAATTTAATAAGTTAATAGATAGTGTTTCTTATAAAAGAACATATGTGGATAATTTATTCTTTGGTGGTAAAAAATTAGGTTTTGAAAAAGAAACACAATCATGTATGTATTTTATGCTTAAACATTATAAAAATGTATATGCATATTTAAATATGCACTCTCAAGGAAGAGTTATTTATTGTGGTAAACCTAATTTATCAAAAAAGTTTAATGATATTTGTCAAAAATTTTCAGAATATATATCAAGTTTTAATGGATATGAGATTTATGGTTTATCTTATGAAGAAGTTGGAGAAGGTAATGATGGAACCGCTACAGATTTTATGGCAGAGCTTGCCCATGATTTCAAAATGAGTACTAAAACTAACAGGTTATCAACAAATAGTTATGTTGAAAATTCATCAAAATTGATATATAATTATCCTGTTGTAACATTGGAAACACTTAATAAATATACTAGAGATGTAAATGTTATTAAGTATGAATATTATAACAAGAAGATTAAAGATATTTTTTATGATATGTTAGATTGTAATTTTTTATAAGAGGTGAAAAAAATGAATAAAAATAAAAATAATGGGGGAATGTTAACAGGAGCATTTATAACATTTATTATTTGCTTTGGATTATTTTTAGTATATAGAAATTATTATATTAGTAATGAAAATCAAACAACAGTAAGTGACAATCAAGGAACAACAAAAGTTGAAAAGAGTGTAACTGTAACAGATACTGGAATAGCTGATGCTGTTGAAAAAGTATATGATTCAGTTGTTGTTATAGAGACATTTGTAAATGGTAAAGCATATGCATCTGGTACTGGTTTTGTATTTAAAATGGATGATAAATTAGGATATATAATTACTAATCATCATGTTATTGCTAATGCTAATTCATATAAAATAACGTTTACTAATAATTCAACTGTAGAAGCTAGTTTATCTGGTAGTGATGAATACTCAGATATTGCTGTATTAACTGTTCCAAAGAAAAATGTTATTTCAGTATGTGAAATTGGTAGTAGTAGTAAAATGAGAGTAGGAGATACTACTTTTGCAGTAGGAGCACCACTTGATGCTAGTGTATATTCTTGGACAGTAACAAGAGGTATTCTAAGTGGTAAAAATAGACTTGTTGAAGTTAGTGGATCAAGTCGTAATGATTCATTTATTATGGAAGTTTTACAAACAGATGCTGCTATTAATTCAGGTAACAGTGGTGGGCCTCTTTGCAATTCAAATGGTGAAGTAATAGGGGTAACTAATATGAAACTTGCATCTTCTTCAATCGAAGGAATGGGATTTGCAATTCCAATTGATGATGCAGTTAGTTATGCTGAAAGTATTATAAGTGGTAAAGGAATTGAAAGACCATATATTGGAATATCATTATCAGATTATTCAAGTGATAGTGGTAATTATGGTGGAATTTTCAGTTTCTTCAACTTTTCAAATATAAAAACTGGTGTTTTTGTTCAAACAGTAGAAAAAGATAGTCCTGCTGATAAAGCTGGTTTTAAAGTTGGAGATAATATTAAAAAAGTTAATGGTGTAGATGTTGCTGATGTATCTCACTTTAAATATGAACTATATAAATGTGAAATAGGTAAGAAAATTACTATGACAATTGAAAGAGACGGATCATTAAAAGAATTAAGTGTTACTTTAGTTAGTAATTTAGGTAAAAAGTAGTTTTAAATATACTACTTTTTTTATATAATAATATTATGAAACCAGAAAAATATTTTTTTAAAATAAAAGACGATAAATATAAAGAATTCACATCTAAATTATTACCTAATATTCCTAAAGATAGTGTAATTGGAGTAAAAATTCCAGATATAAAAAAATATGCTAAAGAATATTATAAAGATGATGAAAGCAAACTATTTTTAAAAACTCTTCCTCATAAATATTTAGAAGAGAATCTTTTGCATGGACAATTGATTTCATTAAATAAAAACTTTGATGAAGTAGTAGAATTATTAGATAATTTTTTACCATATGTTGATAATTGGAGTGTATGTGATACGATTAAACCTAATATAGTTAAAAAGTATCCAAAAGAATTTTTAAAACATTTAAAAAAGTGGATTAAATCTAAAGAAGAATATAGAGTAAGATTTGCAATAGTTGCTTTATTAACATATTATTTGGATGATAATTTTACAGTTGAAATAAATGAATTAGTTCTTAATATTAAGAGTGATAAATACTATATAAATATGGCTAGAGCTTGGTATTTTAGTTTTGCATTAATAAAACAATATGATAAAACAATTTATATATTTGAAAATAAACTATTAGATGAATGGACTAATAATAAATCTATACAGAAAGCTAGAGAGAGTTTTAGAGTTTCAACGCTTCATAAAGAAGTGTTATTAAAATACAAAGTATGATATAATTAAATAGACTTAGGAGGATATATGCTAGAGTTAAAAAACGTTTCAAAATTTTATTATAAAAAAGGAATGATAACAACTGGTTTTTCCAAAGTTAATTTAAAATTTGATATGGGAGAATTTGTTGCGATTACTGGTGAATCTGGTAGTGGTAAATCAACATTATTAAATGTTATTTCTGGTCTTGATTCTTATGAAGAAGGGGAAATGTACATTAATGGTGAAGAGACAAGTTATTATTCTGAAAAAGATTATGAAAAATATAGAAGAAAATATATTGGAAATATATTTCAAACATTCAATTTAGTTAATAGTTATACAGTATATCAAAATATAGAACTAATCTATTTATTGAATGGATTTAAAGCGCATGAGGTAAAATCTAAAGTAAATGATTTAATTAAACAAGTAGATTTAGTTAAATATAAAAATAGAAAGGTATCTAAATTATCTGGTGGTCAAAAACAAAGAGTCGCTATCGCTAGAGCATTAGCACAAAATACACCAATTATTTTAGCAGATGAACCTACTGGTAACTTAGATAAAAAATCTAGTGAAAATGTACTTAAGATATTACATGATATTTCTAAAGACAAACTAGTAATAATTGTTACTCATAACTATGATCAAATAGCTGAATATGTTACTCGTAAGATAACAATGAATGATGGAAAAATAATTGAAGATAAAAAGATAAAGCATCATGATGAAGTTAAAACAGCTGAAGTAACTAATTATAGAGATATGAGAATTGGTAGTAAAATAAAATTAGGTGTAAGAAATGCATTTAATATATTATCTAAGTTTCTTATATTAACAGCTGTATACTTATATATGGTAGCCGAATTATTCTCAATGTATGTAGTATTTAGTGATTCACAAAAGTTATTAACTGAAAGTGGATATAATAATTTCTTTAATACAGATGAATTGGAAAGAGTAGTTATTTATAAAAATGATAGATCTGAAATAAATGAAACAGATTTTGAAGAATTATCTAAAATTCCTAATGTTAAAAAAATTATTAGAAATGACATATTAGTAGAACAAGAAATAAACTTAAATAGTGATACATATTATATAGGTGGTCATGTATATAGCGTTAGTGAATTAGATAAGGTTGATTATGGTAGACTTCCTGAAGAAAAAAATGAAATTGTAATTGGTATTGATATAGATGATAATTATTATTTCGCTTCAAATAAAATTGAAGATACATTAAATAAAACTTATGAAGTATCTAACACATATAGTAGTTTAACTAAAAAGAATAAAGAAGTTAAAATAGTAGGTGTTAAGAATATTGATGACGAGTGGAATGGGAAAGTATATGCTTCTGATGAATTAATTGATGAATTAAAAGATATATATATAGATGATTTAACTACTATAAGATATGTATTCTTAGGAAATGAATATACTAGTTATAGTGATGGAATGGGTGAACTTGTTCCAAGTAGTAAAGTCCCAAAAGGAAAAGCAATTGTTTCAGAAGAATTTATGTTCTCTTGTAAGAATTTTAATTGTAAAGGTAAAAAGATAGATATTACATCTAAAACACCATATTCTGAAATTAAAAAAACATTAAAAGTATCTAAAATGTATAATAAGAAGAATATTAAAAAATTAACTGGATATAAAATTGATGAATTTGCATCAGCTATATTTGTTAATCCAGAAGATTTTGAAAGTCTACATGATAGAAAAATATATCAAAGTAGTGTAATAATTGATAATAAAGATGAAGCAAATGCTACTATTGAAGATTTAAAAGATTTAGGATATAAAACTCTTTATATGAGAGAAACAATATTTGATTCATCAAATAATACTATAATGAGGGTATTAAATATAGTAAAAGTAGTATTGTATGTATTTGAATTATTTATAATGTTCTTTATTTCATATTTTGTAATTAAATTAGTATTAAAATCTAGAAATGTATATTATTCAACGTTAAGAATTTTAGGATCAACACTTAAGGATACTAAGAGATTATTAAATATAGAATTATTTACATATGCTAATTTAGGATACTTTATATTTGTAATATTCATTTATCTACAACATATAAAAGTTATAAGAATAGAAGCATTTAGTGCATTATTTGCTGAAACAAAACTTTATCATTATATAGTTATATATGTAGTAATTGCATTAATGACATTTTTAACTACTGAAAGGTATTCAAGAAAACTATTTGTTAATAGTGTAATGAATACATATAGAGAAGAGGTGTAATAATGATAAAACTAGAAAATGTTAATAAGTATTTTTATAGACATAAAAAGAATCAAATCCATGTTATTAATAATACATCTCTTAAATTAGAAGAAAAAGGACTAGTTTCATTGCTAGGGCCATCAGGATGTGGAAAAACAACTTTATTAAATACTATTGGTGGTTTAGATAAAATAAATAGTGGAAAAATATATGTAGATGGTAAAAGAATTTCTAAAAGATCTGTTGGAAAAATAGACAAAATTAGAAATTTAAATATAGGATATATTTTCCAAGATTATAATCTATTAGATAATATGACTGTTTTTGATAATGTAGCTTTAGCATTAAGAATAAATGGTCTTAAGAATAAAGAAGAAATCAAAAAAAGAGTTAATTATGTTCTAGAAAAAGTAGATATGTACAAATATAGAAACAGATTAACAAGTATGTTATCTGGTGGTCAAAGACAAAGAGTTGGTATTGCAAGAGCAATAGTTAAAAATCCAAAAATAATAATTGCAGATGAACCAACTGGTAATTTAGATAGTAGAAATACTATTGAAGTAATGAATATTATTAAAGCTATTTCTAAAAACAAATTAGTTATTCTTGTTACACATGAAAGAGAATTGGCAGAATTTTATTCAACAAGAATAATTGAAATAGAAGATGGAAAAGTAGTTAATGATAGAAAAAATGAACATAATAATGAATTAGATTATAGACTTGATAATACAATTTATCTAAAAGAATTTAGTGTTCATGAAGAATTGAAAAATAATGATATTAGTGTTAATTTCTATGGAAATAAGAAAGAAAAATTGAATATTAATGTTATTATTCAAAACGGAAATATATTTATTGAAACAGATTCAAATAATAAAGTAGAATTAACAAAAGATGCTAATATTGAAATAATTAATGATCATTATAAAAAAATATCAAAAGAAGATGCTGAAAAATATGATTTTGATGTTAATAGTGTAAGTGATAAAAAATATAAGAGTAAATATTCTTCAATATTAAATCCATTTACTTTATTAACAGAGGGATATAAGAAAGTAAGAGATTATAGTATTATTAAAAAATTATTATTATTTGGTTTCTTTATGTCAGGATTATTTGTATTTTTCTCCATATCATCATTATTTGGTATTAGAAGAGTAGATGACGCTAACTTTATTAAATATAATAAAAACTATCTTAGTGTAGAAATGGAAAAAGTTAAAATAGCTGATTATAATAAGTTTAATAAAGATGAAAACACTACTTATGTAATACCTGGTAATAGTATTGTAACAGCCTTTATTCCATATAGTGAATATTATCAAACATATAATATGTATGATTCATTAAGTGTATCTTTATCAAGTGTAGATATGATAAAAAATGAAACACTTCTAGCTGGAAGAATGCCTGAAAATGAAAAAGAAGTTGTTATTGATAAAAAAGTATTTGATAATATTAAAGAAAACAATACAGTTTATTCAGTAGGTATCTATTCAGTTGAAGATTTCATTGGAAGAAAAATATATTTTGGTTCACTTCTAGAATATACAGTAGTAGGTGTTACTGATTTATCAAGTCCAAGTTTATATACATATCCAAGTGAAATGAATAATATCATTTACTTTAGTAAAGATGGTGGAAGTTTTTCTCCAGGTGAATTATTCGTTGATCAAGAAATAATTGATTATAAATTACTTGAAAACTATATTAAACTTAAAAAAGGTAGATATCCTACTAAAGAATATGAAGTTCTTGTAAATTATGATTATAAGGATCAATATAAATTAAATAAAACTATTAATTACAAGATTAATAAAAAGAAAGTTAAAGTAGTTGGTTATTATACAAGTAACACTTTTAAAGACAAAATGCTTGTAGCTAAACCATCAATTACTATCTTAAATATTATTAATAATAGTGATTTAATGATTTATACAAAGGATAAAGAAAGTTATATTGATAAATATAAAGAAGAATATAATATAAAAGATTCATATATTAGAAGTAGAGATGAATATATTAAAGAAAAGAATGAAAATACAAAATCTGTTATTAAAGCAAGTATTATATTCTTAGCAATTTCATTAATTGAAATTTATTTAATGATTAGATCAAGCTTCTTATCTAGAATAAAAGAAGTAGGTATCTTAAGAGCAATAGGTGTAAAAAAACAAGATATATATAAAATGTTTACTGGTGAAATACTTGTTATAACTACTATAGGTAGTGTTCCTGGTATATTATTTATGGCATATGCTTTAAATGAAATATCATTTATTGATGGTATTAGTGATAAGTTCTTAGTAGATGCTAAAACAATATTAGTAACCATAGTATTCATATATATATTTAATCTAATAGTAGGTTTATTACCTGTATATAAAACAATAAGAAAGACACCTGCTCAAATATTAAGTAGGACTGATATTCAATAATAAAAAAGAGTTAGAATTTCTAACTCTTTTTAAATTACATGATAACTTCTTAATACAAATATTATTACAAATATAGTAGATAATATGATTGTAAAATTGAATAATTTTTTAGTAAATGAATTATTTCTATTACTAAATCTAGAATATATTAATAATACCATTCCAATGATATAAGATAATATCATAAATGTATAGTCTTCATGTTTAGTATATACAAATAATAAGATTGGAACAAAATATACTAATATAAATGATAGTGAAGTAATAAGAGGTAATTCATTTGGATCTTCGTCATGTTTTTTAGGTTTTTCTTTCTTGCCATCATCATATCCATTTACGAATGCTTTATCCCATAAGAAACTTGGAATGCCATCTTTGAATAATCCATCAACTTTTTCATCTTTATTTTTCTTTTTATTCTTTTTCTTATCAGATTTGTTGTCTTCATATCCATTAGCGAATGCTTTATCCCAAAAGAAACTTGGAACTCCATCTTTAAATAATTTATCTAATCTTTCACTTCTATCTTTTTTCTTCTTTTTCTTATTAGCTTTGCCATCATCATAACCATTAGTGAAAGCTTTATCCCATAAATTTTTTGGAATACCATCTTTAAATACTTTATCTACATCTTCTTTTTTATCTATTTTTTTCTTATTATCTATTTGTTTTTTCTTAGGTATATTATTCTGAATATTAGTATTGCTTTTCTTTTTATTCTTTTTACTCATACTATCACCTATGATAATAATACCATTTTCATAAAATAAATACTAGATTTTATAAAAAAAATGTGTTAAAATCTATTGTAATTGATTGTGAAGGAAAGAAAGAAGCATGTATTTCGTAGAGAGTTTATGGTTGGTGAAAATAAACATTGAAGTGTTTCCCGAATGGCTCTGGAGTCAAAACGTATATCTGCGTTAAAGATATTAAGTGCATGCAAAGTCATGAATTAAGGTGGTACCGCGGAATATTTCGTCCTTAATTTATGACTTTTTTATTTTAAAGGAGGAATGAAAGATGGAAAAGAAAAAGTTTTATATTACAACACCTATTTATTATCCTAGTGCAGAGTTTCACATTGGACACTGTTATACTACAGTAATAGCTGATGCTCTTGCTAGATATAAAAGATTAAGTGGTTATGATGTATTTTTTCAAACAGGTACTGACGAACATGGTCAAAAAATTGAAAAGAAAGCTACTGAAGCAGGTGTTACTCCAATGGAGTATATCAATCCAATAATTGATAATGCCAAAGATTTATGGAAAAGTTTAAATATTAGTTATGATTATTTTATTAGGACTACTGATGAACAACATGTAAAAGCAGTTCAAAAGATATTTAAGAAAATGTATGATAAAGGTGATATCTACAAGGGAGAATATAAAGGTTTATATTGTACTCCTTGTGAATCTTTCTGGACTGAATCACAATTAGATGAAGATGGAAAATGTCCTGATTGCCATAGAGAAGTACATGAAGTTACTGAAGAAGCATATTTCTTTAAATTATCTGCTTATCAAGATAAATTAGTAAAGTATTATGATGAACATCCTGACTTTATATTACCTTTAACACGTAAGAATGAGATGTTAAATAACTTTATAAATCCAGGACTTGAAGATTTATGTGTTTCAAGAACATCATTTACTTGGGGAATCCCAGTAGACTTTGATCCAGGACATGTAGTATATGTTTGGGTAGATGCATTATCTAACTATATTACTTCACTTGGTTATCCAGATGAAAATGCTGAATTATTTAAGAAATATTGGCCAGCTGATTTACATTTAGTAGGTAAAGAAATAGTAAGATTTCATACTATTATATGGCCATGTATGTTAATGAGCTTAGGAGTTGAACTTCCAAAACAAGTATTTGGTCATGGATGGTTAATAATTGATGGTGGTAAGATATCTAAATCTTTAGGAAATTATAAAGATCCAAGAGATTATATTAATAGTTATGGCGTTGATGCTGTTAGATATTTCTTATTAAGAGAAGTTCCTTTTGGAAATGATGGTTCATTCTCAGAAGAAGCATTAATAGCTAGAACAAATGCTGATTTAGTAAATACTTTAGGTAATTTAGTTAATAGAACTATTGCCATGAGTAAGAAATATTTTGATTCTAAAGTAGAAAATCCTGGAGTAAGTGAAAGTGTAGATGATTCTATTGTTAGTTATGCTAAAATGTTACCAAGTTTAGTTGATACTAAAATGAATGCATTAAAAGCAAATGAAGCACTTGAAGATATATTTGAATTATTAAAAAGGTGTAATAAATATATTGATGATACTGCACCTTGGGTACTTGCAAAAGATGAAGCAAATTCTGAAAGATTAAAAACAGTATTATATAATTTACTTGAAAGTATTAGAATTAGTGCTATATTATTAAGAGCATTTATTCCTGATACAAGTGAAAGAATATTTAAAATGTTAAATACTAAAAATACAAGTTTTGATACTTTAGAATTTGGTAATTTAGAAACAGATATTACTCTTAATGAATCAGAAATACTATTTAATAGAATTGAAATAAAAGAATAAAAATAAAATAGAGAACATTTAGTTCTCTATTTTTAATTCTTCTTTACCAAATAGTTCGGTTTTTTCCATTACTGGGAACCAATTTTTATTTGATACTCTATAATCTTCAAAATTACTTTGTTTTAATCCATCATAATACATATAATGATCTTCTTTTATACAAGCTGCTACTGTTGAATCAAAGAAATAATTTTTACCATCTACTTCAACAATATTCCACATATGTGGACCAGTTGTATAACCATCTACTAAATATGATTTAATTCCCATTCTTTGGAATATAACTTGTGCAGTTTTAGCAAATCCAGCACATACAGCATTATGTTGTATAAAAGCAGCATATATTGTTTGATTTTTATTATCATTAGTAAATATAGTGTCATATTTCATATGATTACCAATCCAATTATATACATATTTAATTCTTTCTTTATCAGTATATCCTTCAGTATCTTTTACTAATTTTTCAATTTGATAATTAATAATCATTTCACCAATTTTATCCATACCTGGTAATTTAAATGATCTTCTAATTCTAAAAGTTAAAATATTAGTATCATATTTATATGAAATATCAAAAGACGCAAATGATAATAATTCAGGATGATCTAGCCATATTGCATTAGTAGCAGAACTCATCAAAGAGAAACAAGATCGATAATCAGGGCAACCGTATTCAGCTGGTGTCATTTGAGTAACTCTTTTTCCTCTTTTAATTCTATCCATTATGAAATCATACATATGTTTAGTATCATCATCTAAATAATTAGTATATATTCTTCCATCTGACATATAAATACTATTTACATAAAAAGGACTATCTTTATCAATATTTGGATTATTATTTAATATTTTTTGAGCGAATAAAAATATACCAAAAAATATTAATAATATACCAAGTATTCTTTTATGATCATTTATCATATTAAATATACTTTTTATGAATGGTATCATATAATCTCACCTAGTATAATTTTATCAAAAAACTTTCTTTTTTAAAATAATTATTTTATAATGTAATTATGAAAAAAGTAGGAAGATATATTTTAGTTTTTGTAATTTTTATTTTATTGATGAGTTTTATTTTTGTTTATTTCACTTTTAGGAAGCAACAAAATAAACTAGTTAATAATGGAAGGAATCTATTAAATTATGTAAAAAATTTAGATGCAGGGGAATATTCTCTTAAAAAAGGTATTCTTTATACAGAGAGTGGATCATTAGTCACAAAAGATTATTTCTTTGATGGCAATGGTAATATTAGTGTGGATAAATATGGAAATGTAAGTTTTCAAATAAGATCTGAAAAGAATTGTGTATATAAAAATAAAGTAGGTAATGTTGAAGCAGATAAAACATGTCCTAGTGTTAAAGATTTCAAAGTTGAAATTGTTAAAAATAATGATGTAGTATCATTTATAACTAATAGAGACAATGTTTCATATAAGTTATCTAAATTAGATAATTTTAGTGGTGATTGGGTTTCTGCTAATGGAAAAAATGTAGTTTTAAAATCATATTATAGTGGTGATAATTATATTTGGTTTAAAGATGAAGATGGGGTATTAAGTGAAACAATTACATTTAATTTAGAGTGTTTAAATACAAAAGGTGAAGCATATGATAAGAATGTTTATTATTGTATTGGAGCTAAAGTAAAATTAGATGATAAAGAATGGCTAGTATTGGAAAGTAAGTCTAACTATACAACTTTAATGTTAGCAGAAAGTTTAATAGATAGATTAAATATGTGTACTAATACTGCTAGTAGATATTGTTTCTATACTAATAATATGGATAATTCATATAAATGGAGTTTATCTTATGTAAACTATTATTTAAACAATATATTTATTAAAGAATTATCAGAAGAAACATTATCAAAAATAATAAGTAGAGAAATATGTGATATATATGCTGATAGTGGTTGCGATGATGATAAGGGATGTGGAGGATATCTAAAAGAAGAAATAGCATTACATAAATATAAGTGTGATAAATATACATCATCAAAAATAAGAATTATTACATATGAAGAATATAATGAAGTACATTCAAATGTTAAAGATTTAAAAGATTTTGTTGGAAACTATTGGATTTTAAATTCTTATGGAAAAGATGTTTGTTCAACAGTTGAAGAAAAAGGTAATGTATTTGTTAAAGAAAATCCAACAAATAAGAAAGAAGTAAGACCAGTTATAACTATATCTAAATAGTTAAATACTTGAAATTTAGGAATAATATTGATATTATTATTATAGGTGAATAATATGGAAGAAGCTAAAGGTCAAACTATATTTTTATCAGTAATTGGAGTAGCAACTTTGTTAGTAGCAATAGTTGGTGCTACATTTGCGTGGTTTAATATCTCACTTACTGGAGATGAAGATACTAAAAATATTATTGTTACAACAGCATCTTTAAGTTCAATTACCTTTGAGGATGGTGCTGAGATAGATGCAACTAATATTTTCCCAGGAACTGATAAAACAAAAACATTTACTATAGCTCAAACAGATCCATCTGCAACAGAAACAATAACATATGATATAAAATTAAATGTTACTAAAAATACTTTAACTCCTAATGCTAATGGTGCTTTTGTTAATAGTATCACTGGAGAAGGTGCTAATAATGGAGGAACATTAGTAAAAGTTAATGAAGAAGTTGTTCCTGAAGAAAGTAAAGTGTTAGGAACAGGTTCTTTAGTAGGATATGAAACTCACACATATACATATACTTTATCATTAAAGAATCTTGATGAAGATCAAACACCTGTATTAGGAAAAGAGTTTAGTGGTTATATTTCTGCTAATCTTGTAAGTATTACAAAATAATGTAAATTGAAAGTGAAGTAATTCACTTTTTTTTTGGCCTTTCTTGTAAATAAAAATAATATTTGCTATGATAAATATGATATGGAGGCTACAAAATGAAGAAGAAAGTAACTATATTTCTTTATATATTTATTTTATTAGCAGTGATAGCTATGTTTTGTGGTTCAGCTTATGCTTATTATAAAAAAGTATTAGTTAAAGATGAGGCTAATGTAACTGTAAAAACAGTTAATCTTTTAGTTGAATATGATAATGGAAGTAAAATCAATTTAGAGAATTTAAAATATGATGAAGAATATATTCATTCTTTTGTTATAAGAAATGATAGTGCTGATGAAATTGGAAAGTATAAAATTCAATTAGAAATAATAACTCCATTTGCAAAAGCAGTTGATGAAAACTTTACATATAATTTAGAGTGCTTAACACCTAGTTCTGACAACATAAATAAATTAGTTAACATTACTGATGGTATAGTACCAGTATCTAACAAGGAAATAGGGGAAGGTGTTATTACTCCTAATAATAATCATGCATGTAAAGTTATTTTTAAAGTGAAGAATAATAATCAAGATAAAGAATATTTAAAAGACAAAATTTTTGTAGCTAAAGTTAAAGTTCTTTCAAGTAATGAATAGGTGAGTTATATGGAAGAAGAAAAAAGTATAAGAATTAGAAAAACTATTAAAAAAATAACTAATATTTTATCATACACTTTTATAACTATTTTAATGTTAATAGCTGCATTTTTAATATTGTATGTAATATGTGGACAAATAGCTAAAAAGAGAAATGAAAACCCTCCATTTGCTTTATATACAATTATTAGTGCTAGTATGGAACCAAATATTAATGTATTTGATGTTGTTTTTGTTAAAAAGACAAATGTTAATAAATTAAAAGAAGGAGATATTATAACTTTTTATTCAACAAATCCTTTCTTTGGTAATACACCTATAACACATAGAATAGTTGAAGTTATACAAATGCCTGATGGTAGCCTTAATTTTAGAGTTAAAGGTGATGCTAATAGTGTAGCTGATGATGAAAAAGTATTAAGTGAAAATATAGTAGGAAAAGTTTTATTTAAAATACCTAAGTTAGGTAAAATACAATATGTATTAGCATCTAAGAAAGGATGGATAATTGCGGTGTTAGTTCCATCATTATTAATTCTTGGATATGATATATTTAAAATAGTTAGATTGCTTTTATTAAAGAAAAGATTAAATAGTTATAATACAGAGAATCAAGAAACTATTGAACAAATTGAAAAAGAAAAAAGAGAAGAGATCGTTTATAATCAAATAAATCAAAATGTAATACAAATTACAAAAGAAAATGAATCTAATGAAATAAGTACTGAAGGATAGTAGATATGAAAAAGAATAAAGTATTTATTAAGGATAAAGAAAAGTTTGCAAAAATAAGCTTAATAGTTTATGTTGTATTATTATGCGCTGGAATTCTTGGTTCGATAACAGGCTTGATTCCTTCTGGACTAGTAGTATGTTTTCTTTTTTCATTTATTATATTAATGATAATGATTTGTTCTTTATTTGTTTTTAAAGAAGGATTATTTAAAAAAATAGTATTTTTCTTATATTGGTTTTTTATGGGAATTGTAGTAATAGGTTTTATCATAATGATTTTTGGTATTGACTTAAACACATCAAAGTATAAATATAAATACATTAATATAAGAGATGCTAATAAATTTGGTTTTGTAATTAATTCCACTATTAATGTAAATAATGATGATAAAAACATTAAAATAGTTAAACCATATTTTTATACAATACCAGTTGATACATCTAAAAATTATATATATAAAACAAATAATGTAAGTACTTTATATTATTTATTTGATAATAATATTGGATTACATTTTGTTTTCTTAGGATTCTATTATTTATTTTTCTTATCATTTATATTATTCTTTGTTCTTATGATTTATATATTTTTTACAACAGCAGTTGCATCTTATAGAGAACAAAAGGAAAAATTAGAAAAAGAAGAAAAGAAATTATCAAAAAAGAAGAAAAAGGCTAAAAAATAAAGCCTTTTTTATTTTATTAATAAAACAAATATGGTATTATATAGCACATGAATCAAGACAAGAGAAGAAGAATTTATGCATTAATATCAGCATACATCATGTTAATAGGATGTTATTTTTCTTCATGGAAAAAACAAGATGTAGTATATAATGAAAGTTATCAATATCAAAGTTCTGATCCATATGCATATTTTGGAAATGGAAAAGTATATATTTGTGATGAATATACAATTGGACAAATAAGAGATGATAGTACGAATGATTTTTATATTGTAGATAGCAGAAGTAATAGAGATCCTGATATAAAAATATGTAATTCTTACGAAGTATTAGATCCAATAAAAATGTATAAATTACTAAATATATTATTAAGATATGAAAGTGAATATCCAAGTGAATGGAATAGAAGTCTTATTTCAATGATATTAGAGTGGATGGGACATAATTTTGGATATTATTCTAATATAGAACAGCACAGAACTTCTGAAGTGGATTTAAATAATGCTGATGAAAATAAATATTCGCTATTAAATAAAAAATAAATATATGTTAAAATATTACAGTGAGGTAATTATGACATTAAACGATAAACAAATTGAAGCAGTAAATCATAAAAATGGTCCATGTCTTGTACTTGCAGGAGCAGGTTCAGGAAAAACACGAGTTTTAACAGAAAGAATAATAAAATTAATAGATGATGGAGTTAGCCCATACAATATATTAGCAATAACTTTTACAAATAAAGCAGCTAAAGAAATGAGAAGTAGAGTAGAGAATAAGTTAGGTAGTGTATCTGACTCTATTTTCATTGGAACATTTCACTCATTTGGATTAAGAGTATTAAGAGAAAATTATCAAGCATGTAATTATTCATCTAATATAACAATATTAGATACTGATGATGTAAAATCATTAATTAAAAGAATTATGAAAGAAATGGATTTAGATCCAAAAGATTATGATTTAAAACATGTTATTTCAAGAATTAGTTCATCTAAAAATGATGGAGTATCGCCAATAGAATATCAAAGATTATTTTTAAGAGAAGATGATAAAATAATAGGATTAATATATGAAAAATATATTAAATTATTAAAAGAAAATAATTCAGTTGATTTTGATGATTTATTATTAAAACCTGTTGAGATGTTTAAAAAGAATCCAGAAATATTAGAAAAATATCAAGAAAGATTTCAATATATATTAGTAGACGAATATCAAGATACTAATAGCATACAATATGAATTATGTAAGTTGCTTGCTAAAAAAAATAACAATATATTTGTAGTAGGTGATGCTAATCAATCTATATATTCATGGAGAAATGCAGATTATAGAAATATACTTAATTTTGAGAAAGATTATAAAAATGCTAAAGTAATATTACTAGAAGAAAATTATAGAAGCACAGGAACTATTCTTGATGCTGCAAACTCTGTTATTAAACATAATACTGAAGGTAAAAAATTAAAGTTATGGACAGAAGAAGATGATGGAGAAAAAATTGATTATATTAGAGTAGAAGATGAAGTAAAAGAAGCAAATTATGTAGTTGATAAAATAAAAGATTTAGTTTCTTTAGGATATTCATATGAAGATTTTGCTATATTATATAGAACTAATGCACAAAGTAGAAATATTGAAGATGCATTATTAAGAGAAAATATTCCTTATAATGTTATTGGTAGTTACTATTTCTATAGTAGAAAAGAAATAAAAGATTTAATAGCATATTTAAACTTAATATATAATCCAAGTGATTCAGTTAGTTTAGAAAGAGTAATTAATGAACCAAAAAGAGGAATAGGTGCTAAAACTGTTTCTAATTTATTAGATGAAGCTAGATTAAATGAAACATCTGTGTTTGAAACGATTAATAGTGGAAAAGAATTAGAATTTAAAAAATTAATTTTAGAATTAATAGAAGATTCAAAAGAAATGAGTTTATCAGAATTAATTGAAGATGTTTTAGTAAAAACCGGATTAAGAGCGTCATATGAAAATGATAAATCGCTTGAAAGTGCTGCTAAAGTAGAAAACTTAAATGAATTTAAGAGTGTAGCAGTATCATTTGAAGAAAATGGTATATATGATCTATCAACATTTTTAGAAAGTGTAATGCTTGTTAGTGATAGAGGACAATATAAAGATGATACTGATAAAGTAAGTGTTATGACATTACACTCTGCAAAAGGATTAGAATTTAAAGTAGTATTTATTGTTGGTTTAGAAGAAGGAATATTCCCTCATAATAGAAGCTTTGAAAGTTTAAGTGAACTTGAAGAAGAAAGAAGATTAATGTATGTTGGTATTACACGTGCTAAAAAGAAACTATATTTACTAAGTGCTAGAAATAGAACTATTTTTGGTAAAACAAGTGGTACTGTTGAAAGTAGATTTGTCAAAGAAATAGATGATGAGTTTATTAACAAGGAAAATACTCAACCAAAAGATGAAAGTGTTAGTCACAAAATTGTTGGTAATATGTATAATGAAACAAGCACTGGATTAAAATCAGGAGATAAAGTTACACATAGTATATTTGGAGATGGTGTAGTAGTATCAGTTAATAAAGACTTAGCAACAATTGCCTTTAGTTATAAAGTAGGAATTAAGACAATAGCTGCAAATCATAAATATTTAACAAAAAGATAAGAGTAGAAATACTCTTTTTTATTGTCAAAAGTTTGTTAATTTATTGTAAATAAAAAAAGTATAATATTGATTTTATTAATCAAATAAAGTAACATAAAGTTATAAGGTATACAGGTTATACTTGCTTATGATAATTTTATAAAAGTAGGAGGATAGAAAATGAATCATAAAGTAAATAGTGTACAAAATTTATACGATGATGCAGTAGGACTATTCAATAATGTAGTTACTGGAGGATCTAATACAAGTGCAGATACAATAATCAGTAACATAATGGCAGGAATAGATAATCTAAAAGGATGCTGGGAAGGAAAAGATGCAGGA
>OCVV011314955.1_pt1 | contig 20893 bp, 14 predicted proteins | sample 1539721 | NCBI WGS metagenome assembly OCVV01 (sample SAMN02144230, study PRJEB22623) | gut metagenome | biome: sheep rumen | host: Ovis aries | place: New Zealand
ATCTAAATGATCTAATTCATGTGATAAAACAGTTGCTTCAAAACCTTCAAACCATTCTTCTTGTACATCATAGTTTTCATCTATATAATTTACTTTCATAAGATATGGTCTTTTAACTTTACCACATAAATTTAAACAACTAGCACATGCTTCCCAGTACTCAGTTAATCCATATCTTTCTATAATAATAGGATTAATCAATACTCTACCTTCATTATATAATTTATCTTCAGTAGATTGTTCATCCCTTTGCATTCTATTAATAATATCTATATCAGTATTCTTTAAATAAATAATTCTTTTAGGTATACCTATTTGAACAGCAGCCATAGCCATTACATCACGTTCTTTACAAAACTTACCTAATAATTCTATCTCGTATTTTAAATTTTTATCATGAATGTTTACTTCTTTAGATACTTGTCTAAGATATTCCTCATTATCTTGTATTGTAATTGGTTCAATCACATAATCACCTTCTTAAGATAATTATTATATATGTAATAGAATAAAAATCAATAATAAAAGAGTGAATTATTTTTCACTCTTTCCATGACATTGTTTAAATTTCTTTCCAGATCCACACCAACAAGGATCATTTCTTCCAACTTTCTTTTTAGCCTTATCTGGAGTTTTAACCTTTTCTTTACCATCAGCATAGTTACCTTCAACAGGTCTAGCAGCAAAGTTTTGTTTAATTTCCATTCTTAATAAGAAGTTAGAAATAGATTGTTCAATACCATCTTGCATTGCTTCGAATATTTCATATCCTTCTTTAGCATATGCTTGTAATGGATTTCTTTGACCATATCCACGAAGTCCAATACCTTCTCTTAAATTATCCATATCAGTAATATGTTTAATCCATGCTTCATCAATAACTCTTAATGAAATATGTCTTTCGAAGTCTTGTACTATGTTTTCAGGTACAATAGAAATCTTATGTTCATATTCTTCAATTACTTTATTAGTAATTAATTCATATACTTCATCTTCAGTCTTACCAGATAAATCTTCAACTCTAAACTTATCATGTTTAATTGAAGGATTAACAGCATCAATTATACCTTCTAAGTCAGCATCAGTTAAATATCCTTCTGGAGCTAAATGTGAATGAATCATATCATCAATATAATCTCTCATGAAGTCTAATACAACTGAATGAATATCTTCAGCATCTAATACTTCATTTCTTCTCTTATAAATAACAATTCTTTGTTGAGAAACAATATTATCATAGTCTAGTAAACTCTTACGCATATCATAGTTGTTTCCTTCAACTTTCTTTTGAGCTGATTCAACAGATTTACTAAACATCTTAGATCTAATTTGTTCCATATCATCTAAACCTAAGTTTTGAACTGCCATCTTAATTGATTCAGGTACAAATCTTCTTAATAATTCATCTTCAAATGAGATAAAGAATTGTGAATAACCTGGATCTCCTTGACGACCAGCACGTCCACGTAATTGGTTATCAATACGACGAGATTCATGTCTTTCAGTACCGATTACACATAAACCACCAAGTTCAGCAACACCTTCACCAAGCTTAATATCTGTACCACGACCAGCCATGTTAGTTGCAATAGTAACTGCACCCTTTTGACCAGCTTTTTCAATGATTTCAGCTTCTCTAGCATGGTTCTTAGCATTTAATACTTCATGTTTAATCTTAATCTTATCTAACATTCTAGATAATCTTTCATTGTTTTCTACTGAAATAGTACCAACTAAGATAGGTTGTCCTGTTTCATGTACTTGTCTAATGAATTCTACTATAGCTTTATACTTAGCAGCTTCAGTAGCATACATGATATCAGCCATATCTTTTCTTATACATGGTTTGTTAGTTGGTATTTCAATAACGTACATGTTATAAATTTCTCTAAATTCTTCTTCTTCAGTTTTAGCTGTACCAGTCATACCTGAAATCTTAGCATACATTCTGAAGTAATTTTGGAATGTAATTGTAGCCATTGTACGAGTTTCTTCATTAATTTGAACTCCTTCTTTAGCTTCAATTGCTTGATGTAGACCATCTGAGAATTGTCTACCTTCCATTAAACGACCAGTAAATTGGTCTACGATAACTACTTTACCTTCACCATCTACTACATAATCAACATCTATAGCCATACCATAGTTAGCTTTTAACGCTTGGTTAATATGATGAACTAAAGCAGTATTATTTGAATCATATAAATTATCTAATGAGAAGAATTTTTCAACTTTTCTAGAACCTTCTTCAGTTAACATAACTGATTTAGTTTTTAAATCTACTGTATAATCTTCTTCTTCCTTTAAAGCCTTAACAGCTTTATCTGCTTCTTTATATAAGTTAGCTGAGTTAACTTTACCACCAGATATAATTAATGGAGTTCTTGCTTCATCAATTAACATTGAGTCAACCTCATCTAGAATTACATAATTTAATTCTCTTTGAACTCTATCTTCTGGTCTTACAACCATATTATCTCTTAAATAATCGAAACCTACTTCATTATTAGTTGAGTAAGTTATATCAGCAGCATATGCAGCTCTCTTTTCTTCTGGCGATAATTCTCTTAAGTTAACACCAACAGTAAGACCTAAGAATTCATAAATAGGTCCCATCCATTCAGCATTACGTTGAGTTAAGTATTCATTAACTGTTACAACATGAACACCTTTACCAGTTAAAGCATTTAAATATGCTGGTAAAATAGTAGTTAATGTTTTACCTTCACCAGTTTTTAATTCAGCTATATTACCAAAATGAATAGCTAAACCACCAAGTAATTGTACATAGTATGGTTTTTCACCAATTATTCTCCAAGCAGCTTCTCTAATAGTAGCAAATGCAGGAACGATTACTTCCTCATCATTAACTGTTTTACCATTATCTAACATTTCCTTTAAATCTTTAGTCATGTGCTTTAATTCATCATCACTCATCTTTGAATATTGATCATCTAAAGCAACAATTTTATCTGCAATTTTTCTAAATCTTTTTAATTCTTTATATTCTGTATCAATTAAACCTCTAAGTAGTCCCATAAATTTTCCTCCAGTAAATAATATTTTAACATAAAATAGTCAAAATATAACATAAATATACATATTTTTAACCATTTCTACTAGTAAAATTATACCATATTATATGTAAATAATATAGAAATAATAAAAAAAGCATAGAAATTCTATGCTTATCTTGAATAAATAATACCGTAATTGTTATCTTTTCTCTTATAAATAACAGCTATGCACTCTTCATCTGCATCTTTATATACAAAGAATGAATGTCCTAATAATTCCATTTGAAGTATAGCTTCTTCTTCACTCATTGGTTTAGTATCTATGTTTTTTCTCTTAACAATTTGATTATCTTCTACTTCTTCTGTTTCATCTTCTACATAAGCAAAAGCAATATCAGGTACTTCATTCTTACGAGAGTTTAATCTAGTTTTATTCTTTCTTATTTGTCTTTCAATTACTTCTTGTACTTCATCTATAGCTGCATAAAGGTCAGCGTTTGATTCTTCAGCTCTTAAAGTAAATCCTTTAGCAGGAATAGTTACTTCAATAGTATCTTTATTGTTCTTAGATCTAATTAATACATGAGCATCTACAGAACTTGGTTCATCAAAATACTTATTAAGCTTAGCTAATTTCTCCTTAATATAAGTTTTAATTGCGTCAGTTACAGCAATTTTGTCTCCACGAATATTTATATTCATGATTATCACCTTCCTACTTTTATTATATCATTAAAAAGAAAAAGTGAATATAAAATATTCACTTAATATCTATTATATCTATCCAAGTCTCTTTGCTTAATTGTTTCGCGTTTATCATATAGTTTTTTACCTTTGCATAAACCAATTAACAACTTAGCATGATTATTTTTAAAATATAATTTTAATGGTACTAATGTTAATCCTTGTTCTTTTATTTCTTGAGACAATTTAATTATTTCTTTTTTATGAAGTAATAACTTTCTTTGTCTTCTTTCATCATGGTTAAATTGATTACCTTCATCATATTTACCTATGAACATATTAATCACATATACTTCATTATTCTTTATTCTTGCATATGTATCTCTTAGATTAACAGAACCTTTTCTAATAGATTTGATTTCTGTTCCAGTTAATGCTATTCCACATTCTATTTCTTTAAGAATGAAATAATCAAAATAGGCTTTTCTATTCTTTACTTCTATCATCTAGACTTAACCTTACCAGCAGATATCTCCTCAAAATCAATTTGAGAAGCTGCCTTAGATGCATTTATACATTTTACTCTTACATAACTACCAAGTTTAAATACTCTCTTAGAGTTCTTTCCAACAACAGTTGATGTACCTTCGTCGTATGTATAAATATCATCTTTCATGTTTTCAAACTTTAACAGACCTTCAACTCTATTAGGTAGTTGAACAAACAATCCAAATCCTTGCATACCAGTTACCATAGCATCATATTCTTCGCCAATATGATCTTCCATGTAATCTGCATAATACATATCATCTACTGCTCTTTCTAATTCATCAGCATTTCTTTCTCTTTCAGATGAATGTTTAGCTATTTCATCTAAGTGAGAATCCCAATAATTAACAGTTTTCTTATCAGTCATACCTTCAAAGAAATAAATTCTTAATAATCTATGAATAGTTAAATCTGGATAACGTCTAATTGGAGATGTGAAATGTGTATAACAATCAGATGCTAAACCAAAGTGTTGTATGTTCTCCTTTGAGTATACAGCCTTAGCCATAGATCTAACAGCCAACTTCATTAAAATCTCTCTTTGTTCTCCTTCTGCATCTATTTGATCAATAATCTTTTTGAACATTTGAGCAGTTTCAACTACTTTAAATTTACCAACTATATGTTGTCCTAGATTATTACACTCAGCAATGAATTGTTGAATTCTTTCTTGATTAGGAATATCGTGTACACGATAGATAGATGGAAGCCCACCTTCATATTCATCATATAAATAGAATTCTCTTGCTACTGCTTCATTAGCACATATCATAAAGTCTTCTATTACTTTTTCGAATTCTCCTCTTTCTTGAGCAATTATATCAACTACATGATGATTTTCATTAAAAACAAATTTTGGTTCAACTGTATCAAAATCTACAGCTCCTCTACTTTGTCTTTCAGCTCTTATTAACTTATGTAAGTCATTCATAGTTAATAAAGTATCTACGAATGGTTTATATGTTTCTTCGATTTCACCATCTAGTATCTTATTACAATCAGTATAATTCATCTTCTTTTTACTATTAATTACTGATGGATATACTTTTACTGAATCTCTTATAACATGTCCATGTTTATTAACTTCCATTTCACATGTAATAGTTAATCTATCGACACCCTCATTTAATGAACATATACCATTAGAAATAATATGAGGTAATTGAGGAATTACCTTATCAGCAGGGTAATTAGATGTACCACGGGTATAAGCTTCTACATCTAATGGAGATCCTTCTTTTATATAATATGATACATCAGCAATATGAACACCTAAGATATAATTACCATTAGGTAATTTATCTACTGATATTGCATCATCTATATCCTTAGTATCTTTACCATCTATAGTAAAGATTACTTTATTTCTTAAATCAACTCTTCCAACTAATTCATCTTCAGATACTTCTGTAGGAAGGCTTTCAGCTTGTTTTATAGCATCTTCAGGGAATTCTTCAAATACATCATATTGAGCTGCTAATTGCTTAATATCCATTCCTGGATCATCTTTATGACCAACTTTAGCTTTAATACTACCTAAATAAGTATTATTAACAGTATCGTTGTTAATAGTAACAGCAACTATTTCACCTTCAACACATGAATTAATTTCATTCTTATTTATATTAATATTTATATTTTGATATTTCTTATCAGATGGAACAAAGCATTTCTTAGATTTAATTACTTTAATTTCACCTACTATATTCTTACTATTTCTTTTAATAATCTTAAGAACTTTACCTTCAGGTCTATTAGGGTTAGATCCCAATACTTCAACAAGTACCTTATCACCATCTAATCCACCTTTTAATTTATCCTTATCAATATGGATATCCTTTTCATTAGGCACATCAGATAATAAGAATCCAAATCCTTTATCCTTAACATCTAAGATACCAATTTTAAAGTTAGGTAGTTTTTCATATAAAATATATCTTTCCTTTTGAGATTTATAAACTACATAATCATCCACAAGATCTTGTAATGTATCTTTAAATTCATCTTCATTAAAAGATGAATCATTATTAAGTGCTTTAACTAATTGATCTTCTGTTAAGGCGTCATATGCTTCACCTAGTACTTGTAATATATTTTCTTTCATGGATATCATCCCCTTGCCTCTTTAATTATAACACTATAAAGTTAATTTTTTTAATAAAAAAAGGAAATTGCTTTCCTATTGTAAATATAATATTAATGATATTATAAAAAATGCTAGCCCTAATATTAATGTTAATCTAGAGATAAATAATTCAGAACCTCTTTCCTTAACATTTGAAAATAATTCAGCATTACCTCCTGAAATAATTTGTCCACCATCTTGTGCTTTACTACTTTGTAATAAAACTAATACTATCAAGATAACAGATATAACTATTAATGCTGTTTCCATATAATCACCTGATTTCCTTAAATAATTTAACATATTTATTGATATTTATCAACATTTATTTAGTATTATAAACTATTCGTAAATAACTTTCAATTATATAATTTCTTTTATGATTAATTATGATATAATATCTATATAAATAAAAGGGAGCGTTAGATGTGAAAATAGTTAGTTTAACAACACAACAATTCTTAGATTTTGCTAGTTCTCATCCTTTAAATAACTATATGCAAACACAAAAATATGCTCTAGTTATGGCTGATTATGGATATGACTATGATTTCATTGGATATATGGATGGTACAACTATTGTAGCAGCCACTTTAATGTTGTCTAAAACTATAACTGGTAAAACTAAATATGGATATGCTCCTAAAGGATTCTTAATAAACTATTATGATGACAATGTATTAAAATCATTTATTAAGGATTTAAAAGAATATTATTATAAATTAGGATATGTATTTATTAAGTTTAATCCAGAAATAATAATAGGATCAACTGATAAAGATCATAAATATGTTATGTCTTATAATGGTAATGTAAGAATAATAGATATATTAAAAGAATTAAATGTTAAAAGAAGACTAGAATTAAAAGACTTTGATTTACTAGAACCAAAGTTTAATGCATATATTAATCTAAAAGAATTCGATATTAAAAAGATACATAGAAGTTATAGAAAAAAGATAAAGAAATGTATTAACTCAGGTATGAGTTTAGTATTAGGTGATGTTAGAGAAATGGATAAAATATATCCATTCATCAAGACTAAGAGACCTATAAGTTATTATCGTACATTCTATAATGCATTCTCAAAAGATAATTCAGTAGATTTATTATTTGTTAAAATAGACTTTGAAAAAAGATTAACTTTAATGAGAGAAAGATATGAAATAGAACAACAAAAGAATGATGAATATAATAATCTTATACAAAAAGAACCATCTCCAGGAAACTTAAATAAAAAGATGGCATCTGACAAGAGATTAGATTCATATAAGGAAAATATTATTAAAGCTACTGAAAACTTAAAGAAGCATAAAGAAGCAGTTATAGCTGGTGCGATAGTTATTAAGCATTTCAATAGAGTTTCAATAATAGCATCTGGATATTCAGATGAGTATAAATATTTAAATCCTAATCATTTCTTACATTATGCAATAATTGAAAGATATAGACCATATTTCAATTATTTAGATATCAATGGAATGACAGGTAAATTTGAAGAAGATACTCCTTATAAAGGATTAGATGATTTCAAGAAAAAATGGAATCCAACTATATTTGAATTCATTGGTGAATTTGATGTAATATGTTCTACAAGAATATTTAAATCATTAATTAAGACATCATTTATTGAAGATGAATTTAATCAACATTTAGATCATAAATAAAAAGACACATAAGTGTCTTTTATTTTGTATTAACCATCATACTTTCTCTTTTATATTTATTAATACAATCAACTACTTTATATTTGTTAGTTTGATTATATCTATACTTATATGTTCCATGAACTATTAAACTTTTACCTCTTTTTTCAAAACCTAATGGTAATGATAATTTATATAATGGTCTATCACAGAATATTACATTATTTTTAGTATCACCACATACTAATGCACCAGGATTTAATTCTTTAATCTTAAATGCTAATACATCAGCATTTATATCTACTACATGATATATATTACCAACAGTTATATTATATAGATTACTTTCAGGTGATGTAGAATTAATAGTATTTGATTCTTCATCATATTGAAAACCTTCTGGTAATCTTAAACTTTTACCTTTAATAGATGTATAAGCAACAGTATCCCATTTATTATCTTCATCTGGTTCTTCATATCCAACAAATACTCTTCTATTCACATTTTCTAATGCATATACAAAATCAATAAAATCCATATAAACATCTCCTTTTTATTAGTTGCTTATTATAGATATTAAAATGATTTTTGTCAAAAAAGTAAGAGACTACTTATCTCTTACTTACACTTGTATTTCATCAAATCTTTTATCTGATATCTTAGTTAATCTTAACCATAGTAGTCCTGCTAGAATAGTAAATATTATCAAGAATACTATTTGAGCTATTCCATTTGATAATCCTGTTTGAGCTAAACCTACAAGAATACCAATTGATATCATAGCTAAGAACATACCACCAAATACTGATACCATAGAACTAGTACTTTGTTTAACTACTTCAGTATCATTAGTAGCATCCATCTTAGGATATTTTAAATTAGCCATTATACCAATTAATTCGGCAATAAATGGAAGTAATATAGTAGCATATAATATACATATAATACTTACCATATCAAACTTAAATACTACAAATACTATAATATCACCTAATAATAAACAAGGTATCATAATTACCATAGCAGTTATTACTTTATATAATACAATCATAGATGATTTAATAGGTAAACTTTTTAGTATATTTATTGATTTGCCTTCTAAAGATATCATTGAACTAGTAATAGATGTCATGAATGCTGAGAATGCAAGTAATCCCATCAATGCAAGTGGCATATAATTCATGAATATATCAGGTGATACACCTTCCATCTTAGATGCTAATCCAGTAATAATAGCATCATATTTAAAGCTTACAGCAACACATGCTGCAACAAACATAACTAAACCAAATCCAGCATTTGTAATAAATACAGGAGTAGATACAAATCTTGAAAACTCTTTCTTAACAAAAGATGCTAATCTACTTCTACTCTTAATAACATATGGTTTCTTATTATGTACAACAGAAACACTTTTCATCTTAGAATTTAATTTAAAATATACTTTACCTATTATTAATATAGATATAACAAATATAACTATATTAATTAATAACCATATTAATAAAGTAATAATATTAAAGTCTTTAACTAAAGATATATATGCACCAACTGGATAATACCATTTAGTTATAAAATCTTCTATTCTTTGTGCATTATTAGTCATAACTGTCATTAAAGAACCCGCATTATACGATATATATAATACTAATAATAGAATAGACATAGTAAAAATAGTTTGTACTAAGTTCTTACCTTTAAACTTAGAAGATATATAAGTAGTAATAAATCCAAAGAATGAAGATATTACTATAGGAATAATAGGTAATATAAATAAAGCTATTATAGATAATAAATAGAATAGCCATGTCATATTCATATTTATTCCATATACTATCATTGCAGGTCCTAAGAATAATCCATTAAATAAGAATTCAAATGCATAAAACTTAAACATACGAACAAATAATATAGTCTTCTTATCTACTGGTAAAGAGAATAATAATTGATCATCCTTACAATTAAATAGTAAAGAACTAGCTTTATATAAACCTTCAAACATAACTACAATAGAAAACATAAATGCAAATAAAGATAAAGCAACTGATTGTTGATTCATAGGTTTAAATTGTTCCATCAATGTATACATATATCCACCCATGTAACCAGCAAGTACTAATGCAAGAATTATAGGAACAAATACTTTAGTCTTATGATTTACCTTATTAGATTGAATCTTAAATAGACTCATATCTTGAGATAAACAGACTTTTAATAATCTTAAAGTCTTATTCATATTAACCCTCTAATTCAAGGAATACTTTCTCTAATGATTTATCCCCTTTAACTTCTTTCATACTACCAGTTTTAACTAATTTACCTTTCTTAATAATAGCTACTTTTGAACATAGTTTTTCAGCTACATCAAGAATATGAGTAGAATAGAATACTATCTTACCTTCTTTAGTCATCTCATTCATAACTTTTTTAAAATCAAATACAGCTTTAGGATCTAAACCAACAAATGGTTCATCCATGATTAATATTTTAGGATCATGTGCAAGTGCAGCAATTAATGCTATCTTTTGTTTCATACCATGTGAGAATGATAATATTTGATCATTTAATACATTTTCTACTTCAAATAATTCAGCATATTTATGAATATTATCTTCTCTAGTCTTTTGATCAACATCATACATATCACATATGAAATTAATAAAATCAATAGCTTTCATATTTTCATATAATTCAGGATTATCTGGAACGAATGCCATATCCATCTTACATGCTATAGGATCATCCTTGATAGACTTACCATTTATTAAGATTTCTCCTTCATCAAAATCATGAATACCTACTATAGCTTTAATTAATGTAGTTTTACCTGCTCCATTATGACCTATGAAAGCAAATATTTCACCATCTTCAACAGTAAATGATACATTATCTACTGCTACTTTATCACCATATTTTTTAGTCACATTTTTAATCTCTATCATATTAATCTCTCCTTGATATAATTATAACAAAAAAGAGACTATCAGTCTCTTATTTATTTCTATTAGCTCTAATCCTTTCAGATGGATCAAGAATAGCTTTTCTTAATCTTATATCATCTGGAGTTACTTCAACATATTCATCATCAGCAATAAACTCTAAAGCTTCTTCTAATGAGAATGTTTTATATGGAACTAATGCTATAGCATCATCTGAACCAGATGCACGAGTATTAGTTAATTGTTTATTCTTACATGGGTTAACATCAAGATCATTATCTCTATTATGAATACCTACAATCATACCTACATATACATCAGTAGCAGGTCCAACAATTAATTGACCTCTTTCTTGTAAGTTAAATAATGAGAATCCTAATGTCTTACCTTGTTCCATAGAAACTAATACACCATTTTTACGAGTTTGCATTTCACCAGCATAATCTTTATATTCGTCAAAAGATCTTACCATGATTCCTTCACCACGAGTATTAGTAATAAATGCTGATCTATATCCTATTAAACCTCTAGTAGGTGCTGAGAACTCAAGATGATTATATCCATCTTCAGTAGTAGTCATTCCCATAAGAAGTCCTTTTCTTTCTTGAATATCAGATATTACAGTTGATGCATAATCAGAAGGGACATTAATAATTACTTTTTCATATGGTTCTAGTTTCTTACCATCTACTTCTTTTATTAATACTTGAGGTTTAGATACGCATAATTCATATCCTTCTCTTCTCATATTTTCTAGTAATATAGATAAATGTAATTCACCTCTACCAGATACTTTATAACCATCAGATGAAGGTAATTCTTCTACTCTTAATCCTACATTAGTTTCTAATTCTTTATCTAATCTTTCTTTAATATGTCTTGTAGTTAAGAACTTACCAGATCTTCCTACAAATGGTCCATTATTAACTAAGAAATTCATAGATAATGTTGGCTCTTCAATATGTATTGGAGGAAGTGGATTTGGTTTACCATGTTCACATATAGTGTCTCCAATAGATATAGTTGAACAACCAGCTACAGTAACTATATCACCATAGAAAGCTTCAGTTTTTTCTACTCTATTTAATCCTTCATTAACAAATAACTTAGATACTTTAAATGATGATTCTTTTCCTTCATTATCAACTAAAGTAACTAATTCACCAGATTTAATTTTACCTTTAGTAACTCTACCAATACCTAATCTACCAATATATTCATCATATGCTAATGTAGATACTTGTAATTGTAGATCGTCTGATTCAGAACCTTGATATGGTTCTACTTCATTAATAATAGTATCTAATAAAGGAGATATATCATTGTTGGATAAATCATCTTTATCTAAAGATGCAATACCTTCTCTAGCTACACCATATAAAGTAGTAAAGTCTAATTGCTCATCTGTAGCATTTAATTCTACAAATAAATCAAATACTTCATCAATTACTTCAGTTGGTCTAGCATCTTTTTTATCTATCTTATTAATAAATAATATAGGTTTTAAGTTTTGTTCTAATGCTTTAGATAATACGAATCTTGTTTGAGGCATAACTCCTTCAGCTGAATCAACTATTAAAATAACTGTATCTACAGTTCTAATAATTCTTTCAACTTCTGAAGAGAAGTCAGCATGTCCAGGAGTATCAACAATATTAATCTTATAATCTTTGTACTTAATAGCACAATTCTTTGAATAGATTGTGATACCTCTTTCTCTTTCAATATTATCTGAATCCATTACTTGATCTATTAATTCATCATGTTCACTAAAAACACCATTTTGTCTTAATAAAGCATCAACTAATGTAGACTTTCCAGCATCTACGTGTGCAACTACTGCAACATTAATGATTTTATCCATAAAAATCCCTCTTTTTCATAACTATTAAATAATATAACTTTTTATTCATTTTTGCAAGAAAAATATACTTTTAGACAAATTATTAATGTATAATAATATAAGGTGAACAATATGATAAAGAAGTTATTAAACAAATTAGCTAACTCTAAATTATATGTTATTACATTCATATTATCATTATTTGTAATATCTTTATTATATATATTTAATAATGTAACACCATTTGGTGATAAGTCTTTATTATGTGTAGACTTCTATCATCAATATGGCCCTATGTTAGGTGAATTATATGATAGATTACATGAAGGTTCTAATTTACTATACTCATTTAATATGGGTTTGGGATTACCATTCTTTAGAAACTTTTTTAACTATTTATCATCTCCTTTTAATATATTAATTATGTTATTCTCAAGGAGTAATCTTGTTACATCTTATTCATTTATAATTGGATTAAAAGCTGTAGTAGCTTCTTGTACTTTTGTATATTTTATATCACATAAATTTAATACTAAAGAATTATATTTAGTTCCACTTGGAATATTGTATGCTTTTTCAGCATATTATTCTGCTTATTATTGGAATATGATGTGGATAGATGGAATGGTATTCATACCTATTATTACATTAGGTATTGAAAGATTAATAAAGGAAGGTAAATGGAAGTTATATACCATATCATTAGCTATTATGCTTGTAGCTAATTATTTTATAGGATATATGATATGTTTCTTCTCAGTATTCTACTTTATTATATTTAATATACATGAAACAACAATTAAAAAAGGAGAAATTAAAAAGAGTCTTAAGAAATTCTTTGTTAATTGCTTAAAGTTTGCAGGAGCATCACTACTTGCTGGTATGCTTGTAGCTGTAGTATTACTACCATTATTTAAATCTATTAGTTCAATATCAGCATCACATGGTAGTATGCCTATGACACAATATTATAAGTTTACTATTGAAGATTTCTTAAAATTCCATTTAACAGGTATTCCTACAACTACTTTTGCATCAGATTCAATAACAGCACCTAACGTATCTGCTGGTATATTATCTGTAGGATTATTACTAGCATTCTTAGTTAACTTTGAAATACCTTTTAAAACCAAATTATTATATTTATTATTATTAGGAATATTTATAATAGCATTCTTTAATCCTCAATTTGATTACATATTACATGGAATGCATGTTCCTAATGATTTGCCTTATAGATACTCATTTATATATACCTTTATATTTATGATAATAGGTTCATATGCAGCTGTTAATATGAAAAAGATACCATATGTTATTACTCTAGTTGGATATATATTTATGATGGTATTACTATTATCTATTACTAAAGATAATTGGACAGGTATTAATAGTAATATGATATTTATAAATATGATAGTATTATCTTTATATTTTATATTCTATTCTGGTTCTAAATTTATATATTCTTTAAAGAATGTATTCTATTTTGCATTAGCAATAACAGCTATGATAGATGTAATAGTATCAATTAATTACAATTGGGATATATCACAAGTATTATCTAACTTCTATAGTGATTATGATAAAACTGAAGAACTATTACAATATGTAGATAACTATGATAATACACCATTCTATAGAATAGAGAATGTTACTATGATGACATTAAACGATCCATCATGGTACAACTATCATGGTATGACTACTTTCACATCAATGGCTTATGAATCAATGGCATCACTTCAACATAAATTAGGTATGCCAGGTAATCATATTAATTCATATTATTACGTTCAATCAACACCTATATATGATTTAATGTTTGATATGAAATACTTTATAGGAAATACAAATGATACAAATAGATACACAGCTCTTACAACTATAGATGAAACTGCTAATGAATTTAATTATAATGTAGGATTGGGATATGCCACTAATTCTAATTTAAAGAATTGGGATTATTCTTCTTCTAATCCATTTGAAGTTCAAAATAATTATATTTATAATTCAACTGGTATAGAAAATGTCTTAGAAAAGATGACTCCTACTAAATCAGAAGAATTATATAATGATGGAAATTACTTTGTAGTTAAATACGAATTTGATAATCCAAATGATAATATGTACTTCTACACAGAAAACTATGCTATTGATTATTTTATAATTGGATCATGTATGTATTATAGAAATGATAACTATTCTTACTATGATAATGTATCTGATGAATTATATTATTCAATCATGGATAACTATGATGAAGCTAAAATAGTTAATATCAAATCACAAGATAAGAAAGTATATATATATGTAGGTTATTCATCTTATATGCCTAATTCATTCTATATGTATTCAATTAATCAAGATAAGTTTAAAGAAGCATATAATAAACTAAATAATAATAAGATGACTATTACTAAATATAAAGAAAGTTATTTAGAAGGATATATATCTACAGATTTAAATTATGTATATACATCTATTCCTTATGATGAAGGATGGAATGTGTATGTTGATGGAAATAAAGTAGATACTTATGCACTTGCAGATGCTTTATTAACATTTGATATTGAGCCTGGTACACATAAGATTGAATTTAAATATGTACCTAAGTATTATGTTTTAGGATTAATAATATCTTTAATTAGTTTAATAATAATTATTATTCCACCTTTAAATAAGAAAAAGAAAACAAAAAAGAAAAAAGCATAGAAATATGCTTTTTATTTTGTGAATAATTTACTTATATTCTTCTTAGGAAGCATAAGTTTAATTGTATGTATATTCTTTATATCATATGTAAGAGATCTTATCTCAAGCTTCTCGCCATCTATACACCAATTCTTATTTAATCTATCTTTAAACTTAATCTTTATATTATTAGTTCTAAAAGATATAACATTATTAACGTCTTTAGGATCTTTTATAACAGATAAACCTAAAGCTCCAATTATATCTAGTCTCTTAGAAGCTGTAACAATATATACTTCAAACTGATCATCATCTAATTTAACATCTTTAAAGAATGAATCAAATCCAGCTACTCTTGTAGCTGAACATATCATCATCATTGAACAAGATATATTTTTAGTTTCTCCATCAACAGTATAACTAATATCATACATTTTAGTTGGACCAAAGAAGTCTTTTAAACCATTTATTATATATGCTAAATATCCAAACTTTTTCTTCTCTTCTCTTGTTGTATCATATGCAATATTCAAATATTTACCAAATCCACCAACATATACAAATGGTCTTTTATTAATAGTTGGTATATCTATATCTTTAACTTCTCCATTTAAACAAGCTTCAATATTTTTTTCTATCTTATCAGAATAACCAAACATCTTACCTACATCATTAGTAGTACCAACTGGAATATGTGCTAATATCAATTGATTGTGTCTTAAAGAATTACCATATACTAATTCATTGAATGTTCCATCTCCACCCATAGACATTAATAAATCTACATATCCAATATGTTGAGCTATCTCTTTTGCATGTCCTTTATATTGAGTCGCTATAAATTTTACTGAGTATCCATGTTTTTCTATAAGTTTTCTATAAGAAGGTATCATTTTTCTTTGTAATGTATGACCTGAATTTGGATTATAAATAACAATACAAGTCTTCATAATAATACCTCCTAACTAACTATATATTATAGAATTTGACACTTAAAATATCAATGATAAATTATTATATGATATAATTAATTTAGAATCAGGGTGGTTATATGAAAGCTAAATATAAAGATGAAATAAAAAGACTATTATTACTATATAAAAATAATCCAGATTATCGTGAAGAATTATATGATAAGATATTCTCTAGAAATAAGAATAAATTATTAATAAATATGATGGAGATATTTAAAGATGAAATTAATAATTTCGCATATGATAGTAATGAAGATATAACATACCTCTTTTCTTTATTTGAACTATTACCAGATGTATTAGGTGAAAACCAAATACTACAACAAAATACAATTAATAATCTTGTTCCTATTCATCGAGATATAAAAGATATTATTCATAGAAAACCTGAAAATCCTACAAAGGAAGAATTAAGTAGATATAAACTATTAAAAAATATCTTATATAAAATGGAAGATACACTTATTAAGTTCACTTATCAAATGCCTGAAGACTATGATCCAACTCAAGGAGAGTTCATAGCATATATAATATTTAAAACAAAGAACTTAAATCATTTTAAAAATGCCATTACTGAATTTCCTTATATTGTAAATAGTAAAGATAGCAATAATAGACCACTTATAAACAGAGTATTAGATGAATATATAAATGCCTTAGATCAATATATATCTAATGTTAATTTAGGTCCTATAGATGATCTTATATATTATAAGAAAGTTTTTAATATGATGATGAATGCTACTAAATTATCCATTAACTATCAAGATAAAGAATCATTATTGAATCAGTTAAAAGAATATATTAATAGTAAGGACTTAGAAGTAGTAAGGCAAAAAGAAAAACTTACTTATTTCACTAATTCAATCATGCTTACTATCATGGGTGAAGAAGAAGATAATTCATTAACTAATCTTAACTATGAATACGAAGTACATGATAATTTTAAAGCAGCTCATGATATAGAAGCTAAAAGAATATATTTATTAAATAAAGATTTAACAGGTAAAAGAAAGAAAAGAAAGATATATACTTTTGATGGTGAAGGTGCATTTGAATTAGACGATGCCTTATCTATAGAAAAAAGAGATGGTATATATCACTTAGGAGTACATATAGCAAATCCTTATCCTTATATAGGTACTAATAGTATTCTATATGATGAAGCTAAAAGAAGAACAAGATCTCTTTATTGTGGAGACGAATGTATTCCGATGTATCCATTTGTTTTATCAGGAGATTTAATGAGTCTTAATGAAGGACAATATAGATATTGTATATCTCATTACTTTGATATAGATGAAAAAACTGGAGAATTAATTAAATATAATATTAAAGATGAAATAATTAAAGTAACTAAGAATCTAACTTATGATAAGTTTAATGAAGATATAGTACATGGTTCAGATGATGAAGCATATTATGAAACACTATTACACTTATGTGAATTATCTCCAATACTATCAAGAGTCTATAATGAAAACTCAGTATATCATGAATATCATTCAGATAATTCAAGAACAATAGCTACATCAGTAGTAGAAAATTGTATGATATATACTAACTATAATTTGGCTAAACTATTCTCTGAAAAAGAATTACCATACATCTATAGATGTCATAAGATAAATGAAAAAGAAGTACAAGAAATAGAAGATTTACAATCAAGAATTAAATTAAGATCAGATGACCAAGCAGTACTACACGATTTAGAAATGTTAAAGAATCTATTCCCAAGAGCATACTACACCCTTAATAATGTAGGTCATGAAGGATTAGGTACTCAATACTACTCTCATGTAACTTCTCCATTAAGAAGAATGGCAGACAATATTGCAACTGAATGCATTTATAAGTTTATATTAAATGAATTTAATCAAGAAGACATAAAAGAATATCAAGAATATATAGAAAAAATGTCAGAACAAATAAATCAAAAAAGAAGAACACTAGATGCATATGAGATAGAAAGAGTTCATAGAAAGTGATATTATATAAATAGTAAGGGATGTGTGATATGAAAAAACCAGTAATTAAAAAAGAATATATAAAACCATTTATATGCGGATGTATTTCAACTATTGTTGTATTAATTATTTTATTCTTATTATACAAATTAGCAATACGTATAGAAGATAGACAAAGAATTAAAAATAATAATAATAATGAGATTAACAATAATTCAGTTAATATAAATGGAATAGATTACGAGTACAATGAACTCGATTCAGGCAAAAAATGTGATGAATTCAATGATATCATGTATGTTCATCCAATGAGGAATTTTTTCATAAAAAATAATGGTGATATATATTTACTAGATACAAAGAAATTCTCAGATACTAATCAAAATTGCAGATTATTAAGTAAAGATATTAAAGCTAAACAAGTAATTGATAATTACTATATAATTGGTAGTGATAATAAACATTATTACATAGATTATAATAATGAAAGCAAAACACTAAAACAAACAAACGAAAAAATTGATAAAGAATTATTAAATGATGATATTAAGATCGCAGTAACATATGAATACAACTCTGATTACGAAAGTAAAAAAGCATATAGAGAGTATATAGTATTAAAGAACGATGGAAAATTATATAAATATCATTATAAAGGATATTATAATGAATCAAATTACGATTTTGCATATAAACTTGAGAATCAAGAATTACTTTTAGAAACAGATGGTGAATACGTAAAACAATTCCACATATCTGATGTACCAGAAGAATGTTTTATAATTACCGATAAAAATATATATACTCAAACATTAATTAATAAAGAATGTAAGGATTTTAATGATATAAAATGCGAATATAAATATGAAAAAGATGAATTGCTAAACAAGTATACTAATTATAATATACTAAACATAAGAAAATATCCTGGGGAATATAATATAGAAACATATGACAAATCAATTTCATATACTAAAAAAACTAACTCAATGAGTTAGTTTTTATTATTAAATGGAGGAGCCAGCAGGATTTGAACCAGCGCTCGGGGAGTTGCAGTCCCATGCCTTACCACTTGGCTATGGCTCCATCACTAAAAAAGATTATACCATAACAGATATAATCTTTTCAATAATTATTTTATATGTAAGTCATATGTTGTATTTCTAAATTTCAATGAAATAGTTTCTTTAGTAGCTTTCAAGACACTTCTATCTATCAGCATAAATATCTTACCTTCTACTTCACTAGGTATTACTTGTGCCTGTTCAGTATAAGATCTATTATTAACTATGTATGTAAAATATGCATAATTAGCAAATACCTTATTGTATGTATTAAATGTCTTCGTAAATTTAGCATCTGCATACATTGTTCCATCTATATCAAGCACCATCATAGTTTTATTATCCATACTATTAGCAGATATCAATGTATTATATGCCTGACACGATAAGTCTTTATTACATATTACATATCTATCATTATAGTTTTCTTGAATATTAGTCTTATTAACAGTAAGTGAGAATCTATTAATATTTAATACATTTGGATCCATAGGATTTCCAACATTAACATCAATAGTTCTATCTTCTGTATCAGCATTGATACAAGCTACTTGGAATTTAATATAATTAGATAATACTTTAGTATCTTTATTAGTAATACCATATTCAATTCTTAATGTGAAATCTGTTGTATTAATTGTATCTGGAACTTCAAATACAATATACCTATTAAGCATAGTTGATGATGGAATAAGTGTACCATCTTCATATGGTTCTCCTAAATCATAGAACTTAGAATTATATATTAATGTAGGTACATATATTAATTTTTTATACACTAATCTTATACGATCATAGTTTAATGTCTTATCTTCACTAGTAGTATTATTAAATGACATATCTATAACAACAAACTTAGAACCTTCTTTAATAATGTTACCATTATAATCTTCAGAAGTAATATAAGAACTATTAACTACATAAGTTATACCATTTATTGTAGTAACTTCTTGAGCCTTTAATCTCTTTAAGTATTGATTATAATATCTTATTCCTAATATAACTAATACAGCTAATATAACCATACCAAATATAGATATAGCAACTAAGTTCTCTCTTATATAATAAGATAACTCTCTTATAGTTCTTCTTATGAATCTTGCATACTTATAGTTGTTTTGACCAACCATTAACTCAAATTCTTCTGAGTCTTTTTCTGCTATCTTTAACTCAGCAATATCTTTAGAGAAATTAAATTGTTTTAAGTTAAATCCAATACCTCTTATAAAACAGAATACTATAAATATATATCCAGGTATTCTAACAAGTAGGAGTAAATCCCTTAATAATCCTAACTTATCAATTTCTAATGTTGAATTAACTAAAGTTTCTAGATTACTATAAAAATAAATAAATGAAATAATTAATACAATTGAATATACAATTAAACC
>OCVV012841956.1_pt1 | contig 20889 bp, 19 predicted proteins | sample 1539721 | NCBI WGS metagenome assembly OCVV01 (sample SAMN02144230, study PRJEB22623) | gut metagenome | biome: sheep rumen | host: Ovis aries | place: New Zealand
GACGAGGACGGAATATCGCGAAATTCTAGGGTCAAAATTTTTGACCCTAGAACAGGGAAAATACTCAAAAACCAGTCCCTACGTTTTTACCGAACAGGGCATCTACATGCTTATGACTGTGCTCAAGGGCGAACGGGCGACTGCTCAAAGCAAGGCTTTGATTCGCCTTTTCAAGCAGATGAAGGACTATATCGTTGCTGAAAACCATCAACTGCTCGGGACAGCGGGAATTGCCCAGATTGCAGCACAGACTGTTCAAAACACGCGCGAAATCGCAACGGTTTCCGCTGAAGTAAAGGAGCTTTCCGGCGAAGTTCGCGATATCCAGAGCGATTTGGAAAAAATCAATGTGGACCTCCGGATGGTCATGGAAAATTTCGTTGATCCTTCGTTTTTCAGGCACTTCCTGATTCTGAACGGCCACAAGCTGGAGGCGGACGTCGCTTACGCGCAGATTTACGGCATGGCGAAGAAGTCGGTGCTGATTATTGACAACTATGTCAACATCCAAACGCTAGAAAAAACAGAAAATACCCGCCTCCTCGAAGACGGGCAACGTTATTGAACTTTGTGAAGACCTGTTGCGAAATTATCGACCAAGGCTAGCTTTCAAGGAAAGGACATCCTCTTCTGAAAGCTTCGAAATTCGCGCAACCTTTTCTACAGAATCGCCATCGGCAAGCATGGCTTTCGCCATTTCACGACGTTCATCAGCACGGCCTTCCACCAAGCCTTCTGCACGACCTTCTGCGCGACCTTCTGCGCGACCTTCTGCACGACCTTCTGCACGACCTTCTGCACGACCTTCTACCCGACCCGCGGCACGACCTTCTTCAAGGCCTTCAGCACGGGCATGTTTCTTTTCAACGTAAAGTTCATATTCACGATCAGCCATTTTGACAGCCTCACTTACCAGAAATTCTTCCGTAAATATACTCAATCTGGCTTTTTCCTGCAAACGAGCAAACGGCGAGTCATCCGACACCGCCACGGGACATTCCCGATTCATACCGTCAATGACTCGAAGCCATTGAGCCAACATGCTATTGTCAGCATCGTATTTGCCCTTCAAAAATTTCGGGATTTCGACAAGTGTAAACGTCTGCTTCTTGTAAAAATCCTTGTTCTCCTGATTTTTGAGTCGGACCGTGTGCAAATAATTTCTCGATTCCGGGAAAGCGTCAAACATTTGCAAGCTGATCAAATTCAGATTGCGCAAATTATATCCCTGCCCCTTCACGAGATTTGCAACCGTATGCTTTGCTGCATAAAACACGAGGCGGCCTCTAAAGCTTTCGTCTTCAATGTGCTGCACCTCCAGCACAATCCGTTCCAGGCTTTGCGCGGTCATTACAACGTCCGATGTAATGCTCTTGCTAAACGCCCCGGGCTCCGCCGGATTTACAAAGTCGAGATGCTCCAGGCAATCGCTTCCATGAAGGCAAAGGACCGCATTCAAAAAATCTACCGTGATCGACTCGTTTTCAGGAGTGCCGAAAAGCATCTTGAAAATGTTGTCGTTATAAATGTAGACATACTTGTAACGTTCCTTGTATTTTGCGATACACTCCGGGACATCGCCTCCCTGCTTATGCGTTTCGCAGATGTCCTTGAGCATGTTTGCGTACTGTTCTCTATTCACTAAATATCCTTTTGCCGACAAGCGGCGAATAGGCGACCGAGAATTCTCTATCACCTTGTTTTAAATTGCAGTTCACAAACAATTACCGGACGATCTTAGAGCACTTCTAACGCTGCCGATTATTATTATCGGCAATCGTTTGCAAACCAGTTTACGACATGGTTTTTACGTCCGCGTTTGCAGACGGTGCTCTACGTTGATAGCCACGGGGCCGGTTCCCCACAGGGCAACTGTCTCGATTTGCAAAGCGTCAATTTCGCAAAGGGAGACGACCTCAAGCAGATAGTGAAACTTCCTGCCCGAATCGAATACGCTGTCAGCAGGATTAATTATCAGCGGAAGAGAATATAGAAAAAATCATCCTCCATTGAAGATTACAATTATCATTGTTTTATAAATCTTATTTAATTACACAAGAATTACTCACTCGATTCATAATCGTTTCGGCTTTTTCTTTTTCCTTGCAAAGCCACTGCATTATACCAGCACCGCATTTTTCAATAGTTTCTTCATCATAACCACAGCTATTAAGGCAAGCCACCATCAACTTGTACTCAACCGTTATATCCAAGCGTTCGTTGCACTGCAATTTATCCATAACAGCAGCACCAATAGCGGCTCCGACTATAGCAGCTCCGGCTCCAGTCACAAGCTTACCCCACTTACGCTCTTCAGGCTGACTTCCAGCATTTTCAGTAGTCTCATTTGCAATGCCTTTGGCGTTTTCCTCTCTTACGGGTTCCTCTATATTTTCAACAAGCGGAGCGACATTAGGCTTTTCAACAACAGGCAGCATTTCAACATTCGGTTTCTTGGCAGAATCAGAAAAACCGACATTTCGCTCAGCTTTCATATCAAGCAACATTTGACGCTGTTCACGCAACATTGCAAAAAGAGAATCCACCAAGGAATCCTTGTTTACCGGAGGTCTCCAGCCTCTATAAAGAGAATCACGGTAAGCGTCATCAGTCAAGCATTTCGTTGCTCTGGCGACACATTCTCTCTTTTGATCGTCGCAAGAGGTGAGCAAGGCTACAACTAAGATAAAACAAATTAACAATAATTTTTTCATAATCTAAAAATCAAATTCATCCCTTCCATTTTCATCTTTCATCCCGGAAAAGAGCTGATTCTCCTTTTCTTGTTTAATGGGTTCAATCACTTCTTTTCTGAAGCTGTTCAAAAAATCCTGACCAAACTTTTCAAAAATCCATTGTTCCGGTTTTTGGCAATCTTTCGCCGCTAAAAACAACTTCAATTTTTCAAAGAACGCTATTGCGGGTTCAAGCCTATTAGGTTCCGGTCGGTCTTTCAATAGCTCGGACGTCGAGAGCTTATCACCTTTCGGTCGCTTCTTCCAGTATTTTTTCTCGACGCAATTGTCATAAGAAAATTCATCATAATTGTTTTTTACACCGAACTTTTTGCTAGAAGACTTTTTTTCGCTAACGTCTTTAGGATTTTCTTTATAGTATTCCTTGACCGCTTCGGCGTACTTCTTTTCACGAGCTTTAAGCATATCATCAAGCTCGTTTCGCAGATTTCGCCATTGTTGAACTTTGTCGGTCATAATCACTTCACTTAAATTAATATCTATACCTATAAGGATTTCCTATCGGGCAAGAATTTTCTAAATCATTCATAGACTCTGAATAATCTTTCTTTTTTTTACATTCAAATTCTTTAATTTTTTCGGCACATTTATCACTGCGGTCAGAACCACAAGAACGTACACAGGCCTGCATCAAATAGTATTCTTGTTCAAGAGAGAAATATGCACAATGAGTATCGGCATCATCAACAGCTACACCTGCGCCCACACCAATTTCACCAGCGGCAAGCCCGGCAGCTACAATAGCGGCTCCCTTAACACTCTTTTTTTTAGCCACTTTATTCACCTTCATATTATCAACTTTACCTTTTATTGTGGTCTTTATTTTTTCACTTTTTGCATGTGCCATTCTAATCGTTTGATTCGCCGCTCTTTTTGTTGCAGACGTCCCACGCTGAGCAGTATGAATTACAGACTCTTTCGCCTTATCAGCAGCGGCTTTCGCCCTTTTTAGAATTTCCTCACGGCCTTCTTTTGTCGAAAGGCCACTATCATCAGCAACTTCTTGAACAGTATCCTTGATAAGCGTTCGTGCCTTTTGGACTTTTTCCTTGATCTGATCTATAAAAGGATTTTTTTCATTCATAAAATTTCCTTGAGGGACAAAAATATTTTTTTTCACATTAAAAAATCAAGGCTATTGGCGAAATTTGCCCCAAACCGCCAATTTTAGCGAAAAAACGCCATTTTTCCACATTTTTCTTTGTCCCTTTTTGTCCCTTTTAGGGTTTCTACATCTGCAAACGAAGGCGGGAAAATCCCTCCTGACTCAAAAGAGAGGACATTTTATGAGGAATCTTGGAACAACGCTTACGCAGCATTCTTATAGCGCCAGCTTCGGCAGACTCGGCAGAACTTCGGACAACAAAACCGTTGCCATCCTGACTCAAATCAGAGACGAAGAAGGCAACCCTCTCGCCGACCATGTCTGGGTGAAACTCCAGAATAAGAGCAGAGCCATCAAGAAACTGCAATCTGACATCGGACTCAGAAACGTCATTTTTTTTGGCCGTGAATGTCAGAAAAACTGACATCAAAGTTAAAAAAAGAGCCCATGTCTCGTTCTGCGTCATAAAATCAAACATCAACAAGGAGCAAACTAATGAACTTCGAAAGCACCGCCAAAGCAATCCTGAAAATCAGGAACAGCAACAACCTCACCCAAGACGAATTCGCACGCAAGCTAAACGTTTCACGCCCGACCGTTTCCAACTGGGAACTCGCCAAATGCATTCCGACAACCGAGCAGATTATGAGAATCCATGAAGCATTCCATGTCAGTGCAGATGAAATTCTTCAGATTAAAAAGAGCACCATTTTCGTCCTTGACACCTGCGCCATACTCAACCGTCCAAGAATCATCAATCAGCTTCTCGGAAACGAAAGCATTAGCCAGATTATCATCCCCGACACCGTTATTTCCGAGCTCAATTATCAAAAGGATCATGGGCAAAAGCAGCAAGCATGGCTCGCCATGGTTACAATCGAGAAGTTCTGCAAGGAATACCCGCACAAGATTTCCATCGTTCATGAAGAAAATGCTAGCGGCATCAACGATCAGAAAATCATCTTTGCCGCAAAGCAAGTCGCCAAGCGCAGCATCCACAGCACAGTGTATATGCTTACAAACGATGTTTTCTTTTCTCTTGTCGAGAACAAGTTGTGCAATCTTGAGGTTTTGAATTTACAAGACTTTGAAGAAAAGTTTCCTCTCAACGCCAACAGTTTTAACAGAGAGGCTTCATTCCGTTTTTTTGAAGAAGTTAAAGCAGGAAACTTCAAGGCCGCTCAAATAGCCTTAAGCAAAGGAGCAAATCCCAACTTCATCCATCCTGAATCAGGCTATACCCCGCTCATCCAAGCCGTCCGTAACAGAGATAAATCCATGGTTGAATTTATTGCAAACCACCCAAAAACAAACTGCAACCTTTGCGACGAAGCTAAATACAGACTCCCCGCCATCAGCCACGCAGTTCAACTTGGAGAAATGACACTTGTTAAAACACTCGTAGAAGCAGGTGCTGATATCGACTTTCAGTCTCAAGGGAAAAATCGTGGCAACACGGCGCTAATGATTGCAGCATGGCATGGAAAGCAAGACTTTGTCCAATATTTCTGTCAGAATGGAGCTTGCACAAATCAGCAGGATTCCAACGGGTTCACAGCTCTTATCAAGGCCTGCATCAAAAAACAAGTGCCCTGCGTCAGATTTCTTTATCCACTAACTGATTCGAGAATCAGAAGCTTCGAAGGACTTACCGCATTAGACTACGCCATCAAAAGTCACAACTCAGAACTCTTGAACGTTTTCAAGGAAGCTTAATCATGATTGACCGCGTCTGCATTTCTCTCTCTAGCAAATGCCAACTTCGTTGTACCTACTGCCATTTCGACACGCATATTGATAAAAAAAGCGTTCTTGATATCGGTGAAACCAGTGCCAAGAAAATTATCCATAACCTTCTGAACTACGCAACAGCTCATCAAGGCCATATAAAGATTGGACTCGTTGGCTCCGGTGAACCCCTGTTGAATTTCAACCTCATCAAAGCCATTATCGAAATGGTAAAAGTCGTAGACAAGGAGCGCCTTTTAAGCTTTTACACCATTTCAAACGGGATGCATTTCAATGAGGATATCTGCCAATTCTTTTACGAGAACCGCGACACCATCAAGCTCTGCTTTTCAATTGACGGATACGAATTCATCCATGACTTGTGCCGCGTAAATGCAGCCGGGAAAGGATCTTTTGCAACCATCATGCAATCTGTAGAACTCTATAAAAAGATGTTTGGAGAAGCCCCCTCTGTAAACGCCACAGTCCACCGCGAAACGTTACGCCATGCCGAGAGCGTTTTAAACTTTTTCGAAGAAAACTTCAAAAACGTCACGTTTTCAAGACTTGTTGATGTTGAATCTCCGCATTTGTTCATCAGCAAAAAAGACTTCCAGGAATTTCTGCAACTTGCCCAGGCCCACAAGCTTGAAATGAGGCAGTTCAAAGCCAAGAAATACGACTGCACCATGTACGGCCAACTTTGCGGTGTCGGGCGCACCAATATCTATTTCGACAACGGAAAAGTTTACCCCTGCGGACGATTCGTTGGGAACTCCAAATACGAACTCGGCAACGCAACAGACCCTATTGACGAAATTGAACGTTATATGGTCTCCCACATTACCCCATGCGCTGATGGTCAGTGCTATTACGACAACCTCTAAAAGGATACCTATATGAAGTACGCGATCTATGGAATCTCCTGCTGCGGCAAGGACACTTTTATAAAGAAACTCCTCGAATCCGGTAAATTCGAAGGCTACGAACACCCCAAAGGCTCGGAATCCCTAAACACCATTGCTTTAGACTCCTTTGAAAAAAATTTCAAGGAACTTTCTGCAAGCGAAAAAGAAGATATCCGCGCCGAATACGCCCAGAAGCTTATGCAAAAGGAAAACATCTTTGCCGATGGTCATTACTGTTTCCCTAAAGACGGCAAGTACGAAATCGTCTTCACAAAAAAAGATGCGGAATGCTATGACTCATTTTTCTATCTGAAAGCAAAACCGGAAGATGTCAAAAACCGCATCAAGAACTCTGCAAAGAACCAAAAATTTGCAAATCTTTCTGCAAGCGACATTGAAGCATGGCAAAAGAATGAAATCAGTGAACTTCGCGATATCTGCTTCAAAATCAACAAGGACTTCATCGTTCTTGACAGCGATTTTGAAAGCACCATCGCCTTCATCGAAACTTACATAACAAACTACAAGACGCGCAACAGCTATCAGCAGGCAATCCGTCTTGCCGAGATTTGCAAAAGCAAAGCCTCCGGAAAAAAGATTGCGTTGTTTGACTGCGACAGAACCATCGTCAAAGAAGACACTGGAACGGACTATTTCAAAGCAAACGGAGCCTCCTTGGAGCCCGTTAAAGAAATTTTTGCTGATGACATTTATTCACAATATCAGTTCTGGAAATACAACCAATTGCACAAGAATTTTACGGTGCAACCCTCCACCAATCAATTCCATTTCAACACCCTTGTGATTGAAAAAATCAGCGAACTCCGCAATAACGGTTACTTCATTGTCGGAGTCACTTCAGGAATCAGCGCCATTTGGCAGCAAATTTTCAGAGAGCATGACATCGTTGATCTGATGGTGAGTAGCGACGAATCCTTGGGCATAACGATTTCCGACTTTGTCAAGGGATATCTCGCCCAAAACATTTCTCGTGACCACGAAGTTTTTGCCTGTGGAGACAGCTTGACCGACATCTATATGTTGGAAGCGGCCTCTATGCAGGGCGTCATCTACGCACCGGGAAAAACGCGTTCTTCCGTGCAGGAATATCTGAACACCCATCCCGAAACAAAAATCAAACAATTCAAACAAAACCCCAATCAGTACAACAACATCGAAGGTGTCTAATGATTAACGCATTAACCGAAGCCAAGAACAACGAAAGCATCAACAAATTGATTGCAATCTGCAAAAGCGACTCCAACGTCATTGGAGCAAGCCTGCGCCACGCCCACTACCGCCTGGGTTTTGAACTCACCTCCGCCTTCAAGCAAGATTTTCACAACTCCATCGCTGTATGCTTTATGCGAGGAGGACTCCCATTCTCCATGGGTATCGCTGACGCATTGGATTGCCCAATCGTCTTCTTTGACGACAAAACCTCTTCCAACTTTTTCCAGGACAACCAAGAACTGCTGAAAGGAAAACAAGTCCTCTTGATTGATTCCGTCATCAATTCAGGCAAATCTATGATCAAAGCTATCGAAAACCTGAACGGCATTTCTAGCGACATCAAAATCATGACCAACGTCCTCTGCTATAAGGCTGTCGAAATGTTCAGCACGCTGGACACCTATACGGTACGTATTTCAGGGAATTCCTTCAAAGGCTCAAACGTCAAAGTACAGAGTGGCAACAAAGGTCCCGATACAGGCAATCGACTATTCAAGACGCAGTTGTTCTAGCTGTTCGTCTTAAAATTTCAACCTCTTGACATCCAAATACATTTTGGGAAAAACTGAAAACTTCATTAATCTCTTTAGAACAACATTATGTGTCAAAATACTAAGGCAAATTGTCCCCTTTTGTCCCTTTTAAGGTTTCTACATCTACAAACGAAGACGACAGAAAGCCTTCAATACAAATCAAGCTGCAAGCTTGATTTGCTGATTGACATTACGGAATCGAGCAGAGCCTTTTCCTTCAAAGAAACAAAAGGAGGTAATACCCATGTCAAAGCACAACGGACAACCACCCATCAACCCGAACAGGGCCGGATGGCCTTCCAGCACCGGAAACAAATCCGGCGGTGGCCGCGGCGGGAATCCCTCTAAGGGATAACTCAAAAGTTCTTGGGCCGTCAAGGCTCAAGGACTTTATCAAATCCAAATTTCTAAAAAAGGAGAAAATTCATGCAAACTTTATCGAAAGATTCACGCATCAATGAAATGTGCAACGCGATGCTCAATAGCGGCCGCTGGAGACTTTCTCGTCATTCTAAGCACCCTATTTTACAGCATCTAACGTCCACAAAATTTTTCATCATTCCAGGCACCCCTAGCGATTCTCGCGCATTTGCGAATTTCCGCAAGGAGTACAATCGCTTTCTTCGAAAATACCTCATCCATATAGGATGGATTCAATAACAACATAAAGGAAAAAATATGAGAAATATTCAAAAACTGCGAGACGCACACAAGGCTTCTTCCCACAACAAAGATCTTGTAAAAAGATCGAAGATTTGCGCTTGTTTCTTTTGTGGAACCTATTACTCTTCGAAAGAAGTGGACAGCTGGACCTCAGACGAAACGGCGATTTGCCCTTACTGCTTCATCGATTCCGTACTTCCGGACGCATCCGGCATCCCGCTGAATAGGGACTTCGTGGCAGAAATGCACCGCTACTGGTTTGGCACGTATAACCTCCCTATTGTGGAAATCGGGACACATTACTTTATATATATTTTCCCAATCCACAATTCAAATCAATGGGAGTTTCCAATCCATGTCGCCGATCAGAGTACTATCACTCGCAGCTTCCACAGCCATTCTATTTACCGCCTGTTCTAATGATGCGGACCGCGTCGTCGTCGCATCGAACGAATCTACATTCGTTTCCATTTTAAATGAAGGCGATAAAATCGAAAAATGCACCGACGAAAACGAAGGCGCTACCTATTTCGTTTCCGACTCCTCCGCTTTTTTGCGTTGTAATTCCGGCAAGTGGACGACGCTAACAGTCAATTCTATCGATACCATTTACTCCATCGATACTATCTACTCTATTGACTCGATTTTCATTCGCGATACGGTTCAAGGTTTGGACGGCAAAAATGGAAATAGCTGTTCCGCAAAAGATACGGTTTCTTCTGCCGGAATCAAGGGATACAACTTGGATTGCGGAAGCGAAAGGATTGGCACTATTTGGAACGGTCGCGATGGACTTTCCGCTTATGAAATCGCCGTGCAAAATGGTTATGAAGGCTCCGAAGAAGACTGGATTCACCAAATCACGACGCCAAACGAATCTTCTTCAAGCGAATCCAGTTCTAGCGAAGAATCTTCGAGCAGCAGTTCAAAGGAAAATTGGGACTATCTCAATCCCGATAAAACGTATGAACTGTTTACCGATCCGCGAGATTCCCAGGTTTATAAAACCATTCAAATCGGCACACAAACTTGGTTTGCAGAAAATTTGAATTACAAGATGTTGAGCACTTACTGCTACGACGGCGAAGAGGACGCCTGCAAAATTTATGGCCGACTTTACCCGCATGGACAAGCCAAAACGGCCTGCCCGGATGGTTGGCATCTGCCCTCTAAAGACGAAGTAATGACCATGTATAGCGCAGCAGGAAACAATTACAGCAACATTCTTTCCAAGCATCATGGTGGAAGCAACAGTTCTGGATTTTCACTTTTGTACGCCGGCGCAAGGAACGCTTCTGGAAATTATAGATTATTAGATTCCGATGCTTATCTGTGGACATCGTCATATGGATCCGAAGCTCCCTACGCAATCGGACCATTTGTCGTGGGGGATAATTTTTACGCATCCTCGGGCTCATCCGCAGCCAACGCATTTTCCGTCCGCTGTGTCAAAAATTAAAAAATAATACTACATTCCCTACTATGATAGAGACCGAAATTGAAAATCGCAGCAAAGTTATTGTCCGCACAAGCATTGTGGGCATCGTCACGAACGTTATCCTCTCCGCCTTCAAAGCGGCAGTCGGATTTGTCACAGGTTCCATCGCCGTCACTCTCGACGCAGTGAACAATCTTTCCGATGCGCTTTCCTCAGTCATCACGATCGTAGGCGCCAAGCTTTCGAACAAGCTTCCAAATAAAAAGCATCCGCTCGGTTACGGCCGAATTGAATATTTAAGCGCAATGGTCGTCGCCGTGATCGTTCTTTACGCCGGCGGAACCTCTGCCGTGGAATCCGTGAAAAAGATGATCCACCCCGAAGAAGCCGACTATTCCACAGCTTCTCTTGTGATTATCGCTTCTGCGGTTGTCGTCAAGCTTGTCCTCGGCAAGTTTGTCAAACGCCAAGGCGAACGTGTCAATTCAGGGGCTCTTATCGCATCCGGCGCAGATGCGCTTTTCGACGCGATTCTTTCGCTTTCCGTTCTCGCCTCTGCGCTTATTTTCATCACCACGGGCATTTCTCTCGAAGCTTATGTGGGCATTGTGATTTCCATTTTCATCATCAAGTCCGGCATCGAAATGCTCAAGGACACTCTCGACGATATTTTGGGAAAGCGCAACGACCGTGAAAAAGTCAAGCAGATTAAAAAAATTCTCACGTCCGAGCCTTCCGTACGCGGAGCCTATGACGTATTTTTGAACGATTACGGTCCCAACAAATTAATCGGTTCCGTTCATTTGGAACTTCCCGACACGATGACCGTCGAAGAACTCGATGCGTTAACTCGAAAGCTCCAAACGAAAGTCCATAAAGAAACGGGCGTTACCTTGACCGGTGTCGGCGTATATTCTTACAATACGGGCAATAACGAAGCCGCAAAAATCCGCAACGACATTTTACACATTGTAAAGGCTCACGAATGGGCTTTGCAAATGCACGGATTCTTTGTGGATTTCGAAGAAAAAACGATTCGTTTCGACGTCGTTTTAAGCTTCGACATTATGCCGGAAGAAGCTCTTGAAATTTTGAATAAAGACCTGAGCGCCGCTTATCCCGAATTCAACATCCATATCGCCCCCGATCTGGACATTTAATTCCCTCCCGCGCTTCGCTCGGAGCAAGTGTGTTCCTCGCAATGGCAGAACGTCCCCTAGGCGAACATCTTTTCTAAATTAGAGAATATGTTTACATTTTTCAACAAGTTATACAAGCCAGGGAAATTCAAAAAGAACGGTGACGTCAAGGATGTTTTTGCCATCGCCCTGCCGATGCTCCTTTCGATGAGCTTCGACACATTCATGACCTTTATCGACAGGCTTTTCCTTTCAAAGCTCGGACCTGCCGAAATGAACGCAGCCCTAGGCGCAGGGGCAGTTCAACTCGCGCTGATTACATTCTTTACGGGAGCCATCAGCTACACGACCGCCATGGTCGCACAGCGTCTCGGTGCCAAAAAGCATGGCGACTGCGCCAAAGTCTTTATGCAGGCCATCTACCTGTCGCTCATTTGCGTTCCGCTCCTGTATTTGACAATTCCTATCGGGCATTTGATTTTTGGCATGGAAAACCTCCCTGCCGACCAATTGCAATACCAAAAAACTTACTTCAACATTTTGATGTTCGGTGGAATCATCAACCTGGTGCGTAACGCCGCCCCATGTTTTTTTAGTGGCATTGGCGAAACCAAAATCGTCATGAAGGCGGCTTTTGCAGGCATGATCGTGAACGTGCTTTGCAACTTCGTCTTAATCTTCGGCATAGGCCCGATTCCAGCCTTCGGCATCGCAGGCGCCGCCTACGGAACGCTGATCGGGAACCTCGTCTCTACCGCGATTCTCTTTACCAAATTTTTTGGAAAATCTTGTAGTGAACGTTTCGCGACCAGAAGGTCCTTCGCCTTTAATTGGCCTCTCACTCGGGAACTGTTAAAAAAGGGCCTTCCGTCCGGTGTAGAAATGTTCCTGAACATGTCCGCATTCCAGCTTTTGATTCTGATGTTCCACGCCCTTGGACCTGAAGCCGCTACAGCTTCTTCCGTCATGTTTAACTGGGACATGGTCGCCTACGTGCCTTTGATGGGTCTTGAAATCGCGGCGACAAGCCTTGTCGGCCGTTACGTGGGCGCAAAAGAAGGCGCTGCCGCTAAACGTTCCACATATTCCGGTCTTCGAATCGGGTGGGCATATTCCGCTTTTATCGGCATTTTGTTCATCTTTTTACCCGGAGTTTTAACCGATATTTTTAGGCCAGACGCAAGCGCGACGGCATCTGCAATCGAAATTTTTGAAAGCGCACGCCCCATGAGCCTTTTTATGCTGCGTTTTGCAACCCTCTATATTTTTGTGGAAGTGCTGCTCGTCATTTACGCAGGGGCCCTCCGCGGAGCCGGGGACACCTTATGGGTGATGTTTGCAAGCGCCATCATGAACTGGGGCGTGGCAGGATCTCTCTACGTTGCCGCCTACATTTTCCATTTGCCGGCGCATTATGCATGGATTGCAGTCGTTGCCGTTTACAGTACAGCACCGTTGATTTTCTTCTACCGCTGGAAGAGCGGTAAATGGCGCAAGCACCTGTTAGACGTCAAAGCATAATCCACGGCCATTACGCCACGCTCCCTTTATCGCTCCTCAGATACCCATCAGGGAGCTAAATTGTGTTCGTTTCTAAACGTTTACAATTTACTTACAAAAAGCTTTCAACAAAGTCATCCTAAATCTTTAAGAATCAACAACTTACCCCATAAATTGGGTTAAGTTTCTTTACGTATACAAAATGTTGTGTATTTTTACTTGCTTCTTGAACAAGGATTTATTACTATTCCTTGTATGGAGATTCAGGGACTGCAACGATTAACACTTCTCGACTACCCGGCCAAGCTCGCTTGCACCGTGTTCACTCGGGGCTGTAACTTTCGTTGTCCATTTTGCCATAACGCGTCCCTAGTACTTCCTCACCAGTTTGGGTCGCCCGAAATTTCTCTCGAAGACTTTTTCTTTTTTTTAGACAAGCGAAAAGGAATTCTGGACGGAGTTTGCATCTCGGGCGGTGAGGCTCTTATGCAGCCGGGTATAGAGGATTTCATTCGCCAGATCCATGAAAAGGAATTTTTGGTGAAGCTCGACACGAACGGGACCTTTCCGGAACGTTTGCGTAAACTTTCCGAAGAAGGCCTCTTAGACTACGTGGCCATGGATATCAAGAATTCTCCGGAGCGTTACGGCAAAACCGTCGGAATTCAAAACCTCAGCATAACCGCTGTCGAAGAGAGCGTCGATTTTTTGCTTTCCGGAAAGCAACCTTTTGAATTCCGCACCACGGTCATCCGCGAGTTTCATGACGCCGAAGCGTTCTTCCGAATCGGAGAATGGATTCGCGGAAACGAGCCTTACTTTTTACAACACTTTGTCGATTCGGGAAACTTAGTCGGCAGCCTTCACCTGCATTCAGTCGATGCCCGTGAAATGAACCTATTTAAAGAAATTGTCTCAGCCTATGTTCCAAACGTGGAACTTCGCGGAGTTCAAAATATTGCAGCAAAGGGAGGGGACGCCTTATGTACCAAGTCATCAAACGCGACGGAGAACTTGTCGATTTCAACATCGAAAAAATTCGTGGAGCTATTTTAAAAGCCTTTAAGGCGAAAGATAAAGAATACACCGACGACACGATCGACTTTTTGGCGTTGAAGGTTACCGCCGATTTTAACGAAAAAATTAAAAACGGCAAAATCGCGGTCGAAGATGTGCAAGACAGCGTGGAACGCGTTCTGCAACGCGCGGGTTACGAAGACGTTGCGAAGGCCTACATTCTTTACCGCCGTGAACGCGAAAAAATCCGCAACATGAAATCCGCCCTGCTCGATTACAAAAAAATCGTGGACGGCTACGTAAAAACTTCCGACTGGCGCGTCAAGGAAAATTCGACGGTAACATATTCTGTCGGCGGCTTGATTCTTTCGAACTCCGGAGCCATTACCGCGAACTATTGGCTTTCCGAAATTTACGACAACGAAATCGCCGATGCCCATCGCAATACGGACATCCATATCCACGATCTTTCGATGCTCACCGGCTATTGCGCCGGTTGGTCGTTAAAACAACTGATCCAAGAAGGTCTCGGCGGCATTCCGGGGAAAATCACTTCCGCCCCGGCCAAGCATTTGCCACAGCTCTGCAACCAGATGGTAAACTTCCTCGGCATTATGCAAAACGAATGGGCCGGCGCTCAAGCATTCTCTTCTTTTGACACATACCTTTCCGCCTTCGTCAAGGCGGATTCCCTTTCGTACGAACAGACAAAAAAGTGCATTGAATCCTTTATTTACGGAGTCAATACGCCATCCCGCTGGGGGTCGCAAGCTCCGTTCTCGAACATCACTCTCGACTGGACAGTCCCTAACGACCTTGCGGAATTGAACGCGATTGTCGGCGGTAAGGAAATGCCGTTCAAGTATAAAGATTGCCAAAAGGAAATGGACATGGTGAACAAGGCGTTCATCGAGGTGATGCTCGAAGGTGACGCCAACGGTCGCGGATTCCAGTATCCGATTCCAACCTATTCCATTACCCGCAACTTCGACTGGTCCGAAACCGAAAACAACCGTCTTCTGTTCGAAATGACCTCCAAGTTCGGCACCCCCTATTTTTCGAATTACATCAACAGCGACATGGAACCTTCCGACGTGCGATCGATGTGTTGCAGACTGCGCCTCGACCTGCGTGAACTCCGCAAAAAATCCGGCGGTTACTTCGGCAGCGGCGAAAGTACAGGCTCCATCGGGGTCGTCACCATCAACCTTCCACGCTGCTCCTACCTTTCAAACAACGAAAATGATTTCTTTGCCCGTCTCGATAAATTGATGGATATTGCGGCCCGTTCGCTGAAAGTCAAACGGACCACAGTCACCAAGCTCTTAAACGAAGGCCTCTACCCGTACACCAAGCATTACCTCGGAACCTTCAACAACCATTTTTCCACGATCGGTCTCGTGGGCATGAACGAAGCCACGCTCAACGCCAAATGGATCGGCAAGGACCTGACCCACAAAGAGTCCCAAGAGTTCGCGAAGAAAGTGCTGAACCACATGAGATCGCGCCTTTCCGATTATCAGGAACAGTACGGCGACCTTTACAATTTGGAAGCGACTCCGGCAGAATCCACTGCGTTCCGTTTTGCAAAGCACGACAAGGATCAATTCCCGGACATCATTACCGCAAACGAAAACGGTTCTCCTTATTACACCAATTCTTCGCACTTGCCTGTCGGCTACACGCAAGACATCTTCAGCGCCCTCGACGTCCAAGATGAACTGCAAACGCTCTACACTTCCGGAACCGTTTTCCACGCATTCCTCGGCGAGCGCCTGCCGGACTGGAAGTCTGCCGCCAATCTGGTGAAGAAGATTGCGGAAAATTACAAGCTTCCATACTACACGCTTTCTCCGACATATTCCATCTGCACCGATCACGGTTACTTGAACGGCGAACAAAAGGTTTGTCCGCACTGCGGAAAGCCCACCGAAACGTGGAGCCGCATTACCGGCTACTACCGCCCGGTCAAAAACTGGAACGACGGAAAGCTGCAAGAATTCAACGATCGACAGGTTTACAAGCCAGAATCTTCGAAGCTTTCGCACACGATTACCCGTGAAACGGCTCAGGCTTCTTCCGCGCCTACCGCAGCTCCGGTCAGCGCCGATATGGGAAAAATCGCGATGCTCTTTACCACCAAGACTTGCCCGAACTGCAAAATGGCCAAGTCCATTCTCGACAGCGGTCATTATGCGTATAAAGTCGTGGACGCCGAAGTCGATGTGGATCTGACCAAAAAATTCGATGTGAAGCAGGCTCCTACTTTAGTTGTTGTGGACGGAGATTCTGTGGAGCGCATCCAGAACGTATCGAACATTAAAAAGTTCGTGAAGGGCTAGCGGATGACGGATCTGATTGTTGTTGGAGCAGGTCCAGCAGGGTTAACCGCAGCCCTTTACGCCGCGCGGGCAGGGAAGACGGTTAAGATCATCGATGCCGAAGGGATCGGCGGTCAAATCGCCAAATCGCCGCTTGTGGAAAATTATCCGGGCATAGCCAAAATGAGCGGGATGAGCTTTGCCGATAATTTGTACGAACAGGTTTCGTCGCTCGGGGTGGAGTTCGAACTGTCGGCGGTTCTTCGAATTGAAAAGGGCGAAAACGGGACGCACATTGTCGTGACCGAAGACGGGGATTTTGAATCGCGTGCCGTGATTCTTGCCACGGGCGCTAAACACCGCCTTTTGAACGTTCCGGGAGAAGATGAATTCCAAGGACACGGAATTTCTTACTGCGCGCTCTGTGACGGAGCCTTTTTCAAAGGACGACCGGTCGCAGTGATCGGTGGTGGAAATACAGCTTTAACCGACGCCATTTACCTTTCGGCAATCGCTTCGGAAGTAACCATTTTACATCGCCGCGACGAATTCCGTGCGGATGAAAGTTTGATGGACCGCGCAAGGAGCATCCCGAACATTTTATGGCTTCCGAACGTGAACATCGAAGAATTTCAAGGTTCCGGAAACTTGACAGCCATCCGTTATACCGATAAGCTTAACGGATCCGAAAAGCTCTTAAAAACCGATGCCGCATTCATCGCCATCGGGCAAGTTCCAAACAACGGCATTTTCAACCAAATAACGGATTTGGACGAAAACGGATACTTTATTTCGAATGAAAGCGGCGCGACAAAATTCCCCGGGATTTTTGTCGCAGGCGATTGCCGAAAAAAGGATGTTCGCCAGCTGACTACGGCAATCGCGGACGGCGCAAATGCCGCCGTCGCCGCCTGGAAGTATATCAACGCAGCCGTTTCTTCAAATTCGTAAGTTTTTTGAAACTTTCTATATCAAACAGTCTTTCAAATAGGCAGTTTTTTTCTAAGTTTCTCTTGCAATTCACTGCGGGGAAACATGTATTCATGGAGGTTCTTATGAAACATTTCCGTTTTCTGGGGCTAATCGTAGCCTCTTGTGCCATTATCTTCGGTTGCGACAATTCTTCGAGCGCATCGGACAATGACAGTTCTTCTTCTGTCGCCGAAGAAATCTCATCCACTTCCAAGGATAAGTCTTCGGATTCCAAGGAAACCTCTTCCGCTTCCAAGGATAAGTCTTCAGATTCCAAGGAATCTTCTTCCGCTTCCAAGGACAAGTCTTCCGACTCCAAAGGAAGCTCTTCTTCGAGCTCTGTAGAAGAACTCGATATAAGCAACTGCGAAACAGCTAAAGACGCAAAGCTCCAGGCACAGATTTCTGAAGCTACCGCAGCATTCATGAACATGGTTTATTCGAGCGAATTCGCTCTCAAAACTGTCGAAAACTACAAGAATTTCCAGTCCGAAATCGCTAATGCAACAGAACTCTTCAGTTCCGCTCTCGAAAGTCAGCCGGGCAACTGCGAAGCTCAGCTCGGTTACGCTCTCGTCAGCATTGTAAACCTTCTGAACGATGCAGAGCTCAACACGATTATCGACACGCTTTTAAACGGAAGCTCCAACCAAAAAAGAGCTTTGATCAACATCTATCAGGCAGAAAACTACGCAAGCGAAGTCGTCAAGACCGCAATCCAGGCCAACACGACTCTGATTACGGACCGCATTCAAGGTATCGTTGAATCGAACGCACTCCCGACTGTGCAGCAGTCCCTTAAAATTTTCAAGAATTTAATCGACAACGACTTCTATTACGTTTACGAAGCCGACGGAATTGAATTCTCCTTGGGCAAGGGAGAATTCCAACTTACCGCAGGCGCACTCCAGGCAACTGAAGCAGCTCTTACAATTCTTGCCTCTCACGATCTCGATGCATCGCTCGACGGTTCTTACAACTGGATCCAGTCTTTGAGAACTTCCAGCTACAACACGACAGACAGCACCAAAGCTCGCCTCTATTCAAATGCTGTGGATCATGCTCTTTCCCTTTTAAGCACCGAAACGAATTTCCTCAGCATCAAGCAATCTTGGAGAACCAAGTATACCGCCATTCCGGACTTGCTCGACAGCGCCGTGGGTAACGTGAAAAACGGTCTCCAGACACTTTTGGACAGCGCAGATGCGAAAAAGAAAGCCACTTCCGCAGCCCTTGCAATCAGCAACGGCGAAATGGGCGATATTTCCAAGTCGGATGTCAAAAAGGCTATCGACGCTCTCAGCTCCGCTCAAAAAATCATTCGTACATCCGTTACTGTCAATCTCGGTGAAGACATGACTCTTGAAATCTGCCCGAAAAAATTCTTCGGCATTGTCGACGGTATTCAGGACTACCTCCCGTATTACAAGTTGCTTCCTATGGACGAATGGTTTGACTTCATGGAGGACTCTAGCTTATACACATGGACTCCGGATTTTAATACGCCTGACGCAATCAACTTAGCCCAAATGGATCTCAAGCAACGAATCATGGTCAATTTCGACACCATCACAGACGTTATTTTCGAAAACGATAGTTCGCTTATTTACTATACCGAAACCAACCCCGGTCAAGCAACTCTCGTATGGAAAAATATCACAGAAGGCGACCTTTATGACGACTGCAAAGTCGCATTCAAAAACGTAACCGGTCCCGCAAGCTTTGGACTTGCACAAGCTCTGTTCGGCCTTTCGGAAAAATACTGCATCGAAACCGAAAATGAAGAAATGTTATTCGCATCTCTTAGCGAGGATCTCGTTCCAACCGTTTTCCACTTCACGGATTCTGAAGGCAACACGACCGTTTCGCTCACGAAGTTTGTCGAAGAATTCAAAAACGGCAACCTCGATCCTGAAAACGCATCTAAATACATCATCTTCCCGGATCCGACCATCAACGGAGTTTTCCCGAACATGACCCAGGAAAAGATGAGCTACATCTTCTTGATGATGCTGTTTAGCGCAACCAAATAATTAAAAGCAGATGCTTCAAAAAATCCTCGTCTTCTTTTTGACTTTCGCAGCTTTGGTTTCTGCAGAGTGGAAGGAGACGGGCATGGCCCGCTGTAGCGGGCTTTTTTTGTTGAATAAATCAAACGCCAGTGCGAACGTTTTCGGATGCCAAATTCTGGATTCCGTTCGCACAAGCGTTTTAGATGTCGACGCCAAGTTACGCGATTATAGTGCAAAAGCCTCTTGGATGTATAACGGCTGGAAAATCAAGCCAGAATGGAACGTACCCGAAGCAGAAATCGGAACCCGTGGAAAATTCCGTCATCTTGTCTTAGAAGCCTCTGTCGCCGGCAACGGTGAACATCTACGCGGTCTCGCAGAATCGGCAATCCAAACCGCAGATTCCCTCGCTTACATCGGAACACGCTTTGGCGGAGGATCCGTAGGAACTATAAACGCCAAGTGGACAATGCTCCATCCGAACGGAATGCTCGATACGATGGACCTAGAATACGAAACGCGTTACAGAACGAAAGGCGTTTTTATCGGATCCAAAATTTTCAATCATACGGCTGAAGTCAACTGGGATTTTTTCCATACACGTCGGGCACCTTTTGAAGACGTCCATTATGCCATTCGAGATTCGAGCGAAGGCTTTCTGGGACGTTTCCATTATGGTTACCATGCTTCCGAAGGGACTTTCCAATTTTTAGCGCTTTGGGCGCATTTGAATTCAGAATTCTTTTTGCTCCGTTCCGAAGAAGACAACGTAAAGCGTTTTGGCTATTTGGAACTCAAGGGTAACTTGGAAGGCGCCAACCTTTCTTATGAAAATCGAAAATGGGACCTGCAAGCGGGCGCCTTCTTTTTACAGCTAGAAGTGCCTCGTCACGCAGAGAAATTTTTTGAAACTCTGGCCCCGAACCGCGCCCTGGATTATTCCCTGCTCCAAGTATTAGCGTCCAGTTTTTACAAGATCAACTACCGCATGTATGGCGATCTTTCGGGATTCCTTTCGCACTTAAAAATAAAACGGACATTCGAATTTACACCGGGGGAATTTCACCTGCACCCGGCCATTGGCGCAGACTTCTTTTATGTGCAAGGAGAACTCGACGGCGCCCAAGAAAACGTGACAACCTCATTCATTTTTTCCAAAGTTTCTAAAAAGACTTTTGAAGGAAACCTAAAGACATTCGGCGTCATTGCGAATATTGCATTCGCCATCGAAAGCCCCAAACGCCGTTTCTTTTTAGACGCCAATGCATACCAAATCGCTCCGATTGCATTGTTTAAGGAGCTCAATAAAACCGATGCAGACGGAAACGAAAGTTCCATTTCGTTAGGCGGGGAATCGTCCTCCAAATCCAAAACGGAATACCTTCCGTTCAAAACAGGTTTTGCCTTCGACGCTTCCTTCGGGATCCACTTCTAAGGCAAAATTTTTAAATCAACCTTTAGGGATTGCCGCAATCAGCCTTTGAGTATAATCCTCTTTCGGATGCAAAATGATATCACGGCTTAGGCCCATTTCTACGATTCTGCCTTGATACATGACTGCAAC
>OCVV012828836.1_pt1 | contig 20881 bp, 25 predicted proteins | sample 1539721 | NCBI WGS metagenome assembly OCVV01 (sample SAMN02144230, study PRJEB22623) | gut metagenome | biome: sheep rumen | host: Ovis aries | place: New Zealand
GAAATGTCGAGGGTCTCTCACGACCAGCGATAAGAGAAACTGTTACTCGGAGGCGCGTATTACGTGCCTCCTTTTTTTGGAACTATGAGTGAAGTTTTAGAAAAAGAGAAAACCGGGGACGATCGGAACCATGTATGTATCATGCAAATGGTTAGCAATGCCGATCAGGACGCAGATTTCTTCTGGGAACAACTATTTGACTCATGTGACGATGAAAACGATCTTGCAGATACGGTAGATATGCTTACCAGACTGTATATGCAGAGGAAAATGAAAGCACTGTACTGGACATTTGCCATTATGAAGGGACAGGGAATGTCTCTTCCAGTATATATACTCACGGGTACGGCATTTGCAAATCCGGAAGTCACCCTGTTTTACTTCGGGTCGTTCTTCCTGAGAATAGCATGGAGAATGCTGCAATCCATGGAAGAACTGGGGATGGAGGACTTCCTATATGCTCGCCTGATGGCATAAGTGCCGAGAAGTATTGGGAAAGGAGGTTGCTTGCGAAACCGTTACCGTCTGCGACGGCATCCAATCTTATTGGATTCTCATTCTATATGCCGTTATGATAGGCGTACTGGCGGTGAAAAATAAAGCATGAATGATGAAGTAAGTTCTAAAACAGTAGCCTTCTATGTCAGGGCAGCTAAGATGACGACCAGTGTCCTCATGTGGGTGCTCAGGAAGCATCTGCAGAAGGTGGACCAACGTAAAAGCATCCGGAGGCAACAGGCGGCTGCGAAGAAAGGCCAGGTTTCGAACGGGAAAATCTCGGTCAAGGAACTGGCGAGGCAGAACGCCGGAATGAAGAATATTGAGATCACACCGGCGAACATCAAGTCTTTCGAGAAGGGCGCAAGGAAATACGGAATAAACTATGCCTTAAAGAAAGATAGTACGAAGGAGCCGCCGGTCTACCTGGTATTCTTCAAGGGACGTGACGAGGATGCTATCACGGCAGCGTTCCGGGAATACACGAGAGCGGCACTAAGGAAAGCGAATCGTCCGACAATCCGCCAGAAACTTGTTAAGTTCAGGGATGTTATTGGCAAGAGTACGGAACAAGACAGGACGAAACAGAGACATCAGGAATTGTCGAGATGAAATCCGCAAAAAAACACACAGGCAAAGATTCACGGAAGCCGAAATCCCGGATTATGTTGAACAAGTACCTGCATCCGCTGATTGTGAGCATTATGTCGAACAAATATGTTCAGCGACTGCTATCCTGCATAAAACCGAGAGAGTATCTTCAACAGATTGGTGCCTATATTAAAACGGATCAATTCCGGAAAAGCCTGATTATGAACATCCCATATATTGTCGCATTTATATTTGCAGACAGGGCTTCCTGCCTACTCAGGATATCGGAGGGAGAAAATTTCAGTGAAAGGATGCTCTATGCGATGGCGAACTCCCGAGTCATTATCCAATCCTTCATGCCACAGGAGGATTATATTACCGGGAGGCAGCCGGGATTCCTGAAAAAACAGAATCCAGAACAGTCGATATGGGCAGTTCTGGAAACTGTGATCCTGAAATTATGGAAGCCATCCTTCCGGGCAGTTCCAGAAGTGACCGTTCGGGCGGTTCAAGAACAGCCCATTTGGGCAGTTCCGGAACGTCCGATTCTGCCGTTCAAGAACTGCCGGTTTGGGCACCTCTTATGAATAAGACTAAAATAAATAATACTGACAGGAATCAGACAGAAGCGAATCATATCGAATCGAATCATATCATATCTGAGGCAGGTGAAGAACAGACTTTGAGAGGGATGCGATTCGATGAGATCAGAGAGGAGGAATTATCGGCATGCAGAGAAGAAGTGGCGAAAAATATCAATGCTGATGATTTATCGGTCGTGTTTCCGGGTGAACAGGATCTCATTGAGGAGATTGTTGACCTGATCATTGAGGTCTTGCTGAGCAGGAGGAAGGCATTTCAGATATCCGGGGACATGAAACCGGCAGAACTGGTAAAAAGCAGATTTCGGAAGCTGAACTATGACCACATCGAGTATGTGATCACCTGCCTAAAGGGGAACACAACCAAGGTCTATAACATCAAGCAGTATATGCTTGCGTCACTTTTTAATGCACCGGCAACAATCTCCGGATACTACAGGGCGGAGGTGAATTATTACATGCCGGAGCTTGCTTCAGGAAAATAAGAAGATAGTAACGTCCGATAATGTTGAACAGGCATTCATAACAGAATATAATCATTAAACAGATGAAGCGCTGTCAGCCATTCTGTGATTATCTGTTTAAGGAGACCCGTTCAGGATGATTATCAATAAAACGTCAGTATCTATAGGGCATATTCCGGAAGTCATCGAGGAAGCAATCGATTATTTCCTTAAATACTACCGGTGTCAACCGGTATGCAGCTACGATATCATTCTGTGTGCTGATTTCGAGAGTCTTCAGGAGGAGTGGCGGAACTATAATAGCTATGGGGTAGACGTAGTTCTGCCGCTCCGTTATGACGGCCAGTTTCTGGTGCCGTGGGAGCGAACGGATAAACTTGTCGTTTTGGCATCTATGGACGAATCAGTAGTTGCGGGGGCAGGGCAGTACCTTAAGGAAAAAAGGGGAGGTGTGAGAGAAGCTTCTGAGGAGCGCGGATTGAAGCTGATGCACTTCTTCCGTTTTATCGAGATGTTCTGTCATGAGTTCTCGCATCTATGCTCTTATGACCGGATGATGGCTCTGACAGACTGGGCTGATCCGCAGATGCACGCAAATAACTATGACTATCATCTTCACGATGAATTCATTGCGAGATTCCGGGGGACGGAGATCATGCTGCGCATGTTTGCTCCTTATATGGAGAATGACCTGATTTACAGCATGTATATGTGCTACGTGAATGACACAAAGACAAGCTTTACGCGCCGTCTGAATGAAGTGAGAGAGGTGATTGAAAGAGAAAGGAAAGGCCTGGAAGAAGAGCTTCTGAAGATGCAGAGACTGGAAAGACTGACCGATGCAGAAATGGTAGCAGAGCTGGAATATGAGCTGGGACACAGGCTGGAGAACGGATATGTGGACGGGAAGCTCGTCCTGTCGGATCTGGAAGTGATCGAATACAGCGCGGTAGACGAATTTGCAGAATTGCTGAAGTTCTATTTATATGTTGTCAGGAACCGTTATGCTGTTTATGAGGGAACTCAGTTCGCCGGTGCCCTTGTGGGATTTTATGCTGCATTTTGCGGAGAAGAAAGCGGATGGGATATGGAATTGGAAAACGTAATAGATGAACCGTTCTGGCAATATCTGGACGAGAGTAAAATCAGAGAGCAGGATGAGGCTTTTCGTCATTGGCTGATTGACAGGATTGATGAAGGATAAAGAAAGCCCGCTTCCCAGACAGAGGGAGATGCAGTAATCCCGGAGAGACTGATCTTTGGGCAGATTAAAAGTAATTTCATAAAGAAAGAATGATTGCAGGACAGCTGGAGGCTAACTCCCGGCTGTCCTGCTTTTTTACAAGGAGGAGTTTATGGCAGATAGAAAGGATCAGATTAAGGAGCTGACGGATCGCTTGGAAGAAGGTGTCCGCGAGGTATTCGAGAGCGGCAGATACGAAGAGTACCTCCGAGTTATGTCGAAATTTCATCATTACAGTTTCCGAAACATCTTATTGATTCAGATGCAAAAGCCTGATGTGACTAGGGTCGCCGGTTACGAGACATGGAAAAAGAAATTCGGCAGGCAGGTCAACAAAGGGGAAAAAGCGATCAAGATCCTTGCGCCTGCACCATACAAGACAAAGATGGAGATGGAAGTCATCGACCAGATGACGCATAAACCGATGAAGCGTCCAGATGGGTCTATCGTGACGGAAGAAGTCGAAGTGACTATCCCGGCTTTCAGGGTAGCTAATGTATTTGATGTTGCCCAGACATCCGGAAGGCCACTTCCTACACTCTTTGACAACATTGAAGGGGATGTAAAAGGTTTTGAAAGATTCTTCCGGGCTGTCAAAGACATTTCACCGGTTCCCATAGGATTTGAGCAGCTCACGAATTCTGACGGCTATTACCACCAGACGGAGAAGCGCATTGCGCTTCGTGAGGGCATGAGCGAACGGCAGACAGCGGCTGCAGTCATCCATGAGGTAGCTCATGCCACCCTACACGCTCTGGATATGGATCATTTGCAGGAATCTCTGAAGGAGCTTGGAAAAGATCACAGGACCATGGAGGTCGAGGCTGAATCAATAGCGTACGTGGTCTGCCAGCACTATGGAATCGAAACAGGAGAAGAGAACTCCTTCGGCTACATAGCAATGTACTCGAAAGACAAGACGCTGCCAGAGCTGCAGGCATCATTGAAAGTTATACGGTATACGGCAAGCGACATAATCGGAAAGAAGGGGATGAAGAAGCTGGTCAGTGAGTTGGTCCTGGCAGCGCAGGGGACATTCGAGAACGACCGGCGTAATAGTATCCGGGCATTCAAGGTCAGCGGGACCACGATAAAGAGAAAACTGTATGCGAACGATAAGAAGGACAGATATTTCCATATCTACTATGATGATGGAAGGAAAGCTTCCGACAGGGAGAAACTTGAAGACAAGATAGACCGGATGGGGCGAAAGCTCCGGGAACTGATGGGCGAACCTGTCCATCCGGGCGGGGATTATAAAAAATACTTCGATCTTGTGTTTTGGCACGAGGGGCTCGAAGATGAGAAGTTCATGTCAGGGGTCGAGCAGGCCGGGGTGATCAACAGGGAGATCCGGCTGTGCGGCTATTTCGTGATCGTCACATCGGCAAAGATGACCGCAGAGGAGGCACTTATGCTGTACAAGAGCCGGGATTCTTCCGAAAAGACGTTCAGCGCAGACCAATCTTACCTCGGGGCCCATTGTGAGCGTGTATACTCGAACGAATCTGTCGATACAAAGATCTTTATCGGGTTCGTGGCAACAATCATCCGGAGCAGGATCTACACTCTTTTAAAAGATGAACAGGCAAAGCTGGATAAAAAGCCGAATTACATGACAGTGCCTGCAGCAGTCAGGGAACTGGAAAAGATAGAGATGCTGAAGGGCGCGGACAATGAATACAACCTGGATTATGCTGTTACGGCGACCCAGAAGACGATCCTGAATGCGTTCGGGATGAGCGCGGATAACATCCACCGGCAGGCGAGGGGTATTAGTACGGATCTTGCGCGGATCGAGGCGGAAGCATTTGAAAAACAGGCAGAAGGGAGCGTATAACAGGAATGGCAAGAAGAGTGATCACGTTGGATGAGAAGATCAGGACAGCGGAAACCGCTGTAGCGGCGGCAAAAGCAAAGTAAGATGCCGCTCTTGACGAATTGGAAAAGCTTGTCACGAAGAAGAAACAGCTGGACGATAAGAAGGTCCTGGAAGCTTATCATGCCGGTAATAAAACCGCAGATGAGATCGTAACATTTATCCAGTCTGCTCATAAAAGCGAGGAATAAAACCATGTCAGAAATATATGAAGAGCTTGGAGACCTGATGGCGGACCTGGAATTCGGAAAGTCCATGATTGAAACAATGATACTGAATGGAAAAAATCAAAGAGCTAATCAATATCTTCGAGAGGCTGCCCTGGAACTCAGGCATGCTTTGTCGGATTTATCAGATGCACTATTCGAGATAACCACATCTCCCGAAGATATCGATGGTGATAACGACCTTGAATGATAAAAGATTCAAAGAGGGTTAAAAAGCATAGGAAGTTAAGGATGATATGTCAAAATCAAGGGCTTCCTGCTGTTTTGTAATGAGAAAACAACGCTGTAGGCAAAAACATGGCTGTTTTTCCATGATTCTATTGACGAAAATATAGCATTTGCTATATAATCATACTGCCTTAATATGTGCATCAAAAATGGCGAGTATGTACCTATACGAATTAGCTGTAGGAAATGGACGTTGGAGGAAAAATGTTTGCAGATCAAGTGAAGTTTGTACGAAAACAGTTGAAGTATAGTCAGAAGAAACTCGCGGATTCACTAGGGGTTAGTTTTTCTACTATTAACAGATGGGAAAACCTCAGGCATGAACCCAGCCAATTGGCGAAAAACTCATTTTATGAATTCTGTGAAAGCAATTTTATAGATGTGAAAGAATTAAAAAAAATATAAATCAAGAGGCTTGCTTGGTTTGTGGAGGAGAAATAAATGGCTAGGGCAGATCTACTGTATGATTTGATACATGCGGGGCTGATTAAGGATGATGCCACGTTTAGAAGAGTAACACAGGCGATTTGCGCAGAGGAGAGAAATAAACAGCACGAAATCCTTGCGAATAAAATCAATCAATTGCTAAGGGATCATCCCGAGGGAGTGAGTAGACCCGGAAATGACACCCGTCGGCAAATAATAAATAATCACAATAGCATAGATACGAATTTATTTGTTGAGAAGAATCCGCAGAAACGATTAGACGAACTTTTGCTTCCTGAGAATGTGCTTATTCAGTGCAGAAATGTGGTAGAAGAACAAACTCGGGCTGATTTACTGCGCTCTTATGGAATGGAACCCAGAAATAAACTCCTACTTATTGGACCTCCTGGGAATGGAAAAACATCTCTTGCCGAAGCATTGGCCGAAGCGTTAATGGTTCCGATGCTAACGGTACGTTATGATACTATTATTGGATCTTATCTTGGGGAGACTGCGGCAAGGCTTTCAAAATTATTTGATTATGCTCGAAGCAGACATTGCGTTCTGTTTTTTGATGAGTTTGACACAATTGGCAAGGAGAGAGGAGATCAGCATGAAACGGGAGAAATAAAACGTGTTGTAAGCTCTCTCCTCTTACAAATAGATGCACTGCCCAGTTATGTCGTAACAATAGCAGCGACCAATCACGATTCATTATTGGATAAGGCTGTATGGAGAAGATTCCAGATTAAATGTGTGTTGCCGAAACCTACCAGAGCCAATATCGAAAAATGGTTTGCTCTTTTTGAAAGGAAAACGAGTTTTGATTTTGGTATTGAACCAAGTACATTGGCGAAAAAACTGTATGGCAAGAGTTACGCGGAGATAGAAGAGTTCGCCATGGCTGTATACCGTCAATATATTTTACGAGGACCAGGTGCTCGGGCAAAATCTATAACAAATGAGCAGTTAAAACTGAATGGATATCAAAGTGAAAATACAGAGGGATAATATATGGCTGACAGACCGTTAATATTGTTCGGGAATCCATCGACAGCAGAGAAGGAAAGACGATATGGAGGACCATCCAAAGTTGGAATGCCAAATCATAAACGTCAAGTCGATAGGCTTGGGGTACAGTTTAACGCGCTTCAAAACAATATAAACAGGGGCGGGACTTTTTTCCAGAGCTATGCAACAAATATTGAGCCGGAATATACACTTGTTTTTGAAACTGTTGGAGATCCACAGAATTTCTATACTGCTGTAAAGAAATTAAAGGATGAATACCCAGCAATTGAATGGCTTATGGAATTAAGCGACGATTCCATGGAGAATACAGATGATTTCTATGCAATAGGCTCTAATGAAGAACGGGATGATTCAAAGAGACTAACCACAAAGCTGTTTTGCGTCATGTCAGATAAAGCGGCACTAGGTCAGATGATGTCTTTATGGCAGAACTATGCTGCAGATGAGAACTATGCCTTTCCCAGAGGACTGACAGGCTTTCGAGAGGTATTCAAGCATTTAAAGGACATACACAAGTGGGGAATACAAGAGCGGGTTGAAGACACAGGATTGTTATCGGCATGGGAAGAAGATCTTAAAGATCCAGACATTGGTTATGTTAAGGCGCAGATAGAGCTGTTTTTCAGATCCAGTGAACAAAAAAGGAAGACTTTGGAAACGGGCATTTCTCAGATGATAACGGATTCTGGTGGAAGGATTATTACAACATCTCAGATTCCGGAGATAGGATACCATGCCTTATTAGCCGAGTTGCCACGGGATTACGCTCAAAAAATAATTGAAAAAGCTGAAGTGAACATTGTAATGGCAGATCCAATCATGTTCATTAAACCTTCAACGCAGGCAAGTTTTGTGGGAATAGCTGAAACCAGTCAGGAAACAGAACAAAAAGATACATTCAGAATAATCAATGAACCTATTGTCGCTTTATTCGACGGTATGCCGCAGGAGAATCATCCGTTATTAAGGAGACTGCTTCAAGTCGATGACCCCGATAACTATGAAGAAAAATATCAGGCGAATGAGCGTGTGCATGCTACAAGTATGTCATCATTGATTTTACGCGGCCAATCAATGCATGTTGACCATTCAGCACTTCGTCAGATTTATGTACGCCCCATAATGAAGGGATCAACAACATTTAGGGGAGAGATCATAGAAGAGGTGCCTGACGACATTCTTATTGTTGATAAAATCCACATAGCGGTAAGAAGGCTGTTTGAGGAGTCGGCAGGAAGAGTAGCACCTTCTATAAAGATAATTAATCTGTCCATCGGATTAAGATACCGCGAATTCTATAATATAGTAAGCCCTCTTGCAAGACTGCTCGATTGGTTGAGCTTCAAATACAGAATTCTGTTTATTGTGAGCGCCGGGAATCATTCCGAAGATGTCATTGCAGATATAGAGTTTCCGGAATATAAGAAAATGATGGATGAAGAGAAAGATAAATTTGTATTCAGATATATTCGTAGAGAATTACGAAATCTGCGCTTGCTTTCTCCAGCAGAGAGTATGAACGCATTGACAATTGGTGCGTTGTATGAGGACAATTCGAAAGCTTCGCCCAATGACAGAACCACAAATGTATGCTCTAAAGGCATGCCGGCTCTTTATGGTTCGTTCGGTTCTGGAATAAACAGTGCAATAAAACCAGATATTTTCTATGCAGGCGGCCAGAATTATGTACATGAAGATTATGCTCAAAAGGGTGTTCTGATATGGAATAAAACTTCTAAAGCAGCACCGGGAATCCAGTCGGCTGCTCCAGGAATATATGCGGGAGGTATAAGTACCACTTTTTCAAGTGGAACCAGTAATGCAACTGCCCTGATTACAAATAAAGCTGCGGAATGTTATGAAGTCCTGAATGATGTTTTTATGACGGAGACAGGAAACTCAGTCCCGGATGCATATGCGGCGGTGCTTCTAAAAGCTATGCTTGTTCATGGGGCTTCCTGGGGCAATAAGATGTCATTTATTCAGGACACCCTTGGATTAAATGGTAATCAGGCAAAGAATACGATTCATCGATATTTCGGATATGGTGTTCCTGATATTGAAAGGGTAAAGGAATGTACGAAAGAACAAATCACGTTGATCGGCTACGGGGATATAAAACAGGAGTCTGCATTTGTTTACTCTCTTCCGATTCCTATTGAATTCCATGAACACAAGTATTTTCGCCGATTAGTACTGACATTAGCTTATTTCTCTCCGATATGGCCTTCTTCTCTGAAATACCGTGAACATTTGGTTTGGATGACTATAGAGAATGGGAGCAAGCTTATTGGATCAAGGAAAGAATATGATCATCATGCTGTGACACGCGGCACTGTACAACATGAAATATTTGAAAGTGATTCAATACAACCATGGGATACTAATGATGCTATAGAAATCAAAGTCAACTGCAAGGCAGATGCATCAAGCGCTCATCCAAATCTATTGGTTCCGTATGCATTGTTTGCAACTTTTGAAATGGCTCCGGAATACGGAATAGATGTTTATCAGAGAGTAGTTGATAAGGTAAGAATTAAAAATGCTGTTCTTGCCAGATCAGATTAAGATTTTTCTGAATTAAGGGAAAGCAATCATGGTTGGCAATTATAAAGTAATAACGCTTTGTGGTAGCACCCGGTTCAAAGATGAATTTATGGAGGCACAGAAACGCCTGACCCTTGAGGGCAACATTGTAATCAGTGTTGGCCTCTTTGGACATTCCGGGGATCATGAAGTCTGGGAAAACATGGATGAAGGAACTCTGACTGCGACAAAGGAAATGCTGGATGACATGCATAAGCGCAAGATTGATATGGCTGATGAAATATTTGTTATCAATGTCGGTGGCTATATCGGTGAGAGCACGCGGTCAGAGATCGAGTATGCAAAAATGACTGGGAAAGCTATTCGCTATTTGCATCCATAGATGGGGATCCGGCATTGGTTGGAATTACTCAAGAGTTGACGAGTTGGGATGATACATATGCTGTACCAAAGTCGCTTGGAAGGCGACCTATTTACCTCTCGCGCTTGGTATGATGTAAAAAGCGTAATATTGTTTTAGAGAGGTATCAGGATATGAGTACGATTAAAGCTTTTCTTGTTGGTGTGAGTAACTATACGGTTCCCGGGCTGCATGATTTACCGTTCTGTAGGGACGATATAGCTCTTGTGAGAAGGACTCTTCTTGATGGCGCGGATATAGATCCATCGGATATAACTGTTTTGGGGTGGAGTGGCATTGTCGATAGTAGTGCGTTTTTAAGCCGATTTGCATCTTTCCAGCCATTTATTAAGGAAGATGATACATTCATTTTCTACTTCTCAGGACATGGAGGGAACTTGCCTGACAAAGGACATGTGTTAGCTTTTAGCAATAAATTTGTTTTGACTCAGGAATTGATCGATGTGATCACCGGAATAAAAGCTAAGAACAAGCTGGTTATTCTCGACGCATGTTTTTCAGGCAACTATGAAATCGTGCCTGGTACTATCATCAATGATGAGGAATGGCTCGAACCATTTGTAAATAGCGGATGTGCAGTATTTGCATCATCCAGCAAGAGTCAGGAATCTTGTTTGCATCCCGAGCAGGGAGTCAGTATTTTTACATACTTTTTTTGCCTGGCGGCAAGAAATTGCTTTACGATAAAGAGAGAAACAGTTTCACTTGATCGAATACGAGAAGTTGTATTCGTGCTGCTTGATCGCTGGAATCAGGCTCATCCGGATATGGTACAAAACCCCATATTCCGATCAAACATTGGAGGAACCATCATGTTTCCAACAAAAGATCCAAGTATATATCATGTGAATACAGTGGTCTCAGATCATGATGATTATATGATTTGTTCCGTGGAGCCGGTGCATTTCGCAAATGTAAAGCGATTGAGGGTACGGGCTATGTTGAAGCATGAAGTAACCCCGGAAGAACTGGCAGCAATCAACTGGAAAATCATCAAAGAGGTCAGCTATGCTGATGTATATCAGAGCAAAATAGCGGAAAAGCGTTTCAAAGGGAAACCGGCAAATATTGTCTTCTGCTTCTTTGGATATGATATAGATGATATGACCAATAGTACATATGCGTATCGGACGACCTGGACAGATCATAATCAGGACAGAAAGCACTGGTATGCCCCGTCAAAGCACAGTATGGATATTCAGGACATTCATATTGATATTAACGACGGATATTCATCAATAAAGGCATTCGAAAAGGCTCATACAGGGGATAGACAGACTATTATTGGCGAAGAGAAAAGGATTGTCGCCGAGGTTATAAAGCTGGCTCAGAACGTGATAGGGGAGTATAACGAGTACTGTAATTCAGAGATAGATGAGTCGGAATTGATTTCTCGATTAAAGTCCATATTACCACAGATAGAGGAGCTGTTTTTCGAAGAATCAGATTTGGATATCCCTCCGACGGATATTCATGATTGGGCATATGCATGTACAGCTTTGGTGGGCACGGTACACGACTTTACTTACTTTTATAATCAAAAGTATCTGAATACCAGAACCCCAGAGAACAGGCGTCAATGTATGGATATGACTATTAGTAGATACCATGATGACCTCAATAAGCTGGAGGAGGAAAGCAAGAAATTAGGAATATGAAGAGTATTGAAAATGTTGACTGGTCTTTCCTTAGCTATGAGGAAAAGAACAGGCTTCTATTCCAACGTCAAAAGAAGACGCTCGATATGTTTCTGGAGCGAGGAGCTATCTCGCAGGCGCAGCACGATAAAAGCCTTCATGATCTGATCCAGAAAATGGGCATTGCCATTGAAAGTGAGGCTGCTCTCTCTGATTGATAATTGGCGAAGAGCGATATGGTCATGAAGAAAGCAGGAGTAGTGACTGAAATCGAACGCATATCCTGCACGATCATCTGGTGTGCATCGGAAAACATCGGAGAGCTGACCGGAGGTCAACCGCAAGTCGACTGACTTTCAGATCATAAACTGTATAGTGATGATGGAGGCAATACCATCTGCGACAGGTGAGAGTCCTGCTGCAGATGGTTTTTTTTCGCTATCGCAAGGGAGATCGTTCGATTATCCCGACGTTGCTCGGATTACAAATTATCGCATGGGTGACAGCTGGCGAGCAACGGAGCCTCTTTCTGTTTCCGGCGTGTGTACTCATGTCGGGAACAGGAGGAGTTCTAATGACAAATGACGAAAACTGTCTTTTAAAGCGGAAAAAGAAACAAAAACGTTGCTTTTTGCAGCCTGAGAATAAAGATGGGACTCGGAAAATAAAAAGTTCCGCTTTCAAAGGTGAAAGTCGCCTTTTGAACCTGTGTTTTTGCAGCCGGCTTTTTACTATATTGAAGGTGAGAAGAAATGGAATGGGGGTGATGACCAATGGCTTTAAAATTTACCAGCAATGAGCTGGTTGAGATTGGTCGTCGCGTTCAGGATGCCCGGGTTGCAAAACGGATGACGCAGGAATATGTCGCAGATCAGTGTGATTGTACGACAAAGCATATCAGCGATATTGAACGCGGTGTCGTTGGGCCATCATTTCCGGTCATAGAAAAAATGGGCAAACTATTCGATACGGGCGTGGATTATTATCTGTATAACACAGCGGGTTACGTTTCGGACCGAATAATCACAGCTGATATATCTGAAGCTCTTGTGAACTGCGATACAGATACCCGGATGTACTGCCGGGAAATGATAAAACGGACAATTGCATATTCAGAACTTCTCGCCAAGAACATGGGAGGAAAGAAAAAGTAACTCGATTCATACAGGTAATGGCCGTCAGATATGATTGACAGCCTGATCACATAGCGATAGCGAACCAAGGCCGCAGGCTGTCATGGGGTATACCTGACAGTACTGCGGCTTTTTCACGTAAGATACATCTTAGAAGACATTCTGAATAAGGCGGAAAGGAGCGTGAGGCATATGTTGCTGGAATTTATTCTCAGGATGCTGAATAAAGACTGGAGCCGTCTGACTCCGAACGAAATCGCCTTGCTCAAAGATTACATCAGGTATTCTGCAAGCTTTGAGCATACTATTACGGAACTGGAGCGGGGGCTGCACAGCACCGATGATCCGAAACACATTGCATGAAGACACTGATAACAGCCTGTGAATTCTACGAAGCGGACTGGTGCGGCATTATTCTGCTGGATCTTGACATCAGCGTATGGAGACCGTACTGGTGGTATGACGTAAAATGTGGTGAAATGGCAGATACTGCGTTCCATGAATTATAGTTCTCTGAGGAATTTGGAAGATGGGTCACGGCACTAAAGGCCGGAGATCCTGTCATCATTGAAGATGTGGATGCGCTACGGGAAACGAATCCGGTAGAATACCGGAACTATAAACGTCTGGAAGCATCTTCCATCATCGGCGTGCCGTTTTGGAAAAGGCCCACCGGCTTCATCGTAATCCGTAATCCAAAACGGAATAAATTGGATCCGAATATGCTGCGTATTATGGCCTATGTCGCGGTAGCTACTGTAAACGAAAACCGTATGGCGGAGAGCTTCCGTATGCGGGAGAGAAAACCGGAGATCCATAACGAAAATGATGTATATGTCAATCTCATGGGAAATGTAGAAATCCATTCTATGCATTATCATCTGGATGAATCCAGAGTCAATGCTCCAATGGGATGAAATATACTGGTTTATCTGTTGCTGCACAGGGAGAGGCATGTTTCCTATACGGAGTTGATAAATCGCATATGGCCGGAAGAAGATGCAGCAGATCCTTCCGGAAAGATACGGGGAGCGATTTATCGTTTCCGTCACAGCGTCGGGTATCCGGTGGATAAGACCCTGGTGGTTTCCGAACCTGCGGGATATGTATTAAATCCGGATCTGAACATCACGACAGACACGGACCTGTTCGAGAAATACTGATATCAGGCAAAAGACCTGAATGATCCGTCCAGAATTGAGATACTAAAGAAAGCATTCAGCCTGTACAGGGGGCCGCTGTATATGAGTGAGAAGTCCGCGACCTGGCTGATGGATGAATCCTTCCGGCTGGCCGGGATCTATGCATCAGTAGTCAGTGAACTGCTGGAAGCTTTGTACCGTACCCGTGATTATGCCGGTGTCCGTGATTATGCCACGAAGGCGATCCAGATGGATCCGATGAACCTGCAGGCACATTATTGGTTGACAGCCTCGCTTGCGAAAAGCAGAAATAGGGGACTCGCAAAACAGGCACTTGCAAAAGCGAAAGAGATGCTGGGAGAAGAGGATTATGCGGATGTGCTGTATCAGCTGGAAAACCAGAATATCAAGCTTGAATAAAACATATGACTATGGGCCCTTTGCCGACTGTCGGAACTGATCCGGAGCGGCAGAGGGCCTTTTTTATTTTGGTGCCAAAATCGGCAAAAACGCGAAAACAAACGCTGGGCAAACGTGAAAGCAAACGCTGACTATATGATCCGGCAAACGCCGGGTAAACGGGCAAACCAACGTGAGTTTTCAAAAACGGTAAAACAAACGCTTCAGCAAACGGGGAAGCAAACTCCCGCCTGATAGATTCTGCGAGGCAAAGATAAATCAGTCTCTATAAGGTTTATCGGACGGGAGCTTTTCATTGGAACCAGAAACAATAGTACTGGCGGTCATCTTTGCGGGTTGTGAAGATGACCGCTTTCTTTTTTTTTGACCTTTTGCAGGCGTATCATTCACTGCCAGTCTCCTCCGGGTTCTGGAATTTGCCCAATCAACAAATTTCAGAATTCGGAGGAAAGAATAATGCTTGATATGACAGCCTGCGGGAGCAGGATTAAGGAACTTCGTGAAAGCCGGATCAGGAACGGCAAAAAGATGACACTGGAGAACCTGGCGGAGGAACTGAATATCTCGGTGCCGCATCTCTGGCGGATAGAAAACGGTGACCGGGCTGCTTCGATTGATCTGATGATCGTGATTGCGGAGTATTTTTCCGTGAGTCTTGATTACCTGGTGCTTGGAAAAGCGGCGGACGATACTGCTATCCGGAGACGGGTAAGGGATCTGGCGGCAGAGCTTGCTGCCATGGCGGAGAAGCTGTGAAAGTTTGCCTAAAAGGCATAAATCCATTGGCTGCCGGACAGTAAAAGTGGAACCCCGATCTTATTAAACTTACTTCAGAGCAGCGGTTCCTGCTGCGCTGAAGTACCTTGAAAACTGAATATACATTTCTTCAGGAGCATTCCTGTGTGTTAAGCCCGGAAAGCGGTGCGCCAAGAGCGTAAGCGGAGCGATTTGTACCGGCTTTAAAATACCGGCCGGCAACCGGTAAGGCGATGATGCATACAGGGACAATGATACTTCTGCCCAGTCACAGCCCCCAGCGTTTGCCGGGAACATGCAATGAGGGCAGCTGCGCGAGAACCGCGCGGAGGCCAGCAAGCCTATGGAGCCGTGCAGCCGACGGCCGCCTGAAGAACTTCCCGCCCCCCCGGGGTGTTGAGAACAAGTAGGGGGAAGATTCATAGACTGTTGGATCGCCGCCATAACGGCGGCGGTCATTACATAGCAGGAAGCGAGGTATTTGCTTATGAAGCAAGACTGGGATTATCGCCGCGGCGATGTGTATCTTGCAGATCTCGGAGAACCGATCGGTTCCGAGCAGGGAGGGATACGTCCGGTAGCGGTGATACAGAATGAATCCGGCTGCAGGCGCTCCACCACGATGACGGTGGTGCCGCTCACTTCAAACCTGAAGAAGCTGGATCAACCTACACATTATGTGCTGCGGTTTGCACCGTTCCTTTTGGAGAAATCCATGGCGATGGGCGAACAGGCACGGGCAATCGACAAGGTAAGGATCCTGACCTATCTGGGAAAACTGGATTACAGGGATCTGTGCGGCATTGAGTGGGCCGCAGTCGTGAATATAAAGGCGGAACGCCGGAGGAGGAATGGCAACGAAACAGGAAGTGCCCATATGGGAAAAAAGTAATCTGACAGTGGAAGAGGCTGCTGAGTATTCAGGAATTGGCAGAAATAAACTCCGGGAACTGTCGGATGATGATCATTGCACTTTTGTTCTCTGGGTCGGTTCCAAACGGATGATTAAACGGAAGAAACTGGATGAGTACACCGAGAAGATGCACTCTATCTGATTTGTCAAGGATGTCGCGAAAATAAAGGCCCAGCGACAAACTTATCAAAAGAGAGCGCACCTGATAGTATCGAACTTGAAGGAGCGATCCCTTTCAGATTTATAAGAAAGGCGGGATATCAAATGGCGGAAAAACCCAGACGCAAAGATAAACGCAGGATGGTTCTCAGAAAAGGCGAATCTCAGCGGAAAGACGGTTCATACGATTATCGCTGGACGACCAGGGATGGAAAACGCCACTCCATCTATGCAAAGACCTTGGAGGAACTGCGGGAGAAAGAAGACGAAGTTGCCAATGACCAGTATGAAGGTATTCGGGTAGAAGGCAAGACGGTCACGGTCAATGCCATATTTGAAATGTGGTGCAATCTGAAACGGGGATTGAAAGACAATACCTTTCAGAACTACAAGTACACTTATAATTTGCATGTGAAGCCGGTATTTGGAAAGTTGTTGATAAAGAACGTCAGAAAGTCGGATGTAAAGAGGTTCTATAATTCCCTCGCCGACGACAAGAATCTCAGCGTAAATACCATAGACGGAGTACATACTGTTCTGCATCAGGTCTTTGACCTGGCTCTGGATGACAATTATATTCGCTCAAACCCCTGCGATAACGTCCTCCGTGAGTTGAAACAGTCGCATGTGTTTAAATTAGAGAAGAGACGCGGATTGACCAGACAGGAACAGGATTTATTTCTGAATTACTTGAAGAATTCAGAGAAATATAGACATTGGTACCCGGTCTTTGCCATTATGGTAGGAACCGGTTTGCGTGTGGGAGAGATCACGGGTCTCAGATGGTGTGACATTGATCTGGATGAAGGCTTAATTGATGTAAACCATACGCTGGTCTATTATAAGCATGAGGTCAACGGCTGCTATTTCAGCGTAAACACGCCGAAGAAAGAAGCTGGGCGCAGAACGGTTCCGATGCTTGAGTTTGTAAAAGAAGCTTTTATGGAAGAAAAGCGGTATCAGGAAGAAAATGGTATTGTATGCGTCTCTAAGGTGGATGGTTATACGGATTTCATTTTTGTCAATCGGTTCGGAATGGTTCAGCATCAGGCGACCCTTAATAAAGCGATCCGGAGGATTACCAGAGATTGTAATGATGCGGAATTGCTGAATAATCCGAATGCGGAAATCCTTTTGCCCCATTTCAGCTGCCATTCTCTCAGACATACATTTACGACCCGGATGTGTGAAGCCGGTGTAAATGTAAAGGTCATCCAGGATACACTCGGACATGCGGATATTTCTACGACGCTGAACATCTATGCGGATGTTACAAAGGATCTTAAGGAATCCGAGTTCGAGGGTCTGGATGATTGGTTCAACAAGCCTATGAATCAAAAAGATACCGGAAATGATCCGTCAGAGGAATAGGTGATTTTCATTGCTGCCGGTATTTTTGAGTAAGAATAATATGGGCGTACAATCAAAAGGCATCCGAAGGGGATTCAGATCCCTGAAGGGTGCCTTTTCTGTATGTAGATTGGCGTCGGAAGAACTGCCAGAGAAATATGTTTCTGTTGAAAAATACTATATTATGTGATAGACTATCTTCGCCTTGCAAGATGTTGTAAGGGATGAGAATTGTTGTCAACAGTTCGCCGATCAGCTCCAACAAGAGTGATTGGAACAAACTGTCTGAGACGCAGACCAGAGCGGTCAGCACGAAGATGGTGACGTATAGGAACATGACAAAGTCCTCCTGCTTGATTATACACGAATTAAGCATTGCACAACTGGATAGCTGGTACTCATATGGCAGAGAACTCTGCACCCTTGATACCACGATCATTTGTATACCCATCGGCTAAGGAATGCTATCCTCCATGCCAATGGGTATTGCAATATAAGGGAGAAAGAATTATCGACGAATGGATTTTACGACAGGAAACAGTTGAGAAAAGCAAGAAATATTACGCTCATTTTGACGCCAGGACAGATATGAAAAAGGCTGCAAACCTGGTGACTGATGAAGAGTGGGTTTCACACCATGGCTTTTATCCGCTTATCCATTATAAGAAAGACTGCTCGAAATACAGTAGTAAGGGAAGAAAGCCAAAGGAACGGGACATCTGCTATGCGGCACATTTGGATCGGTGCATTCTGCAGTATTACTGTCATAAAATGAATGAGCGATACAATACGCGGATCAGAGAGCTTGGAATTGAAGATGTCCCTGTTGCATACAGATCGGATCTGGGAAAGAATAACATTCATCTTGCTAAGCAGGCGTTTGATTTTATAAAGGCCAATCCCAATGCGTATGTGATGATAGGTGATTTCACAGGCTTCTTCGATAACCTGGATCACCAGTATCTGAAGCGACAATGGTGCAGCCTTCTTGGTGTGGAGCAGCTTCCGCCGGATCATTACACGATTTTCAAGAATATTACCAGGTACAGCACTTGGGAGCTGGAAGACCTGTTAGAGCTGAACGGATTGCCTGCAACAAGTGCAGGAAGAAAGAAGCTGAATTCCCAAAACACGGTTCTGACCAGGGAACAGTACAAGAAGTATCGGTCGCATATAAAAATGCACACAGATTCTTTCGGTATCCCCCAGGGTTCACCGATCAGTGCATTACTTGCGAATGTCTATATGATGGATGTGGACTGGAAGATTAAGGATATAACAGATCAATGTGCAGGACTGTACATGAGATACAGCGATGATTTTATTGTAGTCCTGCCGCTGGATGAAGCAGCAGCGAGAACAGCGATTTTCTCAATCAATCAGATAATTGAAGACACACCTGGGTTGACGCTGGAGCCACAAAAAACACAGATCTACAAGACGGATCTTCCTTACATAGAGAACATAGGTGAAACTTTTCTGGAGAATGCGGACGGCTCAAAAAGAGTCATCAATTTCCTGGGGTTTACCTTTGATGGCACGACAACTACTTTACGGGCAAAGACGGTGAGTAAGTACTATTACCGGATGTACCGAAAGGCACATGCCATAGCGGGAAATCCGGATCAGAAAGGAAAGGATCATTTGTACGAGAGGTACTCTGAAAGGGGAGCAAGGCCGAGCGGAAAGGACAGCGGAAATTTCTTTACATATGTTCAGAGAGCCGAGCGTATTTTTGGAGATACTGAAGAAATACGAAAGCCGGTCAAAAAGCATATGGCAAAAATAAAACGCGCGTTGAAGAAACGACAGAACTGAAATATGCTTGAAGCGAAATGATAGAAGCATATATCAAGCTTATCAGAATTGGAGAACCACAAAAATCTTTCATCTTTGAATATATCACAGGAAAGAAGGAAGTCAGATAATGGCGAAAAAAATGACCCCTTCACAATTCAAATCAAAGATACGGCAGTTGGAACAAAAGCAAAAACGTGCCATCAATGATATGAATCGGGCAATCAACAACTATAATCGCGAAGTCAAAAAAGCGGTAAATAATTATAACGCTGCTGTCAGGAAACATAATGCTAATGTCAGACGTAATAGGCAGATAATTAATAACGAGCTACGTAAACTGAACACAACGACTACTGTTCGTACCAGCTTTACCGTGTCTTCAAGAGCAATGCAACAACACTATGAAGATGTGGGAAGAGTTTACTATGAGGGCGTTTCCGTAACCTCTGAACAAGATAGAATTCTTGATTTAATAGAGCAAGAACAAGCAAATAGTCTGATTACTGAAAACTATATTGAAGGAGATAATGTCTCAGAAGAATCGCCTGAAGATATTGAAATCGGCGATAAGCTTGCTTTGGTCTCTGATGACTTGAATAATCGCTGGAAGGGCGCTGTTTTTGCACTGAATCCAAACAATCCAGATGCGACCAGACACTTCTGCACAAGTACTCGAGAAATCTTTACGGAGTTTCTTGAAATACAAGCTCCGGATGAACGGGTGTTTGCATATAATCCACAGTGTCAAAAGACAGAACGGGGTAACGCAACACGAAGAGAGAAAATAAAATACATGATGCGGAATACAGACATGGATGAAAGTGTTGTTTCGTTCGTTGAAGCTGATATAAAGAACATATTGGAGCTGAATCAATTGCTTAGTGGTGGAACGCATGGCCCTGCTGGGAAGTTTACGTTCAATAAGCTTGTTCAAGTAAAAAAACGTGTAGAACAAGGAATCAACTTCTTGTGTGAGATTTCACGCTTAGCATAAGTGCATAGATTTTTCCATCCAGTGTCGTTGGCCGGATACAGTTTTGGACGTTTTTGAAGGGAAGCAGCGAATGTATCTTGCTTTTTGTTCTGGCTAATGCTATATTAAATGTAAGAAATTCTTACATCGGAGGTGAGAGTATGAGCATTGACGTGCTGACTGTTTCGTCCAAGGGACAGATTGTCCTTCCTGCTGAAATGAGAAAAAGGCTTTCCATTGGGAGCGGAGCGAAGCTTGCTGCCTATGCATCTGATGACGTGATCATGCTGAAGCTTATTACGATCCCGACGGAGCGGGATTTTTCGGAAAGACTTGATGAGGCCAGGGAATGGGCAGCATCAGTGGGATATCAGGAATCGGATGTGAACGATATCATCAAGGAAGTCAGAAGGAAGAAGCGTCTATGAAGATAGTCATCG
>OCVV011228491.1_pt1 | contig 20872 bp, 19 predicted proteins | sample 1539721 | NCBI WGS metagenome assembly OCVV01 (sample SAMN02144230, study PRJEB22623) | gut metagenome | biome: sheep rumen | host: Ovis aries | place: New Zealand
AATCATATTGCCTCGGCGCAGCGAGTTTATGATTTCGCGAATATTAGCAGCAGATGCAGTGAATACATAGAAGTTCTTTGCGCGGAAGCCATTTGAATCGTCACACAATTTCCCGACTGCAAGGGGTTTCGCAATTGCCTGTATTATTCAAGAACGCCTCCGCTTAAGAAGCAGGGCTTCTCACACTGAGCTAAAGAAATCATTGTTTACCGTTTAGTTTTTATATATTTCCTGCCGTCGCGTGAAAGCCGGCCTGTCCGCACCATGTGATCCAGAAGTCTTCGAGCAAATTCCTTCGGATCGGCAACAACAGATTTCTTTGAAGAAAACGGAAGCTTTGCCGTCATTCCCTCAACCATCTCTTCAACCTGCTTTTCCGTGACTGAATCATTCTTTTTCAAATATTTATTTACTTTGTTTACGCCCTGGCTGAACAGAAGATTCATCAAATCTTTCGACTGATTCATCTGACGGTACATTCCCCATCCGTAGATCAGCATAGTGGCAGCCGCAAACAATACGATTCCTATAATAATAGTAACAAAAGACATGCTTTGATTCCTTTTTCAGTTCTGTGTATTAACGATCAATATCCTGTCTTATTATTTGTTATTTACTAAAACTTCCTACATGGCATTTCTGAATAGTTTTAATTATTTAAACCTGATATATTTGTTGTTTTCCAAGATGCCGAAAAACGTCACGAGACGCTCATATAGTTTATCGGACGCGCCTTCCTGTTCCTTTTCCAGTATCCTTCCTATATCATAAACAGTACGTTCTCCGTCAATAGCCTGCCATACACAGCTGCCATATTTATCCAGCTTTATGAAGCTGAATCTTGGTCTGTGGAAAAACTTCTGCGCTATTGTATTATAAAAGCCTTTGTTTTCCACAACGACCTCAACGATGCCATCCTCAAGAACATTCCACTTTTTATCATTTATCTCCGGAACTCTGTCCAGATAGTTATCTTTTCTATTCGTTCTTCCCATTTCCTGCATTATCTCCGGAAAATTAACAGGACTGCCGCACTCAGGCGGCAGCCCGTCTGTAATGGAGCGGATACTTATACGCTTCAAAAACAGATATCAACTTTTTTCGTTTTTAGATCTCGCAAAACGGATCAGCGTACATATCAGCACGATAAACGCCGCGATACCTACCCAGTTTCCTACTGACATGAATGCGTCGCCATAGATACCGGACATATTGATATTGAGACCCAAAACGGCTACCAGAGCCAGAAGGATACCTACGATACCTTCTCCTGCGATCATTCCCGAACAGTACAGAATACCTTTCTGAACGGAAGCATTTCTCTGATCGTCAGAACCATATTTCCTTTTACTCTCAATAAACCATCTTACCAGACCGCCGACCCAGATCGGAGCGCTCAGATGAATAGGCAGGTAGAGACCGATCGCAAATGCAAGAACCGGAATACCAATAACCTCCACTGCGATGGCAATGAAAACGCCGATAAAGATCAGTGTCCATGGAAGTGTTCCGCCCATAACTCCCTCAACTACCATTTTCATAAGGGAAGCCTGAGGTGCGGGAATCTGCGCGGAGCCAAAGCCCCAGGCTGCATTCAGCAGAAACATAACAGCGCCGATAGCAACAGCTGAGCAGACAGAACCGATCAGCTCACCGATCTGCTGACGCATCGGAGTCGCGCCTATAATGTATCCGGTCTTCAGATCCTGAGACGTATCTCCCGCAATTGCAGCTATGATACAGATGATCGTTCCTACTGCTATGGATGCGATCATACCGTCGGTTCCGTCAAGCCCTGTCATTTTGAACAGTGCCGATGCTATGATCAGTGTTGCGATCGCCATACCTGAAACAGGGTTATTGCTGCTTCCTACAAGACCAACCATACGGGAAGATACAGTTGCAAAAAAGAAACCGAAAATGATAATAAACAGAGCTCCCAACGGACTTACCGGGATAGACGGGATCAGAACCATTACAATGGCTATTATCACAACGCCGCAAAGAACATATTTCAGCGGCAGATCACGTTCAGTACGTTTTTCTCCGCCTTTTTTTCCGAAGCCTTTAACAGCCTGTGAAAATGTAACGATCATCGTAGGCAGAGTCTTGATAAGGCTTATGATACCGCCGGCCGCAACAGCGCCAGCGCCGATATAACGGACATACTTGCTCCAGATAGTTCCGGGATCAAGCTGGTTAAACGGAATCGCCTTTCCTGCGTCATCAAGAATAGATGAAAGACTGTCTCCTCCGAAATAAGAAATTGCCGGAATAAGTACGAGGTATGATAATATACCGCCGGCAAACATATAGCTTGAAATATCCGGACCGCATATATATCCTACGCCTGCCAGAGCCGGAAGAACATCCATTCCGATTCCGCATGTGTATGAAGGATTCTGAATATCAAAGTTAACTTCACTCGGGAACAGGCAGAGACCGTCTGCGATAAACTTATATACTGCAGCAATTCCAAGACCCGCGAATACGACTTTGGAACTCTCTCCTCCCTCTTCACCTGCCAAAAGGACTTCCGCACAGGCTGTTCCTTCAGGATATGGAAGCACTCCGTGTTCTTCCACGATCAGAGCTGTACGGAGCGGGATCATAAACAACACACCCAGAACTCCTCCGCAAAGTGAAATGATACATATAGTGATCATGGACGGTGCGTCACAGACGCCTTCCTGCGCCCACATAAAAATGGCCGGCAAAGTAAAGATCGCACCTGCAGCAAGAGATTCTCCTGCCGATCCGATCGTCTGTACCATATTGTTTTCCAGAATAGAATCTTTCTTCATGATTATGCGAATGATTCCCATGGAAATAACAGCCGCCGGAATTGATGCAGATACAGTCATGCCGACACGCAGACCCAGGTATGCGTTAGCTGCACCAAAAACGACAGCCAGTATAATACCAAGGACTATGGATGTCACTGTGAATTCGGGCATGACTTTGTCAGCACTGATGAATGGCTTAAAGTCTTTTTTCTCATTCATTGTCTTATCTCCTCTTCATAAATATTACCGGAGATATTCTATCATATTTTTCATTAACTTTATACATTTTTTATAAAATTTGCACTATATAAAATTCACTTATAACAAATTATTTTGTGCGTGCTTCATAACGCTAATGTGTCACCACGTTGAACTGTCAGCGTATTAAGGCTGTTCCGTCACATATATTTCCATATTATCTGTATCATTGACTCCATGAAATGAAGCGCCAAGACACCGCAGCTTGTCGAGATAACGGATGATCTCTTCTGTAATGACCTCCCCGGGATATATTGCGGGGATGCCCGGCGGATAAGGCACGATCATTTCTCCCGCAATCCTGTTTTCCGCCTCATAAAGAGTAATCTTTTTCTTTTTGCTGAACCATGCTTCACGGGGAGATGTTCTCTGTTCCGTTCGAAATACTTTATATGTTTCTTCCGCTGACGGGATCATCTCTTTTTTTGTCTTACCTGAAGACCGCAGTGAAGCGATCCTCCTTACTGCCTCAAGCAGCTTGTCCGCTTCATCCCTGGTCGTCCCCCAGCTGACAATGATCAGAACGTAATTAATATCCGCCATTTCCGTTGTAATGTTTTTTTCGAAGAGCAGCCTCTGAAATCTGAATCCGTCTATTCCTGTTTTTCTTAATGAAACTGCTATTCTAAGAGGATCCCTATCCTTAAATTCATCGAAAACATAAACTCCTTTTGCTGTCCGCAGACCGTTTCTGATATATTCCGCGGTTTTTATAGCTTTATCCATCAGATCACGGCCATTTACTGCCATCTGATTTCTGGCGGCGTCAAGCGAGGACATCAACACATAAGAAGGGCTGGTGCTCTGCACGAGCTTCAGACTCTGGTCTATCCGGTCTCTGCTGATAAGATCACTGTGAAGATGCAGCAGCGACGTCTGTGTTAAACTGCCGGAAGTTTTATGTGTGCTCTGCACGACCACATCTGCCCCTGATGAAAGAGCGTCATCCGGAAATGCTTCATGAAATCTGAAGTGACCGCCATGAGCTTCGTCGACCAGAAGAGGCATCCCGAATCCGTGACAGATATCTGCAATTTCTTTCAGCGGCTGACATATTCCGTAATAAGAAGGACTTGTCAGAAACACCGCTTTTGCGTCAGGATGCTCAGCACACGCCTTTTTTATCAGTCCCGGCGTGATAATTGCGGTCGGCGATTCTCTTTCGGCAAACTCCGGATAGATCCAGATCGGATGTGCCCCGGAAAGAATAAGTCCCATAAGCACAGATTTATGTGCGTCCCTGGAAATAATGATCTTTTCTCCGGGTCCTGCCGCTGACAATACCATAGCTTCATTCCCGCAGGTACTTCCATTGACCAGGAACCAGCATTCATCCGATCCATAAAGATCCGCGGCAAGCTTCTGAGCTTTCTCTATCGCTTCCTCCGGACAGTGCAGATCATCCGTTCCGTCCGTCTCCGTCACATCTATTCCATAGGCTTTTTCCCCAAGGACATCTTTCATTTTTTCTGATATACCCGTTTCAAAATGATGAGCCGGTATATTGAAGTACCCTCTGTTCTTCTTTCTGAATCGGTCAAGCATTTCCAGTACCGGCGTCTGTTCCTGATTCATATCCTTTCCTTCCTGAATATACATATTTTATTTAATGAAGACTTCTCACACTGAGATAAAGGCTGCCCGGAAGGGCAGCCTTTATTATTGTGTTTTCAGAACTTTAAGCTCTGCTGTTATTTGATTTCATGGATCCATCCTTCAGGTGCATCGATCCTTCCCATCTGAATACCGGTCAGTGTATCGTACAACTGTCTGGTTACCGGTCCCATTTCATCCATACCGCTCGGGAAACAGATCTCGCGGCCATGGTCATTGATCTTTCCGACCGGAGATATAACCGCAGCCGTACCGCAAAGTCCGCACTCTGCGAAATCCGGGACTTCATCGAAGTATACTTCTCTCTGCTCTACTTCAAGACCCAGATACTTCTCTGCAACCTCACACAGAGATCTTCTTGTGATAGACGGAAGGATCGAATCAGATTTCGGAGTCACAAGCTTGCCGTCTTTTGTCACAAAAAGAATATTTGCTCCGCCTGTTTCCTCTACCTTTGAACGTGTACCCGGGTCAAGATACATATTCTCGGCAAATCCCTGTCTGTGCGCCTCCATGATCGGATGAAGGCTCATAGCATAATTCAGTCCGGCCTTGATATGACCCGTTCCATGAGGCGCTGCACGGTCGAAGTCAGAGATCTTTACAACGATAGGCTTTGCGCCTCCTTTAAAATATGGTCCTACCGGCGTACAGAATACGCGGAACATATAGTCCTCTGCAGGCTTAACGCCAATTACAGGATTTATACCAAACATGAACGGCCGGATGTAAAGAGTTGCGCCGGATCCGTATGGAGGAACCCATTCCTCGTTCGCTTTTACTACTTTTTCTATAGCATCTATGAAACGATCTTTTTCGAATGGAGGCATCTCCAGACGAAGTGCCGTGTCATACATTCTCTCTGCGTTAAGATCCGGACGGAAGGTTACCGTTCTTCCATCCTGAGTGGTATATGCCTTCAATCCTTCGAAACACGTCTGTGCATACTGAAGTACACATGCGCATTCGCTCATGGAGATCATATCGTTTGTCGTTAAACCACCCTCATCCCATTTGCCGTATTTATAATTGGCTACATAACGATAATCCGTTTTTCTGTAGTTAAAATCAAGATTTCCCCAGTCAATATTCTTTTTACTCACTATTACTGCTCCTTTCGATCTTTCTCCCGTGTATCTGTTGAATTCGATCTGCATCGGAATTTAAGAAATTTTTCTTTCAGATTTCGATTATACACCTAATTTTTATGATTTCCAATAAACCTCATAAAAAAACTTCAGTATTTCTGAATAAAAGCTTTCCTGTAAATTTCCCCTGTCATTTCACGCCGTGTTTTCTGCATATGTCATAGATTCGGCCATATTCTGAAGCGACCAGATGCATTCCGTCATAGGTTATGTCCGAATCAAGAAATCCTTCGCTGTCATCAAGTCCTTCATAAAGGTCAAAATAGAATACCGTTTTTGAATCGGCAAGTTTTGACAAAGCCTGATTTCTTTCATCTATCGTTTCATTCGTTATATTATCCATGCCGTTTATTTCTTTTGATACATGAGAGTTACCCATTATAAAAATAAGCGCGTTCGGCTGCAGCTCTCTCACACGGTTCAATACTGACGTGTAGGAATTAATCCATTTCTCCGTGGTGCCGTATCCCATCTCATTAATGCCGACCAGTATGTAGACTTTTCCGAACTGATCCTGCTGAAGCGCCTGATCGATACTTATCGTACCGCTGTCTGTGTCTATCCATTCTTCGTCCAACAGATTGTATACTGACAATGACTGTCTGCCGTAAAACGTGGCGTTCTTATCCAGCTCCGAAATATATATTGCCATATCTTCTATTCTGGAATCACCGATAAAAACCGCGTCGGTGAAATAGGAAGCATCCACATCTGTAAATGTCTTTTCCGTATTCTGCGTATTTGATGCCGCATTCTCTCCTGTTTTCGCGGTATCGGTATTATTTCCGCCATTTTCGCTGTTTCCGGCGCCGGAACCATTGCCGGTTTTATCTGTATCGGACGCTGCGGCGGAGGTTCCGCCGGTTTCTGTCTGTGTACCGGAAGGATTGCCTGACGCACTGTCTGTAATTACAGAGGAACTCTCTGAGGTATTGTCTGCCTTTATTGAGCTTTCATCAGTTTTTTCTGTATAATGTCCGGATGAAATATCTTTCCTGAACACATATGCGATTGCCGGAGCGTTCATCTTTTCCATATGAAGAACCTGTTTTTTTATAAGGCCCGCAGCAGAGCAGACAATACCGATCACGAGTATACACACTATGATCGGATATTTATTTAACCAGTATAAAAACTTTTTCATGTTTGATCACCATCAGAATTTAAAATACATAAACGGATTTCCTGCGCTGTTTGCCGAAACCGAAACGCAGTACCAGAACAGGATCAGCAGGAGAACTGTAACTATCTTATTCTTCCTGTACTTTAAGAAAAGCTGATATAACTGCGGGATCATCAGCAGAAATCCGATCAGGAACAGAAATTTATACGTTCCAAGGATCCTGACAAAATCGCCTTCAATGCCGGATCCTCCGAAAAACGGAAACAGTCTTGAAAAATACTGCCCAAGCCGGCGGAAATCATTGATTGCAAAAATGACCCAGGTAAGCGGTATCAATATATATACGTGAAGCCTTCCCAGAACCTTAAATAATCCGGGGAATCTTTCTGCCAGAAATCTTTCCCAGCATATTATCGCGAAAAGAAGCATGCCCCAGAGAATAAAATTAAATGTAATTCCGTGCCAGATACCTGTCAGAAGCCATACGACAAACAGGTTTCTGATCACTGCCGCTTCGCCGCACCGGCTTCCGCCAAGCGGAATATAAACGTAATCCCTGAACCAGGCGCCGAGCGTAGCGTGCCATCTTCTGTAGAAATCTCTGACACTGTCCGCCGCATACGGCTGATCAAAGTTCGTGATAAAAGGATAGCCAAGAGCCACTCCAAGACCGCCGGCCATAAGAGAATATCCCCAGAAATCAAAATACAGGTTCATTGAATACCCTGCAGCCCCAAGCCATGCCAGAGGCGTGGAAAGGCTGTCATATCCAATTCTTCCTATCTCATTCCAGAACATCGCGAAACGATCTGCAACCAGAACCTTCATGGCAAATCCCGCGATAAAATAAGAGAGTCCGTTTTCAAGCGCGGATAGGCCGTCAGCTACTCTTCTTCCGAAGCTTTTATCTCTTTTTCTGGTAAGCCAGAGCTTGTTTTTCACCTTCGGATCATAACGCATGATCGGTCCGGATATGATCTGAGGAAACATTACAAAGTATGTCGCCGTACGCAGCAAAGAGGGTTGTTTCCTGAACTTTCCCATATAAAGATCGGCCTGATAGGAGATCATTTTAAATGTAAAGAAACTGATGCCCAGAGGAAGCAGCGAAGAATTTACATACTGCGACAGTATCTTAAAAGTCATCAGCATTCCCGCATCCAGAGCTGCTATGATGATCAGCATTATCCTGTTTTCTTCAAAGGTAAACTTTCCTGCGGCATAGTTGATAATTACAGCAGCCAGCAGTACAGCAAGAAATCTGACGTCTCCAAACGCATAAAAAACAAGGCTTCCCAGGCACAGAACCAGAGAACGCCTCTTAGGGGGCGCCATAATATAAATGATAAAAAAAACAGGCATAAACCTGAAGATAAATAATAAATCCGAAAAATTATTCACGATCATCCCTCCACACAATGCTATTATATATAATTAATTCTTTTTATGCAATCGTACAGGCTGACCCGTTTAAATGTTTATGCCATTTTCCGGACTTTTGACGGAAAGAACTCAATATGCTAATATATGCTAATACATCGAAATGACGGGCATGTTTTTTAGAAAGGCTTAAGAAATGTTATTTAATCAGTTATATTATAAATACCCATATCAAAAGGAATTTGACGCTGTCGTAAGGACGTGTATTCCTTATAACAACGGATATGCAATAACACTGGATCAGACACTGTTCTATCCCGAAGGCGGCGGAGAGCCTTCCGATACGGGCACTCTGAACGGTGTCCCGGTACTCGATGTACAGATTCTTGACGATATCATCGTACATTTCATGAACGTTCCCATCGAAGAAGGTACGACCGTACATGGAGAAATAGACTGGAAACACCGTTTTCATCTGATGCAGTGTCATACCGCGGAGCATATAGTCAGCGGACTCATCCACCAGAAATTCGGATATGAAAACGTAGGATTTCATATGAATGAGGTCGTAACGCTGGATCTGAACGGCCCGGTCTCCATGAGTGATATCCTCGAGATCGAAAGACAGGCGAACCGCATAGTCTATGAAAACGTTCCTGTCCTGGTGCTTCTGCCGAACGAATCTGAACTTGCCACCCTTGAATACAGGAGCAAAAAAGAACTTACCGGTCAGGTGCGGATCATAAAGATCCCGGGCGCAGACAGCTGCGCCTGCTGCGGAATGCATGTGGCAAAGACCGGTGAGATCGGCTCTGTCAAGCTCCTGTCTCTTACAAAATATAAAGGCGGCGTAAGGATCGAAATGACAGCCGGATACCATGCTATGCTCGATTACCAGGAAAAACACGAAAAATGTGTAGAGATAAGCCGTCTCCTCTCCGTAAAGCAGGAGGATATCATTGACGGAGTAAAGAAACTGAAAGAAGAACTCTCTGCCAGAGATCAGCGTATCGCTATGATCAACCGCCAGCTTTTTGAGTTAAAAGCCGCAGGTTATGATAACGGACTCGATCACATCATAGAGTCTGATTCCTCCTGGAGCCCTCTGGAGATCAGGATCTTCTGTGAGACTTTGAGGAAAGCCGATAAAGCGGCTGTAAATGCAGTTCTTTCCGGAAACGATGAAGACGGTTATTATTACTGTATTTCCAGCAACTCAATGAATCTGAAAAATATATCAAAGCAGATCAATGAATGTCTGAACGGAAGAGGCGGAGGAAGCCCCCGGATGATACAGGGGACATTCCATGCCCCGCTTGCAGCCATACGTGAGTCCCTAAGCACCCTGTCCATGATGAAATAATCATCTGTTACGGGATGCCCCGCAGCAGCTTTGCTGCTTTCCTTTGTGCGGCGAGTGCATCCCGCGGAGGATTTATCTCAGCGGGAGACCGGCCCCCAAATGGGACGAGCCTGTCATAACCCGCCGCTTAACTCAAACGGCTTTTTCCGGGAAGTTCTGTTAAAAAGAGACAGCCTCTTTCATTGTTTTAACGTAATTATATATATGTTCCTCTGCATCCGCTCCATACTTTTCCGCAAGTTTTACGATAGCGCTTCCAACTATGACTCCGTCGGCAATCTCTGACATCTTTTTTGCCTGTTCCGGCGTATTTATGCCGAATCCTATCGCGGCAGGAACATCCGACGCCTCCCTTATCGTTTTAAGGATCGATTCAAGATCGGTCTTTATCTCTGATCTCATTCCCGTTACTCCCATGGAAGAAACCACGTAAATAAACCCTGCCGCATCAGAGGCGATCTTTTTTATCCTTTGTTCGGAAGTAGGCGCGATCATTGATATAATATCTACCTGATGCGACGCCGCTATATCAGATATTTCCTTCTTTTCTTCATAAGGAATATCCGGAATGATGATGCCGCTTACGCCCGTTTCCTCACATCTTTCAAAAAAACGCTCATAACCGTAATGAAATACGGGATTTGCATATGTCATAAAGACAAGAGGTATATCTACTTCCCCTTTAAGGCTGCTGACCATCTCAAATACTGAATCTGTCGTAGTGCCTCCCGCAAGCGAACGGATATCCGCTTCCTGTATGACGATGCCCTCGGCGATCGGATCTGAAAAAGGAATGCCTATCTCCACAATATCCGCTCCGGCTCTGACCATTGCTTTTATGAATCTTTTCGTGTCCCCTATGGATGGATCTCCGGCAGTGATAAAGGGAATGAAAGCCTTTCCGTTGTTAAATGCTTCGGTAATTTTACTCATGGATATCTACTCCTCTGTATCTTGCAATTGCTGCCACATCTTTGTCACCGCGGCCCGAAAGACATATCAGTATGCTCTGATCCGGACTCATCTCCGGCGCGATCTTCATCGCGTGAGCCACTGCGTGAGCGCTTTCAATAGCGCATATGATGCCTTCTGTCCTTGCGATGTACTCAAAAGCCCTGACTGCTTCTTCGTCTGTTACCGGAACATATTCTGCCCTTTTACTGTCCCGGAGCCATGCGTGCTCCGGTCCGATCCCCGGATAATCCAATCCGGCGGAAATAGAATAAACCTCGTCGATCTGGCCGTATTCATTCTGGCAGAAATATGATTTCATTCCATGAAAGATCCCAGGCGTGCCTTTAGACATGGTCGCCGCATGTTTCGGCGTATCTATCCCCTTTCCGGCAGCTTCGCAGCCTATAAGGCGGACTGAATCATCATTTATAAAATTATAGAACATGCCTGCGGCGTTGCTTCCTCCTCCAACACAGGCCATGACCACATCCGGCAGTCTGTTCTCTTTTTCAAGAAACTGTTCCCGCGCCTCCTTCGATATAACAGACTGAAAATCACGAACGATCGTCGGAAAAGGATGCGGACCCATTACAGACCCAAGCACATAATGTGTATCATGCACACGGCCGGCCCATTCCCGCATTGCCTCGTTTACAGCGTCTTTAAGTACCTGTGTCCCCGATGTAACGTGATGTACCTTTGCACCGAGAAGTTCCATCCGGTATACATTAAGGGCTTGTCTCCTGCAGTCCAGCTCACCCATGAATATCTCGCATTCCATATCCATAAGCGCAGCTACAGTAGCTGTTGCGACTCCGTGCTGCCCTGCGCCGGTCTCAGCGATAACGCGCGTCTTTCCCATTTTTTTCGCAAGCAGGATCTGGCCCAGACAGTTATTGATCTTATGAGCGCCCGTATGGTTCAGATCCTCACGCTTGAGGTATATCCCCGCGCCTCCAAGATCTTTTGTCATTCGTTCCGCATAATACAGAACGGACGGCCTTCCTGCATAATTTCTCATAAGATCATCCAGTTCTTTTACAAACTCCGGATCATTTTTGAAATGCTCATACATTTCCTCCAGATGAATACACTCATTCATCAGTGTCTCCGGCACATACTGTCCGCCAAACTCACCAAATCTACCTCCAGCCATATAATCCTCCTGTAAAGTATTTCCAGATCCTGTGTCAGGCGCCTTCGTTTATTCCCGGCTCCGGAACAGGATCTATTTTCTGTGGAACTCATAAACCCGGGTTCCTTTTATTATCTGTATGCATCGTCTTATCTTTTCCGGATCCTTTTTCAGATCTGTCTCAACGCCGCTGTTCAGATCAAACGCGAACGGATGAAATCTGGAAATGGCCTCTGTCAGGTTCTCTTCGCAGAGCCCCCCCGCAAGAAAATACAAATGATTCATCTTTTTCTCTGCAAATTCAAGCGCTTTCCAGTCGAATGTGTACCCTGTTCCTTTTCCGTTATCCAGAAGAAGGTAATCTGCGTTTATCTCGTCGGCTTTCAATATATCGTCCACACTTTCAACCTTGACTGCTTTGATGATCTCACACTTCGTCAGGCTCCTGAGTTTTGAAATGTACCGTCCGTCTTCCTTGCCATGCAGCTGGATCATATCGATAATGCCCGCATCGGCAATGGCGGCGACTGCTTCCACGGGCGTATTGACAAAAACTCCGACGGAACGTATCGAAGGATCAAGATTCTTTTTCAGCTCCGCTGCCTTATCTATCGTGACAAACCGCGTACTTTTCGGCCAGAAGATAAATCCTGCAAAATCTGCCCCGTATTCATTGACCGCTTTTACATCTTCCATCCTTGAGAGACCACAAACCTTTACTTTTCCGGGAAAATTAATCATGACAAGACCTCCTTAATTCTTCCAGTGCGGCGGCTTTATCTTTGCTGCGCATAAGTGTCTCGCCTATAAGTACGGCGTTTGTCCCGTTTCTGTACAAACGTGCCACATCATCCGCATTTTTTATGCCGCTCTCTGATACAAATAATATATCATCCGGAACGATCTGCCTTAATCTTTCGGAATTTCGAATATCTACCGTGAAATTCCGAAGATCTCTGTTATTAACGCCGATGATCTCCGCGCCGCTTTTTACGGCTCTTTTTACTTCTTCCTCATCATGCGCTTCCACCAGGGCAGACATTCCCAGGGAATGAGCGATCTCCAGATATGAAGAAAGCTCATTATCATTCAGTATAGCACAAATCAGAAGAACTGCAGAAGCGCCAAGCACCTTTGCCTGATATATCATATATTCATCTACCGTGAAATCCTTCCGAAGTACAGGAACGCCTGCTTCCGAAGCTATTTCTTTCAGATAGAGATCGCTTCCCAGAAAATACTCAGGTTCCGTGAGACATGATATGGCGGCTGCTCCGGCAGCCTCATACTCCTTTGCAATCGAAAGATATGGGAAATCCTTCGAGATAACGCCCTTGGAAGGAGAAGCCTTTTTTACTTCACAGATAAATGACATGCCTTCCTGTGCCAGTGCTTTTCTGAATGGAAATCCGGTTTCCGCATCCATGGCCGTCGCCTGTCTTTTCATTTCCTCCGGAGGTATTATTCTTTTTTCTCTCTCTGTCCGTCTTCTGGCGGCATTTGCCAGAACATCTAAGATCATGTCGTTTTCCTCTTTCACATTCTTTTAATCATTCTTATTGGAATACAGGATGAACTCATCGAGCTTCGCCTTCGCGGCGCCGCTGTCTATGAGATTCTTTGCTTCTTCAATGCCTTCCTCAAAGGTGATGCCTTTTGCTATATGAAGCGCCGCTCCGGCATTCATCAGGATCGCTGTTCTTTTTGGTCCGGGAGCTCCGTTCAGGATGTCCAGCGCTATAGCGGCGTTCTCCTCCGGAGTTCCTCCTTCAAGATCCTCCTTTGAGCATCTTTCCAGTCCAAAATTTTCCGGCTCTATTTCATAGGTCAGGAACTGACCGTCTTCATTGAATTCACAGACGCTTGTCGCGGAGCTTGCGGATATCTCATCAAGACCGTCTCTGCCATAAACCACCATGCCGTTCTTAACTCCAAGATTTTTCAGCACATGAGCAAGGGGCTCTACGAGATCTTCTGAATAAACCCCCATAAGCTGCATGTTTGCTCCGGCAGGATTCGTCAGAGGTCCTAGTATATTAAAGACAGTAGGCATTGGAAGTTCTTTTCTGGCAGGCGCCACAAAGCGCATGGACGCGTGATACTTTTGCGCGAACATGAAACATATATTGATTTTTTTCAGCAGCTCCGCACTTCTTTCCGGTGCGATCCGTATCTCCACTCCCAGAGCTTCCAGCACATCCGCCGCGCCGCATTTGCTGGTTGCCGCTCTGTTTCCGTGTTTGGCGACAGGTACTCCTCCCGAGGCCGCGATCAATGACGAGATCGTTGATATGTTAAATGAATTAGATTTGTCTCCTCCCGTTCCGACGATCTCAAGAGCATCCTGATCGTTCAGAAACCTTTCCGCATGTTTTCTCATTCCTTTTGCGCAGGCTGTGATCTCTTCGATCGTTGCTCCCTTTGCCTGAAGTCCCGTCAGAAATGAACTGTTCAGAATATCTGAAGTTTCCCCTGACATGATCTCATCCATAGCTTTTTCTGCCATCTCAAAAGTAAGATCTTCTCCGTTTACCAGTTTCAAAATTGCTTCTTTGATCATTTTTTACACACCTCCATAAAGTTGCTCAACATTTTTCCGCCTTCCGGTGTCATGATGGATTCCGGATGAAACTGCATACCATAAATGACATATTCTCTGTGTGCGATCGCCATGATCTCTCCGTCGTCAGCCCTCGCCGTTATCTGAAACTCTTCAGGCAGTGTTTTTTCATCTATTGCCAATGAATGGTATCTGCCTGCCGCCACCTTTGACGGAAGCCCCTTAAAAACCTGACATGTATTATCCACCTCCATAACGCTTTGTTTTCCATGCATGATCTCTTTTGCGTACGTAATCTTTGCCCCGAATGCTTCTCCTATTGCCTGATGTCCCAGACACACGCCCAGAAGCGGGACCTTCCCGCCCATTCTTCTTACTACTTCCTCGCAGATCCCTGCATCCGCCGGTCTTCCCGGTCCCGGTGACAGAATGATGGCGTCCGGTTTCATATCTTCTATCTCTTCGACAGAGGCCGCGTTATTTCTGATCACTTTCATATCGGGATTCAGATTTCCAACCATCTGGAAAAGGTTGTAGGCAAAGCTGTCATAGTTATCGATCAGTAAAATCATCCTTGTAATCCCTCCGCTTCCTTGAGCGCCTCAACGACCGCTTTTGCTTTATTTATACATTCCTGATATTCATTTTCCGGAATGCTGTCAGCCACGATGCCGGCTCCTGATCTGATACATATCTCTTCGTCTTTTTTGTAAACCAGACGGATTGCAATGCATACATCCAGATTTCCGGAAAAATCCACATATCCGACGGCGCCTCCATAAAGGCCTCTTCTGTCATCTTCAAGCTTATCAATGATCTGACAGGCTCTGAATTTAGGGGCTCCTGAAAGTGTACCCGCCGGCAGGACCGAGTCGATCACATCCACAGGCTGTATATCTCTTCTCATTTTTCCCTGAACTGTGGACCCTATATGCATCACGTGAGAATATTTTTCAACACTCATATATTCTTCGACCCTGACACTACCAAACTCACATAGCCGTCCCAGATCATTTCGCCCCAGATCCACCAGCATATTATGTTCTGCTATCTCCTTCCTGTCCGAAAGAAGTTCTCTCTCGAGCGCCTTGTCCTCAGCCTCCGTCTTTCCTCTGGGGCGGGTCCCCGCCAGCGGGAACGTCCTTATGGTCCTCCCTTCGACTTTCACAAGTGTTTCCGGTGATGCACCCGCGATCTCGCAGTCTCCGGAAAAGTAAAACATATAAGGGGAAGGATTTGTCGTACGCAGAATTCTGTATGTATCCAAAAGGCTTCCCCGGAATTTTGCTCTCAGAGGATTGGAATACACGAGCTGAAAAATATCGCCTTCACGAATGTGTTCCTTGATCGTGCCGATCCGCTTGCAGAATTCCTCCCGGTCGAGAGCCGGACGGAGTTCTGACAGAAGCTTTCCTCCGGTCTCGTCCGTCATATTTCCGTTTCGGACGATCTCCTCCATTTTGTCAAGCTCGACCAGAGCGCCGTTATATTCAGTATCTATACTGCCTGTATGTATGTTGACTATCAGAATGATCTTCTGTCTCAGATTATCAAAAACGATCAGCTTATCAAAAAGCATCAGATCCACATCGGGAAAACCGCTGTCTGCTTTTTTTAGATGAAGTTCCGGTTCTGCATACTGAATATAATCATACGAGAAATACCCTACCAGACCTCCGGTCAGCGTTGGCATTCCCGGAATGCATGGTGATCTGTTATCTTCTATGATCTGCTTTATGAAAGCCCCGGGATGTTCTGTCCTCAGCGTGACCTTTCCGCCGGCATTGATGGTCAGCCTGCTGTCTTTACATGAGATCTCCATTTTCGGATCAAAGCCCAGAAAAGTATATCTGCCCCATTGTCTCGAGTTTTCTACACTCTCCAGCAGAAAACAATGATGACTGATGTTTTTCAGAGCCTTCAGTACATTTAAGGGAGTACGTATGTCTGCAAGGATCTCCCTGCATACCGGAACCAGTTTATATTCTCCCGACGCAGAGATTTTTTTTATTTCTTCAATCGATGTCTGTTTCATTAGCTCCTCACTTTCATTCATGTCACATATTACGCGTCTTACGTATCTTTGAAATCCCATACGATATTACATGATATTCTTCTGTGCGGCGTGTGCATCTCCCGGAGGGTTTCGTTTCACAGGAAATTGACGAAATTTCCTGTGAGACAAAAAAAGCCCCTGACCTGATCCGACGATCAGGTCAAGGGCGGGAAAATACTTAAATAAACCCGTGTTGCCACCTTGATTTGCGCAATTATCAGCACACACTCAATACAGATACACATGATATCCTGCCAGGTAACGACTGCCTTACGTCATAGAATACTCAGCAAAAAAGCCTTTGACTATGCCCTCTGTGGTCCATTTACGAATCAGCGTTCCATCCGGATCTCACCACCCCGGACTCTCTGCAGGTGCCCTAAACGTTTTATCTCCACATCATCGGTTTAAAGTATTGTATTAATTTTTCAGAACTATAACATTTCTGTACCTGTTTTGTCAACCCTTATAAAAATAAATAATAGAGATTTCTTACAAGTTGTTTCTGAAACAGTCTGATCACTTCAGACAAAAAAATCATTTCCCGGGGATAGTAATTATGTTAGAATTAAATGACTAAAACTTCCCACATGGCATTTCTGAAACAGTTTGAACATGAAGCGGGAAGTTTTTATAGATTGATTTTAAATATCAGAGGACTCATTTATGAAAGAAAAACTGCTCGCACGAATCAGAAAAAAGAAGGAAAAAAGAATTGCCAGAAAAAACGCTCATCCGATTTTGTTTTATGTTCTTTCAGTATTAACTATTATCGTTCTGGTTTGCGCGATCTATTATGCATATGCTTTTGTTTACAGGGGCAGGACCGAAAACAGACATCGCTCAGGGAAAACAAGTACAGAGGCGTCAGTCCATCCCTCTACCGGTTCATTGAAGAGAGCTCTATGGATGTATCCTTCTTTGAAAAAAGAGGTTTTTAATGTACCGAATGTCAGCAGCATACCAAATACTTACGTGCTTCCCGGACTGGACAGTACGAGAACTCTCTACACGAAAGATGACCAGAATTTTAAACTTGCCTCATGCGGAGCTATGACGCCTCAGGGGCTTGCCGTTACACAGGATCATATCATTATCAGTGCTTACTGCCATACCAAAAAACATAACTCGGTCCTTTATCTTATAGATAAAAAGACCGGTGATTTTGTCAAGGAGGTAGTACTCCAGGGGCGTCCTCATGCAGGCGGCATCGCATATGATCCGATCCATGATATGCTCTGGGTGGCTACAAGCTCCGACGGTATCGCAAGCATAGCATCTATTCCGATGAGCTCCCTCCTTGCATATGATCTGGATGCAAAAGAACCGATCTCCTACCTTTATCAGTATCCCGTGGTATCGCTGCAGAGCTCGTCCTTTATAGCTTATTATGACAAATGTCTTTACATTGGTCTTTTTACCAATTCAAATAACGGTGCTATCTACAGGTACTCGATCATGGAGGATGGTTCTCTGTCTTCCGTTAATGTAACTACGACATACAGCCGCAATATCAGAGAGATTGCACAGCCTGAAAGCGTTACTCTTATAGAGAATCGTATTCAGGGACTTGCGATGAACGATAATTATCAGTTCCTCTCTACCTCCTGGGGCTTTCTGAATTCACAGATCTACGTTCATTCACAGACGGACGATATCGTTACGACCTTTGAACTTACGAACGTACTTATGAAGGAGATTTATCCAAGACAGCTGGAGCAGATCTGCGTAGAAGACGATGATCTGTATCTTTTATTTGAATCTGCTGCCTATCCGTACAGATATTATCCTCTGCCAAGTGTGGATTATGTGCTGCGGGTAAATATCAACTCTCTTGTCAGAGAATAGAGAACCGCAGCGTTTATCCCAGCGGGAGATTTAATCGCGATCTCTGACCGCGCGCGAGCTGCGCGACGCACTTGTGCGTCTTCCTCCGGGACGAGCTTGTAATAACCCGCCGCTTATAAAGCGGGGACCTTCTCACTCCGGGATAAAAGGAAACATCTCAGTGTTTCTGTTTTTGTCAAACATATTATTATACTGCAGCTGATGATATTTGTTCAGCCATTTTTTCTCCTCGCCTTCTGCTTCGGTGATATAGCGGAAGCCGCCTTCGTCAACGGAATAATAGCCTCTGGAATTAACTGCGGGAATGACCTCTTTCATCTCTTTCAGAAATTCGTTGTATGGTGTCAGAGAAAGCCCCGCCCTCTCCAGAGTCATCGTTGAAAGAAAGTTCAGGCTGGTACAGTCTACATATTCTTCCTGCGTATCATAATTTGTCCAGATAAAAAACGGAACCTTATACAGCGCTTCCAGCTCGTTCATGGTCAGTCCGGAAAGTCCTTTACCATTCAGACTGCTGTAAAATGTATTATTAAGACTGGGCATATGATCTCCAAAGAATACGATCACTACTTTTCTGTCCTGCCGTTCGAAATAGCTGATCAGTTCCTCCAGAGCGGCGTCGCTTTCATGGAGAAGTGACAGATAGTTGTTCACATCTTCATACTGGGTCCCTATAGTTCTGATTATATTTCCTCTTTCGTTTCGAAGCTTTGAATAATATCCGTAATAGGGTCTGTGATTCTGCATGGTGACAGCATGAATATACAGATTCTCATTCTGCTCTTTATCCTCGTAGATATCAATTATATGCCCGAACAGCTGCTTATCCGTCACATAACCCCGGAGAGTCTGATCATAAGACATATAATTAAAGTTCTCCAGAAAGTATTTTTCATCAAAACCCATATTCGAATAGTTTGTCGTTCTGCTGAATCCGCCGGAATAATACGGGTGCATTGCCACGCAGGTATAATCCTGCTCCTTCAGGCTTGTAACCATTGAAAATGGCTCTTCATTGATAAACTGCTGAAACGCCACCGATCCTCCCGGCAGGAATCCCATGGTATTTCCTGTAAGATATTCCCATTCTGAATTTGGTGTTTTTGCGCCGAAAACTGATGCAAGGGCATATCCACGGATCGTATTTTCCGTGAGTGAATCATAGAAAGGCATTACTTCCTGGTTGGCAGAAACAGGTCCCAGATTTCCGAAATCAGTAAAAGCTTCGCTCATGATCGATATAATGACCGGCTTTTCCGTGTCTGTACCCGAAGGTATAGCGTTTTCCGCTGCCGTTTCATTCTCCGATGCCTTTTTGATATACTCCGAAGCTATCTCGTTTACACTCTCAGAAGAATATCCTGAGGGCTTATCGATCATCTGCTGATCTCTTATCCCGAGAATAAAATTTACCACATATCCGTTCTGATAGCTTCCTTTTTCGCGCCAGGTCTCCATGCTGATATCACTCAGAAGCAGCGTCATGGTCACACAGAATACTGCGGAAATAACGCCGGCAGCGGCTCTCTGTCTCCAGTACGATCTGAATACCATGCGGCATCTTTGGAGCAATGCAGTAAAAAGGATAAAGCAAAGGATCCCCCATGTAATGCGTTCCTTAAATTCAATCGTAAATCCTTCTGTCCTGGCATTCAGTGCGCTTATGCGCATCAACGCACCGGGATAAAATTCATCCTCCCTGAACTGATAAATAAGATTGTTGAATACAGCCAGCGCGTTCAGACAGCCCTGGACAAGGACACAGGTCAGAACCGGTCTTGCTGTGATAAAAAAAACGAACACATGGATCATCAGGCAGCTTAGAATATTCAGCAAAGCCATATAGGCAGATATCCTTGTAAATCTGTTCATATCAAGTATGATCCTTTGTACTGTAAGAAAGGATACACAGCCGGAGAGCAGCAGTATTCCGGGAATCACTATCAATGATCCTTTTTCATCAAAGACGATTTCCATACAGACGATAAGATAAAAAAGGATGCTGAACACGATCGGCAGCAGAAATAAAGCCCCCGAAAGTACCGAGAGCACTCCGCTCAATATCAGAGCTCCTGCAAACCAGGGCCATTTCTTTTTTTCAAAGCAAAAATTTATTTTCATATATTCCTTTCGTAACTTTCAAGTCTCGTTCGCGATATCTGGCGCGGGATTCGGGTCAGCTTCAGCGGACATCAACCGCTTCCCACATGGTTTTTTTTAACACTCTGATCATGAAAACAACATCGTCAGTACGCTCCCGCTTCTGTCTTGCAGGCAGCAGTACTAATGATTTTCCTTTGTGCGGCGTGCGCATCCCCTGGAGGGTTTGTGCCATAGGAAATGGTCGTAATTTCCTATGACACGAAAAAAGTGCCCGGTCAGATTTTCTCCGACCGGGCACTTTTCTGATCATTATTCTTCACACGCTTTCTTTAAGGTGTCGATTACGATCTGAAGAGCTTTGATACGGGCGTATTTTTTATCTACGGATTCAAGGATATACCATGGGGCAAATGCCGTACTTGTCTTCTGAAGCATCTCGTTTACCGCCCCTTCGTATTGATCCCATTTTTCTCTGTTGCGCCAGTCTTCGTCGGTGATCTTCCATTGCTTGCCCGGAGTGTTCTGTCGGTCCGTGAATCTGGCA
>OCVV012883784.1_pt1 | contig 20867 bp, 17 predicted proteins | sample 1539721 | NCBI WGS metagenome assembly OCVV01 (sample SAMN02144230, study PRJEB22623) | gut metagenome | biome: sheep rumen | host: Ovis aries | place: New Zealand
CTAATCAACTCCGTCATATTTGCCGAAAGTTTCAAATTGTAAGTTTGGTGTATAGTTACTCATTTCAAAAGTAGGGAGTGCTATTTGGTTCCAGAAATGTAGTGTAAATAGGCTATTCAGAGAAATGTTAACGGATTTTAGTGGACAGTAGTGGTCTCGTAAATGTAATCAGGGAAGGTACTTACACACTTTCAGCTCTTCTTAGATTATTACATTTAAAGGGAAAAAGAAATTTCTTAACAAACTACCTAAATCCTGCTATTGAAGGAGGCTATGTCCTTCGTGCTTATCCCGATAAGCCGAACCATCCTAACCAGCGTTATTACCTGTCCGAAAAGGGATTGAAGCTTGTAAAATGAAGTTGCAAAACGACATGCTTATCTTAATAGTTGATGGATGAGTTCATTAGGAGATAGAATTCTTTCTATTTCCTTTTTTCGCGCTCTTGATGAAAGTTTTTGGGAAAAGATTTTATGAAGTTGGGAGAATAATGTATATTTGCAACTTAATACCGAAAACAAATTATTACTAATTCTAAATTGATATTATGGCAAAGACACCAGAATTTAAGTATGCTCCTATGTTTCAGATGGGACAGGACAAGACGGAATACCGACTGCTGACTAAAGAGGGTATCTCTGTCGGCGAATTTGAAGGAAAAGAAATCGTGAAGGTCTCTCCAGAGGCTTTGACGCTGTTGGCTCAGCAAGCTTTCCACGATGTGGAGTTCATGCTGCGCCGTGAGCATAACCTGCAGGTGGCTAAGATTCTGCGCGACCCTGAGGCTACGGAGAACGACAAGTATGTGGCTCTTCAGTTCTTGCGCAATGCTGAGACTGCTGCCAAGGGCGTTCTTCCTTTCTGCCAGGACACGGGTACGGCTATCATCCACGGCGAAAAGGGTCAGCAGGTGTGGACGGGCTTTGAGGACGAAGAGGCGTTGTCGAAAGGTGTGTTCAACACTTTCACGCAGGACAACCTCCGCTACTCGCAGAATGCTCCATTGAATATGTACGACGAGGTGAACACGAAGTGTAACCTCCCTGCTCAGATTGATATTGAGGCTACGGAAGGTGCTGAATACCGCTTCGTGATGGTGGCGAAGGGTGGTGGTTCGGCTAACAAGACTTACTTCTACCCAATGACTAAGGCTACCATTCAGAACGAGGGTACTCTGCTTCCATTCTTGGTGGAGAAGATGAAGAGTCTCGGCACGGCGGCTTGTCCTCCTTACCACATCGCTTTCGTGATTGGTGGTACGAGCGCTGAGAAGAACCTCCTGACGGTGAAGCTCGCTTCTATCAAGTACTATGACTCGCTGCCAACGACGGGCGACGAGACGGGACGTGCGTTCCGCGACGTGGATTTGGAACAGAAGCTGCTGAAGGAGGCCTACAAGATTGGTCTTGGTGCACAGTTCGGTGGCAAGTATTTGGCTCATGACATCCGTGTGATTCGTCTGCCTCGTCATGGTGCAAGTTGTCCTATAGGTATGGGTGTTTCCTGCTCTGCCGACCGCAATATCAAGGCAAAGATTAACAAGGATGGTGTTTGGCTCGAAGTGATGGACAGCAATCCTTCGGAACTGATTCCTGAAGAGTACCGTCGTCCAGGCGAAGGTGGCAAGGGCATCGAGATTGACCTGAACCAGGGTATTGACGCTGTTCGCAAGGAACTGAGCAAGTATCCTGTTTCTACTCGTGTGAACCTGAAGGGTACTATAATCGTGGCTCGTGACATCGCTCATGCGAAGCTGAAGGCTCGATTGGATGCTGGTGAGGGAATGCCACAGTATTTCAAGGACTATCCTATTCTCTATGCGGGTCCTGCCAAGACTCCAGAGGGCTATCCTTGTGGTTCGATGGGACCTACCACTGCGAACCGCATGGACCCATACGTGGATGAGTTCCAGGACAATGGTGCTTCGCTCGTGATGATTGCTAAGGGTAACCGCACGCAGCAGGTGACTGACGCATGCCAGAAGCATGGTGGTTTCTACCTCGGCACTATCGGTGGTGTAGCTGCAGTGCTCTCGCAGTCGAGCATCAAGAGCATCGAATGTGTGGAATATCCTGAACTCGGTATGGAGGCTATCTGGAAGATTGAAGTGGAGGACTTCCCTGCTTTCATCCTCGTGGATGACAAGGGCAACGACTTCTTCAAGCAGCTGAAACCTTGTGCCGGTTGCACGATTCTGCCGGATTAGGAACGTGAAGCGTGAAGTGTGAAGCGATTGAACGTGAAGCGTGAAGTGTGAAGCGTGAAGCGATTGTACGTGAAGCGTGGAGCGTGGAGTGTGAAGCGATTGTACGTGAGGCGTGAAGCGTGGAGTGTGAAGCGATATGACGTGAGGTGATTAACAAAAATGGTTCATCCTATATGAAGCTGGAATTATTTGCTTTTGAGAAGTTGAAGGCATATAAATATGCGAGGGCTTTAGTAAGGAGCGTTTATAAACTTTTGCGAAAACTTCCTTATGATGAAAAAGATGCACTACGTAACCAACTGCAAAGGGCTGTGATTTCGGTTCCCTCAAATATCGCAGAGGGTATGGGTCGTAAGACGATTAAAGCTAAACTACAGTTCATTGAATATTCATACAGTTCACTGATGGAAGTGCTTTGCCAACTTCAGCTTGCCAATGATTTGGGCTATATTTCTGAGGATGAGTTAAACGACGAACGACTACACATTCAAGACACTGCGCGCATTATCTCTGGATTATATTCGTATTTAGAAACAAAAGAAAAAAAACAAAAAAGAAGTGAAGACAAAGTGTGACGGAGGCTCTATCGCTTCACGCTTCACACTTCACGCTTCACGTAAGTTAATAATATGGAAGACGTAAAAGAATTATTGAATGCAGCTGAAGAAGACATGGAGATGGCTGCCATGCATCTGGAAGAAAGTCTCAGCCGCATCCGTGCAGGAAAGGCCAATGTACACATCCTCGACGGAATTCGTGTTGATAGCTACGGAACGATGGTTCCGCTGTCGGGCGTGGCTACCGTGATGGTGCCAGACCCACGCAGCATCACCATCAAGCCTTGGGACAAGTCGATGTTCAAGGTGATTGAAAAAGCTATCATCGACTCACCTGTTGGTATCATGCCTGAGAACAACGGTGAAGTAATCCGTTTGGGCATCCCTGCTTTGACGGAGGAACGTCGTAAGGAACTCACCAAGCAGTGCTCGAAGGAGACGGAAACAGCCAAGATTTCTGTTCGCAACGCACGACGTGAGTGCATCGAGAAGCTGAAGAAGAGCGTGAAGAATGGTGTGCCAGAGGACGTGGAGAAGGATGCAGAGGAATCTGTTCAGAAAATCCACGACAAGTACATCAAGAAGCTCGATGCTATGCTCGAAGCTAAGAACAAGGAAATCATGACGGTATAAATGAAAAATGAAGAATGAGGAATGAAGAATAAAGAAAGGCTTCGGCAAAACCGAAGCTTACTGAGAAAATTCATTCTACATTCTACATTCTACATTCTTCATTTCCCCAAGGAACATGCACGGCTTAGTCATTAAGAACACGGGTAGTTGGTACTCCGTGCGGGCTGATGATGGGACGCTCTGGGAGTCGAAAGTGAAAGGCAACTTCCGACTGAAGGGTATTCGTTCCACCAATCCTGTTGCTATTGGCGACAAGGTGGATTTCACACCGCAACCCGATGGCTCGGCGCTCATCACTTCGATTGACGAGCGCACCAACTATGTGATTCGGAAGGCAACCAACCTTTCGAAGCAGTCGCATATTATTGCTGCCAATGTGGACCAGTGCTTCTTGATTGTTACACTGAAACAGCCCGAAACTGCCACTACCTTCATCGACCGCTTCTTGGCTTCTGCTGAGGCTTACCGCATTCCTGTGGTGCTCATCTTCAATAAAATAGACTTGCTCACTGAGGAAGACGACCAGGAATTGTTGGAGGGAATGATACGGCTGTATGACACCATCGGGTATCAGTGTCATGCTGTGTCGGCTGAAACGGGCGAAGGCGTAGAGACTCTGCGCGAACTGCTGAAAGATAAGGTGACGCTGCTCAGTGGAAACAGTGGAGTGGGGAAGTCCACGCTCATCAACAAACTCTTTCCCGACTTGAACCTCCGAACTGGTGAGATTTCTGATGCTTACAACACGGGCAAGCATACGACTACCTTTTCGGAAATGTATCCGATAGAGGACACGCTTGTGCCTCGCTCCTACATCATCGATACGCCAGGCATCAAGGGCTTTGGCACTTTCGACATGGAGCGCGAGGAAGTGGGGCATTACTTCAAGGAGATATTCCGATTCTCCCAGGATTGCCGTTTCAATAACTGCACACACACCCACGAGCCCAACTGTGCCGTTCGTGAAGCTGTTGAAAGGCATGACATCAGCGAAAGTCGCTATGCCTCTTATCTCTCCATGCTCGACGATAAGGACGAGGACCGATATAGGGATTAACAGACATAGACCCTCCCCTTACCCTCCCTGAGAGGGAGGGGGTAGTTAGTTTGCTATGCGTTTTTGTGTTGTTCTGTTTCTCAAGGCCCTCTTTTTTCCTAAAACTTCTATGTTAATGAAAAGAATCTTATATACATTCTTGTTGTTTCTGTTCATTCTTCATGCGTCGGCTCAAACATACGAGCAGTGGGTGGAACATGGCATCAAGGCTGCTGAAACGGACTCGCTACCTGAAGCCATTGCGTACTTCAAGAAGGCACTGAAGCTCAAGCCGAATGATTATCGCAATGCCTTGGTGTTCACCAACATGGGAAAAGTGCAGGAGACGATGTATTGGCAGGACACGGAACAAAAACAACACGCAGCCGATGCCATCGATTCCTATACGATGGCACTGAGTTTTGCACCTGAGGCGGTGCCCATGCTTGAAGCTCGCGGAAAGCTCTATCTTCGATTGGAAAACTACGGGAAGGCTCTGATGGACTTCACCACCATCCTCGATGTTGACCCTCATCATGTAGAGGCACGGGGCTACCGAGCCTATTGCTATTTGCAGCGACATGAATATGTGGAAGCAAGGATTGACTATATGCGCGTATTGGAAGAAGATGCCACGAACTATTCAGCCCAGCTCGGCTTGGCATTGCTCTGCCAAAATACGAACAAGATGACGGAAGCCTTGGAGCGCATCACACTGATGGTGGAAGGGCATCCCGACAATGCTGAACTCTACAGTGTACGTGCCAGCATGTATGCCGAGAACAAGCAACTCGAACTTGCCATCATGGACCTTGACAAAGCCGTGGAACTGGATCCTGATAATTCTAACTATTACCTCTCACGCGCCTATCTTCATAAACAGCAAGGCAACAAACGACGTGCCCTTGCTGACTTCGAGGCTGCTATCAAGAACGGTGTACCCAGCGCACAACTCGCTGAGGAGCTGAAGGAATGCAGATAGACCGACGTGGAACCCAAATCATGATAAAAACTTGTCACCTAAGATGAAAAGAATTCTTCTCGCTTTGATATTGCCCTTGTTGGCAATGTCGTCGTTCGCACAGACGGACAACATCTTCCATGTGGATAATCCCGACTACAAGACCAGTCCGTTGACGGGCATGACACGCAAGCACTGGATGGATGCAGCCCAGTATATGCTGGAGGGAGCGTTTAGCTATATCCACAACTATGACGATCCATTCAACTTCCCTAATCAGGGAGGAAAGACCTATCCTCGTGAGGGAGGCAATTCCGTGACTTCCAACCTCGAAGCCCTTTGCCGCACCATGTTTGTGGCAGTGCCATTGCTGAAAGCCAATCCAGATTTGGAAATCAATGGCATCAAGGTGGGTGAATACTATCGCCGACAGATTCACAACCTGAGTGAGCCTGGAAAACCTATGTACATCAAAGAACGTAATGGGCGTGCGAGTCAGACGCTGGTGGAGTTTGGCGGATTGGCTCTTTCGCTTACAGCCATGCCCGAAATCCTTTGGGACCCGCTCTCGGCAGAGGACAAAGCGGCATTCGCCAAACTGATGGTGAGCTATGGCAATGGTCCGACGATTGGTTCCAACTGGCGTTTCTTCAACATCTTCATCATGTCGTTCTTCAAGACACACGGCTATGAGGTGAAGACTGACTATCTCAACGAATTGCTCAATCTCTGCCTTGAAAAATACCGTGGTGAGGGGTGGTATAACGACAGTCCTGCTTACGACTACTACAGCATGTGGGCGTTCCAGATGTATGGCATGATTTGGAGTCATTACTACGGTGCGCAACTCAATCCCGATGCCAAGGCTCGCTTCGAGGCGAACTTCAAGGACTTGGTGCCAAACTATCCGCTGATGTGGGCGAAAAATGGTGAGATGAACATGTACGGACGAAGTATTACATACCGCATGGCTGCGGCTGTGCCACTGCTGTTGATGGGTTGGCTTGATGGTACTGGCACGGAGGTGAACTACGGATGGATGCGCCGTCTGGCTTCAGCTACGTTGCTTCAGTTCTTACAGAATCCGAACGTGATGGTGGACCGCATTCCTTGTGTGGGCTATTATGGTCCATTCGAGCCTTGTGTGCAAATCTATTCTTGTCGAGGCAGTGTGTTTTGGATGGGCAAGGCCTTCTTGGGTTTGCTCGTGCCTGAAGACAATCCTTTCTGGACAGCCAAGGAAAACAACGGACCTTGGGAGAAGGAGTTCAAGAAAGGACAAGTGTATAACCACTTCATGAAAGGCACAAACATTCTCGTGACGAACTATCCCGACTTGGGTGCTTCCGAAATCCGTGCTTGGTGTAAGGAAAAGGTGGCAAGCGACTGGCAGAAATTCCGTTCGGGCGAGAACTACAACAAATTTGCATATAACACCGCTTTCCCTTGGATGGCAGACGGAAAGAACGGCGAAGTGAGTCAGAACTATGCCATCAAGAACAAGAAGGGCGAATGGGAAGTGCTGCGTCTTTACGACTTCGTGAGTTTTAAAGATGGCATCTACCGTCGCGATGCCGTTTTGGAAACAGACGAGAATGTGAAGTTCAACCTTGCTGAGATTCCTCTGCCAAACGGTGTGTTGCGTGTCGATCGTGTGACTTTGCCAAAAGCATACGAGGGTTCCACTCATGCTTTGCGATTGGGCAGTTACACGGTTCCACGACTGAACCAGGACATCAAGACTGGTACACTGAGCAAGCCACGTCTTGCTTGCTGGGTGGATAATGGCATTTATCAGATTGCCATGAGCGACCTCAAGGACGAGCAGGCAGTGAAGAGCCAAATCGTCACGGGCAAGGACATGCACCCTATGAGTGAAACTTGTGCTTTGTTGGCTGGCGACTATTCATTGGGCGAAGGAAGCCACATTGTCATCACACTTCAACTGTGGAAACAAAGTGGCAAACGCTTCTCAAAGAAGGATTTAGGCGTGGTGCGAAATGTGGAAGAGAGAGGCAATGAAGTGGTGATTACTTTCCGCAATGGCAGTCAAAAAGTCGTAAAATTCAATTAAATCGCGGAATTTGAGCGAAATAAACATATTATTGCGTAAAAAATTTGGCGTAATTGAAAAAATAATCGTACCTTTGCAAAAGAAATGAAAAGGAGGGGCTCGCGGAGTTCCTCCTTATTATTTGTAAAATCTTGTTGTTAGTTTTTCATGATTGACAAAAACAAAGTGAGAGAGCTGGCTGAGGAATGGCTCAAAGACAAAGAATATTTCCTCGTAGATGCCTCAGTTGATGCGAATAATAGCATTGTTGTTGAAATCGACCACAAGGATGGAGTCTGGATTGAAGACTGCTGCGAACTGAGCAAGTACATCGAAGGGCATCTGGACCGTGACGTGGAAGACTATGAGTTGGAAGTAGGCAGTGCTGGCATTGGGCAGCCGTTCAAGGTGCTTCAGCAGTATGTGAACAGCATCGGCTACGATGTGGAGCTTCTGACCAAGGCGGGCAAGAAAATGGAAGGTACGCTCACGGCTGCCGACGAAGAAGGTTTCACCGTGGAAGTTCCTGAAAAGCAAAAACTGGAAGGGCAGAAACGTCCGCAGATGGTGGATGTGGAGCACCGCTTTGGGTATGACGACGTGAAATGGGTGAAATCTGTGATTGATTTCAAGTGATTTTCGGAATTTTGGCTTATCATTGCAATAGAATAAAAAAATATATCAACAAATGAGGATGGCAGCAGGGATGGTTTCTCCCGCAGGCTCATTTTTCATTTAATTTATAAGTAAATGGCTACAAAGAAAGCGAATCAGGGCATTAACCTGATTGAAACTTTTAAAGATTTCAAAGATACGAAGCACATCGATAGAACCACGCTCGTGAGTGTTATCGAGGAATCGTTTCGTAGTGTGATTCAGAAGATGTATGGTCACGACGATAATTTCGACGTGATTGTCAACCCCGACCAAGGCGACTTCGAAATCTATCAGAATCGTGAAGTGGTTCCTGATGGGGAAGTGGTGGATGAATCCAGTCAGATTTCCTTGTCAGAGGCACAGAAGATTGACGAGGACTATGAAGTGGGTGAGGATGTGAGCCAGAAGGTGAACTTTGCTGACTTCGGTCGTCGTAATATCCTGACGCTCCGTCAGACGATGGCTGCCAAGATTCTCGAACTGGAACATGACAACCTTTACAACAAGTACAAGGAGAAGGAGGGTCAGATTATCACTGCCGAGGTGTATCAGATTTGGAAGCGTGAGATGTTGCTCCTCGATGAGGAAGGCAACGAACTGTTGTTGCCAAAGACGGAACAGATACCTGGCGACTTCTTCCGTAAGGGTGAAGCTGCACGTGCTATCGTGCTTCGTGTGGATAACCTCAACAACAATCCAAAAATCATCCTGTCGCGTACAGCTCCTGAGTTCCTCGAACGACTGTTGGAGAACGAAGTGCCAGAAATCAATGACGGTTTGATTACGATACACAAGATTGTTCGTATTCCTGGCGAAAGAGCAAAGATTGCCGTGGAGAGCTACAATGAACGCATTGACCCTGTGGGAGCCTGCGTGGGTGTGAAGGGTAGTCGTATTCATGGCATCGTGCGTGAATTGCGCAATGAGAACATCGACGTCATCAACTACACCAGTAACTCGAAACTTTTCATCCAGCGTGCGCTGAGTCCTGCTCGCATCTCGTCTATCAATCTCGACGAAGAGAACAAGAAGGCTGAGGTGTATTTGCAGCCAGACCAGGTGTCGCTTGCCATCGGTAAGAACGGTCTGAACATCAAGTTGGCAAGTATGCTCACGGGTTACACCATCGACGTATTCCGCGAATTGAACGAAAACGAAACTGACGACGAGGACATCTACCTCGACGAGTTCAAGGACGAAATCGAAGACTGGGTTATCGAAGCCATCAAGGGTATCGGTCTCGACACTGCCAAGAGTGTGCTCAATGCACCTCGCGACATGATTGTTGAGCAGGCTGACTTGGAGGAAGATACGGTTGACCACGTACTCGAAGTGCTCCGTGCTGAGTTTGAGAATTAAATCGACGTATGAAAGGACTAAGGTCTATGGACTAAGGTCTGAGGTCGTCTTTGACTCATGCACTTGTAATTGACTGGAAAACGTGAAGATATTAAAAAATAATCATAATTAGAAAGATAATACATGCCTGTTAGACTGAACAAAGCACTTAAGGAATTAAATGTGGGAATCAACACCGTGGCTGAATTCCTGCAAAAGAAAGGGAAGGCATTGGAAGATGCCAGCCCTAATGCAAAGCTCACGGATGAGCAGTATTCACTGCTTATGACTGCTTTCGGTGCTGACAAGAACAAGCTCGAGGAAGTGAAGCGCGATATACAGTCGCGTAAGGAGAAGGAACTGAAAGAGCGTGAGGAGCGCCGTGAACAGATGCAGCGCGGAAAGGTGGACAAGAAGAAAACAGAATTGTTCCGCACCGATTCCGAGCCAAAACAAAAATTTAAGGTAGTCGGCAATATCAAGGATATTCAGTCGAAAGGCAAAGAATCTACCCCTGCTGTTGAACAAAAAGTGGAGGAGAAAGTTGCTGTTGTGGAAGAAAAGGCCACAGTGGTGGAAACTCCTGTTGCACCTGTAGAGGATAAGAAGCCTGAGGTGGTTCAAGAGGCTGTTGTTGAGGTCGAAAAGGAAGTGGCTCCAGCGGTAGAACATCCAGAACCTGCATCGGCAGAGGTGGAAAAGAAAGAAGAAAAACCTGCTGATAAGGAAGAGAAACCAGCAGAAAAGGTTGAGGAACAGCCTCTTGCTCCAGCAGTTGATGAGGAAAAACCATCGGTTGAGTCAGTTGATGACCATGATGATGGATCTGAAATCATCAAGCCAACCATACGCGAAGCAGGTGTGGATGCCGATGGTGTGTTCCGCACGCAATCTCCTGATGCGGGTTTGCAGTTCAAGAAAGTGGGCTTTATCGACCTGAATGCTATCAATTCCAAAACCCGTCCTGACAAGAAGAGCAAGCAAGAGCGCAAGAAGGAGCGTGAAGAAAAAGAACGCGAGCGCAAGGCTCAGCAAGCTACGCAGCAGGGCGGACAGCAGAATGGTCAGGGTGCTGGTCAGAAGAAGAAGCGTAACCGCATTGACAAGCAGAAGGTGGACATCGTTTCTGCTGCCAGCCAGATTAAGGATAATCCTGGTAAGAAGAAAAAGAACCAGCAGCCTGGTGGTGCTCAGAACCAGCAGCAAGGTTCAGGAAAGAACAAGAAGGGCAAGAAGGGACAGGCACCTGTGAAGCAGGCTGAACTCACTGACGAGGAAGTAGCAAAGCAGGTAAAGGAGACACTCGCACGCCTCACCAACAAGCAGATGAAGAAGGGTGTGAAGTATCGTAAGGAGAAGCGCGAGAATATCCATAACCGCATGGCTGAGCTTGAGCAGGAGGAAAATGCAGAAAGCAAGATTCTGAAGCTGACCGAGTTCGTGACTGCTAACGACCTTGCCACGATGATGAATATCCCTGTCACGAAGGTCATCGGAACCTGCATGTCGATTGGCATCATGGTGTCTATCAACCAGCGTCTCGATGCCGAAACCATCAATTTGGTGGCAGAGGAATTCGGATTCAGCACTTCTTACGTAAGTGAGGAAGTGAGCAACGCTGTGGAGGAAGTGGAAGACAAGCCTGAAGACCTCGTGCCTCGCGCACCAATCATTACGGTGATGGGACACGTTGACCACGGTAAGACTTCACTCCTCGACTATATCCGCAAGACGAATGTGATTGCTGGTGAGGCGGGTGGTATCACTCAGCACATCGGTGCTTACAACGTGAAGATGCAGAACGGTAAGCACATCACATTCCTCGATACTCCTGGTCACGAAGCATTTACTGCCATGCGTGCTCGTGGTGCGCAAGTCACCGATATTGCCATCATCATCATTGCAGCCGACGATGACATCATGCCTCAAACGAAGGAGGCCATCAGTCATGCCGTGGCTGCCAACGTTCCAATGGTGTTCGCCATCAACAAGATTGATAAACCTGGAGCTAATCCAGAAAAAATCAAAGAACAGTTGGCTGCCATGAACTACCTTGTGGAAGACTGGGGCGGTAAATATCAGAGTCAGGACATTTCTGCCAAGAAGGGTATCAACGTGGACTTGTTGATGGAAAAGGTGTTGCTCGAAGCCGAAGTGCTCGACCTCAAGGCCAATCCAAATCGCAAGGCAACAGGTTCTGTCATTGAGTCCTCTCTCGACAAGGGTCGTGGTTATGTGGCAACGGTACTTGTGCAGAATGGTACACTCCGTCAAGGCGACATCGTTTTGGCTGGAACAAGTTGGGGTCGCATCAAGGCTATGTTCAACGAGCGTGGTCAGCGCATCCAGCAAGTTCTTCCTGCCGAACCAGCCCTTATCCTTGGCTTGAATGGTGCTCCAACGGCAGGCGACCAGTTCCACGTGATGGAAACCGAGCAGGAAGCACGTGACATTGCCAACAAGCGCGAACAGCTCAAGCGCGAACAGGGTATTCGTACCACTCGCCGCAAGGGTCTCGAAGACATTGCACATGACATTGCAGTCGGTGGTGTTCAGGACCTCAACCTCGTCATCAAGGGCGACGTGGATGGTTCTATCGAAGCCCTCAGCGACTCCCTCATCAAGCTTTCTACTGAGAAGATTCATGTGAATGTCATCTATAAGGCTGTGGGTCAGATTTCTGAAAGCGATGTATCGCTTGCCAAGGCATCCGATGCTATCATTGTCGGCTTCCAGGTGCGCCCATCGCAGGCTGCCCGTCGTTTGGCAGACCAGGAAGGCGTTGACATCCGTCTCTACTCTATCATCTACGATACGATTGAGGAAATCAAGAGCGCGATGGAAGGTATGCTTGCTCCTGAAATCAAGGAGGAATACACGGGTACAGCCGAAGTGCGTCAGATTTATCACATCACCAAGGTGGGAACCGTGGCTGGTGCATTCGTCACCGATGGAAAGATTCACCGCAGCGACAAGGTGCGTGTTGTTCGTGACGGCATAGTTGTTCACACCGCCGACATCAATGCACTCAAGCGTTTCAAGGACGATGTGAAGGAAGTTGGCAACAACTTCGATTGCGGTATCTCGCTGGTAAATTATAACGACCTACGCGAAGGTGATATCCTCGAAGCATTTGCAGAAATCGAAGTAAAGCAAAAGTTGTAAGGTAACAAAGTTTTCTTTCCATAGAAATAAATGGATACACTCATATTAATCGTTTTGCTTGTAGGTGCCATCATCGGTTTCATCCAAGGTGCCTTCAAGCAAATCGCAAATTTAGCAGGAGTAGTGGTAGGCTTTTTGCTTGCCATTTCTCTTTATGACCGTTTTGGTGAGTATTTGGCATCTGCCACAGGAGCATCAGATACTATTGGCAATACCATTGCTTTTGTCGTCATTGTCATCCTCGTTCCCATCGTTTTGGGCTGGTTGGCATCGTTGCTCACGAAGTTCTTCAAGACCGTCCATCTCAGCTTCCTCAATCGTTTGGCTGGTGCATTCGTTGGACTCGTGTGCTATGGACTTTTGCTCAGTGTGGCGTTCAACATCATGGACTTTGCCAAGAGCAATGGCGGTATGCATCCCGAAAAGTTGGAAGAGCGCAGCGAGCTTTTCTATGCGTGGAAACATGCTGCTCAGTGGGCTATGCCCGACGTGACCATTGTGACAGACTCAACGGAGGAAGCAAACGGACAGACCCCCATGCATGGCATCAAAAGCGAATTGCCTACGATTCTTGGGGGCGAAGAATAACAAACATCTCAACATTCCTACATGGCAAACGAGTTTGTAAAGAAGGTGGCTGAAGAAAAATACAAGTTTGGCTTCACCACCGATGTGCATACTGAAATTATAGACAAGGGACTCAACGAGGACGTAATCCGTCTCATTTCTTCCAAGAAGGGTGAGCCGGATTGGTTACTTGAATTCCGCCTACAGGCTTTCCGCTATTGGCAGACACAGACGCAACCCACGTGGGGGCATCTCCGTTTGCCCGACATCGACTATCAGGCAATTTCCTACTATGCCGACCCGACGAAGAAGAAGGATAATGCACAAAGCAAGGAAATCGACCCTGAACTGATGAAGACATTTGACAAACTGGGCATTCCTCTTGAAGAGCGTCTTGCACTGAGTGGCACGGCTGTGGATGCCGTGATGGACTCCGTGTCGGTGAAGACAACTTTCAAGGAAAAGCTTTCTGAGAAAGGCATCATTTTCTGCTCCATCAGTGAAGCTGTGAAGAAACATCCCGACTTGGTGCGCCAGTACTTGGGACAAGTCGTTCCTTATCGTGACAACTATTTTGCGGCTCTCAATTCCGCTGTGTTCAGCGATGGTTCTTTTGTGTATATACCAAAGAACACGCGCTGCCCAATGGAACTCTCCACTTATTTCCGTATCAATGCCCGCAACACGGGACAGTTCGAGCGCACACTCATCGTCTGCGATGAAGGCTCCTACGTCAGCTACCTTGAAGGCTGCACCGCTCCGATGCGCGACGAGAACCAACTCCATGCAGCCATCGTGGAAATCATGGTGATGGACAACGCCGAAGTGAAGTACTCCACCGTGCAGAACTGGTATCCTGGCGATGCAGAAGGAAAGGGCGGTGTACTCAATTTGGTTACGAAGCGTGGACTCCTCAAAGGTGCGAACAGCAAACTTTCCTGGACGCAAGTGGAGACGGGTTCTGCAATTACATGGAAATACCCTTCCTGTGTGTTGCAAGGCGACAACTCGCAAGCCGAGTTCTACTCCGTGGCAGTTACTAACAACTTCCAGCAAGCCGACACTGGTACGAAGATGATTCACATTGGCAAGAACACTCGTTCCACGATTATCTCCAAGGGCATCAGCGCAGGACGCAGTGAAAATTCCTATCGTGGTCTGGTGAGAGTGGGTAGGAAAGCTGACAATGCTCGCAATTATTCTTCGTGCGACTCCCTGCTTTTGGGCTCTCTTTGTGGTGCTCACACCTTCCCTTATATGGATGTGCAGAACAATACAGCCACCGTGGAGCACGAAGCCACCACGTCGAAAATTTCCGAGGACCAACTTCTCTATTGCAACCAGCGTGGCATTTCCACCGAAGAGGCTGTAGGTCTCATTGTCAATGGCTATGCAAAGGAAGTGCTTAACAAGCTTCCGATGGAATTTGCTGTGGAGGCACAGAAACTGCTCAGCGTCTCCCTCGAAGGAACAGTAGGATAGGAATCTACGAAATAAGCTCTACACAAAAAACAACTTCCAAAAGTATGTTAGAAATCAAGAATCTCCATGCCGCAGTAGTGGGTGGAAAAGAAATATTGAAAGGTATAGACCTCACCATTCGCGATGGCGAAATCCATGCGCTGATGGGCACTAACGGAGCTGGCAAGAGTACGCTCAGCAAAGTCATTGTAGGCGACCCTTCATACGAAGTCACTGAGGGAACCATCACTTTCAATGGTGCCGACGTGCTTGCTATGAAGACGGAAGAGCGTGCCCATGCAGGCATTTTCATGTCGTTCCAGCAACCAGTCGAAATTCCTGGTGTCTCGATGACGAACTTCATGCGTGCTGCTGTCAATGCACGTCGGAAGGCACTTGGACTCGAAGCCCTCAAATCGACGGATTTCCTCAAGCTGATGCGCGACAAACGCAAACTGGTGGACATCGACAATAAACTGGTCAACCGTTCCGTGAATGAGGGTTTCAGTGGTGGTGAGAAGAAACGCAACGAGATTTTCCAGATGGCTATGCTCGAACCCTCTTTCTGTATTCTCGACGAAACCGACTCAGGACTTGATGTCGATGCGCTTCGCATCGTAGCAGAAGGGTTCAACAAGCTTCGCAAGCCTGACACTTCAGCACTTGTCATCACCCACTATCAGCGTCTGCTCGACTACATCCGTCCCGACATCGTGCATGTACTGCTCGACGGACGTATTGTGAAGACAGCAGGTCCTGAGTTGGCATTGCAAATCGAAGAACAAGGATTCGACTGGATTAAAGACGAAACGAAATGAGTAGTGAATCCCAATACATTGAACTCTACCGCGAGTGTCGCAGCATGATTCATCAGCACAGTGCTCCTCTCATGAATGCATTGCGAGATGAGGCTATGGCTGATTTCGAGGCACAGGGATTCCCTTCGCAGAAAGTGGAGCGATACAAATATACCAATGTGGCTGAGGCGTTTGCACCGAACTATGGAGTTAATCTCAACCGTGTCAACATCCCTGCCGACACAGCAGAGGTGTTCAAGTGCGATGTGCCCAACCTCTCCACCAACCTGTTGTTTGTGGTAAACGACAAGCCTCTTGCTTCCTCCACTCGCGACGGCATCTATATCGGTTCCCTGTGCGACTTCGCCATGCAGCATCCTGATGTGCTTCAGCAACACTATGCGCAGTTGGCTTCTACGAAGGCTGATGCCATCAATGCGCTCAACACCGCTTTGGCACAGGATGGATTGCTTATTTTCATTCCTCGCAACAAGCGCATGGAAAAGACGCTTCAGGTGGTCAATCTGCTGCGTTCAGGCGTTGACATGCTGGTCAACCGTCGTGTCCTCATCATCATGGAAGAGGGAGCCGAGGCAACGCTCCTCTTCTGTGACCATGCCATGGACCAAGTGAATTTCCTCACCACTCAGGTTTGCGAAATCTTCTGTGGCAACAACTCTCGTCTTGACATGTACGAGCTGGAGGAAACGCACACTTCCTGTCGTCGTTTCTCCAATTTATATATAAAGGTGGGAACCGACTGCACGGTGAGTCACAACAACATCACTTTGTTCAACGGAGAGACCCGCAACACCACCGATGTGCTCCTCATGGGCGAAAATTCTGAAGTGACACTGAACGGTTGTGTGGTAGCAGACAAGAACCAGCGAGTGGATAACAACACGCTCATTGACCACCAAGTGCCCAACTGCACGAGCAACGAACTCTTCAAGTATGTGGTTGATGATTCAGCTGTCGGTGCCTTTGCCGGACGCATTTTGGTTCGTCCCGATGCGCAAAAGACCTCTTCGCAGGAAACCAACGCCAATCTTTGTGCATCGCCAACTGCCCATGTTTATACCCAACCAATGTTGGAAATCTATGCCGACGATGTGAAGTGCTCACACGGGTCCACTGTTGGTGTGCTCGATGCGTCAGCACTTTTCTATATGCAGCAGCGTGGCATTCCTATCGACGAAGCCCGTATGCTCCTCAAGTTTGCCTTTGCAGGTCAGGTCATCGATGCCATACGTCTCGAACCCCTCCGCGACCGTCTTCACTATCTCATCGAGAAGCGTTTCCGAGGTGAACTCAACAAATGCACAGGCTGTGCGCTTTGCAAATAGGAAGTCTTTCAAAAATTACTAAAACTTGAATACCCAAACTCCCATAGTTCCCATCTCTCCCATTCCCTCTTCTTCCTTAGAGAAGCTGAGGAAAGGTGATTTGCGTGTCGACTTCCCCATCCTTTCTCGCACCGTGTATGGCAAGCCTTTGGTCTATCTCGACAATGCAGCCACTACGCAGAAGCCGCGTTCCGTGGTCGAAGCCATCGCAGAGGAATACTACAACGTAAATGCCAACGTGCATCGTGGCGTTCACTTCCTCAGTCAGCAAGCCACCGAACTTCATGAGGCTTCGCGCGAGACGGTGCGTCAGTTCATCAATGCTCGCAGCACCTCCGAAATCATTTTCACGCGCGGCACCACCGAGAGCATCAACCTTCTTGCTTTCAGTTTTGGCGAAGCATTCTGTCATGAAGGCGATGAAATTATCATCAGTGCCATGGAGCACCATTCCAATCTTGTGCCTTGGCAGATGCTCTGTGAACGCAAAAGCACGACTCTTCGTGTCATTCCTCTTCGTTCAGACGGTACACTCGACCTTGATGCTTTCACGCAACTGTTACAATCACCGCACAAAGGTGCGGTTCGTCTTGTCTGCGTCACCCATGTTTCCAACGTGTTGGGCATGGTAAATCCCGTGGAGCGCATCATCGAAATCGCTCATGCGCACGATGTTCCTGTTCTCGTGGATGGCGCACAAAGCACACCGCATTTCAAGGTCGATGTGCAAGCACTCGATTGTGATTTCTTCGCATTCAGTGGACACAAAATTTATGGACCAACAGGTGTGGGCGTACTCTATGGCAAGGAACAATATCTGGAATCCATGCCGCCATACCAAGGGGGAGGCGAGATGATTCGCAACGTCTCTTTTGAACGCACCACCTACAACGACCTCCCATATAAGTTCGAGGCTGGTACCCCCGATTATGTTGGCACCCATGCCCTTGCCGTTGCACTCGATTATGTTACCGCCATCGGCATCGACAGCATCCATCAATATGAAGTGGAACTCACTCGTTATGCGTTAGAGCAACTTTCGCAGATTCCCGACATCCACATCTATGGTTATCAGAAGGAAGATGGCATCTATGTCCCCCAGTCAAAGAATGGTGTCAATGGCAGTTCTGTCATTTCCTTCAATGTGGGTCATATCCACCATCTCGACCTCGGCACACTTCTCGACCGTCTTGGCATAGCCGTCCGCACAGGTCATCATTGCGCCGAGCCTCTCATGCATCTTCTCGGCATCGAAGGCACAGTCCGTGCTTCCCTTGCTCTCTACAATACTCGCAACGACATTGATACATTCGTAGCAGGTCTCAAGCGAGTCATACCTATGTTGAATTAGGAATGAAGAATGTAGAATGAAGAATGAAAGTAACTCTTCCCATAAACAGGTAAAATCCATTCTTCATTCTACATTCTTCATTCTTCATTTTCTATTTTTCACTTTTCACTTTTCACTTTTCACTTATTTAGCCATGCCATCAATACCAAAAGGAACGCGCGATTTCTCGCCTATCGAAATGGCGAAGCGCAACTACATATTCAATACCATCCGTGAGGTCTATGCCCTCTATGGATTTCAGCAAATCGAAACCCCAGCGATGGAGAACCTCTCCACGCTCATGGGCAAGTATGGTGAAGAGGGTGACAAACTCCTCTTCAAGATTCAAAATTCGGGCGACTACTTCCGCGGAATCACCGACGAGGAACTCCTCTCGCGCGATGCTCTCCACCTCGCATCCAAATTCTGCGAGAAGGGACTTCGTTATGACCTCACCGTTCCTTTCGCTCGCTACGTCGTGCAACACCGCGAAGAATTGGCTCTCCCCTTCAAGCGCTACCAGATTCAACCTGTTTGGCGTGCCGATCGTCCACAGAAAGGACGCTATCGCGAATTCTACCAGTGCGATGCCGACGTGGTCGGTTCTGAGTCACTCCTCAACGAAGTAGAGCTCATGCAGATTGTCGATACCGTATTCACACGTTTCGGTGTGCGCGTCTGCATCAAAATCAACAACCGCAAGATTCTCTCAGGCATTGCCGAACTCATTGGCGAGGCTGACAAAATTGTCGAAATCACCGTTGCCATCGATAAACTGGACAAGATAGGACTCGACAACGTGAATGCAGAACTGGAAAAGGCAGGCATACCAGCCGATGCCATCGAGCGTCTTCAGCCAATCATCCAGTTGAGTGGCACCAATGCCGAGAAGATTGCCACCATGCGACAAGTGCTCAAGGACAGCGAAGTCGGCATGAAGGGAGTCGATGAAGTGGAATTCATCCTCAGCAAACTCACTTCCCTCAACAACGCCATTGAACTCGACCTTACCCTGGCTCGTGGACTCAACTACTACACAGGTGCCATCTTCGAAGTGAAAGCCCTCGACGTACAGATTGGTTCCATCACGGGTGGAGGACGTTACGACAACCTCACAGGCATTTTCGGAATGCCAGGCCTCTCAGGCGTAGGCATCTCCTTCGGAGCCGACCGCATTTTCGATGTCCTCAATCAGCTCGACCTCTACCCTAAGTCGGCAGTCAGCACCACACGTCTCCTTTTCGTCAATTTTGGTCCGACAGAAGCCGACTATTGCCTTCAGGCACTCCAACAAGTGCGTCAAGCAGGCATCAGTGCTGAAATCTACCCAGATAGCGTGAAGATGAAGAAGCAGATGAGTTATGCCAACGCCAAGCAAATCCCTTTCGTCGCTCTCGTTGGCGAAACCGAAATGGCAGCGCAGAAAATCACCCTCAAGAACATGGAAACAGGTGAACAAACCCTCGTTTCCGTCCCCGAGCTCATCGCCGCCATCCAAGACTGATAACAAATAAAGAATGAATAATGAAGAGTGAAGAACCTATACTTGCTGTTGTCAAAGTAGGTTTTTCACTCTTCTTTTTTTGAAAAACATTACGTCCAAATTATACCCATCCGTGTATTTTATCAAAACCTTTTGTTAGCATTTACGTTAAAAGTCGTATCTTTGCCCTCGAAACCAATAACATTCCGATTATGAGTACCCAAGTGATGCAACAGGCGATAGCTGACTATTTCAAAACTCAACCCATCGTGAAGGCATGGATCTTTGGTTCTTTCGCTCGTGGTGAGGAAACACCACTAAGCGATGTTGACCTGCTTGTGGTTTATGATGATAAGGCGCGTGTGGGTCTGCTGAAACATGCCGCGATGATTTGCGAATTGGAGAAGATTCTTGGTCGTCCAGTAGATATCGTTGAAGATGGTACTTTGCGCCCAAGGGTAAGAGAAAGTGTAAACCAAGACAGAAAACTGGTATATGAGAGAACTTGTTAGAGATCGCGACCGATTGGAGCACATGGTGGAGGCCATCACCAACATTCTTGAATTTGCCGATGGTAAGAAGCAAGAAGAAATCGAGGTTGACAAGTTGAGATACTATGGCATTGTAAAAAACATTGAGATTATTGGTGAAGCTGCCTACAAACTTACGAATGCATTTCGATGCCAGCATACTGAAACACCGTGGGAGTTCATCATGAAGATGCGCCATGTCCTTGTGCATGACTACTATCAGATAAGTCCCAAGGAGGTGTGGATTGTTATACAAGATGATTTGCACCCGCTTCGTGAACAAATTAACCATTATTTGTCTGAAACCGATTGGAACGAATGGGAGAAAAACGAAGTAGTCATCTCTGAGACAGCAGCTCACAAGAGCCTTATACAAACAGCGCGTCGTATGAAGCAAGATGGTATGTCTATCAAGCAGATTTCACGATATACAGGACTGGGTACTGAAGAGATAGAAACACTATAACAGGTTGTTATCTTATCCGATCAATCTAAACTTTACATAACATTTTGTTTTTTTCGATTCAACTTAATCCTTTTCATCAGCCCAATCAGTTCCATCAAGACGAAGTCGATGTTTTTTTACGAAAAATTCACGGTCAATTCATGGCAATTCGTGTTAAGAAAAAAAACAAAAATTTCCATGAATTATCCGTAAATTTTTCGTAAATAATCAAGGCGTTTTCATGCGTAATTAAGCCAATTCGTCTGATTCTCGATTCAACTTAATCCTCTTAATCAGACCAA